>Ga0302326_10007121_pt1 | contig 24986 bp, 18 predicted proteins | sample Palsa_T0_3_FD_202264 | JGI IMG/M metagenome (GOLD analysis project Ga0302326, IMG submission 202264) | Peat permafrost microbial communities from Stordalen Mire near Abisko, Sweden - Palsa_T0_3 | ecosystem: Environmental > Terrestrial > Soil > Palsa > Peat permafrost | place: Sweden: Abisko... | reverse complement strand
GGCTCTGCAAACCGAACTCGGTCGCTTCGCGCTCCAGGTCCGCGCGCAGCGGTCCATCCCCGACAAGCAGAAACTCCACGTCAGAGAATCGCCGCCCGAGCCGAGCAGCCGCCCGCAGAAAACTGCCCTGGTTCTTGTATCTGTGATTCATGCGCGCAATCATCCCCACCCGAACAGTCCCTTCACGGCGTTCCAGAGCCGGCACGCTCTCTGCAAACGCCTCTGGCGGCAGAACATTCCCAATTACTGCCAGCTTGTGTCCCGACAGGCCCACTTGCAGCAGCCGGTCCGCGGCCGCTTGCGAATTGCACACGACGCGGTCACACCAGCGAAACATCTCCAACTGGGCGCGGAACTGTGTGCGCGTCAGCAGATCCCCGAGCTGCCGCTGACTGCCGATCACCACCGGGGTGCGCGCCAGCCTGGCGGACGGAATCATCAATAGATTCGAGTAGAAATCGAAAGCGTGAGCGACCTCAATTTCCGATTTTCGCAGATGACGCATCAATCGCCAGCGGCTTCGCATGGAGTGCAGTCCATAAAGGCTGCCTCCAAGACCAAACTGATGCAACTCGCCGACCGCAGCGAGCGCGGGGCTATCGAGGAACGGCCCTTTTTTTTGTATGCACGAGACTTGCACTGAACAATGAGCGTTCTTCAACGAGCGCGCCAGCTCAACGAACTGACGCTCCGTCCCTCCTGTCTCCAGGCTGTTGACCATGAGAAAGATGGGATGCGGGAAGGCGGGTGAAGTCTTGGCGTCAGGTGCTGGCCCGGCTGGAAGCGGTGCCAACCCAGCCGGGGATGAACGCTGAGCGGGCAAAGTCATCCCAGATTCCCAGCCACACTCGTAACACTGTAGGGTTCGGCACCAAATTCCGTCACAGGAATTCTCTCCAGAAAATTCCGATGCCACAGTTCCAGCATCAGCAGGCGCCAGATTCCGCCAGAGTGGTCGCGGTGCCCGCGAAAGTGCTCGTCGAGAAGCCGCTTCACGCCCACGGGATCGAAGTAGCCGCGTTGCATCGTGCGCGGCTCCAGCAGAACCGAGAGAATCAGGTCCTTCAATTCGTGCCGAATCCAGTGCACCAGCGGCATGGCGAATCCCTGTTTCGGCCGGTAGAGGGCTTCGTGCGGCACGCCCACCCGGTCGGCCAGTTTACGGAGAATATATTTTTGCTGCGCGCCGCGCAGTTTCCATTCCGCAGGCAGGCCCGTAGCCCACTCCACGAACAGGTGGTCGAGAATGGGAACGCGCACCTCGAGTGACGTTGCCATGCTCATGCGGTCGACCTTGGTCAGAATGTCGCCGACCATGTAGGTTTTCGTATCCACGTACAACATTTGGTCGACCGGGTCCGTCGCCGGAGCTTGATCAAAATACCGGTACATCACGTTCGCCGGATTGTCTCCGGATCGCAATATTTCCCGGAACTCGCTGGACAAGAGTGGGAAGTCTCTCTCCAGCAACGGCAGGAAAGAGATGCTATCTACGTAGCGCTCCCGCCAGGGCAGCGACATGCTGTAAGAAAGCCTTCTCCCGCGCATGTTCTTCGGCAACAACGGAAAGACTTGTTGACGGTACCAGCGCCCCGCCCAACCCGGAACCCGATCGAATGCTCCCCGGCGACGATTGATTTCATAACGGTCGTATCCCGCGAAAATCTCGTCGCCCCCATCGCCCGACAAGGCCACGGTCACATGTTTCCGGGCCATGCAGGAAACGTAATACGTCGGCAGCATCGAGGAATCGCCAAACGGTTCCTCCAACGAGCGGCTTAGCGTGTCAACGGTTTCCAGAATGTTCGGTTCGACCACCAACTCGTGATGCTCCGTGCCAAAGCGCTCCGCCACAATGCGAGCATAGTGAGATTCATTGAAATCGTCGTGGGCGAATGCAATCGAGAAGGTCTTCACCGGTTTCGAGCTCGCCCGCGCCATCAGGGCGACTACCGTGGAGGAATCGGTTCCTCCGCTCAGCAACGCACCGAGAGGAACGTCGGAAATTAAACGGATGCGCACTGCTTCAGCGAGCCGCCACTCCATCTCCTCCAGGCATTCTTCCTCGCTGCGAGGCGGGTGCGAGCTGTATTCCGGCAAATCCCAATACTGGCGCACGCGAATCTTGCCCCCTTCGAGCTCAAGCAGATGTCCGGGCGGCAGCTTTTGAATCGGCAGAAAAGCCGTGATGGGGTCTGGAATATAACCGAAATACATGTATTGCAGCAGCGCTTCCTGGTTCACCCTGGCCAGTTCCGGAGCCACGGCGAGGATGGCCTTGATCTCAGAACCGAACAGGAATCGGTTGCCCGCCAGCGCATAGTGCAGCGGCTTTTTTCCGAGACGATCGCGCGCCATCACGAGCTTGCCGCGGCGCTCGTCGTACAGTGCAAACGCAAACATGCCTCGGAGCTGGTTTACACAGTCGGCGCCGAAATCTTCATACAGGTGCACGATTACTTCTGTATCGCTGTGGGTGTAAAAGCGGTGGCCGCGCTTCTCAAGTTCAGCGCGCAGCTCGGGAAAATTGTAGATTTCCCCGTTGAAAACAATCCAGACCGTCTGGTCTTCGTTGAAAACCGGCTGGCGTCCGCCGGCCAGGTCAATAATGCTCAGCCGGCGCATACCCAGTCCAACGCCCGCCTTCACGAAGATTCCTTCGTCGTCAGGACCGCGGTGCACGATGGCCTCACACATCCGGTGAATGGCCGCGTGATCAACCGCGCCGTCGGGATGCGTCTGAACCATTCCGGCTATGCCGCACATGCACTATCCTTTCACAACCGCCTTTGCGCAACCCACCCGCAGGGCCAGGCGGGGAAAATCAGCGCGGATCTCGCCACAGGCCAGTATGCATAGTCGACGCCTCGTCCGTGCCTCGGCGAGCTGTCGCCAACTCGTCGGCGCGGTCATGCACACTCAACCAGCGCTTGGGCGGGCGAGACGAATCTGGCGGGGATTCGTCTGATCGTCCTTGTTCCTTGACGATCACCAGCATCACGGACGTGTAAGCCACCGCAAAATAAGGAAAGAACTGGTATGACTCCGGCGCAAACAGCGCCCCTACGACGAAGCCGATCAGCGTGGCGTACAACGCCCCCGCAAACAGCGCTATTTCCGGGTCGAGGCCGGGAACCCGGCGCAATCGCCGGAGATTGCTGAAACCGCGTGCGAAAAAGAGCAGATAGAGCACCAGAGCGGCAATCCCGCCCTCCACCGCGATCTGCAGATACGACATGTGAACTTCCCGCCACGTTCCCGAATACACCACGAAGTTTCCCTGCCCAATTCCCTGGGGATAGTGCACAATCCCCTCAAGACTCTTGACCATGAGAAACCGGCGTTGTTCGTAGGAGTCGTAGGCGCTGACATCGACTCCGTTTTGCAGATCGCTGCCCGAAATATCCAGGAATCGATCCTTCAAACGCCCGCCCGCCACCGATCCAACCACCAGCGCCACCAGCGCGGCGCCGGCGACCAGGTGAATTCGCTTCCCCTTGACGCCGAAAATCCACAGACAGACCGTGCCTGTAACCAGCAGATCGATAAATCCGGCGCGCGATGCCGTCAGAAACAACGCCGTGCACATAGCCAGCATGGCGACGCCCCACGCGGCTTTGCGCGGCAGGCTGCGCGTCCTGAGCAGGAACGCGAAGCAGAACGGGAGCGACAGCACGATGGCGAATGCCAGATCGTTGGGATTAGAATAGATGCCTCCAATCACGCCCTCCAGCCGGGGATGAGAACGACCCTTCAGCACCGACACTACGGCAATCACAGCGACTGACGCCGATTGGATGAAAATAATTCGCCGCAATCTCTCAAAGTTCGAGGCCACCAGAAAAGTCAGCACCCAGGCGACCAGCACCTTGGAAAAATCCAACGTCTTGAAAAACGCGCCGCCTTTCCAGATCGTGGAGAGCAGCGCCGAGGCGAACAGAACACAAATAATCCCGAGAAGATAAAACGCTTCACGAGGCAGATCCCGGAAGCCGCGCTTGCTCCGGCCCGCGCTGGTCAGAAGTCCCAGCAACGCAAAAATGCCTGAGATTTTTGCCAGAGGAATGTAGGTGAGCCCCGGAATCCAGTCCTCGGGCCGGGCGCAATAGACCAGATAAAACGCGCTCAACCAGAAAAATGCACCCGCCATGGGCTCGCGGGTGAATGCGAACCTCTGTGTCCAGCGGGCGCTCGATCCGTTGTTTTCCGGAACTGCCATCAGGATTCCTTTTTTCCTCGGTTGCGACAACGCCACATTTCCGCTACGGCCTTCTTGCTCAGTTGCTCTTCACCAGGTCCGCCGAACCACGGTCCGTCGAAGCAGGTCCGCCGGAGTGTTGTTGAAAATCTTCGCCTGCGTGAGCCTGGCCCGCGTTGGCCGCGGACGATTTCCCAATCACGTTCTGCAGGATCTCCTTAAATTTTGCGCCGATCAGAGGCCAGCCATGCTTTGCCGCCAGTTCGGTGGCGGCTCGTCCCAACCGGCCCCGGGCGCCCGCATCGCGCAGTAATGCCGCAACAGATTCCGCGAAGTCGTCCGGCTGATCGGAAAGCACAATGTCTTGCCGGTGGTGAACATCGAGCCCCTCGGCGCCAACTGTCGTCGATACCACGGCCTTGCCCACCGCCATCGCTTCATAAATCTTGATGCGCGTTCCGCCCCCGACACGCAGAGGGACCACCACCACCGACGCCTCTCGCAGATGCTCCGCGACCGAAGGAACTCGCCCCGTCACTTCCACCGAGGCCCCCGCGAGTGCTCTAACTCGGCGATCGGGATTCCGCCCGACGATCCTGAAGTGCGTCCCCGGAACTTTGGCCAGGACCTTCGGCCAGATCTCCGCACAAAAATAATTCACCGCATCCACATTCGGCTCCCAGTCCATGGCGCCGACAAACACGACCAGAGGTTTTTCCGGTCCCGGCTGCTGGCCGGGGCAGAACTGCTCAGTGTCCACACCGGTCGGGACAACCGTAATGCGCTTCGCTTCCACCCATGCGCTCATGAGCTTCTTGTCGTGATCCGAGACCGCAATGACGTGGTCGAACTGCGTGACGGCCTTTTTCTCGTAGCGCAACATCTTGGAGAATTCCACCCCGTAGATCAGCTTCTTTAAGCCGCTCGATCCGTGGGTCGCGTGGCGCCGCCAGATCTCGCTCTCCACGTTGTGCTGGAATAAGACCGATGGAACTTCCAGATACTCCGGCAGATTTACCGCAGAGTCCAGAAAGTCCGCCACAACCACGTCGGCCCGCTTCTGCGACAGACAACTCCTCAAGCGCTCACGCACTTTGCCTGAACCAAACCGGCTCACAGCGTAGGGGGCCTGCTCAGGCAATCGCCGCAAATAATCGATCCCTCGGGAAACCTGGCCAGACTGCCCTCGTCCCATGCTCACGCAAATCGATCCGGGCAGTTGCTCTTGCAGTTTGCTCTCATACTCCGCGTCGGCAGGTCCGTCGTAGTACGAGAAAAAAATTACGTCCTCGCTCTTTGCCAACTGCCGCAGGATGTTGAAGGAGCGCAAGTCACCACCGCTGTGCACCGGGAGAATTTTGTTCGCCTTGACCCACAGAATTCTCATCGCAGAGGAATCTCCTTGCGGAGCGGAGCCTGCACCCAGACAGTTGTGTGTCCGGTAACGAAGTTCGCAAAAGCCACCAGCGCGGCAATATTCAGCCGGGCAAACGTGTAAGCAGCTTCGGCGGGTTTCGATGCCGGACCGAGCTTCAACCCAGTCCATCCCAGCAAGCTCAATCCATAGAACCCTATCTGCCCCCAAAAAGCGACGCGATAGAACGGACCCGGCAGAAAGGCCGCCGTGATCAAAGTCGCGATCAATGCAAAAGGAACAACCAGCCGTGTGAGCTTGTGACTGATGAACTCAAACCGCAGGGGATTTTCCCGCCGCAGCAACCAGGGCGCAAGTTGCAGGAGCTGGTAGTTGCCGGTCAGCGTCCGCACTTTTCTGCGGAATTCGCGCTGCGCGCCGAGGTCCGGAGTATCCCAGGCCCTCGCCCGCTCATCAAACACCACCCGAAATCCCTGCCGCGCCACGTTCATCGGAATGAATACGTCGTCCAGCAGCGTGTCGGCCGGGACCTTGACCACCAACTCCCGCCTCACCGCGTACAACGCGCCCGTCGCGCCCACCACCGACCCGGCGCGCGCTTCCAGTTCGCGCACTCGTTTCTCGATCTGCCAGTACAGCCCCATGCCCCGGCGAGTCTCACCGTTCTCAGGATCCCCCAGCATGAGTTCCCCGCTGACCGCGCCCACTTCAGGGTCGGCGAAATTCTCCGCCAGCCGGCGAATCGCGCCCGGTTCAATCCGTTGGCGCGCGTCCGTGAACACCACAATGTCTCCGTGCGCCACGGTCATGGCATCGTTCAGTCCCGGCGCCTTGCCGCCGGCAAGCTGGTTCAGAATTATCTGCACCCGAGGGTTGTGCGCATGCTCCCGCAGAATCGCTTCCGTGCCGTCCGTCGATCCGTCCGAGACCACCACGATCTGACAACGCTCCGCAGGATAATCCAACTCCAACAGGTTGCGCAGCTTGCACGCCAGGCCCGCTTCTTCGTTGCGGACCACCATCACCACCGAAACTAGCGGCTCGCCCGCGGCGCGCTTCACCGGCCGCGGATGCCATTGCGCGCGCACCCACAGCCATGCAAAATATCCCGCGTAGGCGTAGGCGATCCCGGCAGCAGCCGTCCAGAATATCCAGCTCATTGCGCCCCCCGGCCGAGCAGGACAATCTTGATGGTCTGAAACAGAATCAGCAGATCCAGACCCACGGAGGCATTCTTGATGTAAAACAGGTCGTACTGCAGCTTCTCGCGCGCGTCTTCCAGCGTGTTGCCGTACTTGTACTGCACCTGCGCCCAACCCGTAATCCCAGGCCGCACCGTGTGGCGGACGCCGTAATACGGAATCTCACGTTCCAGCCACTCCACAAATTCCGGACGCTCCGGGCGCGGGCCCACAAAGTGCATATCGCCTTTCAACACGCACCACAATTGCGGGATCTCATCCAGCCGGGACATCCGCAGAAATTTGCCCCCGCGTGTGATGCGTGGATCGTCGTCCGTGGCCCACGTTGCACCGGTGTCAGCCTCCGCGTCCTCGCGCATAGTGCGGAATTTGTAGCAATAGAACGTCACGCCGCCCCGGCCCACGCGCTTCTGCCGGTACACCATCGGACCGGGAGAATCCAGCTTGACCGCCAGCATAATGAAAGGCAAAAGCGGAAGCGCAACCACCAGCCCAAGCAACGCCACCCCAAAGTTGAGCGCCCGCCGCACCAGACGAAAAAAACTGCTGAAGCGGAACCCCTCCGCGAAAATCAGCCAGCTCGGATACAACTGCTCCACTTCAATTTTTCCTGAAATTTTCTCCAGCCACGAGGTCGCTTCTTCCACTTTCACGCCAGCGAGCCGCAGATCCAGCAATTCTTTCACGGGAAGCGTCCCCCGCCTGTCCGGCATCGCCACGATCACCCGGTGCACGCCGTTCTCCCGCGCCAGGCCGACCAGATGCTCCGCTACCGTCTCCCGCGTCAACTCGCCTGCGATATTTCCCGTCCATCCCACAACCTCGATGCCGAGTTCCGAGCGCTGTCGCAGGCCGTTCAGCAAGCGCTGTGCGCGATCTCCCGTCCCCAGCACATACACCCGCTCGCGGAAATAAGATTGCTGCACAATCCAGGCGTACGCCGCCCGCCAGCCGAGCAGCATCACCGCCAGCACCAGCAGGCCCCATTTTTCGCCGGGAAGAAATACTCGGCCTGGCAGAAAATAGCCATAGGCGAAGTCAATCGCGGCCAGTGAAAAAGCCACCAGGCCCAGAACCAGGAACAGGCGGAAGATCTGATCCCACTTGGCGACCAGGCTGGAGGAATCGTACAGATCCAAGCCGTGCGACAGCAGCAGCACGATCGCCGTCACGCCGACGATCTTCACGTAGCCGCCCTCGACGTTCAGCAGAATCCAGCTCGTCTCCTGATTCAGCCACCAGGTCGCCAGTAGAAAGGAGGATCCCACCACCAGGGCCTCCACCACCAGAAGCACCAGCGTTCGTACCGGGTAATAGACGTTGAAGAGCCGGATCAATTTCTGACTTTCTCCCTAGGCCTTGGTCGTGGTTGATTTCTTCTGGTAGGACTCGTAGTAGTAACGCGCATAGGGCACCGCGTCCTCGCGAGTCCCGTTCAATACAACCCCTACCAGGGCTTGGTCCGGGAATTCCTGACGAGCCTTGCGGGCGATGTCGGACGGCGTCACATTCGAGCGCACCACCATGAGTACCCCGTCACAAACCTTGGCCAAAACGCTGGCGTCCGAAACCGGCAGTGCGGGCGGCGAATCGATGATGATCCAGTCAAACAACGGTTCGACCCGCTGCAGCAGCACTTTCAGCCTTCCGTTACCTACAAGTTCCGCGGGATCCGCCGCTCCGGTACCGCTCGGGATGAAGAAGAGATTCTCCAGCGGGCCTCGCTGCATAATGGAAAACTCGTCGTTCTTTCCCAGCAGGTAATCGGAGAGGCCGGGGTCCGAGGTCGTTCCTAGCATGGTGTGCAAACGCGGCGCGCGCAGGTCGGCATCAATCAGCAGCGCCCGCCGTCCGTGCTGCCGCACCATAACCTGCGCCAGGTTCGACGAGGTGAATGACTTGCCTTCCTTGGGCAGAGCGCTGGTGACCAGCAGTTTCTTCAGCGGCATCTTCTCGCGCAGGTGATACAGGCGCGAACGCAGCGTGCGAAATTCCTCCGTGCCGCGGGCACTGTCGTCGTTGTTCAGAAATAGCATGGTCGCCAGATCCGGCTTCCACTCCAGTTGGGCGCTGCGAGCCAGCAGCGTGTCAATGTTGAACGGGCTGGCAAGTGCCGGCATTCCCGGATGGGCGGGGGACAGAGGGGCCGCAGGCGTCTCGGTGAATACCGGCGGATCGGCCACCGGAGTTGTGGCGAAGCTGGGTTGCACCCCGGCTCCCTGGGCCGCAGCCCGCTCCTGTTCGGCTTTTTTTAACGCTTCATGAATTCGGCTCATAACTTCCTTTCGTCGGGGAGGTCTTTTTCTTCCTGTCGCAAGCGGTCCGCCAGCGTGGCCAGAGACCGCAACGCATCCACCAGATCAAACTTGTCCGCGCCCGCATTCGCCGCCGGGGCCGACGTCGTCAGCGCTCCAGACGTCGTGTTGTCGCCCAGATCGAAATCGCGCGCCACTCCATCCACCACGGTGGACCCAATCGTCTTCTGCTGATCCACAAACGCGCTCACCAGGCAGTGCTCGCACAGCAGGTTGATCACGCGCGGAATCCCCAGGGCGTGGCGGTGAATCGCCACCAGCGCCTCGGGTTCGAAAATCTGCTGTCCGTTCGAGCCCGCGATGCGCAACCGCTGTTGGATATATGCCTTGGTCTCATCCAGGGTCAGTGCGTGGGTCTTGGCCCGCAGCGTCAGGCGTTGCCGCAGTTGGCGCAACTGCGGTTGCTTCAGCTTCTGCTCAAGTTCCGGTTGTCCCACCAGAACGATCTGCAGCAGCTTCTCGGTAAACGTCTCCAGATTGGTGAGCATGCGGATCTCTTCCAGCACTTCGTCTGACAGGTTTTGCGCCTCATCGACGATGAGCACCGCCGTCTCTCCAGCCCGGTAGCGGTCGAGCAGCCAGTTGTACAGCCGCAGCAGTATCTGGCTCTTGGCTTTCGAATCGCAGGGAATGCCGAAGTCCGCCATCATGTAATCCAGAAACTGCGGCGTGTTCAGGCGGGAATTGAAAACGAACGCCGTCGCCACCTGCTGCAGGCGCAGCCACTCCAGCAACTTGTTGATCAGAGTGGTCTTGCCCGTGCCCACTTCCCCCGTGAGCAGCACGAACCCCTTGCGGCTCTGGATTCCATAGGTCAGACACGCCAGCGCCTCTTCCGTGTGCCGCGTCAGAAACAGATAACGCGGATCGGGATTCACATTGAACGGGTTCGCCCGCAGTCCGTAGAATTCTTTGTACATAAGTTGTCCCTAAGCGGCTTCGCTTACACTCCAACCGTGTCCTTATGCTCGTCCGCGCTCTTGTTCCGGTTCCAGAACTTGAGCTTGTTGTTGCCGTTTTCTTCGACCACTACACCGACCCACGGAACCGCCGCCAGCAGGGGCAACTCCAGAGCCGCTTCGGCATCGGCCTCGGTGCGAATCGAACTGTCCCGCAGTTCCAGCCACAGAGCCAGTCCGCATCCCAGCGCCAGCCCGGCCGCCAGCCCGACTCCGGTAAAGAGCCAAGGATTCGGGAACGTCGGCGCGTCCGGCAGATTCGCGGGGTTCAGAATGGCCATGCGCTCGCCTTCCGACTGATTGTTCATATTCACGGTCAAATCGGCGGTGCTCTTTTTGGCCAGAAGATCCTGGTACGACTTCAACGAGTTGCTGTAGTCGCGGGTCAGAGCGTTGTATTGTTCTTCGACCGTCGGGCTCAGCGAGACTTTTCCCTGGTACGCCGCAATGTCCTGCTGCAGCCTCTTCTGGTCCCGTGTTGCGGCGGAGATGAGGTCGCCATACTGATGGACCTGCAACCGCAACTGGCGAATTTCAGGCGGTTCCGTGGCCGAGGCCGGGTCGCTGCTCCCGGCATCGCCCGCATCCGAAGATGCCTTGTTGATCTCCGCCAGTTTCTTCTTCACTTCGGCAATGTCGGCCTTAGTCTTGATCACATCCGGATGGTCCGCGGTGTAGCGCGCCTGCAAGCTCAGCAGCTGCGACTGCAGGTCAGACAACTGTTTTTCGAGCGTCTGCGGATTGGTTGAAGACTGGGTCGATTTCCACGCCGCCAATTGCTGCGCCAGGATCGACTCGGTATATGCCTTGTCCTGCTGCGCCCGATTGAGCGTCTGCGTATTCGCGTCCAGTTGCGAGTTCAATCCCGACAAGATTTTCAGGTTGTTGACTTCATCCCCCGGAAGCTGTCCCACATACTGCTTTTTGAACGCCGCCAGTTTGGCATCCAGATCGTCCAGATTTTTCTTGGCGTCATCGATGCCCTTGCTCAACACGTCGCTGGTGCCCTTGGCCGCCGCCTGCACCGACTTGAGGTTCTCGTCCACCAGAAGCGTCGTCAGTTCGTTGCAAATCTGCTGCGCCTCACCCGGTCTGGAATCGGTGTAGGAGACATAGAATCCCCCCGAGGTGCCCTCTGCGACGGGCTTCTTCTTGGCACTGAGCAGTTCCGTGGGAACCGGCGCCACGGTGATGCTCTGCCGGATGGTGTCGATCATCTCGCCCACTTCCTGGTCGCTCTTGCCCGGGAACAACCGCTTTACCACGGGCTCCAGGTCGCTCTGGCTCAGCGCCTGCTGCTGCAGCGTGGCCATCCGCGCCCCCAGGTCCTCTGAGACCACGGGTTGCACCATGCTCTCCGGAACTTTCTGCGCCTCCACCAGGATCGTCGACTGCGAGGTGTACCTGGCGTAATAGCGGTTCACCACCACGTAGGCCGCATACCCCAGCAAGAGGGCGACCAGCGCTGGAATCACGATCACCTTCGCCCGCCGGCGCAACATCGCCAGATAATCGTCCATCGTCAATTCGCGATTCGTAATCATGCTCTTTTCCTTCTGGCCGTGTGCCCGACCTTGCGTGCTCGCAAGAGCGGAAACTTGCCGGCCTTGAAATCAGTCAATCCGGATCGGCCGCGGGGTCCAATCCAATCCAATCGTTATCAATTGCCGGTTCGATATCCGGTTGCAATCCGTGAGTCCGCCGCAGTAGGAATGGTCAAACGTCAATTCGTTGAACTGGTAGCTGAAAAACGCGTGGAACTCCCGCCCAAACGCGCGGTGCAGCCCGGCTCCCGCAAAACCGTACGCGTAGTCGTTCGCGTTCACGCCCGGACACGGAGGCAGAAGAATGTTGTTCTGGCCGGTCGGATTGCAGGTATTGAACTGGGCCTCGGTCAGGTTCTGCAGGCGGCTGTTGCGTGCGTACCCAAGATCGAAGAACGATCCCCACACCCGCGACAGCGGACGGTCCGCGCTCAGGCGCACGATGTCGCTCTGCGCTCCCAGAAACAAACCCGACCCGCTGGTTTCGAAGCGCTGATACTGCAGATCCATGGATGTTTTCGTGAATTTGTAACGCAGCCTGCCCTGGGCCGCGACCCCAATCTTGGTACTGGGAATCGACCCCGTTATCTGCCCGGTCTGGTTGAACGTGCAAGGCTGAATCCCGGCGAGTGCATCGGGCAGCGAACAGGCCACGCTGATCCGCGTAAACTGCGGGCCCGCTCCCAGCAGCAAATCCATCCGCCCGGAAATCCGGTGCCCGTACAGTCCCTGGATAATGTTGGAGTGAAAATCCGCTCCGAGAACTGAAAAATCAAAACCCTGATACCCGTAGACCAGCGCGATCTGGGTATGCGAGCTGAGGAGCCGGTTGTATCCCACCTGCGCCGAAACCTGCGAGCTGCCAATAAACGTTGTGCCCGTCGAACCATCCTCGCCAAAAAAATGGGTCAGGGCATATCCGCCGGCGGCCGTGAGCGAGGACTTCGGCGTGAGGCTCTCGGTAATATCCCCGATCGCCACATTCATGATTCGCGGGGTCAGTCCCAAGGTGCCGAGAGCCGAACCGCTCCAGAAACTCGAGAACGCCGTGTTGCCCAGTGACCCGATGCCCTGCGACCCCAGCGAACCATAAGCCCCGCCGAAGTTGCCTTCCGGCAGATAACTGAAACTGTCGCGCGCCGACAACACGCCCCGCTTCCAGGTGATCTTCTGGTCGAAATCTCCCTGTTGAAGCAATTTCAGGCCTTGACCCTGCAGCGTGTAGTAGCCGATGCCACCCATATAGTCGGCCGCGAGGTCATAGTTGCTCCACAGCCGTTTCACGGTCATGCTTCCCAGCGCCCGGCTGACCGAAGTGAACCCTGCCCCGCCCGCGATGTTGCCCGCGTTGGAGTCCGCTGACTCGCTGATCGTTGCTCCCGGTTGCAGGTAGCTCAACGGCGCCGCGTGCGGTTCCAGCGACGGCAAATCCAGTCCCGACAAGGGCGGATTCTCACTGACCGGAGGCGGTGCGTTCTCCTGTCCGTATGCCGGCACCGGCTGCTGCGGCGCAGGTTCCTGCTGTCCGCTCTGCGCCGCTGGTTCGGTAGAAGGCGGCGCGGCCGGCGGCGTGGAACTGTCTTGGGCCCACGCTCCACTCAGCGCAAAGGCCAGCATGCCCAGGGTCCAGATGCTCTGCAGTTTGCTCATCGCTTTCCTTACGGGACCACCACCGTGTCGCCCGGCTTCAGAACGATGTTCTGTTCGGGGTGATTCCCCTTGATCACTTCCTTGTAATTGAACGCTATTTTTTCCTGTTTGCCGTTCTCAGTCCGCAGCAGGTAGATGCTCTTGAGATTGGCGAATTGCGTAAAGCCTGCCTGCGAGAGCGCCTGCAGAATCGTCATGTGCGGCAGCAACGCCATCGGTCCGGTGTGTACGACTTCTCCAGAAACAAAAATGCGCCGGCTGTTCATCGCCGTCACCACCACGGTCACCCGTGGATCGGCGATATATTTCTTCAGCCTCGCCGTAATCAAATCTTTCAGCAGCAACGGAGTCATGCCGGCTGCCGGAATGTCATCGAGCAACGGCATCGAGATCTTGCCGTCGGGACGCACCGGGAGCTGTTCGGAAAGATCCGGCTCTTTCCACACCGTAATCTTGAGCACGTCATCCGACCCAATCACGTAATCGGGCGTATTCCAGGACCCCTGCGCGGCGTCCCCGCCGGCTGGTTTGTCGGTCTTGTCCGCCTCGGCTTTGTCCGTGCCGCTGCTCTGCGCCAGCATCGTCGCCGCCAGCAAGCCCATCCCGATCAGCAACGCTAGTTTCATCGCTTTCTTCTTCATACCGTCTCCGCGGAGTTACGACGCTCCGTATCCTTCAAATCCGATTTGCTTCAGTTTGTAGAGCAAAGCCTTGTAGCTGATCTGCAATTCCTCCGCGGCCCGCCGCCGGTTCCAGCGCGTGCGCGTCAGCGTGTTCAGGATCAGTTCCTTCTCCGCTTCGCGCGAGGCCGCCCGCGACGCAGCCTTCAGGGAGATTCCCGCGGCGCTGCTGCCTGCCTCCGGCTTGCGCAACACCGCGCGCAAACCGCCCAGGGCCACCTGCTCGTCTCCCAGCGCCACCAGCACGCGAGCCGCGTCTTCCAGTTCCCGCAGGTTTCCCGGCCAGGCATAGTCCAGAAATAATCGCAGCGTCTCGGCGCTCAAGTCGGGGACGGTTCTGCGGAAATCGCGCGCGTATTTGCGCAAAAAATAGCCCATCAGAAACGGAATGTCTTCTTTCCTCTGGCGCAACGGAGGCAGGCGCAGGCAGACTCCGCTGATGCGATAGTAAAGGTCCTCGCGCAAGCGCCCCCGCTTGACCTCGACTTCCAGATCGCGCGAACTGCCGCAAATCAGCCGCGCACGCTCGCTGCCCGCCGCACCGTTGCCTGCAGACTGCGGCAGAGCCTCCATCAGGCGCGCCTGGCAATCCGCGCTCAAGTCAGCCAGCTCTTGCAGATACATCGTTCCCGCGCTCGGCTCCGCCCCTTCGTTTTCCTGCTCCTCTAGAATCTCCAGTTCCTCAGGTCTCAACCCCAAACACTGGAACCAGCGGAAAGGTTGCGCGCTACGCTGCGACATCTGGTGAATGCGCTGCGCAGTTGCGTGCTTGCCTGCGCCTGCCTCGGCCAGCACCAGCACCGGAACATCGCTCCGGGCCAGTTCTCGGATCACGGCTTCCACCGGACGCATACTCGCGCTGACGCCTTCCACAAACGCGAGTCCCACCGGCCCAGCCGAGCCTTCTCCGCCTTTTGCACTACTAGGCAATAATTTGCCCATTTTTGCCTTTTCCAGTCGAATGCAATTCTTGGCCCTGCGACACCAATCCCCGCCGTCCTAACTGCACGAGGATTGCCACCGCCCGCCTTCATCCCCAAGAACTATGAAATCCATTGTACTCCTTGTTTTCAATAAGTTAGAGCAATACTGACCTCATCGATGGAGAACTTCTTCAGCGCTCTCGCTTGCCGGGTTCGCATGCCGATTGGGATTTGTGAGAAAAGTTTTTCTCACTATGGAGGGCGCCATTGGCTAACCTCGAATCGCGTTCCCCGCAGCGGTTTGCATTGCGCACCTGCGCTCTTTCGCTTATTCTCGAACTTCCCCCGAGTGCGTAACGCCGGTTCCCTTGAGCCGACAGGCGCGAACCGAGCAGCTACAAAACCGAGCAGGTACAAAGCAAGCACGTGCAATCCGAGCAGCTACACACCGAGCACGCGCAAACCGGGTCGTCGAACGCGCCTGCAGCCGTCGCCACTCCCGGAGCCATTCCGCTCTGGCAGACTGGCGTTCTGGCGGCGCTGGCTGTCTGGCTCTACTGGTCCACGGTCCTTCATCTGGTCGGCCAGTGGTGGCACGATCCCAACTTCTCCCACGGCTTCTTTGTCCCCCTGTTCTCCGCCTTCGTGATCTGGCAGGAACGCGATCGTCTGGTCCGCATGCTTCCTCGTCCATCCTGGTTCGGTGCGGCGATACTTCTGGCGGGCCTGGTCGTCCTCATCATAGGCCGGTTGGGCGCGGAGCTTTTCCTGGACCGCTCCTCAATGCTGCTGGTATTGGCCGGGGTTCTGATGCTTTTCGCGGGATGGAAGTTGTTTCGCGCAGTGTTCTTCCCCTGGGCCTTCCTGTTGCTGATGATTCCCATCCCCGCCATCGTTCTGAACCAGATCACCTTCCCGCTGCAATTGCTGGCCTCACAGGTCGCCGCCACCGTGCTCCCCGTGCTCGGAGTTCCCGTGCTGCGGGAAGGCAACGTGATCTACCTCGCGGCGATGCCGCTCGAAGTGGCCGAGGCTTGCAGCGGCATCCGCTCCCTCATGTCTCTGCTCACACTTGCCATCATCTACGGATACCTGATGGAAAAGCGCCTCTGGGTGCGCTGGGTGCTCGCTCTCGCCTCCGTCCCCATAACCGTGGCCGCGAACGATGTCCGCATCATCGGCACGGGATTGCTGGTTCAGTACTGGGACCCGGCAGCCGCTGAAGGCTATTTCCACGCGTCCTGGGGATTGATCACTTTCGTTATTTCACTCGTCATGTTTTACGCGCTGCACAAATTGATCCGCGTCGCCGTGCCGGAAAAGGCCGGCGGTTCCGTTCCCCCGAGCGCCCCGGCTACAGCAGCGACGTTTCGGAACGTCCGGGGCCGCACCGGAAGTTTCGTCCTCGCAATTCTGCTCGTCTCTGGCGCGGCCATCTTCCTGCAGGCACACTCCAGCCGCGAAATCATCCCGGCTCGCCCGGCCCTCAATCAGTTCCCGGAGCAATTAGGGGAATGGGCCGGAAGAGATATTTCCATCGACGATGATTCTCTTGAGAAACTCCACCCCACGGATTACCTCTTGCGCATCTATCAGAGCCCGCAGGCACCCGCGTCCATCGATCTCTTCATCCCTTACTACCAGAGCCAGCGCGCCGGTGACACCTTCCATTCACCGCAAAACTGCCTGCCCGGATCGGGTTGGACTCCGGTTGAGAACCAACGCGTCACCCTCACCATTCCCGCTCATGACCCTTTCCCCGCCAACCGCTATCTGATCGCGAAAGGAGGCTCGCGGCAGCTTGTTCTTTACTGGTTCTGGGCCCACGACCGCGGAGTCGCCAGCGAGTGGTGGGCCAAGTATTACCTGGTCAGAGATTCAATTGTGATGAACCGCAGCGACGGCGCTCTGGTGCGCGTCACCACTCCGATGTACCCCGGCGAAAACGCCGAGGCCGCACAGCAGCGGCTTCTTCCCTTCGTCAACGAGGTTGGGCCTCTGCTGAATACCTATATTCCCCGCTGATGCGGCGTTTTCCCGGCCACCATTCCGGTCAAAGTATGACTCCAGTAACTATTTTCCGCGGTTACCGTGCAGTATCATGAGATGTTGCGCGGATGAAAGCCTGCGTGTGCCTTCTGCATCCGCAGTTGGAGAATCCACTATGAGTCGCTCCGTTTCGCTCCGTCTGTTGCTGGCTTGCGTCTGTCTCGCCACCCTGTTTACGGGCTGCTCCCGTGATCCCAACGTGCGCAAGCAGAAGTACCTCGAGAGCGGCGAAAAGTATTTTGCCGAGGGCAAATACCGCGAGGCTGAAATCCAGTACCGCAACGCCATCCAGGTTGACTCCCGCTTCGCCCCGGCGCACTACCAGCTCAGCCAGGTCTATCTCAAAACCGGCGAGACCAACCGCGCCTTCCAGGAATTGACTCTCGCCGTTGAATACGCGCCCGACAACTACCGCGCCCACACCGATCTGGCCAACCTGCTGGTCACGGTGAGAAATCCCGATGGGACGCCGACCCCCGAAACGCTGAAGCAGGCCAAGACGCACCTCGATATCCTCCGCGAAAACCAACCCAACACCGCTGAAACCCACGAGGCCTGGGCCAACTACTACGCCGCGCAAAACAATCTGGCCGCCGCTATGCAGGAGATGCAGCAGGCCATCGCTGCCGACCCCAACCGTTCCGAGTCCTACCTCTTGCAGGCGCTGTTTCAACTCCGCTCCAACCAGCCCGACCTGGCCGAGGACAACTTCAAGAAGGCAACCGAAGTTGATCCCAAAGCCATGAACGCCCAACTCGCCCTCGCCGGGTTCTACCAGTCGCGCAACCGCCTGCCCGAGGCCGAACAGCAGTTCAAACACGCCATCGACGTTGATCCGAGGGATCCTGCCCCGCGCGCCGCTCTGGTTCGCCTGCTGATGCAGGAAGGCAAGAAGGACGAAACCGAATCCCTGCTGCGTCAAACCAAGAAGGACCTGCCCACCAATCCTGAAGGCTACCGCATGCTGGGTGACTACTATTTCGCCACGGGCGATCTCGACAAAGCCACCTCCGAGTATTCATCGCTTTACAGCGATCATCCCAAAGATCCCCAGGTCAAGAGGAATTACGTTCAACTCCTGATTCTGAAGGACCGCCTCGACGAAGCCACGCGCCTGAACGACGAACTACTCAAAGCCAACCCCCACGATGTCGACGCCCTCGTGTACAAGGCCCAGGTGCAGCTCCGCCAGAACAATGCCGCGGGCGCAATTGGCTCCCTGCAGAGCGCGCTGCACAACGATCCTGACAATGCTCCCGCTTACTACCAGTTAGGACTGGCTTTCGCCCAGCAGAACAATGAGAACCAGGCCGAGTCGCAGTGGCGCGAGGCGGTCCGCATCCGTCCTGACCTGACCGACGCGCAGCGCGCTCTGGCTGCCCTGGAATTGCGCCACGGCGATGTCGATGCCCTCCTGCGAACGGCGCAGCAGATTATCGCCGCACAACCCTCTGCCCCGGACGGTTTTCTGCTCAAGGGAATTGCAGAGTTGGCCCGCCAGAAATACAGCGACGCTGAGCTGGACGCCGAGCAGGCTGCCCACCGGGCTCCGCAGAGTCCTGCCCCCTACTTCCAGATGGGCAACATCCAGCTGGCGCAGAAGCACTTCGCCGACGCGGAAAAGTTCTACCAGCAGGCCCTCGACAAGGACCCCTCTTCCTCCGAGGGACTCAGCGGCCTGATGAACACCTACGTCGCGCAAAAACAGTTCGACAAGGCGATCGCCGCCGCCAACGCTCAAATCGCCAGGTCACCCAACAACTCCAATTTCTACGATCTGCTGGGCACCGCGCTCTTCAATGGCCGGAAAGACTTGCCGGGCGCCGAAGCCGCCCTGCAAAAGGCCATCGAAATCGATAAGAACAATGTCGACGCCCTCGAAAAACTCGGCAAAGTGCAGGTCCAGGAGGGTGCGGCAGACAAGGCTCTCGCTCTCTATCAGCAGTCCATCAAGAACAATCCGCGAGCTGTCGACTTTTACATTCTCTCCGGCGAACTCTATGAAGCCAAGAAGGACTGGGAGCATGCCAAGGGCATGTACCAGCAGGCGCTCAGCATTGCACCCGAGCAGCCTCTCGCTTCCAATAACCTCGCCTATGTGATTCTGGAACAGGGTGGGAACGTAGACGTTGCGATGGGATTGGCGCAAACCGCGCGCCGCGGCATGCCCGACTCCCCCAACGCCGCCGACACTCTGGGCTGGGCCTACTACCACAAGGGCATCTACCAGTCAGCCATTAGTCAGTTTCAGGAAGCGCTGCGGCTCGGCGAAAAGCGCGGCGAACCCGATGACGCCGACTTGCATTACCACCTCGGCCTCGCCTATCAGAAAGCCAACCAGAACATCCTCGCCCGTCAGCAGTTGGAGAAGGCGGTGAAGCTCCGCCCTGACTATCCGGACGCACGCAAAGCACTTGCGGAACTCCGCAGCTAGTTTCCGCTCCAAATTCCATGGGCTCGACAAAACAAAAACCCCGCCTCGCGGCGGGGTTCTGTTTTTCGTAAAGTTGTAAGAAACGCTAGCTCTTCAGCTTGCGGCGAACCACTCCAGCCAGACCGATCAACCCGGTACCCAGCAGGCCCAATGAGCCCGGCTCAGGAACCACGATGTTCGTGTCACCGCTCGAAATGGTGGTGCTGCCGTTGAAGTAGCCACGGCCGGTGTTGATCGTTAACTGCACGGTCACACCCTCGGTCGGCGATCCGGAACCGGTCCATCCCGACAAACTGCCAGTCAGTGTGTAGTTATGGGTTCCGTTGGCAAGAGTCACCAGCGTCCAAGTCACAGGACCCGAAAAGGTTCCTGTGAACAATGTGCCGCTCGGAACTCCGTTGCTGCCGTTCCCGGTGATGGTAAACCACCCGCCGGCGGCGAACGTGCCGCCCATCTGCAAGGAACCGCTGGAAAGCGCTCCAGTTGAGAAGCTGACGCTGCCCAAGTCGTTGCCTGTGATCAGGCCGCCCCCGTTGAGTCCATTGACCGCAATCAGGACCGATCCGCTCAGCGAGAGTCCGCTGCTCGAACCCGATAAAGTGCCGCCACTGTTGGTGTAGTCTACGCTGCTGCCGGCAAACATTGCCGTTGGCAGGGCCAGTGCCAATACAGCCAGCAAGAGGATTTTCTTCATTTTACGTTCTCCTAGGAGTTACTTCGCCCGGGTCTTTTAAGTGACGAAAACGACGCGTGGCTTGCACCTTACTGAGAGAGCGCGACATAAGGTACTGCCCGGTAAGCTGCAACCCGAGTACCAAAGTTTTCATCTTGGTAAACTGCAGTTATATAAGCACTTATCTATAGATTCGCGGTCTGGGCATAAGGCGGAAAGTGCAAACATCTGCGCAACAACGCTAAAACTCGCGAGAACCGGTGCCGGCCACGGCCAAGGAGCGCCGGGTCCTCCGAGCTCAATCGGCCGCAATTTCCTGTTTAGGGTTGTCCTCGTCTCGCCGCTTGACGGCTCGGTTGGAGGGCAATCCAGCGTCTCGAATCTTGTAAAGTAGTGCGCGGTAGCTGATGCTCAGCGCTCGCGCCGCCTGTTTGCGGTTCCAGTGACAGTTCTGCAGCACTTTCAGGATGACTTTCCGCTCCAATTCACGCACCGCCTGCCGGGTCAGCTTCTTCAAAGAAATCTGCCCGTCGACCGGAATCTCTGCATTGAAAAAGTCGGTGGCCCGGGGCGCCAGGTCCGAGGAAATCACGTCTTCGTTGCCCAGAATCACATACCGCTTAACCAGATTTTCCAATTCCCGGATGTTGCCCGGCCAGTGATACTTGCGCAAATCCGCCATCAACTCATTCGACAGCGCACGCGCCCGGCAGTTGTATTTGCGGTTGTGATACTCGAGGAAATAGGCAACTAGTTCGGGGATATCGCTCGCCCGCTCGCGCAGCGGAGGCAGGTGCAGGTTCACCACGTTGATGCGATAAAACAAATCGGAACGGAAAGTTCCGTTTTCGATCTCCTGCTCGAGCTTGCGGTTGGTCGCGCATACCACTCGAACTTCTACTTTCTTATCTTCCTGGGCCCCGATGCGGCAGAACTGGCCATCCTGTAGCAGTTGCAGCAGCTTCGCCTGCAGCGACATGTCCAGTTCTGAAATCTCGTCGAGAAACAGCGTGCCGCGATGCGCCATTTCAACGCGGCCCGGCTTCATTCCGTAGGCTCCGGTGAACGCCCCTTTTTCGTAGCCGAAGAGCTCGCTTTCGAGCAGCGTTCCCGGAATTGCCGGACAATTCACTTTTACCCAGGGGCCGCTGCGCCACGGCGAGGCGGCATGAATCATGCGCGCGATAATGTCTTTCCCGGTTCCGCTTTCGCCCTGGATGAGTACGGGAACATTGGCGCCCGCTAGTTTGGTCAGGCGGTCGCGGACCGCCTGCATCGTCTCGGTACGCCCGAAAACGATGGCCTCCGGTGGCATTTCCCCCAAAGGCTGGACCAGCGTATTCACACTACCGGTTGTCATGGCTGGTTTCTAACCACTGGGGGGAGAGTCCTGTAACCTGCATCCCGAGCGCCAAAAGGCGTTCTGGTCTGCCCGGACTACTCGAATCTAACTTATGTGGTTGAAGGATATCAACTTACCAAAGAACCGGACGGCCGCACCCCAGTAATCATAGATTGGGGTCAAAGGTAACACGTCCGGCCGGGCTTTGCGCAAATGTTTTCACACAGCAGAAGCAATTTTCCGCCGTCTGGCGTTGGGGCCGTTCGACAGCAGCAACGGGCGGGCGAATTTCAGGCCTAGCAGATAGTACCCTTCGGCAGGCGTGCTGCGCAGCGCCCTGGCTCGCAAGGTCCGGGAAGCTCTTGGTAGAAGAGCCAACGCGGCCACCGGGGCGCTCGGGATCTCAAGCCGCAGTTGGGCGATTGCGGGCAGTGCGCGCCGGATCGCCACCAGCATTCCTCCCGCGCTGACGTTCAGGGCGGTGGCAAACTCCAGAAATTCCTTGCCTTTTCCATCCCGGCTGCGAACAAAAACAGGGATCGCCAGCGGCAACCGAGCCCATTTTCGCCGCTCTCTTCCTGCTTTCGCACCCTTCATGCAGACCTCTCCATCGTCCCGAACCTACGACAGGAGCACCTCAGGGGCCAAATCTAGGGCAAATACCGTAAAAAACCGGGAAAGGGCACGGATCTTCCAAACACTGCGACCGCAAAACCCGCAAAGAAGGGGAAGTTTCCCGTTCTTGCATTCGTTTTTTATTCGACTCCGCAAAACCCGATCATGGAAGGCTCTAGCCAGCAAAAGTGCAAGCTTTTGCTACACTTGGGTAATTCCCGTGCATTTTTCGTTGACAACAAATTCCGCCTGACATACGATTTTGTTATCAGGCACTCGTCCCGAAAAGGCCGTGTGCTTCCCCCTCATCTCCCCGTGGAAATCTGTGGTTTTCCTCATGACCACTGCCCAAAAGAACACGTGTCTTTCGAACCCGGGAGGAACCTCGGAACCTATGCCAGCTGCTGCCGCCCGACCTGACGGCGACGTCCCCAGCCCGGAAAACCTGCTCCAGGAATACAAGGAATTGCGCGAGCGTTATCAGCGCACCACCAACGCGCTGGCCTCCGCCGCCCACGACCTCAAAACGCCGTTGTCGATTTTGAACGGTTACGTCGAATTGCTGCACAGCGAGAAGCTGGGCCCGTTGAGCGACCGCCAGCGCGAGGTGCTGCACGACATGAAGGCCAGCGGAAAACGCCTGCAGGGATTCATTCAGGATTTTCTGACTTACAGCACCCTCGAAACCGGCGGCCTGCGCATGCAGTTCGAAGCCGGCAACATCAACGATTGTCTGTCGGACATGTGCCGCCTCTGGTCGAATCGCTTTCAGGAAAAGGGCCTGGCGCTGTATTTTCTGGCCAACGACAAGCTGCCGGTTTTCCCTTTCGATTCTCCCAAACTGGAGCGCGTGATCTCAAACTTGCTGGAAAACTCCTTCAAGTTCACGCCGTCGAGCGGGACCGTGTGGCTGCACGCCGAGCCGCATATGTGGGAGCGCCGCGCTGCCGCCCAGCCTTCCGCTTCGGAGCGCCGCCGCCAGAACGTGACTCAACCCAACTCGGTCAGGGTCAGCGTTTCCGACACCGGCCCGGGAATTCCGGCGGAATTTCATCTGGAAGTTTTTGACGATTTCTTCCGCCTTCCCGGCACCGCAGATCACGAAGGCACGGGTCTCGGCCTGGCCATTGCGCGCCGCCTGGTGCACGGCATGGGCGGCAAGATCTGGGTTGAGAGTGATTCCGGCGCGGGCTGCAAATTTTCCTTCCTGATCCCGTATAAACCGGCCGCGGCCGCCAGCAAGGGGAAGAACCGATGAAGCCCACCGCCAAGATCCTGCTGGTTGACGATGAACCCGGGATGCTCCGCTACATCAAGACACTGTTGGAAGTGGACGACTACAAAGTCGAAACCGCGACCACCGGCGAAGAAGCCCTGGTGCTCGTGGAAAAGGGACTGCGGCCCGATCTGGTGCTGCTCGACGTCCTCATGCCCGGCATTGACGGCTTGCAGACTCTCGAACAACTGCGTCAGCTCCAGCCCGGCGTCAAGGTCGTCATGCTCTCCTGCGTCAACGACACGCGCAAAGTAGTACACGCCATGAAGCTCGGCGCTCAGGATTACCTGACCAAGCCATTTCAGAAAGCCGAGCTCGATGCCGTCATTGATCTCAGCCTCGGCCAGGGAAAACAAACCTACAGCGGAGAAGTCGAAGAACTTTCCGACGACGTCTTCTTCATCGCAGCCAGTCCCGCCATGCGCAAGATCCGTTCGCAGGCCGCGTTGGTGGCCAACGTGGATATCCCTGTGCTTCTGCTGGGTGAGAGCGGAACCGGCAAGGAAGTCCTGGGACGGTTGATCCATAAACTTTCTCCTCGCGCCCATCGCACTTTTCTCAAAGTCAACTGCGCCGCGGTCCCCGCCGACCTGCTGGAGAGCGAATTGTTCGGCTACGAGCAGGGCGCTTTCACCGGCGCCACCCACGCCAAACCGGGCAAATTCGAACTGTGCAACCGGGGAACGATTCTGCTCGACGAAATCGGCGAGATGCCCCCGCTGCTGCAGGCCAAGCTGCTGCACGTTTTACAAGACCAGCAGTTTTCGCGCCTGGGCAGCCGTTCCATCATCAAGGTGGACGTGCGCATTCTGGCGGCTACCAATATCAACATTCCCGAAGCGCTCGCCAACAAGCGCTTGCGCGAGGATCTCTACTACCGTCTGAACGCCTTCACCATGCAGATTCCGCCGCTGCGCGAGCGCAAGGAAGAAATTCCGATTCTGCTCAAGCATTCCATGTCGCGCATGGCCGAGCGCTACGCGCGCGCTCCGCTTCCACTTTCTCCAGCGCTGCTGCAGGCCTGCCAGAATCATTCCTGGCCCGGCAATCTTCGCGAGTTGAACAACTTTTTGAAGCGCTACCTGATTCTCGGGGATGAGAAACTGGCGGTCAGCGAACTGCTTCCCAGAAATGACGGCGCCGCCGGAACGTCGGGCGATTCCTCCGCTCGCGCGGGGGACTCAGGCGGCTTGAAATCTTTGGCGCGCACCGCCAAGGACGAAGCCGAGGCGCTGGCCATTACTCACGCCCTCGAACAGACCAACTGGAATCGCAAGCAGGCCGCGGCGATTCTTCAGATCAGCTACAAAGCTCTGCTGTATAAAATCCGGCAGTATGGGATTGCCGAAGCCAAAGGTCACCACAAGCTGTCGGCCGGAGCGTAGCTCTCCGCGGCTGAAGGCACAAGCTCTCTAACCACAACGTATCGCCCACGGATCTTGCATCCGTGAGCTTTCTCTTGTCTTGCCAAATCGCCGGGAACGAATCCAGGCCCGGGCGGCGATCTATGGCACGGTCAGCGTAATCGTCTGGCTCTTCGAGTCGCTGCCCGACGCTGCGGTAACGGTGATCGTGTACTTGCCGGCGGGCGTTCCACTGACCGGTATCTGGGTGTTGGTGTGGCTGCAAGCCGGCAACAGCAGGAGCATCGCGAACAGAGCACAGAACATCATGATTCCCAGGGTGCGCCGCCGGCGCCGGCTGCCCCCGGCCCCCACACCCAGCAGAGCCAATCCTGGAACGGCCAGCCA
>Ga0302326_10007119_pt1 | contig 24999 bp, 23 predicted proteins | sample Palsa_T0_3_FD_202264 | JGI IMG/M metagenome (GOLD analysis project Ga0302326, IMG submission 202264) | Peat permafrost microbial communities from Stordalen Mire near Abisko, Sweden - Palsa_T0_3 | ecosystem: Environmental > Terrestrial > Soil > Palsa > Peat permafrost | place: Sweden: Abisko... | reverse complement strand
ATGGTCACGGTCACAGTGTCTGTCGTCGAATAAGTGGTCCCATTTGAGGGCACCAACTCGCCGGGCGGCGCCGCGGGAGTGGTGGGGCCGAAGCCCGTGCCCCACAGGATCAACACGTCCCCAGGCTTGGCGGCGACTGTGGTCAGGCCCGGAATGACGCCATTCTGCACGGCATAGCTGTAATCCTGGTATGTGGCTACCGCGTACTTATACGCCCACAGGAAAAACGCCGGTCCGAAAGTAGCGGACGTGGCGGAAACTGGCGGGCTCGTGACGGCGCCGTTGGTGACCGTAACCTGCATTGGGCCAGCGCCGGCATTGGGCGCCACGAAATTGACCTGGCCGGAGCTGACAAAATCAACATAGCCGGGCTGGCCGTTGACCGATACGCTCACGCCATCCAACTGCGTCGGAAGCTGGCCGTTCGTAATGGTCCAGGAACCGGTGGCCGGCGAAAGATTGGTCCCATATATCGTGGCCCAGGAGTTCGGCACGATGCCGGGCAGGTAGCTCGCGCCGTTGACCACAGCCGTGATTGCCGGGCCCGTCACCGAGACACTGGCGAGCCCCGCGATCATGGCTACGAAGCCATCCCCCAAATTCTCGGGATCGTCGAAGTCGCCGCCGAAAGAATGCTGCGCGGCGTTCGCCGTCACCGTCAGATTCGGGGACACCGTGGCGCCGGCAAAATGGACGTTGCCCTGCGCGTCCAACGCCACCGATGAAACCGCGTCGTCGCCCGACCCGCCATAGTATGTGCTGAACAGAAGGGCGCTCCCGTCCGGGTTGATTTGGCTGATGAAGCCGTCTCCGGTCGGGTCGGTGGCGTCGCTGCTGGCGCCGCCGAACGTGGGTTGCAGCGCGTTTTTCGTAACGGGGAAGTTCGTGGAAGCGCTGAATCCGCCGATGTAGGCGTTGCCTGCGGAATCCACTGCGATGGCCATGCCGGCATCGTCGTCGCTGCCTCCGATAAAGGTTGAATAGACCAGACTCTTGCCCGAAGGCGCGAACTTGGCCGCGAAGGCGTCGCCCCACAGAAATCCTCGCTCTCCCGTCAGCGTGGTTGGGCCGGCCAGCTTGGATTGCGCCGCCCCCGCGGTCACCGGAAAATTCGCCGACGAAGTGAATCCCGTCACATACACCGCGCCTGTGCTGTCGATAGCCAGCCCCATGACCGCGTCATCGGAACTTCCGCCCAGATAAGTCGAAAACACCGGCTGGCCCGTGGAATTGAACTTCGCTACCCAGCCGTCTCCCGTGGTGATTACCGGCTGCACATCGGCGCTAGCGGCGCCTCCGAAAGTGCTCTGGTAGGCATCGAGCACTGGAAAATCGGTCGAAACTGTCGATCCGCCCAGGTACACGTTTCCGCTGCCGTCGATCGCCAGCGAAGTCACGGAATCGTCCAGCGATCCGCCGAAATAGGTGGAGAACAGCAGACCCGTGCCGCCTGGGTTCAGCTTCGTCAGGAAACCGTCTCCAGTGCTCATGAACGGCGCGGCGCTGCCGCAGCAGAATGGAGGCGATCCGCCACCGCCCTTGTACTTCGCTTGGTAAGCGTTCAGCACCGGGAAGTTTGTGGAAAGCGTCACGCCCCCGATATAAGCGTTGCCGCTGCTATCTACCGCGATGGCAGTGCCACGATCGTCCATCACGCCCCCTAGATAGGTCGAATAAATCAGCGCGCTGCCGGCAGCGTTCAGTTTCACGACAAACGCATCTCCCGCCTTTCCGAGGAATGGATTGCCGCCATCGCCCCCGTACTTCGTCTGGAAGGAGCCGGCTACAGTCGGAAAGTCCGCGGAGTCCGTATTCCCGGTGATGTAGGCATTGCCGCTCGAATCGACCGCGATCGCCGAGCCGATGTCGTCCATGGAGCCGCCGATGTAGGTCACGTATGCCAGCGCGCCCGCCGCGGTGAATTTTGCGGCAAAGGCGTCGCCGCCGAAGTCCGCGCCCGAGGTCCCGCCGTGGTATGCCGTTTGAAAAGCTCCGCCAGTGACCGGCAGGTTGTTGGAGAGCGCGAAGCCGGTAATATAAACGTTGCCGGACGAATCCACTGCCATGCCGCGCGCGGCATCGTTGTTGGAGCCGCCGAAATAGCTGCCATAGCTGAGGGTCGGATCGATGATCAGGCTGCGGCTATGATCGTACGGCCCGAGCGCGAAAGTCACGCGGCGCCCCTGGCCCACGAACCGTCCCGCAACCTCGCGCCGCACGCCGCCGGCGATTTGATAAACCTCCGGCTTCCGCCAGCGAATCTCTCCCGCGGATGTAACGATATCGAGCGCTCCATCGGTCCCCAGCCGCAACGCCGATGCCCCGGAAATCTCAAACGCGATCGTGTGGACACTGGCCCCCGGCTGCACTACGAAATCGTATTCCAGGGCGCCGGCCGTTCCGTGAAACACCAGATCGATCCCCGGATACACGCCGCGGTAGACGGCGCGCCCAAACAGAGGAACTCCAGCCCGCCATTGCGCCGGATTATTGCCAACGATGTAATTCGCGCGGGCAGCCAGCGGTTCGGCGCCCTCCGGCCGCACATGCGGATTGGCGCCCAGCAGTTCGCTCGTCACCGCGGCGCGCCGCCCCGCCGCATCGACAATGGACGTGGTAATCCGGCCGGCGGTGAGGGTCACTTCACCGGGACCCTGCCGTGCAACGAGCTTACCCTCCGGCCACGCCTCGAAGGCCAGCGGCATGCGCACCGGCGCGGACGGGCGATTTGGTGCGCCTTTAGACCATGAAAGGAAAGTGAGAACAAGTACTGAGAGAGTCCAACTCTTGCTCATCATGGGACACCTGCGACCCAGCCATTATATAACGTCCCTAGTTCAATCGCGCCTGGTAACCCCGCAGCGCGCGCAACCGCTGCTCGATTTCCTCCCGATCTTCGGCTCCCGTCGCGAGTTGCAGATAAGTCTCCAGGTCGCTGCGCGCGGCGGCCGAGTGGCGCATCTGCAGATGCACCATGCCGCGCAGCTTGTATTCTTCGGCGGCCCGTGGGTCTGCCGCCACCAGCAGGTTCAGCGTCTGCAGCGCCTTGCCGTACGCCTGCCGCTCAAAGTACGCGGCGCGCAGATTGTGCAGCATCCGCGTCACGATCTGGCGCTGGCTGACGGGCGCGAGCATGCGCGGGTCGTCGCTCAGTGGGGCGCCGGTCGATTGCCGCGCCAGATCGAAGCACGCATCGGCCCTCAGCAATCGGCCCGCGTTGAACACATCGATGAACGCCGCGAAATCCCCGTCCCGGTATTGCACCAAGAAATGGCCCGGCAGCCCGATGCCGTAAACGGGACGCGCCAGCCGACGCGCGATCTCCAGATACACCACCGCCAGCGTGATCGGAATGCCCGTGCGCGCCGTGAGCACGTCATTCAAGCAACTGTTGCGCGGGTCGTAATAGTGCGCGGTGTTGCCCGTGAATCCCAAATCCCCGAAAAGATACCGGTTCGCCGCATCCACGTATTCGATCCCCCCCGTGCGGCCCCCCAGGCGCGCCGAGAGTTCCACCGCGTAGGAGTCCAGAAGGCCGATGAAAGGCTCGATGTCCAGGTCCGGATACTCGATGCGGGCGAGTTCCAGCGCGGCTCGGTCCAGGCCGGGTTCCATGGCAAACTAAAATAACACCATGCACCGCACCCTTTTCCGCGTGATCGCCGCCATGCTGGCGAGCGTCGCTTTCGTGGCCGCTCAACCGCCCCGATTCACGGAGCATAGATTGCAGAAGTTACATAACGAGGCGGTTACAGGGTACGCGCTGCAAGAGCGCACGCTCGTTACCTGGGGCGATCGACTTTTGTGGAGGGAGTTGCCCCGAGGCAAGTATCGGGTGGTCCGCAGTCGCGGGCGTGCGTTCGCCGAAGGCGGCTGCCTGCTGGACGTGGATGGCGACGGCAAGCTGGACATTGTCGTCAACGAAGGCGGCCCGGAAAACGATCTGGTCTGGTTTCGCGCGCCGCATGGACCCCCTTCCGGCGATGCTCCCTGGACGCGCCACGTCGTCGATACCGGCGTCGACGCGCCGGACATGCTGCCCGCCACGCTGCTCGGCCATCGTGGCGTCCTGCTGATCCACAAGCGCGTGCAGGTGCGCTTCTACGAAATTCCCGCCGATCCCACTGCGCGCTGGCCCTCCCAGGATGTTTATTCGTTCTATTCGCCGTCGCACCAGGGCGGCCTGCGCATGGCGGATATCGATGGCGACGGGCTGCCGGACATCCTGGCCGGCATGTACTGGATCCGGTCGCCGGAAAGCTTCGAACTGCCGTGGCGTCTGTTTGCGATTACCCTGTGGAATGAAACGCCGGAATCCGCCATGCTGCGGCTGAGCTACGGTTCGCTCGGATTGGTGGCGGCGCAGCGCGACATGCGGCCGGCACGCCTGGCGCGTTTCGAAAAACCCGCCGATCCGCGCCAGTTGTGGATCGAGCGTCGCATCGAAGACGTGCCGGATTTGACTGCGGTGAACAGCCTGGATACGGGCGACTTCGACGGCGACGGCCGACCGGATATCCTGATCGCGGAGAAAGCCGGCAAAGGCCGGCTACTGGTTTTGTATAACGAAGGCCAAGGCCGGTTCCGGCCAGAGGTCGTCGCGCTAGGCCGGCCGATTCTTTTTGCGCGGGCAACGGATCTGAACGGCGGCGGCCGTCCCGGTATCCTCGCGATCCGCGCGGACGCGATTGTATGGTTTGGAAATGACAAACGCCCCCGATAGCGTGCGTCGCCTCGCGCAACGTTTCGGCGAACTGCCACAAGTCGTCGCCGTGGCGCTGGCTGGGTCGCACGGCGCAGGCGCTGGCGACGCGGAATCGGACTTCGATCTTTACGTCTACACTTCGCGCGATGTGGCCGTGGAATTCCGGCGCGCGCTGATGGGTGAGGCCCCGGAAATCGACAATCGCTTTTGGGAGACCGGAGACGAGTGGTCCGACCCCGCAACCGGCGCGCGCCTGGACATCATGTATCGGCGCCCTGAGTGCATCGAAGACCAACTCGAGCGTGTATTGGTGCGGCACGAAGCCGCCATCGGGTTTACCACGTGCTTTTGGTACAACGTTATCCATTCCGCAGCGCTGTTCGACCCGCGCGGTTGGTATCGCCAATTGCAGCATTGTGCCGCCGTTCCGTATCCGGAGGAGTTAAGGCGCGCCGTGGTGGCGAAGAATTGGCCGATCTTGCGCCGGAATCGTTCATCCTATCGCCGCCAAATCGGGGTGGCGCTGAAACGCGGGGATGCGGTGAGTGTTCAACATCGCGTCACGGCCTTGCTCGCGAGTTACTTCGACGTATGGTTCGCTATCGACAGAAAGGCTCATCCAGGCGAGAAGCGCCTGCTGACGCATCTGCCCGAACCATGCGCATTACTGGTGCGCGATGTGCTGAATGCTCGGCCGGAGGAGTTGCTCGCACGCATAGATGCGTTGCTGGACGCATTGGACGCGCGGCTGGAGGCCGCGGGATTAGTGGGCCCGTGAACTACAGAGCCGATCACTGCGCCTTCTCGCCCTCGTGATGATCCAGAAAATCTTGATCGATCGCCTTGCGCCCCGCGAAGCCTTCTTCTGTGCCGTGCCAGAACTGAATGGACGCCTCGTCCAGCTTCCAGCACATGTAAACCTCCTCGCCACGGAACAGTGTCGGGAAATCCGCCAGCCCGCTGTCGAGATCCTTCACCTCGACGCCACTCTGCTCAAAATTCTCCAAGAGAGACCGCAACTGCCGCTTGGCGGCGTCGCGGCGCGCCTTGTCTTCCGCCGCGCGCTCACGGTCCACCACGATGCCGCCCATCATGGTAATGCGCGCCATCAGCGAGTGTATGGCCTGCTCCGCTTCGTCGTACTGCGATTTAACGGCCACCGCTTCACGCATCCACTCGCGGATCTGCGGGAGTATCCGCTCGGCCTCCCACAACGTGAAACGCCTGGCCATATTCAGGCCACCGGTTCCGCGTAGTGCGTGGCTACGTATTCGTCCAGCATGCCGATGAACTCGGCCACGATGCGATCGCCTTTGAGCGTGGTTGTCAGGCGCCCGTCCACGAAAACGGGCGCCTTGGGCTCTTCGAAAGTGCCCGGCAGCGAAATGCCGAGATTGGCGTGTTTGGATTCGCCCGGCCCGTTCACCACGCAGCCCATCACCGCCACCTTCATGCTCTCCACGCCCGGATGCGATGCCTTCCAGACCGGCATCTGCTCGCGCAGGTAGGTCTGAATCTGATCGGCCATCTCCTGGAAGAAAGTGCTGGTGGTGCGGCCGCATCCGGGGCACGCCGTCACCTGCGGCGTGAAACTGCGAATCCCCAACGACTGCAATATCTGCTGCGAGACGATCACCTCTTCAGTGCGGTCGCCATTCGGCAGCGGCGTCAGCGAAGCGCGAATCGTGTCGCCGATGCCTTCCTGCAACAGGATCGCCAGCCCCGCCGTAGTAGCTACGATGCCCTTAGATCCCATGCCGGCTTCGGTCAGCCCCAAGTGCAGCGCGTAGTCGCAACGCGCCGCCAGCGCGCGGTAGACATCCACCAGGTCCTGCACGCCGCTGACCTTCGCGCTGAGAATGATGCGGTCGTGCGCCAAGCCGTACCGCTCGGCGGCCTTCGCAGATTCGAGCGCGCTCACCACGATGGCCTCCAGCGTAACTTCGCGCGCGTCCTTGGGCTCCGCCAGGCGCGAATTCTCGTCCATCATACGGGTGAGCAAGGCTTGGTCGAGCGACCCCCAATTCACGCCGATCCGCACGGGACGGTTGTATTCGATGGCCGCCTCGATCATCGTGCGGAAATTGTCGTCGTGCTTCTTGCCGATGTTGACGTTGCCCGGATTGATCCGGTATTTCGAAAGCGCCCGCGCGCATTCGGGATACTTGCGCAGCAGGATGTGCCCGTTGTAATGGAAGTCGCCGATGATGGGCACGCGCACGCCGAACTTGTCGAGGCAGTCCACGATCTTAGGGACGGCCGCGGCCGCCTGTTCGGTATTCACCGTGACGCGCACCAGCTCGGAGCCGGCGCGCGCCAGCGCCATCACTTGATTAACGGTGCCGGTCACATCGGCGGTGTCGGTGTTGGTCATGGACTGTACGACAATCGGATGATTGCCGCCCACTTTGACACCTGCCACGTCTACTGCTGCCGCCGTGCGGCGGGGCTCCACTGCCATCGATCCTCCAGGGAACCTTAATTTTAGCATTGTGGGTCTGGCGGCCACTGCGCCCCGTCGTATATTGAAGTTGTGACCGCGGTGGAGGCGTACGAATTGACAACCCAGGGAGGCGCGACGGATTTCGCGCGGCTGATCGGCGGCATGCGAGGCGTTTGGGCCGTATTGTGTGATCGGCGGGTTGGCGGTCAACTGTTTCGTGGAGCCGGTGTATACGCTGGACGCCGACCTGGTAATGATCGCTTCGAGCTTGGCAACTCTTGCGGAGCACCTCAGGGAACAGGGATTCAAGACCGAGGAGCATCCTCACTCCCTGAACGCCACGGCGCCGGCAAGCCAGCTCCGCATCCAGTTCACCACTGATGACAGATATCAGGCGTTTCTGGCCCGTGCAGTTGACGCCGAAGTTCTGGGAGTGCGCGTGAGGATCGCGTGTCTGGAGGATGTCACGCAAGGCAAGCTGTGGGCGTACGCCGATCCACGGCGGCGGCTGAGCAAGCGCAAGAAGGACGAATTGGATTTGATCCGGATGGCGGAGGCGTATCCCGGATTGAAGTCTGTTTACCCTGCCGCGCTGCGAGAGCAACTCGACCGCGGATAGTGGATCGGTGAGGGAGGTCGACGATTTGATTGCTTCGAAGCGGAGTACCCGAATCGGGAAACGCGCGGAGTTGGGCCTTGCCCTGGAACAAGGCGCGAGTGAGATCCTGGCCCATGTAAATGGCCAAAAGACGTTCCCCACACGGCGCGTGGTGCTGCCGAACGAGGCGGATGCGAAGCAAATCCGCAAATGAACCCGCCATATTGCAATCGGGATCGCCCGGGCTTTCTGTATAAGCCCTCGTGTCTGAAAGCACTCGCCTCGTAACCTGGAGGAAGCGCCGCGAGTCAAAGGGAGACCTCCGCTTTGCCGGCCAAGCGCGCGCGTGGCCGCTAAGTGCCGCGACCTGCGTCTCATGGCAGCGGCCAGTACCACTTTGCCCCCGCCCATCTGGCTTCGGCTCGGTCACGATCCTGCTAGAATGCAATCGATGGCCAGGGCTTTAACGGCCAACGATATTCTTCCGCTAGTCGCGTCGTTGACGCCCCAGGAACGGGTACGTCTGCTGCGGCTGATTGCATCGCCGCAGGGCGAGGACGCGCCAGTTTACCGGTCCGTACCACCTTCCCGCGACGAGTTCTCGGCGGATGGCGATCTGCTTGCGTGGGATGCGGGCGGCTGGGAGGATGTGGGGTGAAGCGTGGCGAGATCCGCTGGTATACGTTTCTGCTTCCCGATGAGCGGCGGCCGGTTCTGATTCTCAGACGAGACGAGGGCATGGATCGGCTGAACGAGGTCATCGTGGGTACCGGCGACGCGGACGATTCGAGGATTGACGACTGAGGTGGTATTGACCGTTGATGACGGAATGCCGGCCGCGTGCGCGCTGAATTTCGATCACGTGTCGCTGGCGCAACGGAGTCGAATTGGTCGGCCCTGTGCTATCTAGCGGAAACGCGATCGGCTGAAGTGCGGGATGCGCTGCTCATCGCGTGCTCGGATCAAGCGTTGAAGCTGCGAGAATAGGCACGGCCCAGGAACGGTCGCTCGCCACAGCACGCACACTTGGGTGCCTCTGGGAGATCGAGATCGACGGCGCACCTGACAGTTCGGCGACTTCTCGCTCAAGCGCCCTCCGCCAATAGGCCCCGAGACTCCAAGTCCGCCGAATCGGAGTTTCCCCCGGAGAGGACCGAATTGGGTGCATCGCTCCGTCACTCTGCGAGTAGTTTGCTCTCAGGTTGTCAGGAGTAGGCGCACCTTCAATGACTGTCAAGGCTGTCAAAGAAGGCGCTATAATCGTCGTGGGTCAAACGGGACCGGAACGATGAACATTTGGAATCAGCTTGACCAAATCGGCAAATGCGGCAAGCCCTGCCCCTCGGGCGGTTTTTATTGCGCGCCATATGTTGGCCCAGATTACGAATCCAGTGAGCCGCGCGTCATGTTTGTCGGGTTAGACCACGGAGAGAGGCGCTCCTTCAACGCAATTGAGCGCCGCAATAGCGTCATCGACTGGTGGGAAAAGCATCCTTTCAAGGATCATTACCAAGGTTGCATTTGGGTGGCTGCAGAATTGCTGCGTACCTGCTGCCGGCTATATTGCCAAGGTGGATGTGTCAAGGTATCCGACCCTAACTCAGATTGCGCTCTTCGACGATTCTCGCAGACGAATGCTGTCCGTTGCGTGGGAAACGTCCAAAGCAACATGACGTTCCGAAACCAGTCGATGGTCCGTGAGTGCGTTCGGCTCGTGTTTGAGGACATTCGTCTCCTTAGGCCACAGGTCATTGTCCTGCAGGGCAGGAACCGTCAAACTGGTCATCTGCAAGAATCGTTTCTGGCGGAGGCACGAAAGCAGCGTGGCAGTTGCGACAACTCTCTCGATTTTGCAGGCGCTGCCGTCACCGACCTTAGGTTGGACCACCAACAGATTATCGTCGCGTCTCTCCGGCACCCCTCACACGGTTGGCTCAAGAGAGATTGGGACAAGGTAATTCTCCCGGTGTTGGGCGAAATCAATCGCCGCCTTGGATGACCCCGAAACGCTCAGCCTCTGTTGCGCACTCCGACATCAATTGATGAGAGCGTTTTTGAACCCTGGGGGCATCGTCCAATTGACGAGTAACGCGCTACTCGCTGAAGTGATCCGCGCGCCCCGCGAAGCCAGGTTCTGGAAAAGCGGACTGATCCCCGTCCGATGAATTCTCCGACCGTCCTCCCGTCTTCCGATCTTTTCGGCAATGGCATAAGGGAGATGCTATCAGGACTCAACCCAAGTTTGACGGCCCGCCTTTCCCTCCGCTATGCTTACCGTTTCACGAATGGACACCGTCCCCCCGCCCCCCGAAGCCAAGCCGCAGCTCAAACGCGCCCTCGGCCCCTGGGACCTCACTTTCCTCTCGGTCGTCGCCATCGCCAACCTCAACCTAGTCCCCGTGATCGCCGCCAACGGACCCATCACGGTGTGGCTGTGGCTCGCCGCGCTGGTCTTTTTCCTGCTGCCGCAAGGCATCACCGTCATCGAACTGGCGCACCGCCATCCCGCCGAGGGCGGACTCTACGTCTGGACTAAAGAAGCCTTCGGCGATTTCCACGGTTTCATGTGCGGCTGGGCCTATTGGACCACCAACATGTTCTACCTGCCCACGCTCCTCTTTTACCTGGGCGGCATTCTGGCCTACGCCGGACCGAAAAGCGTCGCCGGCCTGGCCGAAAATCGCGTCTTCTTCTTCCTGCTCACCTTTGGCTTGCTCTGGCTCACGGCGCTGCTCAATATTCGCGGCATCGGCGTCGGCAAATGGGTGAACAACTCCGGCGGCTTGGGCACCCTGATCGGCACCGTCGTGCTGGTGGGGCTGGCCATCGCGGTAGTCTGGCGCCACGGTGTCGCGCTGCCCGCTTCCAGTTTCGCGATTCGCGGCCTCGATTGGAGCATCATGTCCTCGTTCGGCGTGATTTGCTTCGGCCTAGTCGGCCTGGAACTCGGCCCCGTGATGGGCGACGAGATTCGCGATCCCGAGCGCAGCGTGCCGCGGGGCGTTTTATGGGGCGGCATTCTGGCGGGCCTGGTCTATGTTACCGCCACGCTGGCGGTGCTCCTGGCGGTCCCGCAACAGGAAGTCAAAGTCGTGCAGGGCGTTCTCCAGGCGGTGGATAAAATGACTGCCATGGGCGTCGGTGCCCGCTGGATGCTCACCGCGCTCGCCGCGGTGCTGGCCGTAGCCATCGCCGGCTCTAGTTCCGCCTGGCTGGGCGGATCGGCGCGCATCCTGTTCGTTTCCGGCATCGACCGCTACATGCCCAAAGCCATGGGAAAGGTACATCCGAAATTCGCCACGCCGCACATCGCGATCCTCACTATGACGGTCCTTTCGTCGCTGCTGGTGAGCATGAGTTTCATCGGCGCAACCGTGAAAGAAGCCTACGTGACGTTACTGGATCTCTCCGTCCTGTTGCAGATGATCTCTTATATCTATCTGTATGCAACCCTGGCGAAGGTGGCTTTCTCTAAGACTGCCGGCGACGGATTCTACCGCAAGGCGTGGCTGCGATTCGCGGCCATTGGCGGACTGGCGGCCACCATCGTGGGCGGCGCGGTGGCCTTCGTGCCTCCCCGCCAAGTCGATTCCGTCTGGCGCTTCGAGTTGAAGATGGTCGGCAATTGCACCGTGTTCCTGGGTCTGGCGGCCGTGCTGTTTTGGTATTACTCGCGCCGCCGCGCGCGATAATCGGAGCATGGGTATCGCCTCTATCAACCCCGCCACCGGCGAAACGCTGCAAGTCTTCGAACCGCTTTCAGCCGCGGCGCTCGATCAAAAGTTGGCGCGCGCCTTCGCGACGTTTCAGAGTTACCGCAAGACCTCCTTCGCCCAGCGCGCCGAATGGCTGTCGGACGCCGCCCGCATTCTCCAAGACTCGAAACAGGAATACGGCCGCATCATGACCCTCGAGATGGGCAAGACGCTCAAATCCGCCATCGCCGAAGCCGAGAAGTGCGCCTTGGCGTGCCGCTATTACGCGGAAAATGGCGAGCGCCACCTGGCCGACGAATCCATCGCCACCAACGCCTCGCGCAGCTTCGTGCGTTACCAGCCGATCGGGCCTGTGCTGGCCGTGATGCCCTGGAATTTCCCCTTCTGGCAGGTGTTCCGCTTCGCGGCGCCCGCGCTGATGGCCGGCAACGTCGGACTGCTGAAGCATTCCTCGAACGTGCCGCAATGCGCCCTGGCCATCGAGGATATCCTGCGCCGCGCTGGCTTTCCGGATGGCGCGTTTCAATCGTTGCTGATCGGCGCGGCGCAGACTGCGTCCGTGATCGCTGACGATCGCGTGGCCGCCGCCACTCTCACCGGCAGCGAACTGGCCGGCCGCTCCGTGGCCGCCCAGTGCGGCGACCGCATTAAGAAGACCGTCCTCGAACTGGGTGGCAGCGATCCTTTCATCGTGATGCCCAGCGCGGATCTCGACGATGCCATCTCGACGGCGGTGAAGGCGCGAACCATCAATAATGGACAGTCCTGCATCGCGGCCAAGCGCTTCATCGTCGCCGGTGCGGTCTACGATGAATTCGAGCGCCGCTTCGTCGAGACCATGCGGGCCTTGAAGGTCGGCGATCCCATGGACCCGGCAACCGACGTGGGGCCGCTCGCGACCAGCGCCATCCGCGACGAATTGCATGCGCAGGTGGAGCGCGCCGTGGCCTCCGGTGCGCGCCTGCTGTTAGGCGGCCGGATGATCGCAGGCCCCGGCTACTTCTATGAGCCGACCGTTCTGGCAGGCGTCCCGCGCGACTCGAATGTTTTCCACGAAGAGCTGTTTGGCCCCGTAGCCATGCTGTTCCGCGTCAAGGATGCCGCGGAGGCCATCGACTGGGCGAACGATTCGCCGTTCGGGCTGGGATCGAGCGTATGGACCCGCGACGCCGCGGAGCAATCGCGCTTCATCGATGAAATCGAGGCTGGCGCCGTCTTCGCGAACGGCATGGTGGCCTCCGACCCGCGCCTCCCCTTCGGTGGGGTGAAGCGCTCCGGCTATGGCCGCGAGCTAGGCGTCTTCGGCATCCGCGAATTCGTCAACATCAAGACCGTCTGGTGCAGGTAGCACGGGCTTCAGCCCGTGGCTGCTTCCCTGCCGCAATGTGTGTACGATAGGACCGTGCCAAGACTGGCCCCGGCCGCAAACGACGAAGAGAACGAACGGATGGTCGCGGAGTTGGAAAGGCTCGATACGCGCGGCCGTCCGCTCACCCCGGAAGAGGAGCGCGCGGCGCGTCGATGAGCTTTCTGATCCGTCAGTTCGAAGAATCGCGCTATTCTCTGGGACACGCTGAGCCTGTCGAGGCCTTGCGCGTTCTAATGGAATCTCGCGGGCTGCGGCAACGCGACCTGATTCCCGTGCTCGGCTCCAGCAGCGCAGCCTCGGACGTGCCCGACGGGAAGCGCGCGCTCAGCAAGACGCACGTGCGAAAAGTCGCCGCGTTCTTCCACGTTCCGGCAAGCCTGTTCATCTAGACCATATGGCCAAGCAAACCGCAATGCACCGCGGGCAGATCGAACATATACGGCGAGGGCTTCGCGAAGCGCACGCCGGTGAGTTTGCATCCGCCCGCAAAGTAAAGCAGGTTCTGAATCGGCTGCGCCGCCGCCCACGCAGCCTGGATGGAGCGAACTCGTGCTAATCTCGAATCTGTTCGACTGTTCGCGATGGCATGCCCACTGTCCTCAGAACGGGTCCTTATCGGTTTTTCTTTGTTTCGCTGGACCGGCCCGAGCCTCCGCATATTCACGTTAGACGGGCGGACATGGTTGCGAAGTTCTGGTTGGAGCCGGTTGCGCTTAAGCGAGCCGGGGGCTTCAGCCGGCATGAACTGAATGTGCTTGCGAAGCTTGTAAATGAGCATCGGGAGCGATTCCTTGAGAGCTGGAATGACTTCTTCGGTCGTTGAAACGCAGGAAACACGAGCCCAGTCCGTGAAGGTGAACGGCGAAGCCTTGACGGTTGACCTAGCGGACGGTCGAACCATAATTGTGCCTCTGGTCTGGTTTCCGCGCCTATGGCATGGCACTCCGCGCGAGCGCAGCCATTTCGAAATCTTCGGAGAGGGACGCTATATCCATTGGCCCGATCTCGACGAAGACCTGACAGTCACCGGTTTGTTGGCAGGAAGGCAGTCCGGTGAGAGCCTTGAATCGCTGGCAGTGTGGCTGGACTCTCGAAAAGTGGCCGGCCGCAAGCGTGCCTCACGCGAGGCCCACGCGGCCGCACGGAGCGCCAAACAGAAATCGTTGCGGTAGAGAATGGCGGACGAGCGAATTATCCATATCGAGTGGAGCGGGCCGCATTCGCTCGCAGAAGTCGATGGGTTTGGCGATCGGCGAATAGACCGGGGCCTCTATCAAATCTATGGTCACCACCCAGTTTACGGACCAAACGTCCTTCTGTACTTCGGCCAAACGGATCGAACATTTAGTGAGAGAATTCCAGACGAGAACTGGGGTGGGGGCTCGATAGAGGATCCCCACAACGTGGAGGTGTACGTTGGGTCGGCTAAAAGGTCCCGCAACTCCTTCACGAGATGACTGGCAAAGAGAGATCTGTCTGGCTGAAAGGCTCTTGATCCATGCTCATGGTCCTGCCTACAACTCAACCAATATCATGAGCGTGGCCCAACGGGACCAGGAAGTTTGCAATACGCGCATCTTTAATTGGGGCTGTTTCCGGTCGCTACATCGCGAGGTGTCCGGACTCCTGTGGACTCAGTACCAGCAATTTGCCGGATACAACATCTATGGAACTTCAACAGAGTGACGCACGGCGCGAGACGCCGGCCGGCCTCGTTCTGCGCGCTTATTGCCGCTTGCTCTCCGCCAAATGGCTATGGTGCCGGCTATAGGAGAAATAAATACACAGCCCGATCGCCAGCCAGATCACCAGCCGCCACCATGTCTCATGATCGAGCGATGCCATCATCGCCAGGCACACCAGTATCCCCAGCACCGGCACCAACGGCACCAGCGGCGTCCGATACGGGCGCGGCAGATCCGGGCGCGTGTGCCGCATCACCATAATGCCGGCGCACACGATCACGAACGCCAGCAGCGTCCCGATGCTGGTCATATGTCCCAGCTTCGAAATCGGCAGGAAGCCCGAAAACAGCGATACGAACAGCATGAAGATCAGGTTGCAGCGCCACGGCGTGCGGAACTTGGCATGCACGTCGGAGAATACTTTGGGAAGCAGCCCGTCCCGCGACATTGAAAAGAATACGCGCGATTGCCCCAGCAGCATCACCAGGATCACCGAACTGTACCCGGCGATAATGCCGATCACGATCACGATCTGCAGCGCCGCGCTGGGGAACTGTTTGATGACAGTGGCCACGGGCGATGCGTCGCCCTTGAAGATTTTGTAATTCACCATGCCGGTGAGCACATGCGCAAACAGCACGTAGAGAATCGTGCAAACGGCCAGCGACCCGATGATCCCGATGGGCATGTCGCGCTGCGGCTTGCGCGCCTCCTGGGCCGCGGTCGAAACCGCGTCGAACCCGATGAACGCGAAGAATACCACGGCGGCCGCGCGCATCACCCCGCTAATGCCAAACTCGCCAAACTTCCCCGTGTTCGGCGGTATGAACGGCGTATAGTTTGCCCGGTTGATATACGCGAAACCCACCGCGATCACGATGATCACGATGACCACCTTCACCGCCACAATCACCCCATTTACCCGCGCCGATTCTTGTATGCCGACGATCAGCAGCGTCGACATCAGGCAGATAATAATGACCGCCGGCAGGTTGATGATACCGGGGGTCGGGTCGAAAGGACAGTTCACAAGGCCGGCCGGCAGGTCTATGCCCAGCGTGTGAAATAGTTTTACCACATAACTCGACCAGCTTACCGACACCGTGGCCGCGCCGACCGCATACTCCAGCACCAGGTCCCATCCGATGATCCAGGCGAGTAACTCACCCATAGTGGCGTACGCGTACGTGTACGCGCTGCCGGCGATCGGAATCATGGTGGAGAACTCGCTGTAGCACATACCCGCGAACGCGCACCCTATGGCCGCCACCACGAACGAGAGTACCACCGCCGGCCCGGCGTTCTCCGCCGCCGCGATGCCGGTGAGCGAAAACAGGCCCGCGCCGATAATCGCCCCGATGCCCAGCGCCACCAGGTTCACTGGCCCCAACGTTCGCTTGAGCGAGTGCTCGCTGTCGTCCGCTTCGGATTTGATGCGTTCGAGCGACTTAGTCGCCGTTAGATTCATATCGGACCTTTCGGTAGATCGGATTTCGGTTTCCAGATGAAATACACGGGCACGCCCAGCAACACGATAATCAGCCCCGGCCAAGTGTAATTCGGCTTGTAAGCCAGCAGCAAGATCTCGATGGCCCCCGCCGCCACGATATAAATGGCCGGCAGGATCGGATAGCCGAAGGCCTTATATGGCCGCTCCATTTCGGGGCGCGTGCGGCGCAGCACGAAGATGCCCGCAATGGTGAGGATATAGAAAACGAGCGCGGCGAAGATCACATAGTCCAGCAGATCGCCGTATGTGCCGCTCAGCGTAAGGATCACGGTCCAGACGCCTTGAATCGCCAGCGCGAACACCGGCGCGTGGTGCCGCGCGCCCAGCGTGCCGGCCTTGCGGAAGAACAGGCCGTCCAGCGACATCGCATAATACACGCGCGCGCCCGCCAGGATCAATCCGTTCACGCAGCCGAAGCACGAGACCATGATGGCCACGGCCATGATCCCCACGCCAGCCGGGCCCAAGATCTGCTTCATCGCGGCGGTGGCCACGCGATCTTCCGGCGCGTGCTGGATCGCTTCGAAAGGCAGCACGTTCAAATACACGCAATTGGCCGCGATGTACAGCGCCATCACGATGGTCACGCCCAGCGCCAGCGAAATCGGCAGGTTGCGCCGTGGGTTGCGCACTTCGCCGGCCGTGAAGGTCACATTGTTCCAGGCGTCGGCTGAGAACAGCGAGCCGACCATGGCCACGCCCACCAACCGCACCACGTGCATGCTCCAGCCCGCGCTTTCCCAGAAGTGGCCGAAATTCCGCGCGAGAGCCGCCGGGTTGCGCCCCAGCAGAAATCCGATGGCCACCAGTCCCAGCAGCGCGGCCGTCTTCGCAAACGTGAAGACGTTCTGCACCACCGCGCCGGTGCGGATGCCGCGCATATTCACTACAGTCAACAACCCCACGATCACGACGCCCACAAGCTGCTGCGTGGTCAGCCCGACCTTTCCGCTGCCGATCAAATGGTTCTGCGCGGAAATCCACGGCACAAAGACGCCCGCGAATTTGGCGAAGCCCACCGCGACCGCCGCGATCGTGCCGGTCTGGATCACCAGGAACAGCGTCCAGCCGTACAGGAATCCGCTCAGCGGCCCGAAGGCCTCGCGCAGATAAACATATTGTCCGCCGGCCTGTGGCATGGCCGCCGCCAGTTCGCCGTAACTGATCGCCGCGATCAGCGTCAGCACCGCGGTGGCCAACCAGGTCATCAGCAGTAGCCCCGGCGAATTCACCTGCCGCGAAATATCGGCGGATACGATAAAGATGCCCGAACCGATCATCGACCCCACCACCAGCGTGGTCGAGTCCATCAGCCCGAGACCTTTAATCAGGCCGGCGTCCGTCTTTACTTCGTTGCCAGTCGTTGCCATTCTTCCATCCGCTGCCGCAAGGATACGCTGGTCGGATCGGCCGGCAGCAGATCGCCGATCACTGCCACCGAATCCGCGCCGGCCGCCCACGCCGCCGCTGCCGTCTCTCTCGTAATGCCGCCGATCGCCACCAGCGGTTTCTCCAGCAGCGCGCGGCACTCCTTTAAAGCTTCGATCCCCGTCACCGGATCGGGGTTTCGTTTGGATGCGGTCGCGAATATCGGACCGAACGCCACGTAGTCCACCGGCTCACCGCCCGCCGCGCAAACCTGGCGCACGTCATGGCTGGAGTAACCGATGATAGCATCCGCGCCCATGAGCCGTCGCGCATCCCGCGGCGGCAAGTCGTCTTGCCCCACGTGCAGGCCCGCGTCCAGCAGCATCGCGATATCGGCCCGGTCGTCCACTATGAACAACGCGCCCGCCTCGCGGCACATGCGCGCAATCTCGCGCGTCGCGTCGAATACCGCGCGCCCCCAGTGCTGTTTGTGCCGCAATTGCAGGATTCCCGCGCCTCCCTCCAGGAGCGCCTCGGCGGCGCGCGCGATCGCGAAGCCGCGCGCGTCCAATATAGCGGTATCTAAAATCGGGTAGAGCTTCGGCAGCCTCACTGGCCCAGATTCCGGTCGAAAAATTCTGTCGCCCGCCTGAATGCGTCGATGTACGACTCATCCCGCACGAAGATGTGGCTCTCCTCCGGATAGTAAATTTCCGAGAAGTCTTTACCCTCGTGAATCAGCTTCTCGCTAAGCTGCACCGTATCCTGGAACATTACGTTATTGTCCACGATTCCGTGCACCATCAGAAACGAGTTCTTCAGCAGGCTGGAAAAATGGATCGGCGAGCTACGCCGGTAAGCCTCCGGATATTCCTGCGGCTTGCCCAGCCGTTGCTCGGTATAGAAGGCGTTGTAATTCTCCCAGTCGTTCACCGACGAAAACGATGCGCCCGCGCGAAACGTATCCGGCGAGAGGAACATCGCCGCCGCCGTCATAAATCCGCCGTAGCTGGACCCCCAAATTCCGACGCGCTGCATATCCACGTTTCCCAGGCCGCGCAGATAATCCACTCCGCCCAGCACATCGTCCAGATCCGGGCCGGCCATATGCAGATATACGCCCGTGCGCCAGTCGCGTCCATAGCCGGAACTGCCGCGATAATCCAGATCGAGCACCACGAATCCTTTATTCACCAGCGAGCAGTTGAATACGTAGCGCAGGTCCGCGTAGGAGCCCCATTGCTTCAATATACTGGTCGCGTATCCGGACCCGTGAATGAAGAACACGGCCGCGCGCGGCTTCTGGCTGCGGTCTTCGGGCCGATAACCCTGCGGTAGAAATAGCCGCGCCGCCACCGGCTTGCCATCGCCGCGCGAAGGGAAGCTTACGAAGCGCGACTCCGGCCACGCGTAATTCGCGAACTCCGCGCGCGGCGAAGTAGTGACACGATGGCCGCCCGCATACAGATCGAAGGGATTCTTCACGTCCGCGATCGTCATCGCGACATCGCTCCCGTCCTCGGAAACGATCCCGATATTCAGCCCTTCGCGCGACGACAGCTTCTCTTTGCCCGAGCCATTCGGAGCGATGCGATAGAATTGCCGCTCGGCCGTGCCGGCTTCGGTCGATGCGTAATAGATGTAGTCGCCCGCCCACTGCGGCTCGTGCCCGAAAGTGCGGTCGTTATCCACCTGCCACGCGCCGTGCGTAAGTTGCCGCGCCTCGCCGCCGTCCTTCGAAACAACGTACAGGTGCGACCACCCATCCCGCTCGCTGGTGAACACAATCCGGCTGGAGTCGGGCGACCATGCCGCGAAGAACGGCTCCACCCACGCCGGGTCTTTGTCTTCCGCCACCACGCGCGCTTCGCCGCTGACGGAATCGTTTACCAAGATGGCGGCCTGTTTCAGATTCGGATGCGCCGCCGTGCGCAGCAGCCAGCGCGAATCGCGCGACCATTGCGGTGTGCCGAATGAGAAGACTTTATCGCCCCAGGATCCCGGCTCCATCGCCACCGGCGCGCCGCCCTCGGCCGGGATGACGTACGTTTTCACCTCGGTCGCCGGATCGCCCGGCAGCGTGCGCGGGAAACTATTGGCCGCAACCAGATGCCCCGAATAATTGGGGAGCAGCAGCTTCCGCCCCGCGCCCGTCCGCACCGTATAGAGGAAATGTTTTCCGTCCGGCGACCATCGCCAGCCACCCAGCGCGGCGCCCTCGCCCTCGATCTCGGTCACCTGCCAAAGCGCGCCCGTGTGCAGGTCTTGCACGAAGAGTTGCCCATCGCGCGCGAACGCCAGCTTGTTCCCGTTGGGTGAAAAGGCGGGACTTGTTTCGGCGGTCTTGGTGCGCGTCAGGCGAAAAGGCTGTTCCGCACCGGAAGTGTTCACCAGGTACAGATCGCCATGATACGAAAACGCGGCGCGCGCGCCATCGCGCGAGATGTCGAATTCACCGATACCTTCGGGCGGCTCAAGAAATTGCTTCTGCCGCTCGTCTTTCTCGCTCGCCGAGCGGTTGATGGGGTCGTCAATCGCTTCCAGACTCGTGAGCCGCGCCAGGCGTTGCCCTTCCGCGCGATACGCGTACAGGTCCATGAATCGCCGGCCTTCGGCGTTCCACAAAAACAAAAGGACGTGCCCCTGTTTCGACCATGCCGCCTTCGCGGGCGCCGTGCCCCACGCGAACGGCCGGCTGAACAGCCGCTCCAGCGGCCACGGCTCGGCGCGCAGGGGACAGACCAGCAGGGCGGCGATGGCGGCAAACCGCATGTGCAAGGCGATTGCCAAGATTATCACACCTTCCGCGATAGAGTGGGACGGACCCGCTAATCCGCGCGAGCCCCCTGGCCGCGCCTGTGCAGACGCTTGCAAACGGAAAGAGCTTCGCCCGAGTTTCCCTCGGTGTTACATCTCACTCTTCCGATTCCTCCGATGGCTGCTCCAGACTCTCATCTTGTTCGTACGTTAGCCGAAGCTCCTGTTCCTCTCCGGTGCAAATCTCAGTACCCGGATAAAGCCTCCTGAGGTCCCATTCGTTAACCCATCGCCGCACATATGAGCGCATCCTCCGCGTCACCGCCGCCGATGCCCATGGAATCTCGGGCGGGTCCCATCCGTAAGCCTTGCCGTGAATCTCCTTGAGGCGTCCATATGTGTCCCGCAAGGTGGACTCATCGGGCGCTCGAAGTGTGAGCGCCTCGCGCTCGATCAGGCGCATTCCGGTGTCGGCGCGCCCCGCGAGTTTGAGATACTCGTCCGTTCCCTTCGCGCGGAGCCTTGCCCCCACCTTTTCGCGGTCGCTCTTTTCTTGCAGCACAGCGAGACTGAAATCGTCCGTAATTGCCGCAACCGTCATAATCCCGGGAATCGCCGCGCCTTTGACTCTGCCCATCCAACGCGCCAATTCGGCGTAGGATTTTCCGCGCTGCAACAAGCTGTACCGGCCCACCAGTTCAACCTCGTCGATCAGCAATATCCACCCCGCATAGCCGGCGGCGAGAATCAGCCGCGACGCAAATAAGAACCGCTGAACCGCCAGCTCTTTGATCTTGACTGGCTTTAGCGAGTATTCTCCGGAGCAATTTATTTGCTTGAGTCCCTGCCTGATCCGGCCGACCGACAAGCGTTCACCCGACCAGAAACTTGTAATCTCGTCGACCAATTCCGGATCGTTATTCAGTCTTTCGTACAACAGCACTGTCGCCGCGAAAGTCGGGCTAAGTCCGCTGGAGGAACTATCGGCCCACTCGAAGAACTCGGCGTACCTCCCGCTGCCCGGTTGCAATCGAAGGGCAATTTCACGAATGGCTTCCCCTCTCACTCCTGGAACGACAGCGCCGTCGATTGCGGCCAGCAGGACCTTGGAAGGATCGAAGAGCGGTGTTTCCTTGCTGATCGAAATCCGGCTGCTCACAAAGTTCTGGGAGCCTGCCATGTGTTCCAAGTAGTCCAATAAATGCGATTTGCCCGCGCCAAATCCGCCCTCGATCAAAAGGCCGGGAACCTGCTTGCCTTCCCGGGCGGCGCTCTGCACAGAAGCCAGCCGCTCGGAGAACGCGATCTCGGCTTCCCGCTGATTACTACCCAACAGGCTTACGGCATGCCGGTTCGGCACGCCGTTTCGAAGCGCTTCCAGGGCGCGCCGGTAGAGTAACTGTCGATCCGTCTCCATGTTTGCCGCTCCCGTCAACTGGCCGCCGTAATTCGGCCCAGCGATGCCATTGGGTTCGCCAGATTTCTATCGTGAATCTCGTCGAAAACCCTGAACTTCAGCGCCTCGTAGGCGCCAATCCCTCGGCTGGGGTCCTCAAGGAAGTCAAAATCCGGTACGACGGCCATGAAGAAGCCTTCCATGTCGTCCGCTCCGTCTATGAATTGCCGCAGCAACTCATAGGCGTCCAACACCGCCGCTTTGCTATAGAACACACCGAGGTCCTGAGGCTTGCGCGCCAGCACCACCCGTTGGGCGTCGAGGAGAACCGCGATTCCGGAGTGCGCGGTCAATCTCGTCCACCGCACCATCGACTCGAAAAAGAAGCGGGCCGTGGAGCGATTGATCTTTCGAAAGATATGATAGGGCTTGACGGCGCTCACGGCTCGGTTGCGTCCCGTCAACCAATCGGTCAGTACTTTGACGGTCGTCGATCCGTCTTCCCCGCCGGAGAGCTCGGCAGTGCAGAGTTGTGTCATGGCGACCCGGAAATCTCGCGATAATGCCGGTTCCTTAAGCACATTATTCGCGACCGCCTTTTTTAGGTCCAGCAACAGCATCTGTGGATCGACTTGGTTTTTCCCGGCAAGCCGCGCATATAACGGGCCGTCCCCGGCCTCGGTCCATACGTAGCCCGCGTCGGCCGCCAGTTTGGCGATGAATCGCCGGCTAAGAGTCTGCCAGGGCACTTGCTCGGCGGTGCGAAAGAAGATTTCATCCATCAGGTGAATTTTGGTTTCCGCGGCGTCGATCTTGACCACCAGGTAACCCGCCTGCGTGGCCAGGCCGCTTAGCCCATCGAAGATTTCCGCTCGGAACGCATCGTCGAGTGGCACGGCGAACTTGATCGCCGAACCGCCATCGCGCACGAAACTTCGCAGATACTCTTCGTCGATAAAACTGAACCATTTGGAGAGTCCGATGGAAGGCGTCACTCTGGCACCTCGCTAAATCGAATTCCATAATATGTCACGGTTTCGCCGTCCGGCGCAACGAAAGAATATGTGCCCCTGGCGGTTTTTGTGCCCGTGCTGGCGGGCAGGGAGTATGCGATGCCAGACCTCGTTGTCCGTGTGCCGCTCCGGTCGAGCAAAAAGAGATCGCGGACAAAATCCGTTTGATCGTACGCGGCGGTCGTCCCCGGCAACAGGGTCAGAGTCTCGTAAATGCGCGAAAGTGCGACGGTTTTCCCGTAATCCTTCCCGGCGAGCAACCGATACGTCCGTTGCAGCACTTCCAGAAACTGCTCTGTCGTGGCCTTGGGTCTTCTCGATTGAATGGCCTTCAGGACTCTCGCAAGTCGCGTAGGGCGGATTCCCGGCACCCTGGCTCGATTGATTCTGACCGCCCGGTCGGTTGGCAAGATGCGCAGAATAGAGGGAAATACGACGATCCCTTCATCGCGCTGCTGGACTTGAAGACCGTCTTTCTTGGCCGCCTCGATCACTTCCGTAGCGAAGGATTCCTTCAGGTATCCTTCTTCCTCCTCCGGGCTGAAGGGCCACGCCGATTGCGCATTGCCTACCTCCTGCCGCGTCGATTCCACGGCGGTCGATAACCGCTCCGATGCCTTGCGCATCTTAAAGAGGTCGCCTTCCGCGGCGGCTTTTTGAAGCTGTCGCGTGGTGGCGGCAAGAATCGCAACGACCTTTGCCGCGGCTATTGCCGCACGTTCTGCGTCTGCAAATCCCGCTTCGAATGTCACTACTTTTCTCCCTTTTCGTTCACTGCCGGTTCGAGCACGCCGGCGTTCTAGTCTCCAGTGCGAGCCGACGCGTTCGTGGCCCGTGACCAGGCGGCGCACCCCACGCGAACGGCCGGCTGAACAACCGTTCCAGCGGCCACGGCTCGGCGCACAGGGAACAGACCAGCAGGGCGGCGATGGCGGCAAAACCGCATGTGCAAGGCGATTGCCAAGATTATCACAACTTCCCGAGCCGGTGTTCCTGGTAGGGTGGGATTGGTATCGTCATGTCTGCGGCCCTAATTTTTCCGATCCTCCCCGAAAGGCGACTGCCCTCCGCTGCCGTGGGCCCGACAGTACCGGCCGGAGCCGCTTTCCGAGGAGAGTTGCGCCAAAGCCTGCCTCCCGCGTTAGTGGATGCCTTGGATAGAATTGGGGATCAAATTTGAACTGGAGATCCTCGATCCTTTACTGGGTGCTGCCTCGATCGATCAATTGGCGCAAGTATTCGAACGAGTGTTTCCCAAATTTCGAGACTATTACGTCTCGACGATTCTCATCGTCTTAGGCTGGCTTCAGGAGGACGCGCAGCGGTTCTCTGCCTTAACGATCCGCAGCTTTCAGAGGTCTGAACGCCTGATACGATCACACGGCCCGCATTGGATCGGCCAGGATGCCTCGCTGAACGCTCTGCACGGTCTTGCAACCATGAGTAGGGTCGCGAAAGCACTACCGCATTTATCGGCGGACAAGTGGATCTTGCGCCCTATGACCTTAACGTGGAGACATGGGCCAACACACTCGTCGCGTACGCGATGGCGTTCTCCGCGGTGGTCGCGTGTCTAGCCACGTTGGCGGACGATCGAGTTCCCTCGGCGAAGTTGGACAACGCCGCCGTCCTGGCGGAGTGGAGCAAGAGTTACGCGACGAAAGCGTATCACTTAGCCAAGACCGCCGGACTGCTGAAGGCGCAGCGGCCGAACGCCCCGATCGGTCGCAGCGACGACGAAGACCTGATGTTGGCCGAGGCCGGTCTGGACAGCTACTGCGAGGGACTTGCCGAAGATGACCGAATATGAATCCGGCGGCACGCGGTGAGGTTTGGTTCGCGGATCTTGGCGAGCCAAGAAACGATCATGAGCAGGCGGGCCGGCGCCCGGTCATAATCCTGCAGGCGGATGACCTATTCCCTTTGAGCACCGTTGTGATCATTCCCTTCACCACAAAAACAAAGGGCTGGCGCACACGGTGCTGGTCCCTGCGCAAGAGCCAGGACAGGAACACGACTCAGTTGCCCTCTGTGCCCAGATTCGCGCACTTGATCGGCGGAAGCTGATACACAAAATCGGAGAGCTGGTGCCGGAACGTCTCGGCGAGATTGAGCGTGCAGTTGCTCTCGTCCTGGGGCTTCCCTAGCGACGGTCATCCTGCGCGGTCATCGCCCCACTGGACCAGCCGATGGGGTTGCGCGGGCCGATCAGCTTCAGTACAGCCATGTCACTCAAATCGCAGCGCAACCACCGGATCCACCCGCGTCGCACGCCGCGCCGGAATCGCGCAGGCCAACGCCCCGGCCGCCAACAGCACCAGCGCCACGATCGCGAACGCCGCCCAATCTGGCTGGAATCCGGCCAGCAGCACGCGCAGCACACGCGCCAATCCGAACGCCGCCGCCAACCCCGCTCCCAGTCCCACCGCGACCTGCCGC
>Ga0302326_10007117_pt1 | contig 25004 bp, 20 predicted proteins | sample Palsa_T0_3_FD_202264 | JGI IMG/M metagenome (GOLD analysis project Ga0302326, IMG submission 202264) | Peat permafrost microbial communities from Stordalen Mire near Abisko, Sweden - Palsa_T0_3 | ecosystem: Environmental > Terrestrial > Soil > Palsa > Peat permafrost | place: Sweden: Abisko... | reverse complement strand
CGAACCCGGCATCCGGAGCTTCCAAGGGCGACATCCATCGCGTAGGAACCCGACATCGGAAGCTTCAGACATCGCTCCCCATCGCGTCCGAAGCGACATCGGAAGCTTCAGACATCGCTCCCCATCGCGTCCGAAGCGACATCGGAAGCTTCAGACATCGCTTCCCGTCGCGTCCGAAGCGACATCGGAAGCTTCAGACATCGCTTCCCGTCGCGTCCGAAGCGACCTCGGAAGCTTCAGACATCGATGTCCATCGCGTAGGAGCAAGCGGGCTCCGATGCCGGTTCCCAGGCGCTCCGCCCCGCTCGATTTAGGAACAGGCCGGACGGCGGTGCACTAGCTCCCCGCCGGGTTCGGCCCCAGGGCAGGGCCGTAGTATTGGTCGCGTCCGTTCCAGACGAGCATCGGGAAACGGTCGCGCTCGCCACTGCAGGCGCTCTGTTCCTCGGCAGCGTCGCGTTTTTGTGCAGCCCGCGCCGATGGCCTCGGCGCTTATAACTTCCTTATAGCGAGCATCGGAATACTAACAGCGCCTTAACGGGACGCGGACTTACGTTCTGCGTCATCGAGTCGCCGCGGCTTCGTGCTGGCGGCGGGGAGAGCGCCGATGACCGATCTCGTCTTCATTACTCTCACCGTGGGTCTTCTCGCGTTGACGTGGGGCCTCGTCCGTCTCTGCGCGCGAGTTGCCTGAGGAGCTGGCCATGACCGTCCTTTACGCCGTGGGTGCGGGCCTATCGCTGGGCCTGCTCGTGTACCTGTTCGTCGCCCTTCTCAAGCCGGAGGCCTTCTCGTGAGCTGGCAAGGGTACGTCCAGATCGTCCTTCTCTTCGCCCTGCTCGCGGTTTCCATCAGGCCGCTCGGGGCGTACATGGCGCGCGTCTACGAGGGCGAGCCCACGTGGATGGGCCGCCTGCTGGGGCCGTTCGAGCGTCTGCTCTACCGCCTCTACGGGCTGCCGGACGACGCCGAGAAGCGCGAGATGCCGTGGACGGCGTACGCGGCCGCGATGCTGCTCTTCAACGGCGCGGGGATCCTCCTCGTGTACGGGATCCAGCGGCTTCAGGGCGTCCTGCCGCTCAACCCTCAGGGCTTCGGGGCCGTCTCGCCCGATCTCGCCTGGAACACGGCCGTCAGCTTCGTGACGAACACGAACTGGCAGTCGTACGCGGGCGAGACGACGATGAGCCATCTGACGCAGATGTTCGCCCTCGCGGTGCAGAACTTCGTCTGCGCGGCGTCCGGCATGGCCATCATGGTCGCCCTCGTGCGCGGCATGGCGCGCAAGCAGGTCGGCACCATCGGCAACTTCTGGGTCGATCTCACGCGGGGCACGCTTTACGTGCTGCTGCCTCTCTGCCTCGTCTTCGCCCTGTTCTTGGTCTCGCAGGGCGTCGTGCAGACGCTCGGCCCCTATCTGCACGTCTCCGTGCTGCAACCCGTCGCCGGCGCCGACGGGCACGCCCTGACGGATCAGGTCATCGCGGTCGGGCCCGTGGCTTCGCAGATCGCCATCAAGCAGCTCGGGACCAACGGCGGCGGGTTCTTCAACGCGAACTCGGCGCACCCGTTCGAGAACCCGACGGCGCTCACCAACCTGCTCGAGATCTACGCCCTGCTGATCATCCCGATCGCGCTGACGTACACGTTTGGACGCATGGTCCGCGATACGCGGCAGGGCTGGGCCGTGCTGGCGGCGATGATCGTCATGTTCCTGCCGCTCTTGTGGCTGTGCGTGTCGCAGGAGCAGGGCGGCAACCCGGCCCTCGACGCGCTTCACGTCGACTCGGCGGCGAGCCTCTTGCAGTCCGGCGGCAACATGGAGGGCAAGGAGCTGCGGTTCGGCATGTCCGGCTCCGCCCTCTTCGCCACGGCCACCACGGGCGCGTCTTGTGGCGCAGTGAACAGCTTCCACGACTCGTTCACCCCGCTCGGAGGGCTCGCGCCGCTTTGGCTCATCCAGCTCGGCGAGGTCGTCTTCGGCGGCGTCGGCGCAGGAATGTACGGCATCTTGATGTTCGCCATCATCGCGGTGTTCGTCTCCGGGCTGATGGTCGGGCGGACGCCCGAGTACCTCGGCAAGAAGATCGAGGCCTTCGAGATGAAGATGGCGTCGCTCGCCATCCTGTTCCCGGCGGCCGCCGTGCTCGTCTTCACGGCCATCGCCGTGGCGACCGAGGCTGGGCGCAAGGGGGTCGCCAACCCAGGCCCCCACGGGTTCACGGAGATCCTCTACGCGTACTCGTCGGCGGCGAACAACAACGGCAGCGCCTTCGCGGGCCTGTCGGCGAACACGCCCTTTTACAACACCACCCTCGGCCTCGCGATGTTCTTCGGGCGCTTCTGGGTCAAGGTCGTCGTACTCGCGCTCGCCGGGTCCCTCGCGAAGAAAAAGACGGTGCCGGCCAGCGCGGGCACGCTGCCGACGCATACGCCGCTCTTCGTGACGATGCTCGTCGGTGTCGTCATCGTCGTGGGGGCCCTCACGTTCATTCCGTCTCTCGCCTTGGGGCCAATCGTCGAGCAGTTGCTCGGGAGGTCGTCGTGACGACTCGTATTCCGCAGGTCCGGCTCCCGTCGGAGGGGCTGGGCAGTCTCGTCTCCACTGAACCGCAGACGGCGAGCCATCGGCCGCGGGGCCAGGCGCGCCCGCTCTTCGATGCCCGCATCGTGCGCCGCGCCATCGTCGAGTCCTTCGTGAAGCTCGACCCTCGGCACCAGATCCGCAACCCCGTCATGTTCGTCGTCGAGGTCGGGAGCCTGTTGACGACGTGCCTCTTCGTGCAGGCCCTGGCCGGTCGGGGCGAGGCGCCCGCCGGCTTCATTCTGGCGGTGTCTCTCTGGCTATGGTTCACTGTCCTTTTCGCGAACTTCGCCGAGGCGATGGCCGAGGGGCGAGGGAAGGCGCAGGCCGACTCGCTGCGCCGGGCCCGGCAGGACGTCGACTCCGTGCGCCTCGACGGTCCGAGCCGCGACTCGGTGCGGACCACGGTGTCGGCGGCCGCTCTGCGCAAGGGAGACCACGTATTGGTCGAGGCGGGACAGGTCGTCCCGTGCGACGGCGAGATCGTCGAAGGGATCGCCTCCGTCGACGAGAGCGCGATTACGGGCGAGAGCGCGCCAGTCATCCGTGAGTTCGGCGGCGACCGCAGCGCCGTCACCGGCGGCACGCGGGTGCTCTCCGACTGGCTCGTCGTCCGCGCGACGGCCAACCCGGGCGAGACGTTCCTCGATCGGATGATCGCCATGGTCGAGGGCGCGAAGCGCCAGAAGACGCCGAACGAGATCGCCCTCGACATCCTCCTCGCGGCGCTGACGATCGTCTTTCTCCTGGCCACCGTGACTCTGCTCCCGTTCTCCCTGTTCAGCGTCGCGGCGGCGGGTCACGGCGCGCCCGTGGCGGTGACGGTCTTGGTGGCGCTTCTCGTGTGCCTCATCCCGACGACCATCGGCGGGCTGCTCTCGGCGATCGGCATCGCGGGGATGGATCGCATGATCCAGGCGAACGTCATCGCGACCAGCGGTCGCGCGGTCGAGGCGGCCGGCGACGTGGACGTCCTGCTCCTCGACAAGACGGGCACCATCACGCTCGGCAACCGTCAGGCGACGGCATTCCTCCCCGCGCCCGGTGTCACCAGCGAGGCTCTGGCCGACGCGGCCCAGCTCAGCTCTCTGGCCGACGAGACCCCAGAGGGTCGCAGCATCGTCGTCCTCGCGAAGGATCGCTACGCGATCCGCGAGCGGGACGTGCACGCGCTCAAGGCGACCTTCGTCCCGTTCTCGGCGCAGACGCGCATGAGCGGCGTCGACATGGGCACGCGCGAGATCCGCAAAGGCGCGTCCGACGCGATCGAGGCTTACGTCAAGGCCAACGGCGGGTCGTTCCCCGCGGACGTGCGCGCGTCGGTCGATACCGTCGCGAAGCAGGGGGGCACCCCGCTCGTGGTCGCCGAAGGCGCAAACGTGCTGGGCGTGGTGCAGCTCAAGGACATCGTGAAGGGCGGCATCAAAGAGCGCTTCGCCGAGCTCCGTCGCATGGGCATCAGGACGGTCATGATCACGGGCGACAACCCCCTGACCGCCGCCGCGATCGCCGCCGAGGCGGGCGTCGACGACTTCCTGGCCCAGGCCACCCCGGAGACGAAGCTCGCCCTCATCCGCGAGCAGCAAAAGGGCGGCCGGCTCGTCGCGATGACGGGCGATGGCACCAACGACGCCCCGGCGCTTGCCCAGGCCGATGTCGCCGTGGCCATGAACACCGGCACGCAAGCGGCGAAAGAGGCCGGCAACATGGTCGACCTCGACTCGAACCCGACGAAGCTCATCGAGGTCGTCGAGATCGGCAAGCAGCTGCTGATGACGCGCGGCGCGCTCACCACGTTCAGCATCGCGAACGACGTGGCCAAGTACTTTGCCATCATCCCCGCCGCCTTCGCGTCGACGTACCCGGCGCTCGGCGCCCTCAACGTGATGCACCTCGCGACCCCAGGCAGCGCGATCCTCAGCGCCGTCATCTTCAACGCGATCATCATCATCTTGCTCATTCCGCTGGCCCTCCGCGGGATCACCTACCGCGCCGTGGGGGCCTCGCGCCTGCTGCGAGACCACCTGCTCGTCTACGGGCTGGGCGGCGTCATCGCGCCGTTCGTTGGAATCAAGCTGATCGACGTCTTGCTCGTCGTCTCGCACCTCGCGTAAAGCGCGGAAAAAAAAGGATCCTCCCCATGCTCAGTCAGATTCGCGCGGCGTTGGTCTCTCTGCTCGCGCTCAGCGTGGTCACGGGGCTCGCGTACCCGCTCGTCGTGACGGGCGTCGCCCAGGCCGCCTTCCCCGCGCAAGCCAACGGGAGCCTCGTCGCGCGCGCGGCCGGCCCGGTCGGGTCGCGCCTCATCGGACAGTCGTTCGACGACCCGAAGTACTTCTGGGGCCGGCCCTCGGCCACCACCGACGCCGATGGAAAGCCGCTCCCCTACAACGCGCAGTCCTCGGCGGCGTCCAACCTCGGACCCAACAACCCTGCACTCGTCGACGCCATCACGGCGCGCGTTGCGGCCCTGCGCGCCGCGGACCCGAGCGCCCAAGGCCCGGTTCCCGTGGACCTCGTGACTTCGTCGGGCAGCGGGCTGGATCCGGACATCTCGCCGGCCGCGGCCGAGTTTCAGGTTCGCCGGGTCGCCCGGGCTCGCAACCTGCCCGAAGAGCAAGTGCGTGCTCTCGTGGCGGCCCACGTCGAAGAGCGAGAGCTGGGCGTGCTCGGAGAGCGGCACGTCAACGTCCTCGCCCTCAACGTGGCGCTCAACGCACTCGCGGCCCACGTCAGCCCGCCGTCGCTGTGAGGCGAATCGAGGTGAGATAGGGTTGTCGTCGCGGCCCGCGGCATGAACGAACGTCGTCCCGACCCCGATGAGCTGGTCGCCCGGTTGCGGGAAGAGGAAAAGAAGTCCTCGCGCGGCAAGCTGACGATCTTCTTCGGCGCGGCCCCCGGCGTCGGCAAGACGTACACCATGCTCGAGGCCGCGCGCCTCGAGGTCGAGAATCAGCACCGAGACGTCGTCGTGGGCGTGGTGGAGACCCACGGACGCTACGAGACGGGCTCCGTTCTGATTGGCCTCGAGCTCATACCGCGCCGCTCGGTCGAGCATCGAGGGATCCGACTCGACGAGTTCGATCTCGACGCTGCGCTCGCGAGACGGCCGCAGCTCGCCCTCGTCGACGAGCTGGCCCACAGCAACGCCCCGGGCTCGCGCCACCCGAAGCGCTGGCAAGACGTCGTCGAGCTGCTCGACGCGGGGATCGACGTCTTCACGACCCTCAACGTCCAGCACCTCGAGAGCCTCAACGACGTCGTCGCGCAGATCACGGGCGTGGTCGTGCGCGAGACGGTCCCCGACGCCGTCTTCGATCGGGCCTACGAGGTGCGCGTCGTCGACCTGCCCGTCGATCAACTCCTCGAGCGCCTCCACGAAGGCAAGGTGTACGTCCCGGACCAGGCGGCGCGCGCCGTGGAGAACTTCTTCAAGGAGGGAAACCTCATCGCGCTACGCGAGCTCGCCCTGCGCCGCACGGCCGAGAGCGTCGAGGCGAAGATGCGCGGCTACAAGGCCGCGCACGGCATCGAGGAGTCCTGGCATACGGGCGAGCGCGTCATCGTGTGCATCTCCGCGAGCCCCACCAGCGCGCGCCTCATCCGGGCCGCCTCGCGGATGGCGTCGAGCCTCCACGCAGAGCTCCTCGGCGTGTACGTCGAGACGCCGGCCTCGATCCGGATGTCGCCGGACGACCGCGCGCGCCTCGCGCAGAACGTCCGCATGGTCGAGGCCATCGGCGGCGAGGCGGTCACGCTGCGCGGCGAAGATGCCGCCATCGAGACGGTGCGCTACGCGCGCAAGAGAAACGCGACGAAGATCGTCGTCGGCAAGCCCACGCACTCGCGGTGGCGAGACATCCTGAAGCCGTCGTTTCTCGACGACCTCGTTCGCAAGAGCCAGGAGATCGACGTCTACGTCATCTCGGGGAGCGCCGTCGAGAGACCAACGCCCCTCGACACCGACCGGCGCCCCTCGGGGGAACTCGAAGTGTCCGGTTACGTCGCGGGCACGGCCGTCGTGGCGGCGTCCGCGGTGTTGTCATGGTTTCTCTTCGGCCGTTCGCAGCTCGCCGACGTCGTCATGGTCTTCTTGCTGGGCATCGTCGTCGTGTCGATGCGGTTCGGCTACGGGCCCTCGCTGCTCGCCGTGCTGCTCAGCGTCCTGACGTTCGACTTCGTCTTCATTCCTCCGTACATGAGCTTCGCCGTCACGGACTTCAGCCACATCGTGACGTTCGTCGTCATGCTCTTCGTGGCCCTCGTCATCAGCAACCTGACGAAGCGCATCCGCGAGCAAGCCGACAGCGCGCGGGGCCGCGAGCGACGCACCGCCAGCCTCTACGCCGTCAGCCGCGAGCTCGGCCTCGCGACCTCTCGCGAGTCCCTGGTCGACGTCGCGGCGCGGCACGTGCGTGAGCTCTTCGGCGTCAAGGTCGCGCTGCTGCTGCCGAAGGGCGACCGGGCGCTGGAGATCGTCCACGCCGACGACGACACCTTCCGGGCGGACGACAAGGACCTCGGCGTCGCGGAGTGGGCCTGGCAAAACCAGCGCGCTGCCGGAAACGGGACCGACACCCTGCCGCTTGCCCGGGGGCGGTTCGTGCCCCTGCTCGGATCGCGCGGGCCGGTGGGCGTGCTCGGGCTCTACCCCTCGCCCGAGTCCCGGCTCGACGACCCGGACGAGCGGCAGCTCCTGCATACGATCGCCGGTCTCATCGGCCTCGCGCTCGAGCGAACGGAGCTGGCGGCGGAGGCCAGGCGCGCGAGCCTGCGGGTCGAGACCGAGCAGCTCCGCAATGCCTTGCTAAGCTCGGTGTCGCACGATCTGCGGACGCCTCTCGGCGTCGTCACGGGCGCGACGAGCGCGCTGCTCGAAGAGGGCGTCCCCAAGTCCGCCGAGACACGCCGCGAGCTGCTCAAGACCGCGCACGAAGAGTCGTTGCGGTTGACCCGCCTCGTGCGGAATTTGCTCGACATGACCCGCCTCGAGGCCGGGGCTCTCAAGGTCCACACGGATCTCCAGTCGGTCGAGGAGATCATCGGCGCCGCCCTCGATCGGCTGGACGACCGCCTCCGCGGGCGCGAGGTCCGCACGGACGTGCCTGCGGATCTCCCCCTGGTGCCCTTCGACGCCATCCTCATCGAGCAGGTGCTCATCAACCTGCTCGAGAACGCGACGAAGTACAGTCCGCCCGACTCACCCCTCGAAGTCTCCGCGCGAGCCCACGCGACCAGCTTGGAGATCGCGGTGAGCGACCGGGGGCCGGGGATCTCCAAGGAGAACGCGGAGCGAGTATTCGAAAAATTTTATCGCGTCCACGAGGGCGAGGGCGGCGGTGCAGGCTTGGGTCTAACCATCTGCCGCGGCATCGTCGCCGCGCACGGAGGCAACATCTGGGTGGAGGAGCGAGAGGGCGGCGGCGCTTCGTTTCATTTCACCCTCCCGCGCGGATCGAAGGCGCAGGAATCGACCGCGCCCGCGGAGCGGCGTATCCATGACTAACGGATGACCGAGTCGAGGCCCCTCATCTTGCTGGTCGAGGACGAGTCGCAGATGCGGACGTTCGTGCGCCTCGCGCTCGCAGCGCACGGATACCGCGTCCTCGAGGTGGCGACGGGGCAGGAGGGCTTGCAGCAGGCCGCGGCACATACCCCCGACCTGATCCTCCTGGATCTCGGCTTGCCGGACATCGACGGCCTCGAGGTCACCCAGCGGCTTCGCGAGTGGAGCCTCGCGCCGATCATCGTCATCTCCGCGCGCGGTCAAGAGGAGCAGAAGGTCGGGGCCCTCGACGCGGGCGCCGACGACTACATCACGAAGCCCTTCGGCTCCGAGGAGCTCATGGCGCGCATCCGCGTCGCGCTCCGCCACTCGGCCCGCTCCAGCCAGGATCCGGCAAGCTCGGTCGCCACCGTCGGAGACATCCGGGTCGATTTCGCGAAGCGCCTGGTCTTCGTGGCCGACCGCGAAGTGCACCTGACCCCCATCGAGTACAAGCTGATCGTCGCGCTGATGCGTCACTCGGGGATGGTGCTCACGCACAAGCAGCTGCTCGACCAGGTGTGGGGGCCGGGCCACGCGCACCAGATGCAGTACTTGCGCGTCTACATGGCGCAGCTCCGGCAGAAGCTCGAGGAGAATCCCGCCCACCCGAAGTACCTCGTCACCGAGCCGGGCGTCGGCTACCGTCTCAAGAGCCGCGAGCCGCCGGCCGCGTCGTAGGCGCCTCCTACGATCGAGCCCCGATCGCCTCGATGAGTCGGTTGGCCACGCCGGGCGCGTCGCCTTCGTCGTGCTTGATGTAGACGAACGCCTCGGACCACGGTTGTGCGCGGATCCGCGTCGCCCACTCGCTCAGCAGCGGATCGGGGTACTCGTCGCGACGCAGGCGCACGTAGCCCCAGTCGGCCGTCGCCACGAGCGGAGCCTGGAGCGCCTCGCCCTCGGCCACGCAGAGGGCCGCGCCGTGCGCGCGCAGCGCTTCGTAGACCTCGTCGCAGAACCATGACTCGTGGCGGAACTCGAACGCGACGCGCGGCGGGGGCCCGTCGTGCAAGGCCGGCAACGCGAGAAACTCTTTCAACGTCGCGACGTCCTTTCGCAGAAAGGGCGGCAGTTGGAAGAGCAGGGGTCCCAGTCGCGTGCCGAGCGCTCGCACGGTGCGCACGAATACGCCCACCATCTCGCCCGCGTTCTTCAGCCTGGCGATGTGCGTGATCCGCTGCGGACCTTTGACCGCGAAGGTGAACGTCTCCGGCACCTCCGCCGCCCACCCTTCGACGAGCTTCGCCGTCGGCATCCGGTAAAACGTGTTGTTGATTTCGACGGTCGCGAGGGCCTTCGCGTAGAACCCGAGGAAACGGCCGGCGGGGAGATCCTTGGGATAGAAGGGCCCCTTCCACTCCTTGTACGAATATCCGCTCGTGCCGACCCGGACATGCATCAGGATTCTTCTAGCAGTTCTCGTCTTGATCCGACGGCGCTAAGCTCGCGTCCGTGACGCACGAGTCCAAGCGTGAGCCGGGTGGCCGGCGCGAGGCGTTGAAAGCGATCGCCGCGGTGGGCGGCGCCGTCGGGTGCGCGTCGCTCGCCGTCCCGGCGGCCCGCTTTGTCTTGGCCCCCGCGAAGGGCGGAGCGGAGGGCGGGCGCTGGATCAAGACGGTGCCGGTGGCATCGCTAGCCGAAGGAGAGCCGAAGCGGGTCGCGCTGATCGCCGATCACCGCGACGCGTGGACCCTCGAGAAGCAAGTCGAGCTCGGCGCGGCATGGCTCGAGAAGCGCTCGGACACGGTGCTGGCGTGGAGCGTCGTCTGCCCGCACCTCGGCTGCGCGGTCGGTCGGGCCGCGAGCGGCCCTGGCTTCTACTGTCCGTGCCATGACTCGTCCTTCGACGGCGACGGCCGGCGCCTGACGGGCCCGTCCCCGCGGCCTCTCGACGCTCTCCCGACGCGCATCGAAGGGGGCATCGTCATGGTCGAGTTCCAGCGGTTCCGGCAGGGCACCCCCGAGAAAGAGCCCGTCGGTTAATCGGGAACCATGCCGGGCCTTCGACCTCTCGAGGATTGGTTCGACGAACGTACGGGCTGGCGAGCCGCCGTGCGCGCATGGGTCAATCACCCGGCTGTCGGCGGCGGACCCTGGGCTCGCGCCATCGGCTCGGCCGTCGCGACGTGCGTCGGCATCCTCGGGCTGACGGGGGTCGTCCTGATGACGGGGTACTCGCCGTCGCCGCAAGGCGCGTGGGCGAGCGTCGCCTTCGCGCAGCTCGTTCAAGACGGGGGATGGCTCGTCCGAGGGATGCACTACTGGGCGGCGCAGGCGCTCATGGTGCTCGCGGCGCTGCACGTGCTGCACGGCGCGTTCGTCGCCGCCTACCGCAAGCCAGGCGAAATCGGCTGGTGGCTCACCCTCGCGGTCCTCGGCGTCGCGATGGCTCAGGGGATCACCGGCGGCCTCTTGCCCTGGGACCAGCGCGGGTGGTGGGCGCGCGTCGTCGAGGGCAACATCGTCGGGCTCGCGCCGGTCGTCGGCGGCTGGCTGCAGCAGATGATGTCGGGCGGGCCGGAACTCGGTGCGCTCGGGCTCGCGCGCGCCTACGCGCTTCACGTCCTGGTCTTGCCGATCGTTCTGGTCGGCGTGCTCTGGGCTCGGCGAGCGCTCGCCCTTCGTGTCGCGGCCTCCTCCGCACCCCCCGCGACGGGCACCGTCGGCTCGCGGCTCGCGTCGGGACTTCTCCTGGCGGCCGCCGTCGTCCTGGTTCTCTTCGCGATCACCCGCGCCACGCACGGCGCCCCGCTCGACGCTCCCGCGGACCCGCTGAGCGACTACCCGGCCCGGCCCGAGTGGTTTCTCATGCCCATGTTCGCCCTGCGGAAGTTCTTTCACGGCGCGATGGAATTCTGGGGTACGTCGCTGGTCCCGGGACTTGCTGCGGGTTACCTGGCGCTGCTTCCGTTCGTGGACCGACGGGATGGGCGCCGCGCGGCCGTCCTCCTTCCCGTCGTCGGGATCTTTGGCGGGGCCATTGCCCTAGCCCTTGTGGCAATGAGGCACGATGCCCGCGACACCGGCTACGTGAAGGCTCGCGCGAAAGCGGACGTCCAGGCCCTGGCGGCCGCGAAGCTCTCGGTCGACGGGGTACCGCCCGGTGGCGCGCTCGAGATGGTCCGCCGCGATCCCGAGCTGCACGGGCGCGACTTGTTCGATCGACACTGCGCCAGCTGCCACGTGCTCGGCGATCTAGGCGACCCCGAGAAGGCGACGGCGACCGACCTGGATGGCTGGGGAACAGTGGCCTGGCTCGAGGCGATGATGCACGACCCCGACCGGCCGCAGTTCTTCGGACGTGGACCCTACAAGGGGCAGATGCCCAGCGTCGACGCACGGCCGAAGGACAAGCCGCCCGGTGAGAAGTGGACCCCGATGGTCAAGAGCGACGCGGACAGGCACGCGGTCGCCGTGTTCCTCGCGGGGCAGGGTGAGCCCAAGCCGGCCTCCCCGGAGGCCGACGACGCCCTGCGGGCGCGCGGTGAGAAGATCGTCAGCGATCACTGCACCGCATGCCACTTGTACAAGGGCGAGGGCGACGACGAAGGCTCCAAAATGGCCCCGGAGCTCTCCGGCTATGCGTCCTTCGCCTGGATTCGAACCCAGGTCGCGAACCCGGCGTCGGCCGAGACGTACCGCGAAAAGGCCCTCGACGAGGCCATGAAGAGGCACATGCCGCGCTTCGACGGCGATCTCTCGGCGGCCGACATCGACGTCGTCGCGCGCTGGACCCACCGGCACAGCCGAGAGACCACGCTCGCGCCGTAGGGCACCCGCGTTGGCGCCCCGCGAGCCCCGTTAGAATTTGATCCCGTTCTCCGCGCGGTGCTTCCACCAGCGCCAGCCGAGCCAGGCCGTTGCGGCGCCCCCGACGGCGGCCGCCACAGGCAGGCCTACGACGCCCAACGCAACGCTCGTGACGGCGGCGGCGCCGGCACGTACGCCCTTGCTCCTTGACTCAGCCACGACCTCCGAGCGGGTCTTCGCCATGCGGGGGAACGTGCGTCCGGCGGTTGCCCGGCGCAAGCGGCCGGCAACTCCGGTGGTCGCTACTTGGCGACTTTGAGCTCGCCCCCGCAAGGGACGTCGACGGAGTGCGCGCGCCCCCAGGCGCCCACTTTGACCTTGTGCTTGCCGCACGACACCGTCTGCTCGAGCTGACTCAGCTTTTTTCCGTCGAGCCAGACGTGTCCCGGGAGAGCGGGCTTCTGCAAGCGGAGGGTCCCGGTCGTCGGCGCGGGTACCGGCGGGGCGGGACTCGGATCAACCGCCGGCGTGGGCGGAGCGGCGGCGGCCAAGGGGTTCACGCTCGCGATGGTGATGGGCGCATCCGCCGACTGATTGGGTGTGGGATGGAGCAAGCGGGCGACCCCCGCGGCGACCAGAATCAGCGTACAGCCCCCGACCGTTGCCGCCACGACCCGCACGAGACGCCGGCGACGCTCCGGGAACTGCGGGTCCCGGGCGACGATCGCGGCGAGCGAGTGGACGTCGGTGATCTCGAGCCGTTCGGCAGGCTGCACCGGAGACCTCATCAAAGTGCAAGTGGAGGCGCGGACCCCTCTCGGATCACGGAACGCGCGCGAAAGTGTAGGTGTCGAACTGTCGCGCCTCGCCGCGGGGCAGGCAACCCCCAGCTGCGCCCCAATCGCGTCCCTCCCGGCCGGACCTCATCGCCTTGGAAGGCCCTCGCCGCCCCCCGTGTAGGAGCTGTAGTGATTGCCATATGAGTTGACTATTGTGGACACGGGGGTCCTATTACATAGGCAAACGTGCCTGAGCTCACGGTGACAGATGAGTTGGCGGCTCCGAGAGGCTGGCGCCCCTGGCAGATCGAAGGTGGGGGCGAACCCGTTGGCAGCGGGACCACATCGCAGGTCTGGCGGGCGAGGCACATCGCGACGGGTGTCCTTGCGGCGGTCAAGGTGGCGCGCGGAACGCCTGAGGCGCGGGAGGTGCTTGCCCGAGAGGCGTCGCTTCTCGCGCGGGTCCGTCGCCGGTGGGGGCCGGCGCTGCTCGACGCCGGGAACGGCTACGTCGTCCTCGAGTGGGTCGACGGGGATCCGTTGCTGCCGCGGGACGACAACGCAGGGGCACGTACGACGGAGGGCGCGGCGGATCGAGAGCGCCGCGCGGCACTGCTGGCGCACGCCGTCGGCCGCTCCCTCGAAGAGCTTCACCAGGCGGGGATCTGTCACGGCGACGTCAAGCCGGGCAACGTCCTCTGGGCGTCTTCGTCGCCGAGTCGCGACGTGGCCGGCGAGCGGGCCGCGACGCTGATCGATCTTGGACTGGCGGTCGATGGCCGCATCGGCTCGCACGACATCGCCGGGGGCACGCCGCGGTACGCCTCGCCCGAGCTGCGCTCCCACGGCGAAAGCACCCCGACGTCCGATCTCTGGGCGCTGGGTCTCCTGTTGGCGGAGGTCCTCGATGTTCGAGTCGCCTTGGCTGCGGATCCCATCGACATGATCGCGTCGTGGGGGCGCGCCGCCGAAAGCGAGCCGGCACGCTGGGCCGAAGCGCTCCTCGCCAACGCGCCGGGTGGTCGCCCGAGCGCCGCGTGGGTCGCAGGTCGCGCCGCGCGGTGGCTGGGTCTTCGCACCGACCCCGATGAGGCGGGATGCGATCGGGTGGAGCGTGTTCGAAGGACCTATCTCGCTCTCCGATCGCGCGACATCGTTCCCGGCGCGGAGGTGGCGCCGGAGATCGGCGACCCCGTGCGGGGATGGCTCGAGGAGGCGGTGGCGCTCGTGGACCGGGCGGTCGATGGGGATCGCCCTGCGAAGCCGACGAGCTTCATTGGGCCCCTCGGGCCCGTCGCATGTGCGCGATGGCTCGTCGCGCTGGTCGGGCCGGCCGCCGCGTCGTGGCCGCTCGCGTTCCGCTTGGCGTCGGGGAACAAGGCCGCGGACGCGGAGGGCGCCTTCGGGGCGCGAGCGACGGCGCTCGCTCGAGTGCGAGACCCTTCTTCGTGGACCCTCGGCGACGTCATCGGGAGCGACACGGGATCGGTCGACGGCTGGGTGCGTGCGGGCGATCCCGACGAGGTGGCGCGCCTGGTCCGAGAGCTCGCGCGTGCTGTACCGCATCCGGACGCCGTGGCCCTCGCGGAGGATCTCGTGGTGGGCGCCGGCGGCTCTCCGACCCTTGCCCTACAACTCGCGTCAACGCTCGCTCGCGCCGGCCAATTCGGCAGGGCGAAGCTGGCGCTCGCGCGCGTCCAGGGGCCCGACGTCGATGCGCTCCGCGCCGAGGTCCTTCGACGCCAGGGCGAACCGGAAGCCGCGCGCGCTGCGGCAGAGCAAGCGCTGGCCGGCGGCGACGCCGCAGCGACGTGGAGCTCGCAGGCCACTCTCGCGCGCATCGCTTGGGATGCCGGCAACCTGACGACCACCGAGCGCCTGCTCGAGTCCTCGCGCGGGGCCGCCGCGGCCGAGGTGAGGGCCTTGCTCGCGTGGCGGCGCGGTCAATGGGACACCGGCCTCGATATCGTTGCCCAAGGACTCGCCGAGGCGCCCGACAGCGAGGTGCAAGCGCGACTCGAAGGGGTGCGCGGCCTGCTCGAGTTCGGGCGTGGTCAATCCGGCGCGGCCTTGAGGGCCTTTGGCCGCGCGGTGGAGCTTGCCACGCGGGCTGGGGCCGTCGTCGACGAGGCGACGTACTTGACGAGTGAAGCCGCGGCGGCGTCCGACGCGGGGGACTTCGGGCGTGCTCTGGAGAGCGCCACGCGAGCGGCCCTCTTGTGGGAACGGCTCGGGCGGCCCGAGCGCGCGGCCCGCGCCTGGCTCGCGCGTGCCGGCACCCTGGCGACGGTGGGCGCTCTTCACGGCGCCGACGAAGCCGCGGACGAGGCGCGGGCCCGCGCATCGGAGTCGGGCGACACGCGCGCGACCGCTTACGCTCGCTGGGCGCAGGTAGAAGTTCGCGACCCGGGCGACGCGCGCGCGCGGACTTGGGCGATCGAGGCCGCGGAGGCGTTGAAGGGCGGCGACCGAGAGGACCGGCTTCGAGCGACCGCCCGTCTGCTCGTCTGGGCCCCGGGCGTCGTCACCACGCAGGGGATCGCGGACGGCGACCGCGACGCCTCGAACGCCGGGCCCGCGGCTTGCTGGGAGTGGTGGGGTGCCCGAGCGCGCGCGTCCCTCGTCGCCGGCCACGCGTCGGCCGACGACCGAACGGTCCTCAGCGCTCTGCTCGCCGTCTTCGATGCCCCCGCGCCTCTCGGTTCGCGAGGTCCCGCGCTCGACGCCGGCGCTCGCCTCGCGACCCGCCTTGGCGACGGAGACGCGGCGCGGCGACTCGAGCTCGCGCGGGCCGCGTGTGCCCGCATCGTGCGCGGCGCGACGCCCGTCGAGCTCCAGTCGTCCCTCCTCGCGGTCCCCTGGGCGCGCGAGTCGCCGCTTGGCGCCGCGGACGTGACGTTCGCGCCAGCGCAGGTCGACCAGCTCGAGGCCGTCGTCCGCGCCTTGTCCGTGCGCGAGGGCCTGCGTCCGCTCCTGCAGCTCGTGTTGGATACGATGATTCTGTGGTCGGGCGTCGAGCGGGGCCTGGTCCTGCTGCGCGCGCCCGACGGACGCCTGGTGCCGCGCGCGGCGCGCAACCTGGCGCGCCACGATCTCGTGGGCGAGCAGCTCGCCCTGTCGCAAACCATCGCGCGCCGCGCGATCGAGACGCGTGACGCCGTCGTGGCCACCGACGCGTTCTCCACTCTCGGTGACGCCCACGCCAGCGTGCATGCGCTCCGGCTCCGGAGCGTCCTCGCGGTGCCGTTGCTCGCTCGCGGCGAGAGCCTCGGCGTCGTGTATCTCGACGATCGCGTCCGGCGCGGTGCGTTCGGACCGGCGGAGCTCGCGTGGGTCCGCGTCCTCGCGTCTCAGGCGGCCATGGCGATCGCCGACGCACGCGACGCGGTTCTCCTGAGGCGCGCGCTCCGGCGAGCCGAGCGCGCACGGGCCCGCATGGAGGCGGTGCTTGGCGACCGCGAGACCGAGCTGCAGGTGACGCGTACGGAGCTGCAGCTCGTGCGCGATGGCCACGCGAGCCGCTATCGATACGACGACATCGTGGGACGAAGCGAACCGATGCGCGAACTCCTCCGCATGGTGGATCGGGTCACGGCGAGCGACGTTCCCGTGCTCATCATCGGCGAGAGCGGGACAGGCAAGGAGCTCGTCGCGCGCGCGCTCCATGCCAACGGCCTCCGCGGCCGGCGCGCCTTCGTCAGCGAGAACTGCGCGAGCGTCCCGGAGGCGTTGCTCGAGTCCACCCTCTTCGGTCACGTGCGTGGAGCCTTCACGGGGGCCTCGTCCACGCGCGCCGGCCTGTTCGACGTGGCCGACGGGGGGACGCTCTTTCTCGACGAGATCGGCGAGATGTCCCTGGGGATGCAGTCCAAGCTGCTTCGCGTCCTGCAGGACGGCGAGGTGAGGCCCGTCGGCGGCGATCGCGCGCGCAAAGTCGACGTCCGCGTCATCGGCGCCACGCACCGGGACCTGACGGCGATGGTCGCCGCGGGCGCCTTCCGCGAAGACCTTTTCTATCGCCTCAACGTGATCAGGCTTCGTCTGCCCGCGCTGCGCGAGCGCACCGAGGACATCCCGGAGCTCGTCGAGCACTTCGTCGGCAAGCACGCCAAGGGGGCAGGGGTGAAGGTCGCTCGCGCGGCGATGGCCAAGCTCGTGGCGTTTCAGTGGCCCGGCAACGTCCGGCAGCTCGAAAACGAAGTCCGTCGGGCCCTCGTGCTGGGCGAGGGCGTGATCGAGGTCGCGACGTTGTCCGACGACGTCGCGCGCGGCGGACCGACGGCCGCCCGCGGTTCCGGGCTCGACCTTCGCGCGCGGGTGGACGCGCTCGAATCGACCCTGCTGACCGAGGCGCTCGCGAAGACGCGCGGCAACCAGACCCGGGCCGCCCAGATGCTCGGCCTGTCGCGGTTCGGGCTGCAGAAGATGATGAAAAGGCTCGGGGTGAAGGCGCCCTCGTGAGCGGCCCCCGGCCTCGCTTCCAGGGGACGGAGCGCAGGGGGGGTTGCGGGCCGGCCTGTCCTTCTGTAGAGACGGGGCTCCTGTTCCAGGTTACGCCGGGGCTGTAGCTCAGTTGGGAGAGCGCTTGCATGGCATGCAAGAGGTCAGGGGTTCGATTCCCCTCAGCTCCACTCGGTATCGCCGGGAAAACATGCCCTCCTCACGGTTCGGCGTCAACCCGTGCCCCCGGGCTGCCCTCGGCGCGGACGTTGAGTAGCCCGATCGCCTCATCGAGCGCGCTCGGGGACAGGTGCATGTATCGGAGCGTCGTCGCGAGCGACGTATGCCCGGCTAGCTCTTGGATCGCCTTTGCCGGGGCGCCCCGCATGGCCAGGTGAGAGCAGAACGTGTGCCGCAGCTTGTGAAGGCTGCCCATGACGGTCATGCCGGCGCACTTCTGGACGCGTTCGAGGTTGTCGCGGAGCACATGCCCGAGCGTCATCGCGCCGTCCGTGTTCGCGAGCACGTACTCCCCGCGGTGCCGATGCGCCGTGAGCGCCGCACATAGCGCGTCCGTCATCGGCACCACGCGCCCGCGCCCACCCTTCGGCTTCCCGATCTCGATTTGGCCGACCCCCTCGGCGCGCGCCTTGCGCTTTGACCGGGTCCACCCCGCTTGCTCGACCCGCAGTTGCTTGCGTCGGTAGTCCACGTCGGTCTGCCGAAGCGCCATCATCTCGCCGCGACGTAGGCCCGCTTCGCCCCCGAGCCGCACCAATACTTCGTGCGCGGCCCCTAGCTCGCGCGCGGCATCGACCAGCCGGGCGTAGTCATCGAAGTCATAGAAGTCGGGGCGCTCACCGTGGACGGCGGAGATCTTGATCCGGCAGGGCATCGTCGGAATTTCCTCCCACTCCGCGGCCAGCTTCAGGCACGAGTTCAGCGGCGAGAGGACGTTATTGACTGTCTTGGGGCTCCGGTTCGCGAGCGCCGTGCGAAGCGCCGACACGCTCGACGCGCTCACTTCGTTGAGGGGGACGCTCGCGAACCGTTGCGCGAGATGCGTCCGCCACACGCTGGCCTTACCAGCGAGACTCGACGGCTTCTCACGTTCGCCTCTGCAGTGGGACAGGTACCTCGGCCAAAACTCTCCGACCGTCGGGACCTTCTTCGCAGGCACGACGGGGACGAGCGCGACTTCACCGGCCGCGAGCAAGTACGCCTCGCGCTTCTCCGCCTCACGGACGGCCGCGCTCTTTCCCGTCACGGTCGCGCGCCTGCGTTCGCGATACAGCCTCCCCGAAGGCCAGTGAAAACGGATCTCGTACCGCCAAGGGGCGGCGTCGCTCAAAAGTCGTACTGCCATGGGTCGCCTCAGGAAGGCGACGGCGCTACCGATTCGTCCAGGGCCTTCAGTAGCACGGCCCGCCTCACGAGCACGCGACGTCCGAGGCGGACCAGCCCGGGAAGCTGGCCACGCTCGGCCAGGGCGTAAACGGCCTTGGGCGTGGTGCGGAGGAGGGCGGCGGTTTCGGGGACCGTAAGGAAGACGCTCGCCGTGGGTATCACCACGCGCGCGGGTTCGCCGCGTACTGCGCCAGGTCTGCCGCTGAGGCGAAGGGCGTTACCCTGCCGCCCGTCCCCTTGCACTTGGTGCACTGCGGGGGCGGGCACCAACTGGCGGGCGCATTCAGCGTGTCACGACAGCGCGCCTCGGGGCACGCCTCGTAAAGCGTGAATGCCTTCGCAGAGTCCACGTTGATTGGCTTGATCATCGTCCTCGCCCTTCCCTTCGGGGCCCCTGCGTTCTCCAGGGGGCCACCCTTGGTGGCAAAGCGAAAAGACGAACGCCCCGCGGCATGGTGGCCAGCGGGGCGTGCGCTTGTGGATGAAACATCCCAGGGGGCGAAGGCCCCACGTTATTTTAGGCCAGAAACGCCAACGCCCCGGTCCCGAAAGGACCGAGGCGCCGAGTAAGAAAAGTCACCAGGCAGGATGAGTACAGCGCGATGCCGCGCCCTATATTTTAGAGGCTAGGTAAATTAGGAAATGACCATACGTGACCATATGTGACGATACGTCGAGTGACGTTTTGTCAAACGTACTGACAGAATGTCAAACGCCTTGACGCCGACCTAAAATTTGAAGCCGGTTTGGGCCCAAGAAGGGCCCCCCGCGCTCGAAAGACAGGCAGCGCCGTGCGTACGAAGAAGAGCGGTCCCCGAGTTACTGGCTGGTCGAAGATCTTCCTCGACTACATCGATGCCCACGGTGGCGAGCGGTTGCACGTGCTCACCGAAGCCGAATTGCTCGAAGCCGTCTTGCTCGCGGGCCGGCGGATCAACGATGACTATCGGACCGTCATCGCCCACGCGATGCGCGCGATCGGATGGAAGATCCGAGAGGTGTCCAGGACGTACATCCGAAGGGCCCCGAAGGCCGCGAACGTCGCGGCGCCCGTGGTCGCGACGCCGGCGCCAGAGGTGCTACGCGCCCGACCGCGAGTCGCGGCGACGGAAGGGGGCGCGTCATGAACTTCCCGCAAGCTTTCCCCCTCATTGCTGGCAAAGGCACGCCGGCCGTCGCTTGGGGCGACCCTGCGACGTGCCGGCCCTCTGACACCTTCCGACCCGATGAGGTTTACGGGTTGCCCACGGGAGCGCGTAACGGCTTTTGGGCGTTGGATTTGGACATAAAAGACGGCAAGGACGGGTATCGGGCTTTGCAAGATTACGCCGCGGGTCGCGAGCTGCCCGACACCTACACCGTCAAGACGAAGTCCGGGGGTTTTCATGTCTATTTCGCATGGGACGAGGCGCACCCCGTAGGCACTCGCGCGGGTGTGCTTTCCGGCGTCGACGTTCGCGGCCACGGGGGCTTTGTTCGTGCGGGCGGCGCGTATGCCGTCGTGGTCGATGCGCCGATTGTAGAGGCGCCTGCATGGCTTCTGGAATTGGTCGGCCGCCGTGAAGAGGTTTCGGGCGAATCCGCTATCGCGATCGACCCCACGCACCCCGAATGGGCGAACCGCCTGGCGCTCGCAAGCGCGTTTATCGCGGGCGAACCGCCGTGCATCAGTGGCCAAGGGGGGCAAGCGCGGATCTGGCACGTCGCGAACGAGCTGACACGCGGCTTCGAGCTGCCGATCGACACCGCGCTCGAGTTGCTCACCTCGTACAACGCGGCGTGCGTCCCGCCATGGTCGGAAGGGGAGCTGCAGCACCACCTCGGCAACGCTGCCAACAACGGGCAGGCATTGCCGGGCTGGCGCTCGCGGAGTTTCGCGGGGTTCTGCTCCGGCGAGTCGTGGGCCACGGGCGCAGCCAACGACGCCACGCCGGCCCCGACGACGCCGCGTGGCTTCTCGCTCACCACGCTCGACCTATCCCGCGAACCTGAGCCGCCGGATTGGGTTGTAGAGAGGATTTTCACCGCGGACAGCGTCAACCTGCTCGTCGCCGCGCCGGGCTCCCTCAAGACGTGGACGCTGTTTTCCCTCGGTCTGGCTATGGCCAGCGGTACGCCCTGGCTCGGCGTGTACGCGACCGGACGGACCCGCAAGGTATTGATCGTCGACTGGGAATCCGGCGAGCGGCGTGCGCGTCGTCGGCTGCGGTTGCTCACCCAAGGTCGAGCGGCCGAAGGCCTTTTCTACTTCCGCTCGCCGTGGCCCATGACGCACCCACAATTCTGGAAAACGCTTCGTGAGACCGTCGAAGACCGCGGGATCGAAGTCGTCCTTTACGACTCTCTTGCGGCGGGGTCCGACGGCGTGGACGAGAATACCGTCCAGGCCGCGCGTCCGCTCATCGAGGCGGGCCGGATAGACCACGTCTGCCACGTGTTCATCCACCACGCCGGCAAATCCGAACAGAAGAAAAACGCTATCGCGCGTGGGTCCAGCGCCATCCAAGCGGCGGCAGACACGATCTACCAATTCACCGATCCCGAAGGTTCGCAGGCGACGGAGCTCCGTTGCACGATGTCCCTCGCCAAGGCCGGCGACGGCGAACAGGAAGAACGCGTGCCGCTCCGCCTCACGAACGAGGGAGGCTTGCAGTACGACGCCGAGCCCCCCGCGTATGCCGGGGAGTTGTCCACGGCCATCCTGGAGCGGCTGAAGAGCGAGGGAGCGAAGAACGTGAGCGAGATGGCGGCCTCACTGCGCCGCCAAAGGAAGGCCGTAGGCGAAGCTCTCCGGGCCCTGGCGGACGACGGGTCGATCGTACTCATCGAGCGCAAATATCGGATTGACTCGGATGACCTCCGATACGGCCGCGTGCTCGTCGCGCTCGTGGGCCGGGTGAACAGCCGGAACGCGCTGGCCCAGCAAGCTCACGTGAAGGTTACCGACCTCGATTCGTTCGCGGCGGCAGGAAGGCTACTGCGCAATAAGGGTGAATTCCTGCCGCCCCTGGACGTGCCGCCGGTCGGCTTCCTTGGATTGACCGAAGAGAACGCGAAGGCCGTGACGGACATGATTCGCCCGACCCCCATCCGCCTCCCTCGCCAGGCATGATCTGGCCTCCTCTCCCACTGGCCCATCGTTCCGTTCCCCCTCTAGAGGGGGGGAACGGGAACGGTGTTGGGAGGTGTTGGGAACGATCGGGAACGCGGGAACGCTCGTCTCGTAGAAATGCGAAACTACAGGGGAATTTATGAAACCGGCGAACGGGAACGGTCGGGAACGCGGGAACGTTGGAAGCTACCGTTCCGGCGTTCCGGAACGCGGGAACGCTCGCCGCGACGGTGGGGAACGCTTCCGGTTACCCTCGTCCGATGCTCGCCGAAGTCGATACCCTGCACCCGTTTGCGCTCGTCCGGAGATGCTCTGATCCCCGCTGCCACGATCCTCACGGGCACCAATTTCAACGCCAGACGGTGTGCCCCTGCGACCACGGGGCAATTCTCAATACGTTCGCGACCTGGGAGCTATTGAACGCGCACGTGCAGAGCCTTCGGCCCCGGTAAATCGGACACTACACACCAACATTTGCCCGGGTTTCCGCAGCGCCGCCCTCTGGCCGACGTCGTGGCCCCTCTCACCGTCTCTTTTTTGCGCCGCGCAAATGCTGCATTAGACGCCTGCCTACCTGAGCATTTATCGCCCCACCTGGCCATATAACGCAGTGCAGATATTCGCGTCATAACCGCAAGCCTGCGAGCACGTACCACGTGGCCCGGATCATGCGGCCTCAGCGACGAGCAGAGGCCGTAGGAAGCGGTGCACTTGGGTGTGGCTGAGGGCGTTGCACGTGCGGCCCACGATGCCTTCAGCGGCGAGCGCCGTCGCGATGGCGCGGACGCTGAGGCCCGTATCGCTGAGGGCCTTGGCTCGGGCGATGACGGCTTGCTCCGCGTCGTCCGTCTCGAGGTGCACGCCGTCCGCCGCAAGGCGCTTGCCGTAGGGGATGCCCCCGACCCGCTCCCCGCGCATCTTCTTGACGGCCAGGGCGCCTTTGGTGCGCGCGCGGATCTGCTTGATCTCGCGCTTGCTGAACATGGCTTCGAAGTCCTGGCGATCCTCGTCCAGGTCCGCGTTACCCGTCTCATCGGCCGTGGCAAGCCGCGCGCCGCTCTTGCCGAGCTGGCGTCGAATTGTCTCGAGAATGTACCCGTCGCCCGCGAACCGAGACACCGTCTCGGCCACGAGCGCGGCGCCCGACCCGTGCAAGCCGTCCAGTGCGGCCGTCAGGCCGGGGCGCTCGCCGTGGTCCGTGGTCCGGCTGACGGCGGGATCGTACGCCACGGCGACGAGTTCCACGCCCGTGCGCTTGGCCCACCTCTCGAGGGCTTGGCACTGGCGCTCCGCCGAGTTCTCCCCCTGCTTGGCCGTCGAGTACCGCACGTAACCCCACGCAATCCCGTTCGTTTGCTTGGGTGTCTGCCGGATCGTTGCCATGCACTCATCATAGATCCTAATCGGTATTTGTCAACTGACCGAACCGTGTGTTTACAGCAATTCGTCTCATTGCGTTTCGCAGCCGATTTGCAGGCGTTTGGCACGCCGTGTGACCGCGCGGTGATTGGCATGTTGCCAAGCTATGCGCCATTACACTAGCGGTCAACGATATGGCACGATCATTGGTCATGCCAGAAAATCGCGGGCGAACGGGGCCCACGCGCACCCCTGTCGAAATCTTTGGCGGCCTTCGAGTCGTCTGGAGATCGAAAAAAATTGTGAGTCGCCGAGCCCGAACCGAACCCCCTGATCAAAAATAAGAATCGGCGGCAGGGGTTCGGTTCGCTCGTCCTAAAATGAACCGTGAAGACTTCGCGCGCTCAAGGCGGCCGTCCGCCGTTCATCCGCCCCGAGAAGGTTGCGCAAGCCCGACACCTCGCGGGCCTCGGCTGGTCTCATGCTGCGATTGGTCGGTTCCTGGACATCGCGCCCCAGTACGTGGGGCGCCTCGTGCGGCGCTCTGCGCGGAAGGACGTCAAGTGACCCGCGGACGTCCGGCCGAATACCCCGCAGCGGTCATTTTGCATGCGCGAGATCTCGCGTGTAGTGGCCTCAGCGCCGGGGAAATTGCCGCGAAGTGCGGCATCAGCCGACGCTATGCCCGGGACCTAATTCTGGAAACCCAGCGCCGTCTCGACGCCCGGCCGTTGCCGCCCGAAGTCGCATCGGCCCTGCTCGCACTGGACGAAGTAATCGCAGCCGGGGAGGGTGCGGCCGACGCACGCAATCTTCGCGATCTAGCGCTCTTGCTGCCTTGGGGGCTCGGAGAATGATTACACGTGAGGGCGTCTGACGTGGGCGACTCGTCTAAAGTAATGGGTGACCAAACTCAATGAAGCAGCACCCATCCCTTCAATCACTGAATTGCAGCGCCGTTCGGATACGGCGTTGCGCGCGCGATGGCGCGAACCGTCCGGCGACCCCGTGCGGACCGAGGCCCAGCGCGCCGAGAGCGCGAGAGCCGTCGCCGCAGCCGCGGCCGAGGCGGCCGAGGCGGCCGGGGTGCGCAACGACGCGCCCAGCGCCGACGCGGTGCCAAAGATCGGCACGCTCTACGAGAAGCACCGCCGCGAGTCGTTGACTCGCTGGCGCAACGGCGGCGACAAGCAAGAGCCGGTGGGCAAATGACCACGGCTTACGACGATGCGGACGCGGGCGGCGCGACGGCGCCGATCATGAATCCGCGGGCGGTGATCTTCGAGGTGCAGGCGGGTCCGCTCGAGTACGACGCGGACGCGGCCGACGAAACCGACGCAGTCGCTACGATCGGCGCCGCTGCCGGGGGCGCCATGATCCGCGCGACGGTCGCCTTCGCCCCGGGCGTTGACCCCTTGGACCTCGATGGTGTTGGCATCCGGGTGCCGACTGATGCGCTCTTGCCGTTGCCGGTTTGGCCGCTTGACGGCCCGATCGTTCTCCCCGAGGGCACTGTTGCCCCATACGTCGCGCCGCGCGCCCGGCCGACCTTCAAGAAGGGTTTGCCGAGGGGCCTACAGGCGTTGCCGCCGATTCCGAGCGCGGCGACCGTCGGCCCGCCGCTGGCCCCCGAAGCGTTCGTTACGTGGCTCTTCGGTCGACTGCCCCGACAGGGTGCAATCGAACCGATCGCCCCTGGCCATCCTGCGTTTCAACGCGTCGCTACCGCCGCGCGTGAGGGTCTAGCGTCGTCTCGGGGGCTGAACCCCGGCGTCTCCGACGATGTCTGGTGGGCCCTGTTGACGCACGATGTCGAGCATGTGGTGCGACGTTGCGCTTTGCCGACTGACGCAGCCCTCGCCGTGCTCCGCCCCAAGCACGCGACGCTGTCCGATGATGACCTGCGGGCTCGCATCGTTGCCGCGCAAGCCGCTGGCCTCTGTACCTCCGACCGGCGGGACACCGTCCTGGCAGACTTCGATCTGGAAGCGGAAGCCGAGCGCAAGCGGCTCGCGAGGGACGCGG
>Ga0302326_10007115_pt1 | contig 25006 bp, 26 predicted proteins | sample Palsa_T0_3_FD_202264 | JGI IMG/M metagenome (GOLD analysis project Ga0302326, IMG submission 202264) | Peat permafrost microbial communities from Stordalen Mire near Abisko, Sweden - Palsa_T0_3 | ecosystem: Environmental > Terrestrial > Soil > Palsa > Peat permafrost | place: Sweden: Abisko... | reverse complement strand
GCGGCGCGCATCGGAGTGGGCGTGGGCGAAGCCGGCGGCACGCCGCCCTCGGTCTCGCTCCTGTCCGACCATTTCCCGTGGCGCTCGCGGGCGCTGGCGATGTCGATCTATTCCTTGGGGCTCTCCATCGGCTCCGGACTCGGTACGAGCGCGGGCTATGTGAGCGATGCCTGGGGATGGCGGGCCGCATTCTTGGTGCTCGGCGTGCCCGGCCTCTTGATTGCACTCATGGTGCGCACGACCATCGCGGAACCCCCGCGCGGCCGGCTCGATGAGACGCCGCCACCGCCGATGGCGAGCCTCCTCGACACGCTGCGCTTCGCGCGCCGCCAACCCGCGTTGCTGCACGCATGGATGGGCGCCGCGATCTACACGTTGTGGGCGTGGGGCTTGATGTGGTGGACGCCCTCATATCTGGTGCGCTCCCAGCACATGTCCCTCGGCGATGCCGGTGGCGCACTGTCGCTCATGAATGGCATCGGCGGGACGGCAGTGCTGCTGCTCACCCTGGTGCTCATGGGCAAGCTCGAGAAGAGGGACGTGCGCGCGGTGCCGCTCTATGCGGCGCTGACCGTGCTGATTGGTACGTTTCCCTCCATCCTCGCCTACGCCGCCGCGTCGAGGCAGGTGACGCTGTTCTGCCTGTGGATCTTCATTCCCCTCTCCTATGCGCCATTCGGGCCCACGTATGCGCTCCTGCAAAACCTGACGCCCGCCTCGATGCGCGCCCAATCGACCGCGATCATGCTGCTTCTCGCCAACATCGCCAATCTGGTGATCGCGCCGGAAGTCGTCGGCTTCGCGAGCGACCGGCTCGCGCCGCTCTACGGCGCCGACTCGCTGCGACGGTGTCTGATCCCCTTGGCGTTCGTCGGATTCTGGGGCGCCTGGCATTACTGGCGATGCGCGAAACACGTCGCGGGCGGGATCGAGCGCATCGAACGCGTCCCTGCCTAGCGCCGGACGTGCTCGCCTCCCGCCTTGTATGAACGCAGCGACAGGCAGGTTACGACGTCCCGTACCGTGGGAAGCTTCAACAACGTGTCGAGCGTGAGGTCGGTGAGGTCGGCGACGTCCTTCACGCAAACCTCGAGGATGAGGTCGTACTCACCGGTGACGGCAGCACACGTGATGATGCGCTCGTCATCGCGGATCACATCGAGAAAGGCGTTGGCGTCGGCGGCGCCGCGCTGATCCAGGTTCACGAGCATGTAGGCGGAGAGGATCTTGCCGAACACCGCGGGGTTGATCACGGCGCGATAGCCGGCGATCGCCCCGGATTCCTCGAGCGCCCGCACCCGCCGCAGGCAGGCCGATTCGGATATGCGCACTCGGCGCGCGAGCTCCACGTTGGAGAGCCGCCCATCGCGGCCCAGCTCGCGCAGGATGCGGTGATCTGCGGTCCTGAGCTCCATGGCGAATTACTCCGGCGTAGACACTAAAATCGGCATAATCCGCCACTCAGGCGTCCATCCCGCAAGAATTATGGCAGATACTGTGTGGGCAAACGCCTTATTCTGACTGGGGCGTCGCATGCCTCTCGGGCGGACGCTAGGCCTATATAGACGCCGATACGCGTATATATAAGTACGGTGCAGATATCAGTACGGTGGAGGTTCCCGTGAGCGCAACAAGCGAAGCGGCCGCATCCGGCCAAGCCCCGCAAATGGCCAATCCCCTGGGCACCGACGGTTTCGAGTTCGTCGAATACACCGCGCCCGACACCCGCCATCTCGCGCGACTCTTCGAGAGCATGGGATTCAGCCGCATCGCGCGTCATCGCTCGAAGGATGTCGCGCTCTACCGGCAAGGGGACATCAACTTCATCGTGAACGCCGAGCCCAACAGCCTCGCGCAGCAGTTCGCGCGCGATCATGGGCCGAGCGTCTGTGCCATGGCCTTTCGCGTCAAGGATGCGGCGCGCGCCTTGCGCGATGCCGTGGCAGCGGGCGCGCGCGAGGTTCGCGGCGCCGTGGGACCCATGGAGCTCAACATCCCGGCCATCGAGGGCGTGGGCGGCAGTCTCATCTATCTGGTGGACCGCCAGACGGGGCCGTCCATCTACGACATCGATTTCGTGCTGGAAGCGGGGGCAGACCTGCACCCCGCCGGAGCGGGACTCAAGGAGATCGATCACTTGACCCACAACGTGAGCAAGGGACGCATGGATTACTTCCAGGACTTTTATCGCCGCGTGTTCAACTTCCACGAGCACCAGTACTTCGACATCACCGGCGAATACACGGGCCTCACCAGCCGCGCGCTCGCCTCTCCCTGCGGCAAGATCCGCATTCCGATCAACGAGTCGAAGACCGAGGACGGGAGCGAACAGGTCGACCAGATCCAGGAATTCATCCAGCAATATCGCGGCGAGGGCATCCAGCACGTCGCGCTGCGCACGGACGATATCCTCGCGACCTGGGACCGGCTGCACGCCAACGGCGTGAAGTTCATGACCCCGCCGCCGGACACGTATTACGAGATGCTGGAAGAGCGCGTGCCCGGGCATGGCGCAAACGTCGAGGAGATCAAGAAGCGCGGCATTCTCTTGGACGGTGCCAAGGGTCGTTTCCTGCTGCAGATATTCACCGAGACGTTGATCGGTCCGATCTTCTTCGAGATCATCGAGCGGCGCGGCGATGACGGATTCGGTCAAGGCAACTTCCGCGCGCTGTTCGTGAGCATGGAGCGCGATCAGCTGCGGCGCGGCGTCCTGAAGGTCCCGCCGGGGGACAAGAAACCTTAGCGGGATCGTATCGCCCACGCTGCCCCGCGGCCGTGCGCAGCGGTGCGCGGTCCGGATATCATGCTTCGCGATGGGCGAGCTGCCTGAATCCGTGTTCTTGAATCCCGTGTGGCATGCGTTGCACGGGCCGCACCGCCATCTGGCCCGCATCGAGGGCGGCGCCTGCCGATATCCGGCGGACATAGTGCCCTTTGCGGCGATCGATGAGCCGAGTGCAGCCGCCTTCGCAGAGCTGCGTTCCTTGCTCGGGCCCGATGAATCAGTCTGGATCGCCGACTATGGGCGCACCGCGCCGGGTCTCGCCGTCGTCGACGCACTGGAGTGCGTGCAGATGGTGTTGCCGAGCAGCGCGGAGGTTGGCGCATCGGCGCGCGAGGTGCTCCCCCTCAGCGCGGCGCACGCGCCGGAGATGGTCGCGCTCACCGGTCTCGCGTTCCCGGGATTTTTCCGTCCCGCCACGCATCGCATGGGATCTTATTTCGGCGTGCGGGTGCGCGGCGAGCTCGTCGCCATGGGTGGCGAGCGCCTGCTACTGCCGGGCCATCCTGAGATGAGCGCGATTTGCACCCATCCCGAGCACCGGGGCGAAGGGCTCGCCACCGATGTCATCCGTCACCTTGCAACGCTCCACCGCCGCGACGGCTTGGTATCCTGGCTGCATGTCGGCGCAGCCAATCGGCGCGCCATCGACCTGTATGTGAGCCTCGGGTTCGCGCGGGTGCGCAACCTCATGCTCCATCGCATCATTCGCACGGGCTGATCGCTACGACCGATACCCGATGCGCGTGTGCGTCCCATCGCAGAAGGGCTTCTTCGCGCTGCCGCCGCAGCGGCAAAGGTAAGTGGTCGTCACCCGTGCGACGACCCGGCCCGTGCCGCTAGTGATCTCGAGATTGCCGCGCACTTGCAGGGGCCCGTCGACTTGGGGGTCGACCGCGAGCACCCCGTCGCGCACAGGCAGCACGTCCGTCTGTCCGCTCGTAGGTTCGCCCGTGGCGGAGAATTCGATCGCGTGATGCGAGCCATCGCAGAACGGCTTGTTCTTGGAAGCGCCACACCGGCACAAAGTCGCGCGAAAGCCCGCCCGCGCGCCGTCGAGCACAAGCGGCGCGCGGAACGCGTACGGCCCGTTTTCGCGAATGGCGGCGAGATTGACGGCCGGCGCGCTCTCGTCGGGCCGTCCATCCTTGCGCCGATAGCGAATGGCGCCGGACGGACACTCCTGCGCGATGGCCACGAGGCGCTCCACATCGATGGCGTCGGGGTGAATCCAGGGACCCTTGACGTTCGCGAGGAACACGCGCGGTGCTCCGGTCACGCAGAAGCGCGCGTGGATGCAGCGGTGTCCTTCGTAAATCAGCGTCATCGCCCGGCCTTCGACATACTCGGCCCCGTCGACGACGGTGGTCGGCTCGCTGCCGTTGCCTGTGAACGACGCGGCCCCAACGGGCTGTGCACCCGCGGCGACGCCGGCGAGAGGCGGGGACGCTGCGGCTGCGGCCAGCGGTGCGGCAACATCGAAGCGCTTGGCCGCGCGCTCCGCGAGTGATTGGAGCATCCGGGTTCCCTCCTTAATGCGCGTTGCCGCCCGGTCCGGAAGCCCCGCCGCCGCTCGTGCCAGCTCCGCCAAGCGCTCGATGAAAAAGCGCCGCGCCGCCGGACCCGGTGGCAATGCGGCCGCATCCCGAAGCGTGGTGAACGACATACCGGCATTGCAGTTAGGGTTCGAAGGTCCCGCCGGCAGCCGCGCCGCGTGTTGTCCGAACTGCGCCATGGCGCGCATCAGGCCGGTCGCCAGGTCGACGGCGAGCGTCTTGTCGGGGTGAGGCGCCGCCACGGCGTAGGCATAGGCGAGCAGCCGCAGCATCAAACCGTAAGCGGCATTGGCCACATCCACCGTAGCGCTCGCCGACTCCGTTTCCAGCCAGACGCGCCCCTCGGGTCGCGGCGGACGCCGCAGCACCGGATTCACGGCAGCGGGATGGCTTGGGGCGAAGGCCGGATTGGCCACCCTGAGTGCTTGATACTCCGCCCTGATCGCGCAGAACCGCTCGAAGTGAGAGCCCGCGCTGTGTCCGGGCGCACCCTCGCCTTGGCGGATGATGGCATCGAACGCCTCCATTGCGGTCTTCGAGCAGCGCACGGGCCGCGCCCAGGGCAGGGCCGTCTCGGTCGAGGAAAGCTGCAGGGCGGGGTCACCCGCGAACGCGGCGGCTTCTCCCACACGCGCGACCAGCGACCGGATGCCTTCACCGAGCACCTTGTAGAATTCCCCTACCGTGGAGTAATCGATGGGCATGGGAGTGAGGCGCTCGGCCGATACGCCGCGCTGGAACATGCGCTCCGGTTCGAAACCGACGCCCTCCGGCTCGTTCGATCCCATGGGGCGCTCGAGATACACGAAGTGCTGCAGCGAGGCCTCGTTGAACGGGGCGAGTCTCACGACGATGCGCGCAGGCAGGTAGCCAGGATCCAGCGGGAAGTTGGTGCGCCCGACGCGTGGTGCCCCACCGAGCGCCGAGGTGATGTTCCACACTGCCGTGAGGTGGCTCATCTCGTCGATCGAGACCGCCATGATTTCCCGGCGCCAGCGGGCAACCGCATCGGCCTCCGCACCACTCAGCCCTTCGTCAGGGGACTTGAGGCTGAACGCGGCATAGAGATAGGTGCACATGAGGTTGTGCTCGATCTCGGCCGCTTCGTAGAGCGCATGCAGCAGCGCTTCACGCGTCGCGTGCTTGAGCTCGGGTCCAGCGCGCGCGCTGGTAGTCGGAATCTCGACGGGTCCCTGCGATTCCATGGCACGATGGTAATCCAAGCACGCAGGGGCAGCACGCTGCGGGGCGCCAGCGGCGGTCGCATCCGAGCCTTTCCGAGCCTTCCCCGCCCGTGAAGTGGTCGGCGGTCTTATAGCGTAATTTCGGGAGAATCGCGCTTCATATGCGCCTCGCCTTCGTCTGCGTGATATTCCTCCTATCCGGTGCCCCGGCGGGGAGCGCCGAGCTCTTCTACCTCGATCGCGATGCCTTCAATAACGAGTACGTCGGGCCGGTGGGACCGCTCGTGCTCTCGGGCGAGATCGCTCCGGGCGATTACGATCGGCTACTCGCCAAGATCGCCGAGGACGACAAGCGCTTCCTGTCCCACAACAAACTCGTCCTTGCCTCCAGCGAGGGCAATGCCGCCGAGGCGATGAAGATCGCCCGGCTGCTGAAAGCGCTGTACACGCAAGTTGTCGTGGGCCCCCTCACGGGGCGGTGCGCCGGCGCCTGCTTCTTGATTTATGCCGCGGCGGTGGAGCGGGGGACGGACGGCGAGAATCTCCTGGGCGTGAGCCGTCCGGGACTCGCCGAATCGGAATGGGTGGGGCGGCCCACGACGGAAGCCGCATTGCTCGAGGACGGCATGCAAGGGCCGGTGCGCGACTTCTTGGTCGAGAACGACGTGCCGCCCGACCTCCTCGAGCAAGTCTTTCAGCGCCCGAGCACCGATATCTACTGGTTGACCGATAGCGACGAGACCGCACTCGGTTCGAAGTCGCCGGCTTTCAGCAAGTTTCTCGCCAAGAATTGCAAATGGACCGATGGCTTCGAAAAAGAGGTTTATCGGGGCGAGCGACCATTCGAAGATCTCAAGGCGTTCGCCGATTGCCGCGTCCGCACGACCCAGCCCGAGGCCCGCAAGGCGCTCACGCTCGCGCTGAAAGAGGCCGCAGCCGCGGCGCCGAAAACCGCAGCGGAGCCCGGAACCGACGCGGCACCCGGAGCCGCCACCGTACCCGGGGCCGCTACCGCGCCGAAGAAGCCGCACGCAAAACGGGTCAAGGCTAGTCGAAAACCACCCGCGGAAAGTAAAACGACACCGTCCAGTTAGGCAGGTCGACGATCTCGCTGATGCGTAGATCGCCGCACACGCTGCACAGCAGGTAAGCATCCATCGCGGACATGCCGTGCCGGCGGGTCAACAAATCGATCATCGACCGCACGGCGGCGCGCGCCGCTTCCATCAAGTCCGGACCGATGCCGGTGGCCACATCGTAGCCCTTGGAATCGAGGTGCCGCGTGACCGGACCCGGCGTGCTGAAGCGTGGAAAAGCGAGCGGCATTTGCTCGATGAGCTCGAATTTCAAGGTGACGCGCATAGGGCTCTCGATGGCCGTGCCGCAGACCTCGCCGTCGCCCTGCGCGGCGTGCGTATCGCCCACCGAGAACAGCGCGCCGGCGACCTCCACCGGTAGGTACAACTCGGTGCCTTGCGAGATATCGCGCACGTCCATGTTGCCGCCCACGCGTCGGGGCGGAATGATGCTGTGTTTGCCGGGCTCGGCAGGAGCGACCCCGATGGTGCCCGTGAAGGGCTTCAGAGGAACCTTCGCCCAAGGGCCGAACAGGCCGGGGGCGAGGGTGCCCGGATCGTATTTCCACAGGTGCAGCGCCGGTGTCTTGAACTCGTCAGCGAGAAGGCCGAAGCCCGGGATGTTCGCGGTCCATCCCCAGCCCGAGGGCTCGAAGCCCTGAAGCGTCACCTTGAGCACATCGCCCGGCCGTGCGCCATCGATGAAGATCGGTCCACAGACCGGATTGATCCGGCCGAAATCCATGCGGCCCACATCCTCGACCGTCGAGCTGGGGGAGAGCTGCCCGCCGGCGGCGTCGAGCACATCGAATTGCAAGATCTCGCCGGGAGCAATGCGCGCCGCGGGTTCGAGGCTGTTGTCCCAACCGATGTGCGACTGGTGGATGGTGTGGAGGTGGCTCATGCGGCCATTGTATCGCGGCCCGCCGGTCACGAATGAGCTACGATCCTGCGAGGAGACGGAGATTTCATGTCGCTCGAAGAATTCGGCTACCGGCAGGAGCTCCGCCGGGCGCTCACGACCAAAGATCTGCTGATTTATGGCATGGTGTTCATGGTGCCCATCGCCCCGTATTCGGTGTACGGGTTCGTGTGGGAGGCGTCGCACGGCATGGTGCCGCTCGCTTACCTGATCGGCCTAGCCGGCATGATCTTCACCGCCTTGAGCTACGCCGCCATGTCGGGCGCCTTTCCGCTGGCGGGCTCCGTGTATACCTATGCGCAGCGCGGCCTGCACGAGATCGCCGGGTTTTTCTCCGGGTGGCTGATCCTCCTCGATTATATCCTCGTGCCCGCCCTTCTATACCTCTTCAGCGTGGTGGCCTTGCGTCCGCTGTTGCCGGGCGTCCCGGCGTGGCTCTGGCTCGTGCTCTTCATTTCGTTCAATGCAACGGTGAACCTCGTGGGTATCGAGCTCACGGCGCGGGTCAATCGATACATGCTGCTCATGGAGCTCGCGACGCTCGCTCTGTTCGTGGGTTTCGGCCTGGCGGCGCTCTATGGCGGGGCCGGGGCAGGGCACCTCACCTGGGCACCGCTCTATAACTCCGGCGCCTTTTCCTGGGCCACTGTGGCGGGCGCCACCTCGGTTGCGGTGCTCTCCTTCCTGGGCTTCGACGGCATCTCGACGCTCTCGGAGGAGAACGGCGGGCGCCCGGACGCCATCGCCCGCGCAACCGTGCTGTCGCTGCTTCTCGTGGGTGCGCTCTTCATGCTGCAAACCTGGGTCGCCACGGATCTTTCGCACGGAATGAAGTTCTCTTCTTCAGAGACCGCTTTCTACGACATCGCGCAGCGCGCGGGCGGCGTGTGGCTCAAGGTCGTCACCATCGTGGCCGTCGTTCTCGCCTCGGCGATCGCCAACGCCATGGCGGCGCAAGCAGCCGTCGCCCGGGTGCTGTTCGCCATGGCCCGGGACCGCAAGCTGCCGGCCGTCCTCGCCAAGGTGCATCCGCGGTTCAAGACCCCGTATGTGAGCACCATCGGAGTCGCCGTGGTGTCGCTCCTCGTGGGCTTGTTGTTCGCCGCACGCATCGATGACCTCACCGTGATCGTGAATTTCGGTGCGCTGTCGAGCTTCGTGCTGCTGCATCTGTCCGTCATCAACCACTACTGGCTGCGGCAGCGAAGCGGACGCTGGCTGCGCCATCTTCTGTGTCCCCTGCTCGGCCTATCGATCATTCTGTTCGTGCTCTACGAGATGGATCGCTCGGCGAAGATCCTCGGCGGGTGCTGGGTCGCGATCGGCGTTCTCTACTACTCGATCCTTGCATTGCGCGGGCGCAGCCGGATCCCTGCCCCCGATCGGAAAGCTGCATGATCTTTTCCCTGGGCGACAGAAGAATCGAGACCGTGGGCGAGGACTATTACGTTGCGCCGGGCGCCTGCTTGATCGGCAGCGTGCGACTCGGGAGGGGATCGAGCGTCTGGTTCAACTGCGTGCTGCGCGGTGACAGCGACTGGATCGAGCTCGGCGAAGGCACCAACGTACAGGACGGTAGCGTCATCCACACCGATGAGGGCGAGCCGACGATGCTCGGCAGGAACGTGTCCGTCGGTCACTGCGCGCTCTTGCACGGCTGCGTCGTGGGCGATTCGACGCTCATCGCGAATGGCGCGCGTATCCTCGATCGGGCCCGCATTGGACGCGACTGCCTGATTGCCGCCGGCGCGCTCGTGCCGCCCGACAAGATCATTCCGGACGGCTCGGTGGTCATGGGCGTACCGGGGAAGATCGTGCGCCAGGTCGATGAGGAAGATCTCAAGATGATCGCCCGCGCCGCCGAGCACTACCGCGGTCGCATCGCGCTCTATCGGAAGGAGCTGCGCATCGACGATCGCCCGCGTTGACCGGCCGCCCTCGGCGCGGCTCCGTTCGCGCCGCTGATCGCGCACGCGATCGTCCGAGCCGCATCTTCCGCGTCGCCGCCGGCGCCGCTCAGGCGGCGTGCACCGGCTCGATCAGCTGCGCATCATCGTTCGCGGGCTTGTTGACTCGCGAGCTCACCGGCCACGCCACCATGTGCTCGTCCGGATAGGGCTTGAGGGTCGCCCACGCTTCCTCCGGCGAGCCCGACAGCCATGCTTCGCGGTCCTCGCGGGCGAGGATGGCCGGCATGCGGTGCTGCGTGTTGTGGATCTCGGTGAGCAGATGGTTCGCGGGCATCGTGAGATGCACGCACGACTCGACCCAGGTGCCTTGCGCCGTCTTCGACGCATCCCATAGCCCAGCGAAGGCGAAGACCTCCTGATCGTTGAGGTGAATGTAGTAGGGAACGCGCGATTTGCTGTCGGATTGGGTCTGCCACTCGTAGAAGCCTTGTGCGACCACGAGACAACGCTGTCCGCGGCTCCAGGGGCCTCGGTACGAGGCGGCGGTCTGGGCGGTCTCGATGCGCGCGTTGATGGTCGAATACTTGGGCGCAACGCCTTGCGCGAAATAGGGGATCAAGCCCCAACGCAGCCGGATGCCCTGACGCTCGCCCTTGCGCAGTCGAACGATCGGCACCTCTTCCGTGGGGGCGACGTTGAAGCTCGATGGAAATTGCCATTCCATGTGCACGAGGTTGAATTCGCGCTCGATGGACGCCTCGTCCGGCGAGACGTATCGCCCGCACATCGCTCAGCGCCGCCCGCCGGCCGGTGCACTTGCGGCGATCAGCGCACCATGTCGCGATAGGCATGCCAGGTGGCATGGCCCAAGAGCGGCGCGACGATCAGCAACCCGAGGAGCAGCGGTGCGTATCCGATCACGGTCAGGATCAAAATCAGCGCGCTCCAAAGGATCATCGCCGGAATGTTGGCGATCACGGCCTTGATGCTCGCGAGCATCGCCTGGGTCGCCGTGGCGTGCCGATCGATGATGAGCGGGATTGCAACCACGGAAATCGCGAAGACACCGGCCGCCAGGACGCCGCCCGCTCCGACGTAGCCAAGTACCTGCGAGCGATTCGCCGAGTCGATGAACCCGCGATACATGGTCTCGCTCACGCTCGGCGCCGGGATGTGAAAGACGCTCCCGAGCAGGAGTGCGGAGAGTGCGAACCAGGCGACCCCGCAGACGGCGAGAATCGCGCCGAATTCGACGAGCGCCGGCGCATTGCGCATGAATCCTTCGAGCGAGTCGTCGAAATTCGCGGGCTCCCCGAGCGAGTAGCGGCGCGACATTTCGCACAGGCCCGCCGACATGGCAGGCCCCACGAGCAAGAATCCAGTGATGGCCGCGGCGACGAAGTAGGGATGGGTGGCGCAAAACACCAGCAGCGTCCAACCGAGCGCTACGATGAGCGACCCGTAGCCCAGACTCGCTCCCCAGTTCCTCCGCAGGTCGCGCCAGCCGCGGCCCACCCAAAGGAACGGCCGGAAGAAGGGTACGTGCAGAATCTCGAGATGAAGAGTTCGATCTTGACCCGAAACGAGTGTCGTGCCCATGGCGATCTTCTCCGTGCGGTGTAGCGCTCGACTATAACCCCGGCGAGGCGCTGGGAGAATCATCGCCCGAATAGAGGTCGGGGCCGCATAATGGCGCTGCACCGCGGCATCCGCGGAAGAGCAAGGGCCGCCATGCCGCCAGACGAGAGTGCCAACGTACAAACGCACTGTCAGAACGCCGTCGGAGCGCACCCCATCTGCCGTTCCACATTGGCGCTCGCGACGCGCCGTGGGTTGCTCGTCTCGCTCGCCTTCTTCGCCTGGGGAGTGGTGCACTATTTCATGGCGGCCGCGGGATTCGAGAAGTCACGCAGCGGAACGAGCCAAAGTACGGTCTAGGCGAAGATCGTCAGGTCTCCAGATCCTCGCTGGTTATCCCAAGATGCTTCATGACCTTGCGCAGATCACGCCTGAGCTTCGCCAAGCGGGTGGTGTTCACCGCGGTCTTCAGCGCGTCCGGCAGCCGTTGCAGCGGATAGCCTCCATATGCTCCCGGCCGGGTCACGTTATTCGTCACCGTGGAGCGCCCCGCCAGATGGACGTTGTCGGCCAGCGTCAGGTGCGCCGAGACCACCGAATTTCCGCCGGTCATGAAGCCTCGGCCGATCTTGGTCGAGCCGGCCATCATGAATCCCGCCGTGTACAGCCCATCTTCTCCAAGGTCGCAGTTGTGGGCGATGTGGCAGATATTGTCGAGCTTCGCTCCGGAGCGAATGAAGGTTGACGTGAGCGTTGCTCGATCGATGGCGCAGTTGCTGCCGATCTCGACCTCATCGCCGATGACGACGTTCCCCAGCTGGCTTATCTTGATGGGCTTGCCTTGGGGGCCGCGCGCGTACCCAAATCCGTCGCTCCCGATGCTCGAGTGGGGGTGAATCTCGCAATCGGCGCCCACTTCGCAGGCCGAGCCTACGAAGACATGAGGATGCAGAATCGTGCGCGGGCCGATGGATACTTCGTTCTCGACGACCGTGTGACTCCCGATCCAGCAGCCGTCTCCGATCACGGTATTCGCGCCTATGACGCAATAAGGGCCCAGCATGACGTCCTCTCCGATCGTCGCCGTGGCGTGGACCAACGCCGTAGGATGGTGCCGGCCCCATTGCCCGAAACGCTCCGCTTTCCGATCGAAGTAAGTGAGCAGTGCCGCCATCGCGGAGGGCATGGCGGTCACCGAGAACAAACAGCCTTGCCATTGTCGCGTGGCGTTGATGGACGGAAGCAGCTTGCTGTGCACGATGACGATCGCCGGCTCGTGACCCGCCACGATATCGAGGTGCTTCTGTTCACTCAGGTAGACGAGGCTTTCCGAGCCGGTTTCTTCAGGCTGGTGGCAGTGCATGGCAGTCGCGGCAAGATCGCCCTGAAGAAAGGTGAAAATGTCGGAGTGTCGGTCTTTTATCGTCTCGGCTCTGAGCACTAATCCTCCGTGGATTTGATCGAAGCGCAGCGCATATGGCTGCGCAAGCTTACACGAGAGACAAAACATCGTTTTACTTCTTACGGCAAGGCGTCTCTGTGCGGTGTCGCACATAAGACATAATCAATCCGTGCGGGGTGCAGGGGTCGGGGACTTGCTTCAATTCGGGTGCGGCAACCTAGGCGGAATGCGAACCATTTGCAGGGGCGCGTCCCCCCAGGCGTCGATGGCTGCCTGACAATAGGCCGCATCATAGGGTCCGCGCGCGAACTGCCCGGGCAGATACTTCTCGCACTCCATGGACAGTGCTTTCAGCTGCTTCAAGTCCAGCTGCTTTATGGGCGGGGTGTGGATATGCGTCGGCTCGTCTGCCTGCGGCGCCGGTGCACGCGAGCACGCGGCGAGTATGCCGACGAGGGAAAGCACATAGAACTTGCGCGGCCTCACGCGCCGCGCGCCTCCTTCGCGGACCCGTGCACGCGACAAAAACCCGCGGACGATCGCGTAGCCCTCGGTGGCGAGCTGTTCCACCCGTTCGGGAAGCGGTTGCATGCGCCACTTTACCCCGGGGGCCGATAACGGCGCGATTAGGCCGCATTTTGCCGTTGACGGCATCCGCGGGCGGGCGCCTTATACAGCTGAGAGCGAAACTGCTCCCCGCCCGCGCGACGACGCATCGAACCGCGACCGGGGTGGCAAAACGCCCCGACAGCTGAGGTGTTGCGCGCTGGATTTGACGGTCTGATCGGGCTCGCTCGAGCCCTCCATCAGGCGCCGATCGATCCCGGGAGCGATCTCAGGATGTCCCGCCAGCTGACGATACCGACGGCCCTCGACCCCTCGTCCACGACGGGGATACACGATACTCGATGGCTGAGGAATAGCTGGATCGCGTCCGCGACGCTCGCATCGGGCCCGAGCGTCACCGGCGCGCGCGTCATGATCTGGTGAGCCCGCTTCTTGAGCGTTGCCGAGTCGCGGGCGTTCTCCGATACAGTTCCCAGGTAAGGACTGATGGCTCGAAGCAGATCGCGATCGGAGATGACCCCGCAGAGCTTCTTGTCCGATCCGATCACCAGCAGATGATGGAAGCGCATCGAGTCGAAGATTTGCTTGACCGTCGCGAGCGAATCGTCGAGCTCGACCGTCACGACGCGCTTGGTCATGATTTCCCCGAGCCTCAAGCATCCTCCCCGGCCCGTGCCTTTACCGCCGCTGTGCCCGGCGAACCTGACGGGGCCGCCGTGCCCTGCGAATCCGGCCGGGCGGGCGGGCTCCCGGAGCCGGCTGACGGCGCCCCGCCATCGGGCTCCTTGTGATAAGGGAGCCACGCGTAGATTTCGGGTGAGGTTTGAGGATACTGGAGGAATACCTCGCGCTCCTCGACGATTCGATCGTCTTTGCGCCGACGCAGCCGCCAAGTCGCGAACAGCGTGAAGACGACCGTCAGCACGATCACGTAACCGAAAAACGCGTTTGGCGAGATGAGCTGGATGGCGAATGTTCCGGTGGTCGGCCCGATGGCGGCGCCCAGTGCCCAGACGAACAAGAGTGTCGACGAAAGGGCGACATAGTCGCTCTTGTCGGCTCGATCGTTGGCATGCGCGACCCCGACCGCGTAGAGGCTTTCGGCGAAGCCCCCAAAGACCGCGAACAGGATGCCGATCAGATAAAAAGGCATACGCCGATCGACGCTCATGAGAGCCGCGGCGACCGCGAGAATTCCGAGGCCGAGACCGATGAGAGCGTGCAGCCTGTCGACCTTGTCGGAGAGATGACCGATCGGCCACTGCAGAAACAGGCCGCCCAGCGACACGCAAGCCATCAAGATGACGACGTGTTGCTGGTCGAACCCGATGCGTACCCCGAACAGCGGGCCCACCGTGAAGAATCCGCCGAGTACCAAGCCGTTCAACAGACACGCCATCACGCTGGCCGGCGAGGTGCGCAAAGCCTTCAAGATCTCGAGTTGGACGCGGTGCGGGAGCTGCGGCGCGCGGACGTTGATACCGACCATCGGCACAAGCGCGAGCGTGGTCGATATGGCCGAGATAATGAGAAAATCGGCTCCGCGCACGTTGAGGTTTTGCCCGAGCAGCTGTCCCGCGCCGTAAAAGAGCCCGTAGACGAGCACGTAGAGCGTCAACACCCGGCCGCGTTGCTCGTTCGGGACCAGAGCGTTCAACCAGCTCTCGACGATGATCGCGAGTCCGGCAGCATTCAATCCGATCATGAATCGGAACAGCATCAGAACCGGCACGCTCTGCGCGAAATACAGGCCGAGGATCGCGACTGCCTTCATGCCCGCGAAGGCGGCGTAGGCACGCTCGAGCCCGACGGGCGCGATGATCTTGTGGTTGTAAAGGCAGCCCACCAGAAACCCGAGCGCTTCGCCAGTCGCGATCAGACCGATCGTGCCGGGCGACAAGCCCATCGCCGAAAATCGCAGGGGCAAGAGCGATCCCAGCACGCCCGCGCCCAGCATGATCAGCGCCGTGCTGAGCAGGGGCGGAGCCACGCGCCAGGGGACGAAGACCGGAGCGCGGGCGGCGTCAGCGGCCTGCATTCGGTAAGCACCGTCTTCCATGACTTAAGTTAAGCGAACCGCTCACGCGGCGCAACGACTCCGAGCCGGGCGCAGACGCCTGTGATTCACTGGGATCGACTTGACCCTCGTCCGAGCGGTCGCCAAACTGCCCGAGCAGCCGGTGCATTTCCTTCTCGCACGCGGCTGCGACAGATGCAGAGGCGGTTGCATGAAGATATTGATCGCGGACGACAATCGCGACGCGGCGCAGAGCTTGGGGACGCTACTCGAATTGAGCAATCACGAAGTGCTTATTGCTCACGATGGGGAAGAGGCGCTGCGGATTGCGCGTCAAGCAATGCCCGACGCCTTGATTCTCGACATCGGAATGCCGCGCGTCACAGGCGACCAAGTGGCGCGCGCCATACGCAGCGAGCCGTGGGGTGGAAAGGTGCTGATGATTGCGGTGACCGGATGGGCGGAACCGGAGGACAAGGCCCGAACCACCGCCGCCGGCTTCGATCGTCATTTGACCAAGCCCATCGACATCGACGAGATCGAGAAACTGCTCGCCGATTTCGCCCCGCGCGCCTAGGCTCGGCTCTCAGGCCACACCCTCCGCGCTGTAGCGCGCGAGCAGCCCGGTACGCACCGCGCGGCGAAAGACCCGCGCAAATAGATAACACACGGCCAGCAGCTCCAGTGCGGCCACGACGCCGCCCTCGAGCAGCCGCCGCGTGGGGAATGCTTCCCCAGCCAACAACCCGCGCATTCCCTCGAAGACGTACGCGGGTGGTAGCGCTCGTGCCACCGCCTGCATCCATACCGGCAGGATGGCGAGCGGATAGAACACCGCGGCGAAGGGCGAGAGCAGGGCAGGGAGCGGCCAGAGCAGCCACTCCGCCGCCGGTCCGAAGCGCAGCACGATGGCAGTCGCCAGGATGCCGAGGCTGATGCCGAACACGAACAGCACAAGGATGAAAGCCGCCAACGAGATGCCGAGCGAGAAGAACTGCAGGTGAAAGACCGCCGTGGCCACGACCAGCATGGTGACCAGTCCGAGACTACTCGTGAGCATGCTGGTTAGAACGAGCCCCGCGATGTATTCCGAGATCGACAGCGGCGAGGAAAACAGATTGAGGAAATTGCGCGACCACACATCCTCGAGAAACGCGGTGCTGACCCCCTGCATGATGCGCTCGCTGAAATCCCACAACAGCACCGCTCCGAGCAGGGTCGGAACGAAATTGACCCCGCTGCCGCTCACCGTGTTGAGGTAGCGCGTGATGAAGCCCCACAGGACGATGTCGATGGTGACCCATACGACGAGACCGAAGATGCGCACCGGGCTCTGGCGTAGCAGATAGAGTTGCCGCAGGAGGATCGCCGCGATCGGCCGCGGTTTCATGGATTCGCCTCCGGCAGCGTCAAGGGCTCGCGGGCCATGCGTATGAATAGATTCTCGAGACTCGCCGCTCCGTGCTCCCGCGGCAATGTATTCGGATCTCCTTCGAGCAGCACCTTTCCTCGCGAAAGGAACAGCACGCGGTCGCACACCGCCTCAACTTCTTGCATGTTGTGTGAGGTCCAGAGAATGCCGCAACCCTCCTTCGCCGCCAGACTCTTGATCCTTTCGCGAATGATCTGCGCGGCTGAAGGGTCGAGCGATGCGGTCGGCTCGTCGAGCAGCAGCAGTCTCGGGCGGTTGATGAGCGCTTTCGCCAGCGCCGCGCGCGTTTGTTCGCCCGAGGACAACAGGCCGCATCGGGTGTCGCGCAGATGCTTCAGGTCGAACTCCTCGAGCAGCTCATCGACGCGGCTCGCGAGCGCGTCGATCGAGTAGAGCAGTCCGAAGAATCGCAAGTTCTGCCGCACGCTGAGATTGCCGGGAAGCGATGCATACACCGCGGCGAAATTCGCGCGCGTCAGTGCGAGCGCCCGCGCCTTCGCGATATCGATCGAGTCGATCGCCACCTCGCCGGCGGTCGGCTCGAGCACCCCGAGAATCACGTTAATGGTGGTGGTCTTGCCTGCGCCGTTCGGCCCGAGAAGGCCCACGATTTCGCCGCGGCCAACCGTGAACGAAACATCGTCGAGCGCAGTGACGCTTGCATATCGCTTGGTCAAGCCGGCGACGCGCAGTGCAGGCTGCGTGTCGTCGGGAACCGGGGTGCGGGTCAAGCGAGTCATTGGGCGATTATGCACAGTTTTCCGGCGATCGCGCGGCCCGCGTCTTTCTTTGCATATCGATGACTTAATTTTGTTTTCGCGCAAACGGAGCTCTCGCAGACTGTCACCACGCGAGCGACACCCCTGTCGTCGCGGCGTAGTCAATCAAAAGGAGACATGCATGAACAGTTTCAATCTGACCGCCGTCGGTAACCTCTCGAAGGATCCCGAGCACGCCGTCAAGGGCGATACCACCTATACGAAATTCTGCCTGGTGGGCAACGATTATGCGGGCAAAGACGAGCAGGGCAACACTCGCGAAATCGTGACGACCTTATGGTTCGTGGCCTTCAACGGTCTCGGAGAGGCGATCGCGAAGAACGCGCGCAAGGGCGATCAGCTCATCGTGGATGCGCAGCTTCGCTCGGACAATTGGACTGATAAGGACGGGGAGAAGCACTACGACCATTCATTCATCGTGCAGGGCTTTCGGTTCGGTGCGCCGGGCAAGGTGAAGCGCGAGGAGCTTGCGCGGCGGACGGAACGTGAGCTCGACGAGCTGGAGACTGAGGCCTAGCAAAGCGCAATTTCGATACCGGAAAGCAAAAGGAATTTCGCCATGCACCATCCCCAACGCCGCAGGGTCCGCTGCGTCTCGTTGTCCCTTTCGGTCCTCATCGTCGCGCTGACGGTCTGCGCGCCGGAGCTCTGCGTCGCGCAGGCCTCGCCCTTCATGACCGGCGCGAGCGCGCTGCAAACCAACATTCTGGCCTGGCTCACACCGATCGCGATCATTTTGATCATGGTCCTTGGCGGCATGGCCATGGCAAACCGAATGTCATGGGGGTGGTGCATCGGCGCGATTTTGGGGATCGCGATCGCGTTCGGTGCGCCGCAGATCGTGACCTGGGTGCGCGGCATGTTCGGCGTCTAGGAGAACGTGATGAGCGAGCTCAATACAGGATTGACCGAGGATCCGTTATTCGTGGGTGCCACTCGGCCGCCGATGCGCTGGGGCGTCACTTATTCGGCGCTGCTCTTCAACATGGTTTTTACAATGGAGGCGTTCTTGCTCACGAAGAACCTGCTGACGCTCCTGCTGTGCGCGCCGATCCATGGAATCTGCATGTTGCTCTGCGCCCGAGATGCCCGGTTCTTCGATCTGGTCCTGCTTTGCGCGCGCACGCGGCTGCCGGCGTTCTTCGCGAACCGGCGACTGTGGAAGGCGAGCAGTTACGCGCCCCTGGCAACTGCATTGCCTGATCGCGCCGGCCGCCGCCGAGTCGATTCGATCGAGCTCGTTCATGCGCATCGGGAGGCATCGTCATGCCGGCCCTGAGGCACGAAGGCGCGCTGCGCCGCGAGTTCAGCGCCGCGGAACGCATTCCCTATCGCGCGCATGTGGCACCGACGGTGATTCGCACCCAGTTCGGCGACTACGTGCAGGCCTTGCGGGTCGGCGGCGCGAGCTTCGAAACACGCGACGATGCAGAGCTCAACAATTGGCACGCGCGCCTCAACGTGCTTTGGAGGAATATCGCCAGTCCGGGGATTGCGTTGTGGTCGCACCTCATCCGCCGATCCGTTTCCTTGGACGAACGCGGAGATGAGCCGACGGTGCGTTCCGGCAATCTCTTCGCCGAGGCGCTGCATGCGCGCTATCGCCGGCGATTGAGCGCCGAGACCCTGATGCTCAACGAGCTATACGTCGCGGTGCTGTATCGGCCGGTGTCGGGAGCCGCGACCGGCCTTCTGGCACGAGCTCTTGCGCGAGCGCAGCGCGAGGCCTGGCGGGCCGAGCTGGCGGACGCGCTGGATGCCTGCGAGAAGATCGCGCAGACGCTGCTTGCCTCACTCGGCCGGTACGAGCCGGAGCTGCTCGGCTGCTATCGCATGGGTAGCGTCTGGTACTCGTCGCTGCTCGAGTATTTCGCGCTGCTGATCAACGGAGAGCACCAGCGTGTACCGCTTCCGCGCGGGCCTCTCAACCAGGCTCTAGCCAGCACACGATTGTTCTTCGGAAGCGAGGCCATCGAATACCGTACGCCGACCGAGAGTCGAGCCGGCGCGGTGCTCGGCATCAAGGAGTACCCCACTCCTACCGTAGTCGGCATGTACGACCGGCTGCTTTCGGCACCGATGTCGTTCGTTCTCACACAGTCGTTCGCATTTTTGAGCAAGTCGACGGGGCAGGGCTTGCTCCAGCGGCAGTTCAATCGCATGGCGAACGCGGGCGATTTCGCCGTGTCGCAGGCGGCGGAGCTCAAGGACGCCCTCGATGCCCTCACCAGCAACGAATTCGTGATGGGCGATCACCACTTTTCCCTGCAGCTGATCGTCGACTTGCCCGATATCGCCGCGGGCGAGCCGTCGATCCCATCCGTCCGGCTCAAACCGCTCAACGATCAGGTGGCGCAGGCGCGCAGCATCCTTGCCGATGCCGGTATGCTGGTCGCACGCGAGGACCTGGCGCTCGAGGCGGCATTCTGGGCGCAGCTACCCGGGAACCTTCCGTTCCGGACGCGCAAGTCGCCGATCACGTCGCGAAACCTCGCGGCCATGGCGCCGTTTCACAACTATCCGACGGGCCGCGCGGACGGCAACCACTGGGGCCGGGCGCTGACCGTGCTCGTGACCAGCGCGCGCTCGCCTTATCACTTCTCGTTGCATGCGAGCGATCCCGTCGATCCCGACGGCGGCAGCCGCAAGGACACCGGTCATACCTTGATATGCGGTCCCACGGGGTCCGGGAAGACGGTCTTTATCGGCTTTCTGATCGCCATGCTGGCTCGCCGCGACACGACACAGGTGATATTCGACAAGGACCGAGGACTCGAGATCCTCGTGCGCGCCTTGGACGGTGCCTATTTCCCTCTCAAGAACGGCATACCGACGGGCTTCAATCCTCTGCAGCTGCCTCCGACTCCCTCCAATATCGAATTTCTAAAGGTTTGGCTGCAGGAGCTGAGTCGCGGTCGCGCGCAGAACGGTCGCTCATCAGTGCGCGAGCGGGTCGACCTCGAGCAAGCGCTGCGCGGCACCATGGCGCTGGATCCTGCCGACCGGCGTCTGTCGCGGTTGGTGGAATTCCTGGATCCCACTGATCCGGAGGGACTCTACGCACGCCTCGCCTGCTGGTGCGAAAGCCGTCGTGGCGACTACGCCTGGGTGTTCGACAATCCTGCAGATACCCTCGCGCAGCAGCTCGCGGGTCGCACGGTCGTCGGATTCGACGTGACGGAGTTCCTCGATCACGCGCACACCCGCGCGTCCGTCACTTTGTACCTGTTTCATCTGGTGCGCCAGTTGCTCGATGGACGCCGCCTCGTTTGCTGGATGGACGAGTTCTGGCGTCTGCTCGCGGATTCCGCATTCGAGAATTTTGCAAAGGACGGTCCGAAGACCTGGCGCAAGCTCAATGCGGTCATGTGTCTCGCGACTCAGAGCGCGAGCGATGTATTGCAAAGCTCCATCAGCCGGACGCTGGTCGAGCAGACGCCGACCAAGGTGTTCTTCCCGAACGCGGATGCCAGCCACGACGAATATACGCAAGGATTTGGCCTTTCCGACCGGGAGTTCCAGCTCATCAAGGAGCAGCTCGAGCCCGGGTCGCGGACATTCCTGGTCAAGCAGGCTCACCACAGCGTTGTATGTGGCCTCGATCTCAAGGGCTTCGATGCCGAGCTCGCCGTGATTTCCGGTCGAGCGGGCAAGGTGGCCCAGATGAGTGAGCTGATCGCAGCCTGCGGTTCTCTGGCGGATGAGTGGCTGCCGGCATTCATGGCCGCGAATACCGACGCTCGACAATCCTCCAAACAAGCGGGGTAACGGTCATGACCAGAATCCGGTGGGTATCGATGAGCTTGATTCTCTATGTCGCGGCCTTGCCGGGAGCACGCGCGCAATGGGCGGTCATCGACGTCGGGGCGATCGCGCAGCTCATACAAGAGGTGCAGACACTGCGCCAACAGCTCCTGACCGCGCAAGCGCAGCTCAATCAGGCAGAGACAGCGCTCGCCAGCACGACGGGCAATCGGGGTATGCAGCTGCTACTCGGCGGTACCAATCGCAATTACTTACCGACGAGCGCCGCGCAGTTGACCGCCGCCTTGCAGGGAGCGGGTGCCTATGCCGGCCTCGCCTCCGGTGTACAGACTTCCATGAACTCGAATGCCGTCATGTCGCCTGCACAGCTGGCGGCGCTTCCGCCGCCGGCTCAGCAGCAAGTTGTGGCCGATCGACAAGCCATCGCGCTCCGCCAGGCCGTGGCCGGGCAGGCGCTGTCGAACTCGAGCGCCCGCTTCGCCGCGCTCCAGAGCCTGATCGCGGCGATTCCGATCGCGCGAGATCAGAAAGGAATTCTAGACCTCCAGGCGCGCATCAACGCCGAGCTCGGCATGCTGCAGAACGAGCAGACCAAGGTCCAAGTGCTCGCTCAAGCCACCGAGGCAATGTCCGCGGTGAACGCGCAGCGCGAGCACGAGCAGGTCATCGTTGGCCAAGGCCAATTTTCGACCCGCTTTCAGCCGGCGCCGTGAACGTCATGGGATTTTTCGCGACGTTCTGGAGTTGGCTGAACGGTCAGCTGGCGGCCTACATCGGGAACAATACGGCACGTCTCGCGGGGGTGCTCGAGCCCACGATCGTAACGCTAGCCGTCTTGTACGTGATGGTATGGGGATACTTGCAGCTCACCGGCCAAATCGAGGAGCCGTTCGTCGCGGGCGTCAAGCGCATCGTGATGCTGGCCGTCGTCTTGGGGGTCACCCTGAACCTGTGGCTGTACAACACGGTGATCGTGGACACGTTCTACAACGCGCCGGCGCAGCTCGCGGCGGCCGTCGTCGGCGCGGGCGATCCGGTCGGCACCATCGACGCCATCTGGGAGAGCGGAGGGACCGTTGCCGGCAACCTTTGGACGAAAGGACACGTGTATAGCAGCAGCATCGGGTTCTTGTTTACGGCCGCGGTCGTTTGGTCCCTGATCGGGTTGCTTTGCGTGTACGCCATGTTCTTGATCGCTCTCTCGAACATCGCGCTTGCCGTGCTGCTTGCGCTCGGACCGCTGTTCATCGTGATGCTGTTCTTCGACTCGACCCGCAGGCTTTTCTCGGCATGGATCGCGCAGCTCGCAAACTACGCGCTCGTGACCATTCTGACGGTGATGGTGGCCGCCTTATTGCTGCAGGTGGTTCAGTCCTATGCAGCGCAAACCGCGGCACGCGGCAGCGCGATTTTCACCGTGGATGCGCTGCATATGATGCTGATCGCGGGCTTGGTGCTTCTGATCCTGCGGCAGGTCATGCCCATCGCCTCGAGCGTTGCGGGCGGAGCGGCATTGAGCTCGTTCGGTATCGTGAGCCGTACTCTGGCATCCAGCTGGCGGCGAGGAGTCGCGGTCGCCGGTCCGGCCGCGACATACGCCGCTCCCAGGGTAGTGCGTGCCGTAGCCGCTGCCCCGACGTACGCACGCCGCGCCGCCACCGCCGGCGCTCGCGCGGGGCAAACCGCTTATCGCCGAGCAAGCGCGGGCATTCAAGCACTCACCCAGCGGAGGCCCCGTCCGTGAACACCGAGAACAAGCACACACCTATCCGGGAGGGCGTCATGCGACTCGTTTGCCTTCGTTCAATTCCGCTGGCCTTCATTTTGCTGGGCGGCTGCGCCACGCACCGTCTTCGTTGCGACGCTCATCTCACGCCGATCAATGCACCGGAGCCGCCTTCCTCGACGACTGACGTCAAGCAGTCCGAGAGAAGCTCGCCGTGAGCATCGAGCCCGAGCTTCAGGCCTACTTCCAGGAATCCCAGTCTTGGGAGGCCGATCGAGCTGCGCAGCAGCGTCACAGCGCGCGCATTGCGTGGTGGGTTGCCGGCGCGGGATGGACTTGCGCGGTGTGCGGCGCGCTCGCGCTCGTGATCCTGATGCCGCTGAAGCGCGTCGATCCGTTCGTGGTGCGCGTCGACAACACCACGGGCGTCGTCGATGTGGTGCCGGCGTATGACGGTCGGGCGACGCCGCAAGAGGCCGTGACTCGCTACTTTCTTACGCACTATGTGACGGTCTGCGAGCGGTTCAATTTTGCTACCGCCGAGAGCGATTACGAGGAATGCGGCGCCTTTCATTCTCCGCAACGCAATCAGGCTTGGTATGCGATGTGGATCGCCACCAACCCGGATTCTCCGCTCAACGTCCACAAGGACGGCAGCACCGTGACCGTGCAGGTCAAGGCAGTGAGTTTCTTTACCCGCGCGAGTGGTCTTGCCGATCTCGCGCAGGTCCGGTACCTCAAGGCGCTTCGAGCCGGTCCCGGCGCCGAGGACAAGTTCAGTCACTGGGTTGCGACCGTGCAATACGCGTACACGCAGCCCGCGAAGGATCCTCGCACGAGGCGCTGGAATCCGCTCGGCTTCAAAGTCATTGAATTCAAGACGGAGCCGGAGGCTCCCGTCGATGGATCGGCCGACAAGGACCATCACCATGACTCTTAGTAACCATCCGCGCGCTGCTTTGAAAATTCTTGCGGTCGCGGCGGCGATGCAAGGCGTACTTCTTTCGGTCGCGCTGCATGCCGAGACGGTGCCGACTCGAGGCGTCGCGGACGGTCGCATTCGCTACGCGCCGTACAACGGCGACGAGGTGTATCGCGTGCGAGGGTTCGTCGGTTACCAGATCGATTTCGAGTTCGAGGCGGGAGAGAGTTTCGTCGGCCTCGGCGCGGGAGACCTGGAGGGGATCTCGTACTTCGGTACGGAGAACCATCTGTTCTTGAAGCCGAAGGCGGCAAAAGTGGCCACCAACCTCACCGTGCTCACCAATCGCCGCCGCTATCAGATCGACTACACGGCCGTGGCGCAGCGTCCGGGACCCAAAGATCCGGAGGTCATGTTCGCGGTACGTTTCACCTATCCCCCGACGCCTGCGCGGACGCAGGCCGAACAGGCGGCCGAGCGCATCGATACGGCGCTCACCGATGCCTCGGCCAAGCGGCCGCGGAATATCGACTACTGGTATTGCGGCAGTCCGACGCTCAAGCCCACCGCCGCATCGGACGACGGGGTGCATACGCGGCTGCGATTCGCCGCCAACGCTGAGCTGCCCGCGATTTTCGTGCGCAACGCCGACGATACCGAGTCGCTGCTCAATTTCAGCATGGATTCCGGCGACGTGGTCGTGCATAGAGTCGCCCGTCATCTCGTCCTCCGCCGCGGCAAGCTCGCCGGATGCGTCGTCAACCAGGGGTTCAGGGGTGCCGGATTGCGACTCGACTCCGGTACCGTCACGCCCGACGTGCAGCGCACCGTGCCGGGAATCGTGCCGTGAACGCTGCGGACTCAGGCCCGGAGGAAGTGGTCGGCGAACGCGCGACGACGCTCGTCACTCGCTCGGCCTCCATGCAATCGCGGTTGAGCAACCTACTGGCCGTATCGCTCATGACCGTGCTCGGGTTGGGCACGCTCATCTGGTATTACGCGAACAACGCCTCGCGCCAGACGCGGATCCGGAGCAACATTCAAAGCACGGCAGCGAATCATGCCGCGGGCGATACCGTGTTGCCGAGCCTCGGCCGCATCGATCCGCCTCTGCCGCCGCCGTTGCCGCTCGCGCTTGATGGGCCGCCGGCGTTCGATGCGCCGGCGCTGAGCGCAGCCGATCGGGCGGCATTGACCGCGACGACGCTGCCTGAGATGCCGCTCGCCGCCAACACGGCGGGGTACGCGGCTCCTCCGCCGCCGACCCCCGAAGAGCTCGCGCAGCAGCGTCAACTCTCGGGCGCGGTGTTCTCGAACGCCCAGCCCGGGGCGGGCGGCGCGCCGCCCGAAATCAACGCCGTCGCGGGACCTCCGTCCGCGAGCTC
>Ga0302326_10007112_pt1 | contig 25009 bp, 15 predicted proteins | sample Palsa_T0_3_FD_202264 | JGI IMG/M metagenome (GOLD analysis project Ga0302326, IMG submission 202264) | Peat permafrost microbial communities from Stordalen Mire near Abisko, Sweden - Palsa_T0_3 | ecosystem: Environmental > Terrestrial > Soil > Palsa > Peat permafrost | place: Sweden: Abisko... | reverse complement strand
TCATTTCACACCGGGTTTTGAGATGGACACTATGTCCGCTCTGCTTAGGGGTCCTTTTTGTGGCCAATGCTGTCCTGCTGTTTGCAAAGCATCGTTTTTATTATGATTTGTTTTTTGCATTTCAGCTGACGGGTTACGGGCTGGCCTTTGCAGGATGGCTGCTGGCGCACAAAAACATCCGGGTCAAAGCGCTATACCTTCCGTACTATTTTCTTTTTATGAATATTTCAGTATTCATGGGATTCAACAGGTTTATCAGGAAAAATCAATCGATTCTTTGGGAAAAAGCCTCCCGCCGAAAATCAGGATGATCCATCTCAAACCAGCGACTGGCAAGCGCTCCAACAGAATCCGATAGTAAACTAAACTTGGATATTGGCTATGATTTGTGAAAAATATAAACTATTTTTACGCCGTTAAACCATTAGGGTTCAACTGTTGATCATTCACTTCAAGTCCCTTGAAAATCTCAGTGCATTTTTCTCTTGTTTACTTTTTTTAATTGCTTACCTCAATTGGATAATTGTTATGTTTAAGGAGAATCCTCCATTGGTTTCTGTGATTGGGCTGAATTGGAATAATACCCTCCTGACATGCGATTTGCTTCAATCCATTAAAGATAAATGCAGATATCCCAGAATAGAGTTGATCATCGTCGATAACGGTTCGGACGAGGATCCTTCCGCTGCGTGCAAAGCCATCAGCCCGGAAGTAAAGATGGTACTGACCGGAAGGAATCTGGGTTTTGCGGGGGGCAATAATGCGGGCATCAGGGCTGCTAGCGGTGAATATATATTTATAGTCAACAACGATACTGAATTTACTCCCTTTATTATTGAGGGTTTATTGGACATTTTTGAAAAATATCCGGACGCCGGATTAGTCAGCCCCAAATTCCATTATTATTTCCACAAAGGGACGATTGAATATGCGGGATACCAATCTGTCAATATTTTTTCCGGAAGGAATGCCATGATCGGTTGCGGCGAAAATGACGAAGGACAATACAATACCATTCGGATCACACCTTATGCTCATGGAGGTGCCATGATGGTCTCGCGGAAAGTAATTCAGGAAGTGGGACTCTTACCCGAATTGTTCTTTTTGTATTATGAAGAATTTGACTGGTGCGAACAAATTAAGAGAAGGGGGTTCAAAGTCTATTACCAACCAGCTTCCCTGATCTATCATAAAGAGTCCATGACAACAGGCAAATTAAGTCCCCTTAAAACCTATTACCTGACAAGGAACCGGATTCTCTTTATGAGAAGGAATTCACAATTGCATCATTTTTTGATTTTCCTGGCTTATTTTGTTTGTTTCACTATTCCCAAGAATACCGGCACTTTTTTATTCAGGGGACAAAGCAAACACCTGAAGTCCTTTTGGAAAGGCATTTTTTGGCATCTCAACCCGAATATCACCTTTAATTAATCAACTATGTGTGGCATCGCAGGATTTGTGGATTTTAAAAAAAACAGCAACAGGGAAACCCTTGTAAATATGACGGATTCCCTCCGGCACCGCGGACCTGATGACGAAGGGTATGAAGTCTATCAGTCGCCGGAAGCATGTATCGGTTTTGGTCAGCGGCGATTATCCATTCTTGACCTTTCCCCACTAGGGCACCAACCCATGCATTTTAATGGCATCCATGTGAATTTTAACGGAGAGATCTATAATTTTAAGGAAATCCGCAAAGAGCTTGAGGAGAAAGGGTATTCATTTGCCTCCTGGTCAGATACCGAGGTGATCCTGAAGGGCTATCATTGCTGGGGTTTGGAGGTTTTGAAAAAATTTGTCGGGATGTTCGCCATTTCCATCTACGATCAAAAAAAGGAACAGGTGATCTTTATACGCGACCGTGCAGGTGTGAAGCCCCTCTATTACTTCTGCACAGAAGATCTTTTTTTGTTCGGTTCGGAACTTAAAGCCCTTTACCAACATCCTGCATTCGAAAAAAAAATAGACCTGAACAGTTTGGCTCTTTTTCTTCAATTCAGTTATATCCCGGCTCCTCATTCGATATTTGAAAACACCTTTAAATTATTACCAGGTCACCTGCTCACCATTGACCTAAAAACAAAAAAAAGGGAACTCACAAAATATTGGGATGTATTTGACTATTATAACAAACCTAAAATTGATATTTCCGATCAGGAGGCAATTGCACATACCGATCAATTGCTGAAAAATGCATACGATTACAGGATGGTAGCCGATGTCCCGGTTGGCATTTTTCTTAGCGGCGGATATGACAGCTCAAGCGTGGCGGCACTGTTGCAAACTGGCCGTACAGAGAAATTAAAAACCTTTACAATCGGGTTCCACGAAAAAGAATTCAATGAAGCGCCGGAGGCTAAGAAAATAGCAGAATACCTGGGCACGGACCATACGGAGTGGTACCTGAGTTCGCGGGAAGCGGCCGGTGTGTTGCCCCAATTGCCGGAAATATATGATGAGCCATTTGCCGATAACTCCAGCGTGCCCACGGTCCTGGTCAGTCAACTTGCGCGCAAGCAGGTGAAGGTCGCCCTCAGCGCCGATGGGGGTGATGAGATATTCGGGGGATATAATAAGTTTAATCAGGCTCAAAAATATACCAGGGGCATTCCTGTCGGAATCCAGACCATGCTCAGCGGCGCCATGTCCCTTATCAATCCGGCGCATATACCTTTTTTCAACAAAAAATATAATTTCCAGACCCGCTATGAAAAGATGAAGCTGATATGGAAAAGCCATGACCCCGTCCAGGCGGTTAAGTATATCAGTCAGTACATCACAGAAACGGAAGTAGAGTCTTTTTTGGGCCAATCATTTTTGCGTTATCCTACATTTTTTGAAGATGGGAGCCTGCTTACTAATAATGACGGGATCATCAATCATCTCCTGGCCATTGATTATAAGACTTTTCTTGTCGACAATAACCTGGTAAAGGCAGATCGGGCAACCATGTCCGTGGGGCTGGAGGGCCGGGAACCCATGCTGGACCATAGGTTGATCGAGTTCCTCTCAACCCTTCCATCCTCATTTAAAATAAGAGAGGGTACCAATAAATGGCTATTGAAGGAAATCGTGCACCGATACATTCCAAAAAGCCTTATGGAGAGACCCAAACGGCCATTTATCGCACCGTTGATGGTTTGGTTCAGGGATGATCTCAAGGAACAATTAAAGTATTATCTCAGTGAACAAGCCCTCGCCGCTACGGGCGTTTTCGATCCTGAACCGATTATCAGGCTTAGGGATGATTATCTGTCTGGGAAAAAAGTAAACTATCAGAAGCTCTGGCAGATTTTGTCGTTTCAACTATGGTTCAACCGCTGGATGGGTAAATTATAATCATGCCAACCAAGAAAAAAATCAGGGTCCTCGAATGTATCCGCCAGGGACAGATCGGGGGAGGAGAATCCCACCTCCTGAGTTTGGTTGAAAATCTCGACCGGTCAAGTTTTGATCCTGTAGTACTGTCTTTTACAGCGGGTCCCATGGTTGACCGCCTTAAAAAAATGGATGTCCCTACGACCGTCCTCCACACCGAGACACCCTTTGATTGGCGAAAATGGAGGAAGGTAAAAAAGATCCTGGTCCGTGACAGGGTTGATATCGTTCATGCGCACGGCACCCGTGCGGCTTCCAATGTACTCTGGCCGGCAAAATCATTAAAAATACCTGTCGTTTACAGCATACACGGATGGTCATTTCACAATGATCAACGCCCCTTGGTCCGCAGGCTCCGCATTTGGGGAGAAACCTGGCTTACGTCAAAATCCTCTGTCAACATTTCAGTGTCTGAATCCAGCCGTCAAACCGGCAGAGACATGATGCATTCTTTTGATTCGGTGGTAATCAATAATGGAATCGATCAACAATTGTTTGATCCCCAAAAGAGATTTGATGAATTCAGGAAACAGGCTGGCATACCCGAAGCTGCCATCCTGGTGGTGTTTATAGCAAGGTTTACAATGCAAAAACAACCTCTGGCCATGGTACGAGCCTTTAAGAATGCCCAGAAGGAAATTCCTTCCCTGCATTTACTGATGGTCGGTGACGGGGATGAGCGCAAACAGGTCGAGGAATTGGTGAATACGGACGGACTAATAGGAAAAGTCACCCTCTTCCCTTTTCGATCAGACGTTCCAGATATATTGGCTGCTTCAGATATTTTTGTTCTTCCTTCCCTCTGGGAAGGTCTGCCAATTGGTTTGCTCGAGGCCATGGCGATGGGAAAAGCGGTTATTGCTACTAGTGTCGATGGGACCAGAGAAGTCATCAGTCATAACAAAAACGGGTGGCTGATTCCGACAGATGATTTGATTTCGAATCTCACCGCAGCGTTGGTGATGCTTGCCGGGGATGCAGCAATGAGATTACGATTTAAGCAAAATGCTATCCAAACTATTAACGAGCGTTTCAGCGCCCGGGATATGACCAGGAAAATTGAAGATATTTATGCCGGTCTATCATCATTATCATCATCATACTCATAAAATGGAATTTCAAAGATTTGCAGACATCAAAAGATTAAATTTTATAATCCAGGCCCTGAAGGATAAACTCCCTGAAGGAGCAGAAGTGTTGGACGTAGGATGTGGTAACGGCGTTATTTCAAGGAGCCTGGGAGAAAAGGGTTTCCATGTCAGGGGAATAGATGTCAGCGAAAAGACCATAGAAAAAGCCAAGTCCCTCAACCGTTTTCCCAATGTACATTTTGAGGTGGTCAGTGCAGAGCAATTACTCACCAATGGCCAGCAATACCATGCAGTCATCTGCAGCGAGGTTCTGGAACACCTGCAGGAACCAGGAAAATTGCTTTCCGTATTACATCAATCACTGTACGAAAGTGGCGTGTTGATCGTCACGGTGCCAAATGGAAGGGGCCCCAGGGAGTTATTCGTTACCCGGCCCGTGATCCGGATGCAGCAAAAAAACAGCTACGGTTGGAAATTGATCCAGAAGATGAAAAAATGGTTTGGTTATTCCGGCACCACAGTCCAATCTGACGCCGATGACCTGACGCACATCCAGTTCTTTACACGCTCATCCCTGAGTAAACTTGCGGCAGACCATCAATTTAATATTCTGAAATTCGGAAAAACCAATTTTATTGAGGATGTATTTCCCTTTTCTTTTCTCACAAAAAGGATCATTGGTCTTCAAAAATTGGATTGTGCGGTGGCAGAATGGCTTCCCTTTGGTTTGACCGGTGGATTTGTTTCGGTCTGGGAGAAAAAATAATTGTATAATATATTAATAATCAACATTTTAAGATATGGTTCATACAAGGACATTCATTTTCATTGGGAATAGTAATTACCACTAAATGGTATGTAATAAATACGATAAAAATTTGCGAAATTGAGAATTTTGAGTAATTTACGGCCCGATTAGACTTAGAGTTTAAACCTAGACCCATTTCCCGATTTTGCTTTAAGTTCTTTTTCCTTCCAGTTCCTGGATTTCCAAGTTTCCTAGAGTAATATCCTAGTCCAATTTCCGCTTTCAATTGCTAACTTTTCCACAAACCTTACTGGGTTTGATCTATCCTTTTTATCCTTACAAAAGCTAATGATTTCATTGCATTGATTACCGTAGCATATTCATAAGCAGAGTATAATAAAAACAATTCATTATTAAACCTTCCTTTAACCTTTAAGCCTTCAAAATGAAAACTTTTACCCAGGTTTTTCGTTATTCCCTTATTGCCCTAATCGTAACCCTTTGCCTGACCTCCCAAGGCCAGAGTGTTCTAAATCCGGCCGACAGCGTCATCACCTACAACCCTGCCAAACCGCCCACCCAGCCTGCCTGGGGCTCGATTGGCAAATGGGTAAGGACCGTGAGGCTTCCCTGGAATACCACTGGGTACAAATGTTATATTTACGAAGGAAACCAATTCAGGCTTTATTTTCCCCTGTCTTATAATCCTACCGCCAACGATGGCAAAAAATACCCCATGATGATATTCTATCATGGTGAAGGAGAAGCAGGCACCATCTATGATAACGAGTACCAGCTTTACCATGGCGGCCAGATCTTTGCCAATACTGTGGCTGCGGGTACCTATGATGGTTATATACTTGCCATGCAAACAACCGGAGGCTGGGGCACATCACAATTCACCGCGCTGGCAAATATCATTGATTACATGATCACCAATAATAAGTTGGATCCTTTTCGCGTCAGCGGAAATGGCCTTTCTGGCGGCGGACAGGGTACCTGGTTCAATTTCGAGGCCTTTCCTACCTATTTTTCTACGCTTATCCCCATGTCTTCAGATCCCATCCAACTGGATGCGAGCAACTATGTAACCGAAGGTCTGTACACTCCCATTTGGAATATACATGGCGGTCTGGATGGCTCCCCCGCCCCTTCAACTGCAGCCCAGGTGGATGCAGCCATGGTGGCTGCCGGCGCCAATTATATTGACTTAGATATGACAACGCAGGGACATGATACCTGGGATAGTACCTGGTCGATGGCCGGATTCTGGCCATTTTTACTTAAAGGTTATAGTTCCAACCCTTGGACCTTATTTGGGCGAACCCTGTTTTGTACAGGAAACCCTATAAATCTGACCGTCGGAGTAGCGGCTGGTTTTCAAGCCTACCAATGGGAACAAAATGGAGTCCTGATCCCCAATGCCAATTCCAATACGATTAACGTCACCCAATTGGGGACCTACAGTGCACGGGTGGAACGAAACGGGAACTGGTCAAATTGGTCTCCCCTTCCTGTAGTCATTGCAATCAATCCACCTACCGTGACGCCACCCATCACCATATCCGGTTTACTAAGTGACGCCATTCCCTCCGCAGATGGCAAAAACTATGTCAATCTGCAGGTGCCAAATAATTACGTCAGTTATACCTGGGAAAAAGTCGGCAGCAGTACGGTACTCGGTACATCACAAATATTTCAGGCGACCTCTCCTGGCCAATATATTGTTTCGGTAACACAGCAATACGGTTGTTCCAGTAATTTCTCGCCTCCATTTACGGTCATCAATGCCAATGGCCCCACCCCTCCGAGCCAGGCCACCAATTTAGTCGCCAATCCGCTCTCGTATACCCAGGTCAGCCTGGTTTGGGCGCGAAACCCCAATCCGGTCAACCCCGAAAAAGCATTTGAAGTGTATCGTGCCACGCAAACTGGCGGGGCTTATACCTATATCGGTCAGGTACCTGCAGATACGGTACATTATACCGATATGAATCTCACGCCGAACACCAATTATTATTATGCGGTGCGCGCGATCGACAGCACCGGTGCAGCGCCCCTTTCCAATCAAGCCTCGGTGACAACGCCTAACAATACCACGCCGCCTACAGCACCGCCGAATCTGCACCTGGTCGGCACGAGTACCTCTTCGGTTTCCCTGGCTTGGAATTCTTCCACCGATAATGTGGGGGTAACCGGTTACTACATTTACGTCAATGGGGCGAAAAGCTATGCCACTGCCCCTACCGATACCACTTTTACAGTCAGTGATCTGACGGCAAACCAGACCTATTCATTCTATGTGGTGGCGGTCGATGGAGCAGGCAACGTTTCCCCACACAGCGACCAAGTCTCAGCGTCTGCTGTAAACAATGGCCTCAGCTATAAATATTATACGACTGCCACGGCCTGGAGTGTACTTCCCAATTTCTCTACCCTCTCTCCGGTCAGTCTTGGGACTATGCCCAATGTCAGCATTGCGGGCGCTACCCAGACAACTAATTTCGGCTATACATGGACGGGTAATATCACTATCCCCGTCACCGGCACCTATACATTCGCAACCACTTCGGATGATGGAAGCGCCCTTTGGTTCAACAGTCTCACAGCAACAGGTGCTCCTACCGTCAATAACGACGGAGCACATGGCTCCCAGACCAAGACCAGCGTCCTGTTACATCTGACAGCAGGGGTTTATCCCATCCTGATCGAGTACTTCCAGGCAGGAGGAGGAGAAGCCATGAGTGTATCCTGGTCATCCCAAACCCTGTTTGGCAACACGACCTTGATTCCTATAGCCAATAGTTATTTCGTTACACCATTTACGCCGGCCGGAACAGCTCCTGCCAAACCCACGCAGGTTACTGCAAGTGCCACTGCCTACAATAAAGTCAATGTCGCCTGGGTCGATAACAGCAATAACGAAACTGGTTTTGAAGTGTACCGCGCCACATTCGACGGCGGACCCTATACGATCGTAACTACCACCAGCCCCAATGTGACCAGCTTAGTCGATTCCACGGTCAGCGCGTCGACTACTTATTTCTATAAAGTGCAGGCCGTTAACCTCTACGGTGGATCAGGGTATGACTCTACTTCCATCAGTGGAATCGGTTATTATTATTACACCGGCGGCACCTATACTAAACTGCCAAATTTCAGTACGCTCACCCCAGCCCTGACAGGGACACTGAATAATATATCCTTGTCGCCTGCCACATCGACCACTGAGTTTGCCTTTGAATTCTCGGGCTTTATCAATATTCCTGCTACGGGATCCTATACCTTCTATACGACTTCCGATGATGGCAGCAATTTATATGTGGGGGGTTTTGACAGCGCCCACCTGGTGGTCAAAAACGATTTCGCTCAAGGTGCGACGCAAAGATCGGGTACAGTAACCCTCACGCAAGGTCGATATCCTTTCTATGTGACCTATTTCCAGGGCACGGGCTCTTATTCCCTGGTGGCCGCCTATAAAGGACCTACCATTGCCCAGCAAACCATACCAGATTCTGCATTTTACAATAAGAGCTCGAAGACCACAACCTTTGCCTTACCGGCAATACCTTCGGCTCCATACGGCTTGACCATATCGTCCCTGACTTCTTCCAAGGTTGGCTTAAGCTGGAAAGATTCCTCTGCCACCGTTACCGGATATCAGGTGTACCGTTCGATTACGGATGCCCTACATTATACGTTGTTGAAAACCTTGACAGGCAGCGGAGTTACCGGCTTCCAGGATAGTTCCTTATTCTCCAACGTGACTTATAATTATAAGATTCTGGCTATTGGAGTCGGCGGAAATTCCGCTTATTCTCCACAGGTGACGGCTACTACGCTGGATAATCTTCCAGTGATCACGAAGTTGCCTGCCAATGAACAGGCCAGGTATGGGGTCACCACCGTGATTCAATTGAGCGCTACTTCAGTTAATGCAGGAGCACTAGCTTTTACGGCCTATAATCTGCCGACTTCGCCTTCGTTCTCGACCTTCGTTGATAACGGAAACAGGACCGCCACCCTGACGCTGAATCCTACGGTGAGCAACCAGGGAACCTATCCCGGCTTGTATATCGTGGTCACAGATATCTATGGCGGCACCGATACGACCAAATTCACTTTAACCGTAAATAATAATATCGCTCCTGTTCTCAATACCATTTCGAATGTTACCATGAACGAAGGAGATACCCTGACCATTCCTTTAGTGGGGTCGGACCAGAATGCGGGTGATCTGTTGACGCTTGCGGCTACGAATGCCCCTGCCGGCTTTACAGTAACCCAAATTTCAAATGGAGTAGCCAATTTATTCGTACATCCGAGTTATTCCGCTGCCGGTACTTATAACGTACAGGCAACTATAAATGACAACAATGGAATGTCCACCTCTCAAAACTTCTTGATTCAAGTGAATTATAAAAACCCGAATCAAAGAATTTTGACCCGGATGGTGTACAAGGATACCAGCTTGCTTCCTGCATGGAATGGCCTGCTCGGTCCGGTAACTACCAACCTGCATGATTCAGCGGGTAATGCAACAACAATTGGTCTGAGTTTCACGAACCCGTATTGGTGGAATCCCTTTAACGGAGGATCTTCCACGGGTAATAATTCCGGTGTCTATCCGGATCCCGTACTTACGGACTATAATTGGTTCGGTAGTATTTATGGTGCCCCCAATGTCATCAACGGGATCGTAACCGGCCTGGATACCAGCCAGTATTATACCTTGACTTTCTTTGCCAACAGCGTGTATAATGGAGAACCCAACAATGGCGTCACAACCTATTCGGTGGGAACACAAACCGTTTCACTGGCTGTGCAGAACAACCAACAAAACACGGTATCCATCCCCAGCATCAAACCGGCAATCGGCGGAACGATCGCCTTCAATATGGGTTTGGGACCGAATACTGTGCTGGGTTATATTAATGCCATAGTCATAACCAAACAATACAATGACGGAACCGCTCCTGCAGGCGTCAGCGGACTTGCAGCCGTAGATGCACCGAGCCAGGTCCAGCTGAGCTGGGTAGATTCGGCTTATAATGCGGTCGGATACCAGGTATGGCGGGCTTTGGCATCGAACGGAGTCTATTCCCTTTTGAATACCGTACCGGGTAACGCAGCCACTGCGTATGTCGACAGCAATGTCACAGGCAATACTACCTATAAATATGAAGTGCGGGCTATGAACGGGAACGGCTATTCCGCCTTCGACAGCGTAACGACAACCACACTCAACCGGTTGCCGAAGATCACTGAGCTCGCCAATGTGAGCTTGGTAGACACTCAGTCAGTGGTGGTGAATGTTACAACCACTGATGATCCGACGGCCAAATTGACGCTGACGGCTTCTAATCTGCCCCCATTCGTGACCTTTACCGATAATGGTAACGGAACGGGAACAATGAACATTGCTCCGACGGTGGGCACCGTAGGCGTTTATCAGAATATTACCGTAACGGTAACCGATGAACTTGATTCAACCGCATCGACTAGTTTTACTCTGGCGGTAACTGAACCGAATGTGAGATCTGTGTATGTGAATTTCACAGGTGGACCGGTTAGTCCTCAGCCTTGGAACAGCTTTACGTCGCCACCATTTGCAGGTACCACGATGTCCAACCTCCTGGATGCCAGCAATACGCCTAGTGGGATTTCAGTAGACTTACTGGATGGCTTCTCCTGGTTCGGCTTTACAGGTTGGGTTACCGGAAATTCAGACGGGGTTTATCCGACCTCGGTCATACAAAATTTCTATTATGATCCGTCCACGGCAACGCGCAGGATCCAGGTCAGCGGACTGAATAATGCACTGTATTATAACTTTGTTTTCTTCAACAGTCAGTACGACGGCATAGGCGGTCTGACCAATTTCGCAATCAACGGCCAGACTGTATCACTACAAGCTGATTTCAATATTAATAAAACCGTTGCGATCAATGGTATTCAACCGACGAATGGAGTGATTACCATCGGTGTGTCCAAGGGAGCAGGCGCGGCCAATATGTATATTAACTCCTTTGTCATCCAGGCTTATGATACCACTTCCGGCCTGGTGCTGAATCCGACGGATCTTAGAGCCTTAACACGTTCGCAGACCGCGGCCACTCTGCAATGGCAGGATCGCTCGGCTATTGAAACGGGTTATCAAGTGTGGAGAGCCAGCGACAGTACAGGAGTCTATGCGCAGATCGCTAGCCTGCCAGCCAATACGACTACCTATCAGGATACCCATTTAAGCCGCGGCACTAATTACTACTATATCGTGCGGGCTGTATCAAACGGCAATTACTCGAATTACAGTAATGTGCTGGCGTTGACCACTTATTCTGATGCGATTTATGTGGCGGTCAACAATACACCGGCGGCTCCAGCCCCTTGGAATAACCTGAACAGTCCAGGAGGCGTTGGAACGACCTGGAATAGCTTCTATGATAGTACCGGTGTACCTACGAGCTTAAGCATGGTGCAGACCGGCGCCTTTGCGGGAGCCAATTCTCTTGGTGACACGGTGGCCAATAACGGCGGCATTTATCCCAATTCAGTGATGAAGTACCAGTACGTACTCTTCCAGGGTAATGTTGGAACATTCCTGATCTCGGGATTAGACCTTGCTAAGAAGTATGATATCACGTTCCTGGGAAGTGAAAACTACCAAGAAGGCAATAATAGTACGGCCTATATCGTGAATGGAGATTCAGTTTTCATGAATGCGATGTTCAATACCAATGCCGTGGTGACGCTGCGTGGCGTTTCACCGAACAGCCTGGGACAATTTAACCTGGTAACGGAGCCTTATACCTTAAACTCCACTACTGGCTGGTTTAATGCAATGGTCATTGATGGTTATACGCCATTGCCACAAAATCCGCCGATACCGCCTCCATCCGGGAATACCCTGACGTCGGTAATACCAGTAGCGGACTTCTTGTCCTTGGGAGCTGAGACTTTACAAAATACAAAAACGGATACTTTGATCAGCGCCTATCCGAATCCATTCCATTCGTTCTTCACTTTGTCTGTGCCTGCCGACTCTTATAATGAGAAAGTCCAGGTAGAGCTCTATGATGTGAATGGTCAGCGGGTGTTTGTACAACAATTTGAGAATATGGTTCAGGGTAATAATTACCTGCGGATAACTCCGGATCATAGTCTTTCTTCCGGTGTCGTGTATTTAGTGAAAGTGATTTATCCGGAGAAAAAGACCTTCAAAGTATTCAAGCTCATTAAGGAATGATGCTCTGATTAAAGCAATCACCAATAAACACAAACAGGGACTCGATCCCTGTTTGTGTTTTTAATAACCCCTCGTCGATTTGAATTCTGGCGATTTACTATTAAATTTGAGCCATCTATGCCTTCCAACAAGGATTCCGTTCATGAAAAGATTGTTACGGCCGTGGTTGCTGCGGTAATGATTGGCATATTTCTTAAGGTATTGTTTTTTTGATCCAAATAACCGTGAACAAAGAAATTGCCCATCCAAAGTCCAGATCTCATATAAGGTTAAGGTTTGGGGAACGTATCGGAAGGATATTCCTCGAAAAAAAACTGAACAACTGGGTCGGGGTCTTACTGTTTACCGGGATTGGTGTTTCCATGGGCTGGATGTTGGCTACCAGGCCACTTCTCGGTGTTGGCATAGTCCTGTTAAGCATGAGCCTGGCGCTGGTTATTGCCTGCCTGATGAGCACGGAAACCGGTTTCTATCTTAACATGGCCTATACTTTCTTCGCCTACCATTTTTCCAGGCTTTTATTCAATGATCCGCTCCCTGTGGGAGTGATTACCGATATTTTTACCGGCTTGATGCTTTTCAGTCTTTTCATAAAAAGAATTTCTCTGAGAAAAAGTATAAACGAATTCACGCATACGACGATCATCGTGCTGACCATTCTCAATTTTTTTTACGGATCCCTTGAATTATTTAACCCGGAAGGGCATTCGTTTGATGCCTGGCTTCAGGCAATAAGAAGATCGCTGGAAACTTTTATCTTCCTTTTTATTGCTTTTCAATTTCTAAACAACAAGACAACGATCAGGAAATATATTAAGACATTGTTTATTCTTTGTACCGTGGTAGCGATATATGGCTGTATCCAGCAATGGCATGGATTGTTTGATTTTGAAAGAAACTGGGTGATGTCGGATGATTTGAGATTCGGATTGGATTTTATTAACGGCGAATTCAGGAAATTCTCCACCTTCAATGATCCAACGGCTTTTGGCAATACGATGGCTGCCTGCAGTGTGTTCTTTACCATCATTGCACTGAACAGCCGTGACAAAAAAATAAAAAGGGTGCTGCTCGGGGGCGTTGTGTTCATGTTATTAGGTATGGCGTATTCTGGAACCCGGACGGCCAATGTGATGTTACTGGCTGGTTTAGTGATGTACATTCTGCTGAGTTTTGATAATAGGGGGACCCGGGTATTTGCCGTTATAGCTACCCTTGTTTTCATGGCAATCTTGAATGTTCCCGTATATAATAATAACACCATCAACCGGTTTCGCTCCAGTTTCGCGGGGACCAATGATGAATCCTATAAGGTGCGGGAATTAAGCCGGAACTATATCCGGCCCTACCTGCATGCCCATCCTTTTGGAGGAGGTCTTGGCACCACGGGCACGCTTGGATCGGTCCTGAATCCTGGGCATTTTCTGGCAGGGTTCCAGACGGATAGTGGCTATCTTCAGGCAGCTCTTGAAATTGGTTGGGTTGGACTATTCCTGATTTGCTTATTGTTCTTTTTTGTGCTGCGCCGGGGGATCGCTGCTTTTTTTAATTGCAGGGATCCCGAAATGAAGACAGTATATGCGGGGGCCACCTGTTCTATATTCTGCTATTATGTAGGTATGTTTGCCCAAAACACACTTGGACAAATCACAGATATGGCTTTTTATTTTCCTTTAATGGCATTGATTTTAAGATTTAAGCATGCTGACAACCAGGGATAAGATTACAGATTTTTTTTCTCGGCAATGGATTTTGCTCCTGGTCTTTGCTGCAGTTATTTTGCCCATTACCGCCATTGAATATTCCGTGCTCAGACAAACGAAGGGTATTTTCATGTATCCCCTGGATGACGTATACATTCATATGGCGCTGGCTAAGAATCTGGCCTTTTATCACAATTGGGGAATCAACCGATACGACTTTGCATCAGCCTCTTCTTCTATTTTATATACCCTGTTCCTGTCGGGATTATTCCGGTTATTTTGTACCCAAATTATCATCCCTTTTATTGTTAACTGTGTGGCGGGAGCGGTTCTATTAGTCATCGTTCAAAAATGGCTCCGGAAGCAGGGTATTCATAATACTCCTCAATTGATCCTGCTCCTTTGCATTGTTTTTATCAGCCCAGTTCCCATCCTTCTGATTTGCGGAATGGAACACACTTTACAGTGCCTGTTCTCCTTCCTGTTCATATTTGGGTTTTCGGATTGGCTTGAGTCCAATCTCATGGAGAAAAAAGAAAAATGGAGATTCCCGGGATCACTGATCGTTTACGGTGTGCTCGTCTGTCTGATCCGCTACGAAGGCCTCTTTCTCATCGGCATTGCAGGCCTTATTTTGATTTTCCATCGCAAAGTGGGGATGGCATTCAAGTTGGGCTGCATATCTGTGCTTCCCCTGGTTATTTTCGGTATTTATTCTATATCCAAAGGCAGCTATTTTCTTCCCAACTCGGTTTTATTAAAATCGGAAGATGCCCATTTATCCTTCAGCGGCATCATTCAGTACCTGGATAATATACTCGTACAAAGACTGACTGTTGTCAGAACCGATAATCTTTCGGCAGGAACACCCAGACCGGGTATTAGTTTATTGGCTACCCAGCGATTGCTGATAATCCTGCCTTTGAGCTGGTTTCTTTTCCGCAAATTCATCCGGGAAAGAATGGCATACGGATATATTTTGGCAATACTTACCGGCTGCACCCTGCTACAACTCGCTTTTGCCTCCACCGGCTGGCTGTATAGGTATGAAGCATACCTGATTTTTTGTTCGGTGACCATGGTAGGCGTTCTGATTTATAAGTACGGAGCTTTAATGATCAAGCAGGATGGGATCATCGCCTGCCTTCTAATGGTTGTCCTCTTTTTCGGATTATTATTTCCTTTTGTCTTGAGAAGCTCGGCGGCTTTTTCAAAAACGAGTACGGCCTGTATCAATATTTATCAGCAGCAATACCAGATGGGTCTTTTCCTGCACAGATATTATGACCAGGAGGTGATTGCTGTAAACGATATCGGGGCTGTTTCCTACTTGACCGCTGGGCGTGACCTGGATTTATGGGGTCTTGGAAACATACAAGTGGCCAGGAGCCGTAAAAATAAATATTATACCCCTGATTTCCTGGACAGCCTTTGCAAAGCAAGCCATGCTAAACTCGCCATTGTGTATCAGACCTGGTTCAGCGATTCTTTGCTCAACCGGTGGACTAAAGTAGCCAGCTGGCAAATTCAAAATAATGTCATCTGCGGCGAGGACCGGGTTTATTTTTTTGCGGTCGATGGAATTGACGCGCCGGTTTTGAAAAAAAATCTAAGGAAATTCGAGCGGACCCTACCGGCCAGCGTCTCTGTACGCTATTACTAGCCAGAGACTCCCCTTTCCCGGACCATTCAAAGCGGATCGCAGGCAGCTGCGTTGATCAATTATCATCGGATTAAGAGTATACAATGAAATGGTTTGCACATAAATATAATGTTTTGACGTTATTTTTACCGGAACATTAGGGCAATTGAAAAGAAGGGAAAGAATGGTAAAAAAGAAAGACAATGAAAGTTTATTTTAAAAATCTGGACGGCATCCGGTTCTTTGCCGCGCTCATGGTTTTGCTCCAGCATTCTTTTGGATTTAAGAAAGGCTATTCGGATACCTATCCCTTTTTAAACCGGTGTTTTGATTATACGGGTAGGATGGGCGTAAATTTATTTTTCCTGCTCAGCGGTTTTTTGATCAGTTATTTATTATTAGTTGAAAAAGATACAACGGGTACCATTAGCTTTAAGAGTTTCTATTTGCGCAGGATATTGAGAATCTGGCCGCTTTATCTGGGATATGGTTTGATCCTGACTTTTCTGTCACCATATGTGATTGAAAAATTGGGGATGTTTAACGATACGGATCTTCCGACCATGTTCCTAAACCTGCTTTTTCTCCTGTTTTTTTCTGTAAATTTTCAATTGGCTTTCGTAGGCTCCAACCGGGGAATGTTCGAGATCAGCTGGTCTGTTTGCATTGAGGAGCAGTTTTATGTATTTTGGCCATGGCTTATCAATGCCTTTCGCAAAAAACTGGCCGCTTTATTAATCGTCATATTCAGCATCAGCATTCTGGCCCGGATCATTATCGTATTTATTTTACCGCTTATATTCCCCACCTGGAGTCTTGAAAAGGTGCTGCTGATTAATTATGTTTTGATATTCGACAAGCTGGATCTGTTTGGAGGAGGGCTTTTCGCTGCTTTATTATTTTATCACAAAGACCGGTTCCAACCTTTCTTTAAAGCATTATTCCGGCCCTGGATCCAGGTAATGATGACCATTCTGGCTTTTTTATATGCTATTTCCATTTTGAAGCCAAATAATATGTTCTTTTTGCTTTTTGCGGACCATTATGTCTGCGCCATTTTATTTGGGTACGTGTTACTTGCAGCCGTTGTCGAAAATTCAATCTATTACCTTGAATATCCTTTATTAAAAACCTTGGGGAAGATATCTTTTGGCATCTATCTTTTCCATACGGCGATATGCCAGTTTGTTCTCATTTTTTTTGAAAAATATATCGGCCATCCCCAATCCCGGATCCTGTATGACCTGGTTTATCCTTTCATCTGTCTGGCTGCTACCGGAATGACTGCTTATATTTCCTATACCTATTATGAAATGTGGTTTTTGAAAAAGAAAAAGAAATTTGAACTGGTACTAACCCGGATCTGAGGGGTAACAGGCGGGTGGGAGCTAAATAGATAGAATGATAAGGAGACGCATTCTGGGAAATGCCAAAGAAGGATGCCAAAAGGGGCAACCATAATCACAAATTTCCTTTCTTCATCTCCGATACGGCATAATCGCAGGCGCGCGCGGTTAGCGCCATATAGGTGAGGGAAGGGTTCTGCCAGGCGGATGAGGTCATACAGCTTCCATCTGTGATGAAGACATTCGGAACTTCGTGCATCTGGTTAAAGCGATTGAGCACAGAGGTTTTAGGATCAAGACCCATTCTTGCCGTACCCATTTCATGAATGGCGGATCCCGGAGGGGCAAGATGACCGTAGGAATGCACATTTCTAAACCCAGCGACCTGCAGCATTTCCTCGGCTGATTCCTGGATATCCTTACGCATAGCATGCTCGTTTTGCTGATATTGAAAAAAGACTTTGATCAAAGGCAGTCCCCATTTATCTTTCAGTTGGGTATCCAGTTCTATTCTATTGTTATAATAAGGCAAAGTCTCCCCCCATGCGCCTATCCAGAGGAACCAGGGACCGGGTTTGAGGAGGTCTTTTTTAAATGCGCTGCCAAATCCCGCAATTTCGCTTAGGTTTTCCTTCCATTCCTGCCGGTTCCCGCCACCCTGAAAACCAAAGCCCCGGAGATATTCCTTTTTTGAATGGGGATCCCCCAGATTTCTAAACCTTGGAATATAAATACCTACCGGCCTCCTGCCAGAATAATATTGATCTTCGAATCCCTCCAATTCCGCCTGTGCACCCGTTCCAGTGAAATGATCCATCAAATTATGTCCGATTTGGCCGCTGGAATTCCCCAATCCTTGCGGGAATCTTTTGGAAACGGAATTCAGGAGAATAGCTGCTGTGGCGATTGTGGAAGCGTTCACAAAAATGATCCGGGCAAAATATTCTGTTACCTCCAGGGTATGCGCATGCATAACCCTGACACCAGTGGCTTTGTTTTTTTGTTCATCATAGATCACCTCCAAGACAATCGAATCGGCGAGCAGGGTCATCCGGCCCGTGATCTCCGCCGCAGGAAGGGTAGCAGCGTTACTGCTGAAATAGCCGCTGAAAGGGCAACCGCGGTCGCAAAGATTCCGGTATTGACAAGGCCCTCTGCCATGGAGCGCCTGACTCAGATTGGCGACCCGCCCAATAGTGGCGATCCTGTCGGCGTAATGTTCCTTAAGTTTTCCGGCAAAATGATTCTCCACACAATTCATTTCCATCGGAGGCAGGAATTGTCCATCGGGCAATTGGGGTAACCCTTCCGCCTTTCCGCTGATGCCGACAAAGGACTCCACATAATCGTACCAGGGCGCCAATTCCTTGTACCGTATCGGCCAATCAACCGCTATTCCTTCCTTTTTATTGGCTTCAAAATCCAGGTCGCTTAAACGGTAACATTGTCTTCCCCAGGTAAGAGAACGACCTCCGACCTGATAACCCCTTATCCAAAGGAAGGGATCGGCCTGGACATAGGGATGTTCCTGATCATTTACAAAAAATTGCTTGGTGGCTTCGGTATAAGCGCTGCTCTGTATGGGATTTTCTTCCCGATCCTTTTCTGTATTGTTCAGCCGGTGGGGAAATTGCCATGGCGCAAGGAATGCCGTTGTATAATCTTTGATATGTTGAACGCTCCGGCCCCTCTCCAGTACCAGCGTATTCAATCCTTTTTCGCAAAGCTCTTTGGCGGCCCATCCACCCGTAATTCCAGAGCCGATTACAATTGCGTCATACATATGTCCTGGTATTTCTCGGGTATCCTAATTGACTCTTTAGCCTCACCCATTTTGCTGAATTGTGAAATTAAAATAAATTATCAGAACTAGCTGCTCCTGAACAAACAATTGCTCACCCACTCCCTTCATCTTGTCGCCCACGCACGTTGAGCCGGGGTCAAGGGAATGCAGCCATGGTAGCTGCCGGGAACAGGAATATAGTCGAGCCCCTTTGTAGCCCCCGGCTCAGAGGTGCAATATCCTTCTACAGTATAAGCTTTCAATGTTGTAAAAAAAGGCTTGCCCAAATACCTGTTCTGCGCCTTTCCAATGATCCCTCGGAAAGGTCTAGCAATATCTTCAAAATGGGTCAATACAGCCTCTTTTTCCAATTGCTTGCATTGCTCGTAAGGTTTTTGATAATTAGATTGGCAGTGGCTTTCCAATTCTTTTAGCCCGTCAATAAATTTGTTGGCTGTCATCCTTTCAGTGCAAGTCTCAATCATGATGATGATAAAATCGCACACTCTGGCTTCATTAGCGCCAGGCGTTTCCGTAGTCGGAATGATGGTAGCAGCCAAGGAGGAAATTAATTCCCGATGTTTTTTGAGGTAAGGGAAATCCGGTGTTTTATTCCAATCGTACCATTTATATCCTGAAAACACAATCCCTCCGCCAAGAATAGTGACTGCAATACGACCAATGGCTTTACGTCTATTCATGAAAGGGAAAGATTTTTGGGTTTTATGTCCGTATTCTTCCTGAAGGAAAAAAGAAACCACAAAGGTCCGTCCAATATAAGTAGATTATAGAAAATAATTGGTAGGGTAATTCCAAAGAAGATCCCCGAAAAAAGAAGCAGGAACGGATTGTCAATCCCAAAAAACCGAGTAAACAGCAGCCGTACAAGTCCGGCAACAAAAATATGCATCACATAAATGTACAGGGAGTGATACCCCACGATCCGGAGAAATGATAGCACATTCCAGCTTTGCATGCGAAATGACAAAATAAACATGCTCAGGCAACCTATCAGGGCAATAGCGAGAAAATCGATTTGTCCCGGGCCGGTAGGATGACTTAGATAATAGACCTGGGTAAGAAAGAATATTGGGGAGATCGCCAGCAGGCTATATCCATTTTTCAAAAAGCGTTGAACTTTTTCCTTAAAGAAAAAGACTGAGATCGCGTCGCCGAGTGCAAAAAATATATAGAATTCCATCCAGTCCGATATCATGCTGATACGCTGGCACCATGGTGAGCAGAAATACAATATCAGGCCTAGAATCAACTGACCCAAGAATTTCATTTTGAGCTGGGTTTTAACTAGCAGATAGATCGCCGTAGTGTTGAATAGGGCAGGCAGGTACCAAAATTGATCCAGGGCCCTGGGCTGGTAGAGTATATAAGTATAGTCAACGAGCGTCCTGTTGGAATTGGTATTCGGTCCAAGGATAATCTGGATGGTAACCTGGAGAAAGACCCAAATCAGGTACGGGTAGAACAGGTGTTCAAATTTGATTCCCAGTACTTGCTTCAATGTTCTTTTCTTAAGGCTTCCGCTAATAAAGATCCCTGAAAGGATAAAGAAAAGAGGCATCCGAAAGCTGAAAAATATGATATTCGCTTTCTCCAGGTAAAGCGGGACATCAGCTATAGGATTTCCTTTGTTTTGCTGGCCGGCAACATAACGCTGGATGCCGATGAGTACGTGGCGGTAAACAACCAACACGATGGCGATTCCTTTAAGATAGTCAACCCAGGCCAGCCTATTTTTCAAAAGAATCGCGGTATTGAAAGCTTTCTGCAAAAGACTACTTCGGGTACCACGGGCCTGTGCTTCCATGATTTATTTAATAACGTTTTCCAAGCTGGTGCCTATCATTTCCTCTATTTCCAGTTTCACCATGTCCTGCGATAACTGTAGGTTTAGCTTTTGAGCCAGGTCGTTATTGTATGCCTTACTCAGTTGGGTGTATTGGTCGATTGAAATACTGCCGTCCCTGAATTTTTTTTCAGAGGCTGCAACTGCAGCCTGCTCATCGTCCACGATGACAGTCTGGAGGCCGATCAATTGTCCGAAATTCTTGTATTGCTTATATTTGCTCAACACGTCTGCACGGATTTTGCGTGCCGTTTGTTCCTGGTTATTGATAGCGACTTCAACATTCTCTCTTGAACCTTTTATTTCCCCACCTAACGAAAAGATCACGCCCAGCGGAACGGTGACGCCAAAAAAATATTTGGGATACACGACTTCCGTGTTACCGACCGCGACCTCTGGTGTTTTAGCAAAAGTCTGATCGTTGAAGTTGGCAGATAGCGACAGCAAATTCAGCCAGGATTTCTTAGTATTCGACAATTGGTACTGAGATACTTTAATCTGGTGATTGGTAATTTGGTACTGAGGGCCCTGAAGGGCCAGCATGACTAATTTCTCCTGAACTAAAGAATCTGAGATATACACGGATCTTCTTACCGATTGCACGCTATCTCTACCTGCTCCACGCGTCGGGAGAATTTGTCCCAAGACAGGGGTGGCTGCAATAATCAGCAAAAGGATGGCGAGCAAAGGTATACCCGGGATCTTTGGGGAGGATGGCATACTGGTAGAATTTAAGGTTTTGTATTTTATCATAAGTAGAGACACCGGTAATTGATCAGGTGGTATTGACATTTTTAAGATCGACCATATTGAGTACAGCTCCGACAAATTTATCCTTCACCTCAGAGAAGAAATGCATGGACTGCCTGTCAATCTGCTTGATAATATGGGTTGCCGAAAATATGGCAATCACTCCGTCCACGTACTGAGACAATTCCTTGGCATCGGAATAATCATTGAGTGGGGGGCCTTCCAAGAATATATAGTCATATTCCGAAGTCAGCTCATTGAGATGCTGCAGCAGGTTCTCGCGGGGAAGGATTTCGGAAGGGGTGTAATCGCCTATCTCACAACCTATAATATACACAGTACCCACTCCAATATCTTTAGCTGTCGCTTTGACCTGTTCAACGACGGCGTTTGGGTTAATTTTGTCAGGATGTATATTCTCCAAAATGGGCTCTGCATCTAACGCAACAGTCAAGTCATTATTACAGAAATTGGTGTCAATGATTAATATTTTTTTCTTGCTAAGACTCATGCTGTAGGAAAGCGCCATGATCAATGTCGTCTTTCCCTCTCCTTTTTTTGTACTAGCGAACAATATGGTTTTTTTACCGCTGTGTTCAATTTCATACCGGAGCTTGCGAAGGGATTCCAAAAACACATTATGCCGGTTGTCTTTGGAATCGGATAACGGATCTCTGTTGGTAATGATCTCCTGAAGGCTTTTTTGTCCCAGATTCATAAAATTGACCATGCTGAGCAACCGTAGGTTGACCGTTTTTGAGAAAATGATGGGTGTTTTAATTGACGAATCCAAATAAGTAAGCAAGATGATGACCAGGGTCGTGATGATCAACGCAGCTGCTCCAGCCATCCCGACGATGATTAATCTCTGGGAGGGTTCCGGATCGATGGCCGGCTGCCCTGAGAGCACCTGACGAAAATTGTTGACGGAGGAAGAATTGATATCGATGGCGTCATTATATTTCTGTTTGGCCGAAAGATATTCTTTGCTTGCTAACTCAGCATCTTTCAATAGAGAAGTTACTTCGGCATTTTTAGAGGCGTCTTGCACCAGCCCCACTTTTAGTTCATTAATTTTATTTTCGATCGCTTGGATTTTTTCGGCTCCTGCCCTGATATCGATCTCCAAATCACTTTTCTTTGCTTCCAGCGTGGGCAGATCATCGGTTGTCGAACTTGTTGAAGCCGATGGGGGAACTACCGCTTTCTGAATACTGGCCAACTTATTAGTATATTCGGTCTTGAGGGTTTCATATTTCTTTTGTAAAACCGGGTCAGAAGAACCCGAGTTGACATAAGCCTGATTGGCCTCACTAATAGATTTTCGGAGCGTGATCAGGTCCGTATTGTCATTGTCTGATTTTGCTGCGGCACCGGAAGGGTCGACGGAATTCAACTTGGAGATCCGTTGGTTGAGTTTCTGCATATCGTAATTCCGCTGGGTTTGCGCCGATTCTTCTTCGGTGAGGGTTGTTTGCTGGTTGATGATCGTCTCCAGTTTGGCAGAGTTCTCTTCCCCCACATCGACCATCCCGATGCTTCTCAGTTGGGCATTCTTAATATCCAATTCTTGTTTTTTCTTATCCAGAAGGCTTTGCAAAGTGTCGATTGATTCCTGCGATTTGCTGCTGCGTACATTTTTATAATAGCGAAGGAACTGCTGAAAAACAGTATTGACCCCAAAGGCAGACAAATCTGGATTTTCAGAGGTATAATCAATTTGAATATAGTCAGTCCGCTCCAGGCGATAAACAGCCATGGTGCGGGAGAGCGTTTGGTAATCGTACCTGTAGAGGGCTAAGAATTCAAGTAATGCTTTTTCATCCGATTTGAAGGAAGTAAGCATGCTCATTGATTCCAGCTTGTATTCAAAGATGCTGATTGCCTTAGCCTTATCAATATCGGTGTAAAAGGACGAATTTTTTTGTTGCTGAGAAAGCCGACGGAAAGGCTCCGGGCTTTTCAGGTCGTGCAGGATTAAACTATATGAAAGCAGGCTGATGACTGTAGGGGACTGGAAGGTTACAATGGCGTTATTGAATTTCACATCAGCTTCAAAGAAACTGAAATTTTCATCGTTCACTTTTATTTCATTGCTTATCGTGAACCCTGTAGAGATTTGGGCCATTGACCTGTATTTTCTGACCTCGTTCCGGGTAAGTGCCCAGGCAATCGCTGCCGCAATAACACCCGCTAACATGATCAGCCATTTTCTCTTCAGCAGAACCCTGAACAAATAGATAAAATCCATTAAATTTCTTTAAAATGACAGTGACCAACCACGCCTGTTTAATCCGGTTCAGCGCCCAGTTTAAGAGTGTAAAGATAATATTATTTGCGATTTAATGCAAGTTTAGCGGCAGCATGGAAGCAACAGATGGTTGCAGGATTGAATGCGTTGTTTTCTTCACCAAAGTATCTTAAAAACCTTCATATCTCCGGCTTGTGTAAATAGCCTCAAATGAGAAAGCAGGTCTTTTGGCACAAGGCTAGTATAGGACGGATCCTTTATAATAATATAATCTATCTTGAAAGTATGTAAATCGTCTTTTAATGAATCCCAATTTGGATAAGAAGCTATTCCTCCATAATGATGCCAGTGATAGAGATAACCAGGGCTCCAAAGGTCCTGTGTATACCAGGTTGCAAAATGACTCTCCGGGGGGATGGCTTCCGCTAATTGTTTGATATATATATTTTCCTGTTTTTCCACATTAAAATGGGTCCATATGAAATAACCCGATACCAAAAAAAAATAGCCCGCGGCGACTACTGGCAAAACCTTTACTAAACGGGGATATCGCCAAAGCCTTAACAGGTCCATGCATTTGAACAATAAAAGAATAATTACAAACAGGAGCAACCAAATATACCTTCCTTCTACAAAGATCAGCATGTAGCCGGAAATGTACAGTCCGGTGAAGAGGATGATATTTTTGTAAGCAGCGCCAAACCATTCCGCCATCTTGTTTTTATTTCTGATCAGCAAATAGATCAGTATGGGGAGCAATAACAAAAACCCGCTATAAAAATTCCTCATCATAACGTATAACCTTTTAAGGTTGGCTCCGAGGACAGCAAAAATATTCTTGCCCCGCAGGTTGCCGTTCAGGTGGTATACTGCCTGAGGATCCTCCCAAAGGCAAAATGCCTGGGGGTACGGCAGAGCCATGAGCTTTGGATGCACATCATAAGGTTGGTGAACCTCTCCCCTGGCATCCATAACTGCATAATTGTAACCGGGTGCTGTGGAGAGTTCCCATACTCCATATTTATGATGTAATGCCCATATCCAAATACCTGAAAGTGTAAAAAAAACCAGACCGGTAATCAATAAGGGTTTTATGGGCAGAAGCTTCCATCGCCAACGATTTTTGGACCAAAAAAAAATGCTGTATAAGCCTATAACGGCCAGGAAAAAATAAAAGCAATAGGCTTTGGAAAAGTAGAGTAAG
>Ga0302326_10007111_pt1 | contig 25009 bp, 22 predicted proteins | sample Palsa_T0_3_FD_202264 | JGI IMG/M metagenome (GOLD analysis project Ga0302326, IMG submission 202264) | Peat permafrost microbial communities from Stordalen Mire near Abisko, Sweden - Palsa_T0_3 | ecosystem: Environmental > Terrestrial > Soil > Palsa > Peat permafrost | place: Sweden: Abisko... | reverse complement strand
CGGCGCCGACGAGCCCCGTCGCCGCGCCGACGACTCCGGCCGCGCCGGTGGCGACGACGCCGCACGCCTAGTGCCCCGAGTCTGTGACGCATCGAAGAATTTCAACAGGAAGGCGGGAAGACGGGAAGGATCGTTTGCCGGAAAACCTTCCCGTCTTCCCGTCTTCCTGTGATCTCAAAATATCAAGGTTTCACGGACTCAGGACACTAGCAGGCCGCTGAAAGAGGGGTTGATGAAGAGAAAACCACCAGGACACCAGGACCACCAAGTGAGAAATCACCGACGCTTTGCGGCCTGCAATCCTCGTGTCCTTGGTGTCCTGGTGGTCCAATTCCCTTTTTCCGTCAGCTGGCGTCAGCCCGCCTTGCCGCTGGCGCTCGCCGTGCCACTCGCGCTCCCGCCCGACGCGCTGGCCTGCACGGTGACCGACACGTTCACGTTGGCCTTCACGCTGCCGACCGCGTCGAGCGCGCCCTTGAACGGCGCCCCGACGCAGGCGGTGAGCTTGCCGACGGTCATCGGATCCCCGGCGCCCTGCACCGTCGCCTGGACTCCGTTGATCACGGTCTCGACGCTGCCCGCGAGCTCGCCCACGCGGTCGGCCATTCCGAGCGCGATCGTCGCGACCGCGGGGAGGTCCTTGTCCATCGTCGTCAGGAACGCGGCGGCGGCCTTGGCGTCGGAGGCCCCGGTGATCCGCAGCGTCACGTGCGGGGGCGTGCACTCGGCCTTCGCCTGGAGCTTCGCGTCGCACTTGGCCTTGCACTCGGCGCTCATCTGGGGCGGCTCGAGCTTGCCGGTGCACTTGGGCGCCTGCATGTCGGCGGAGCACGAGCCGCTGCAGGTGCCCGAGCACGACGCCTTCGCCTTGATCTCGCAGCTGCCGCCACACTTGCCGCTGCAGGTGGCCTTCACGCTGCCCGAGCACTTGCCGTCGCAGGTACCGCCGCACGAAGCGCCCGCGCCCGCCGGAGTGGCCTTGCCGTCGCACTTGCCCTGGCACGTGCCCGAGCACGCGCCCTTGATCTGCGCGTCGCACGACCCGTCGCACTCGCCGCTGCACACCGCGGACGCGTCGGCCTCGCACGAGCCCGAACACTCACCGGTGCAGCTGCCCTGCATCTTGCCGCCGTCGCACTTGGGCAGCTCGCCAGGCTTGACGGTCGCGTCGCACTTGCCCGCGCAATCCGCGTACGCGTCGATCGCGACGCCACAGTGCGGCGGGTCCACTTCGAGCGAGACCTTGGCCTTGGCGCCGAGCTTGCCCTTCGCGTCGCCGATCGCCTTGCTCGCGGCGTTGCACGCCTCTTGCGCGTCTTTGAAGTCGCCCGCAGTGCCGAGATCGTGGGCCAGCGTCCCGCAGGCCGTCTTGAGATCCCCTTCGATCTTGTCGGCGAGCTGCTTCATCTCGACGGCCGCGCTGACGCCGGCCTTCACCTTGGTGGCGACGTCGGACTTCAGGCCGAAGCTCGCGCCGAAATCGAACGAGTCGATCGCCGCGATGTCGTTCATGTCGGGGCACGCTCCCCCGCCGCCCGGCAGACCGGCAGCGCCGGGGAGCTTGGCGCCGCAGTTGGCGATGAAGGGGCCGAGCAGTGCCGCGAAGACGATTGGGTAAGAGACTCGGTGAGCGATGCTTCGATTCATCGGTAAGTTCCCCTTTGGCCGACGCTGGATCGGCTGCGCGACCTACCGATGTATCACGGCTTCTTGGCCGTTGATCGGCGCATCGCGGGAGTTTCCGCGGCGGACAGGGTAAGACATCGACCAATGCCCTACATCGCACGAGAGCACCGACCCAAGCTCGACTCCCTCATCGAAGCGCTCGCCGACGCCGTGGCCGCCGTCGCCAAAGAGACCGCCAACGACAAGGGCGACGCCACTGCATACGCGGGCTTGCTCAACTACACGCTGACCCGCGTGACGATGCTCGTCGTCGCCCAGTGCTGCGGGCCGATCCGCTACGCGACGATCGCCACGGTGTCGGGGGTCCTCAAGAACGTGAACGACGAGTTTTACCGACGCGTCGCCGCGCCGTACGAGGACAAGCAGATCGCCAAGAACGGCGACGTCCCCGAGTACGCGCCGTAGCGGACTGCCGGCGTAGCAGGGTCACAGCGGCCCATCGCGAGGCCGAGCGCGGCGTGACATGATCCCCGCCCTTGGGCCTTCTCTATCGACCCGACGGCCGACCGCGGCTCGTGCTGCCGGGCCTCGTCGCCCTGGGAGTGACCTTCGCGATCGCGCTGGCGACGGCGATGCTCGCCACCCAGCCCACGACCGACGCCGAGCGGGCGCTTTCTCTCGAGGAGAGCAAGAGCTTCGCGCGCGCCGAAGCCATCTACGCGCGGGTCCTGCGCGAAGATCCCACGGTGCCCGTTCTGCTCGACTTCATCTCCAACCACAGGCGCGGTGTCGTCGACGCCGCGCGACGGCAGTCCGAGGGCCGCGCCGCGCGCGAGCCGGGCAAGGCCATGATGGACGACGACGCCGTCGAGTCGCTCCTCGACGAGCTACCCCCCGAATTGCGGCTCGTCGCGCGCTTCGTCGCCGCGCGCGCACCCGCCCCGGAGGTCGAGGACGCCATCGCCGCGGGGGCGGCCCGCGAGCCACCCGTCCCCTGGTACAATCACGTGCTCGGCGGGGTCGCTCTGAGAGCAGGCGCCATGTCCCAGGCCGCTGTCTTCTTCATCCGCGAAGGTCTGGCGTTCCCCGAGCGCAGCGACGACGTGGACCGGGCGATCGGTCTCTTCATCGAAGGCAACGACTGGGACGAAGTGCGCTCGCGCATGGCCGACCCGCGCGTCGTCGCCGCCGCCAGTCCCGACACCAAGGCGCAGTTCGCCGTCCACGAGCGCGACTGGGTGCGGGCCCTGAAGTGGTACGTCGTCGGCTGGCGCGGTCGCCTCACGCCCTCGGGGCTCGCCATGAGCGGGGTCGCGGCCCTCGCGTGGGCTTTCTTCTGTGCTCGCCTCGGCAAGCTCGGGCAGCGCCCCGCGCGCCGGCTCGCGTTCTACCTGACCGCGTTCGTGCTCGGAGTGCTCAGCGTCGTGCCGACGGTGGCGCTCATCTCGCTCGAAGAGGCCAAGCTTCGGCTGGTCGAGACGGGCGACACGGTGCGCGACCTTCTCTACTTCGTCTTCGGCGTCGGCCTCCGGGAAGAGGCGTCCAAGCTGGCCATGTTCGCGCTGCTCCTGCCGTTCCTGCGCCGATGGGGCGACAAGCTGGACGTCCTCATCTGTGGCGCCATGGTGGGGCTGGGCTTCGCGGCCGAAGAGAACCTTGGCTACCTGGCGAGCGGCGACATTCACACCGAGCTCGGTCGCTTTCTCACCGCCAACTTTCTCCACATCGCGATGACCGGGACGCTGGCGACGGCGCTCGACGACTTTGTCTCCGACCCGGGCGAGCGGAGCAGCGCCTTCTCCAACACCGCGCTGACGGTCGTGGGGCTGCACGGCGCTTACGACTTTCTGGTCTCGCACCGCGAGTTCGGGGGCGGATACATGGCCATGGTCGCCTTCGTCTTTCTGACTCGGGTCTTTCTCGCCGCCGTCCAGCGCGCGCGCGACCGCGTCGACCGAGGACTGACGCCGCTCCACGCCTTCGTGCTCGCCACGGCCGTCGTCACCGGCGTCAGCGCGGCCTACGCCACCGTCGCCGTGGGCCCCCTCGAGGCGGCAACGGCGATGGCCGAAGGGCTATTGAGCGAAGCCATCACCGTCGCCGTGTTCGTGAGCACACTGAACGCGATGCAGTAGAATTCGATGGACCACGAGGACACCAAAGACACCAGGGGATTGGAGAAGCCTGCCCCTGTTCTCTGACCCTCGTGTCTTTTGGTGTCCTGGTGGTCTCTCTTCTAGAGCCCGAAGACGAGGATGGCCCGCGGCGGGATCGTGATGGACGCCGATGACGGGAGGTCGTGCAGCGGGGCGCCGCTGGCCACGAGGCCGCCCTCGTTGCCCACGGCGAGCGGGTTCACCCAGTTGTCGTAGACGTCGCTGTTGAAGAGCTCTGCCCAGGGGCCGGCGCGGGGGAACCCGAGCCCGTAGCCGAAGAAGGGCGCATCGTTCAGGCTCGCGACGACGACGACATCCCTGCCCTGCCCTTCGATCCACCGGTGGAAGGCGACGACCCGGTTGATGTCGTGGACGTGGAACACGTGCAGGCTCTCGCCACGAAGCGCGGGCTCGCTCCACCGCAATCGCACGAAGTCTTGCGTGAAGCGCAGCTGGTCGGCCATCGCCTTGCTCGACGCGGCGAGGTTGCCCCAGTCGAGGAGATTGGGCCCGGCGGGGTTCGTGTCCCACTGCTTGCTCTCGAGGAACTCCTGTCCCATGAAGATCTGAGGGATCCCCGGGGCGGCGAGGAGAAGCCCGGTCGCGACCTTGGACCGGCTCCGCGCATAAGGCGACTGCGGACCGCTCCCGTCGGCCAGGGCGGGGATGCGAGCGTCGCGCCCCGAGTACACCACGTCGTGATTCTCGACGCAGGTGACCGCGTTCCACGCGTTCGGCACGCTCGGCGGGCTGAGCGCCGAGGCGATCGCGGTCATGCTCACGCTGGCCCCTCCGCCGTACGACGACGCGGCGATCGCTCCCCGGATGGCGACCCGCAGGGCGTCGTGCTGCACGACATCGAACCCGGCGCCCCCCTGCCCCGACGGCGCCACGATCGACGCGACGGGCGCCGAGTACTCCGACGGCCAGTACTCGGCGTTTTGCAGCGCCCGGTTGCGGACGAACCGGACCGTTCCCGTGAGCGCCTGGCAAAAAGCCCAGCCGCTGTTTTGATTGTTCGCGAGAAGGTCGCTCACCTCGTCGTAGCGAAAGCCGTCGACGTGGTACTCGCGCAGCCAGAACGAGGCACTGTCGATCAAGAACTGCCGCACCTCTTGCTTCCACAGGGCGAAGGCCAGGCCCCCCGCCACCCCCTGATCGATGAAGTACAGGCTGTCGTCGTTATCGGCCGGATCGGCCTCGCGGTCCCAGAAGTAGAGGCTCTCGTCGTCGCCGGCGAAGCCGCCTGCGTGGTTGTAGACGACGTCGAATGCGACCGCGATCCCGTAGACGTGGCAGAGATCGACGAGCGCCCGGAGCTGATCGGCGCCACTCGTGATCTGCGCGGCCGTGATGGGGGCGAACCCTTTGGCGGCGAGCAGGCGGTTGATCGTGCCGAGGTGCGCCGCGAGGGCGGCCGGATCGTCGACCGTGTACAACGTCTCCGGCGCGAAGTAATCGGCGCCGTTGTATCCGAGGCTCGGGCTCTCCTCGCACTCCGTGACCGGCAAGGGCTGCAGAACGTTGACGCCGAGCGCGACGAGGTACTCGAGCTTCTCGACGACGTCGAGGAACGTGCCGTACCGGGGCGGCGACGACGCGTACGTCCCGACGTGCAGCTGGTAGACGATCATGTCGGAGAAGCCCGGCGTGGAGAACGCGGCGTCGTGCCACGGATACGCCGACGGCGAGCGAACGACGCAGTTGACCCCGGCGGGGAAGGTCGTGCTCGGCGTCAGCTCGCGAGCGTACGGATCGCGCTTGTACCCGGCGGTGCCGCCCGGAGGCCCGACGACGTAGTACTTGTAGAGATCACCGTCGGTGACGCCGGGCAGAAACCCCGCCCAGTACCCCGCGTCGTCTTTGACGAGACGATTCGGGCTGGCGTCCCTGGACCAATCGGCCACACCCCCGAAGACGCCGTTCAGAACCACGGCCGCCGCCGACGGCGCCCATACGCGGAACGTGGCGCCACCGGCGATTAGGTTGGCGCCCATGGGCGTATCCACGGCGATATTGAGCTGCGAGAGCGCGGGCACGACGACCGACGCGCACCCTACCCGCTCCCCCGAAAGCGCGTCCATACCACTCGCCGGGCTTGTCGGTTCGTGCCAAGCGTGCAATCGCTGGCTCGCCAACATGAAGATATCGCGCTCGCCCGTGTCCGCATCGGTGCTCCTCTTCGCCCTCGCTGCGGCCGTCGGTGGATCGGCCTGCAAGGGTCACGGTTCGGGCTCGGCCGATGCACAAGCCGGTGACGGCGCCGTCGCGGCCAAGCCGCCGGGCCTGCCCCCGCCGGCCGACGTCGCCGCGCCCCCCGCCGACGCCGAGCGAACGGCAAGCGGCCTCGCGAGCAAGGTGCTCTCGCCCGGTACCGGCACCGATCACCCGGGCCAGAACGACTCGGTCAAGGTGAACTACACGGGCTGGACGACGGACGGCAAGATGTTCGACAGCTCGATCGCGCCGCTGCAACCGGGGCGCAAGCCGGAGCCGGTCACGATGTCGCTCGGACGCGTCATCCCCGGATGGACCGAGGGCGTGCAGCTGATGGTGGTGGGCGAGAAGCGGCGCTTCTGGGTCCCCGAGACGCTCGCGTACAAGGGCAGGCCCGGGCCGCAAGGCACGCTCGTGTTCGACATCGAGCTGCTCGACTTCACGCCGGGCCCCAAGCCGCCGCCCGACGTCGCCGCCGCCCCCGCCGATGCCGAGAAGACGAAGGACGGCCTCGCGAGCCTGGTGACCCAGAAGGGCACCGGGACGGCGCACCCGCAAGCCAACGACGGCGTCCGGGTGAACTACTCGATCTGGCAGCCCGATGGCCGGCTGCTCGACGCGTCGAAAGACAAGCCGTCCCTCAAGCCCGTGACGGGCTTCTCCGAGGGATGGGCCGAGGGCCTCAAGCTCATGGTCGTCGGCGAGAAGCGCACGCTCTGGGTCCCGGCGGCGCTCGCGCTCAAGCCGCGGCCGGGCGTCACGCCCACCGACGTCACGATCGTGATCGAGCTGCTCGAGATCCTCCCGGGACCCAAGACGCCGGGCGACGTGAAGGCGCCGCCCAAGGACGCCGTCGTCGAGAAGGACGGCCTGGCGACGAAGGTGCTGGCCAAGGGCAGCGGCAAGGTCCACCCGACGCGGGCCAACTCGGTCTCGGTCAACTACGCCGGCTGGACGACGGACGGCAAGATGTTCGATTCGTCGTACTCGCGCGGCGAACCGGCGACGTTCAACGTGAGCGCCGTGATCCCGGGCTGGACCGAAGCGCTGCAGCTGATGGTCGAAGGCGAGAAGCGACGCATCTGGATCCCCGAGGCCCTCGCCTACGCGGGCAAGCCGGGCGCCCCGGCCGGCATGCTCGTGTTCGAGGTCGAGCTCGTGAAGATCACCGAGACGCCCCGCCCCCAGTTCCCGCCCCCCGGTCCGATGGGGATGGGCAACCGCTCCATGCCGATGGGGATGGGCAACCACCCGCCCGTGCCGCCCGGCGGGCACTGAGCCCACCCTGCGGTTTCCGCCTGGGTCGAGCCCCTACGCGAGCGCCCTGGCCAGAAGCTCGTACGAACGCTTCCTCGCCGTGTGGTCGTGCACGTGCGTCAGCACCATGACTTCGTCGGCACCCGACGCGTCGACGAGCGCCTGGAGCTCGTCTTTCACGCGCGCGGGGCTGCCCACCAGAACGCGCTGCTGGCGCGAGGCACGCAGGGCTTCTTCGTGCGGTTCGTACGAATACGCGAGCGCCTCTTCGACGCTGGGCAGCGGGCGGTCACGAATGCCCTGGAGAAACCAGATCATGGAAAGCTCGCTCGACGTGGCGAGCCGCTCGGCCTCCTCGTCCGTCTCGGCGCAGATGGCGCCCAGGGCCAGGATGGCCCACGGCCTGGCGCGGCGAGACGACGGGACGAACTCGTCGCGATAGCGGCGCAGCACACGCACCGAATCGTCCGGATTGATGTGATGCGCGAACGCGAACCCCACCCCGCGCTGCGCGGCCATGAGCGCGCCGCCCGCTTCGCTCGACCCGAGGAGCCAGATCGGGGGGGCCGGCACGTTGGTGGGGATGGCGCGAACAGGACCGCCGAAGCTCGTCCGAGGGGGCCCATCGTCGTCGAGATAGGCGACGAGGCTCGAGAGCTGCTCGGGGAAGTCGTCGGTGACGACCGCCTCGCGCGATCGGCGGAGCACCGCGGCGGTGCGTGGATCGGTCCCCGGCGCGCGACCGAGCCCCAGATCGATGCGCCCCGGAAAGAGCGCGTGCAGCACGCGGAAGGTCTCGGCCACCTTGAGCGCCGTGTGGTTGGGCAGCATGATGCCGCCCGAGCCCACCCGAAGCGAAGTGGTCGCGGCGGCCACTTGCCCGATGAGGATCTCGGGCGCCGGGCACGCGAGGCCGCCGGCGTTGTGGTGCTCGGCCAGCCAGTACCGCGACAGGCCCAACGCCTCGGCGTGCCGGGCAAGGTCGATGGAGCTCCGGAGCGCGTCGCCCGCCGTGAAGCCGGAAGGGATCGGAGAGAGGTCGAGGACCGAAAGGGGGATGGGCATCCTGCCGGACAGCGTAGCCACGGCCGTGCCCGATGCTCACTACAGCCCCGTCATGATGGCCGGCCCCGAGTTGATCGCCTCGAAGTCGGCGCCCGTGAGGTTGTGGAAGTCGCCCGAGATCTCGTCGATCAGCGTGTCTTGCCCGTCGGGCGCCATGTCGTCCCAGCCGTTGTCGCTGTCGCCCTGGAAGTACCAGTCCGAGCCGTTGTCGGCGATGATCAGGCCGTACTTCTTGAGCGCGGCCATGATGACCTGCGATGGGGCGATGTAGCTCGACGTGTCGACGCTCGCCTTGAGCCGCAGGCGCAGGCCCATCGGCGGATAGGGACTGCCCTTCGTACTGGCCGCGTGCGTCGCGGGCAGGATGTATGCATTTTGCGTGTTGTTGAACGTCACGCGGATCGCGTGGTTCACGGCGCCCGCCTGCACTTCGGCCAGCTTGACCAGGCCCGCCAGGATCGACAGGCCCGCCGCGTCGGCCGACGTCCAGCCGAGCGTGCGCAGCGCGTTCGACGTGAGGTCGAACACGGCGCCGTTGGCGCACTCGAAGGGCGGCGCGCTCGCCGGGACGCAGTTCCACGCCTCGTACGAGGTGCACCCGCTCCCGCCTTTCTGCAGCACGATCCCGTGCTGATCGCCCGGGAGGTCGACCCCTGGCGTGCCGCCGGGACCGGGGTCGCCCTCGATCTCCATGCCGCCGAAGAATGGCCACTTGGTGGTGCCCATGTCCGCGCCGGCCTCGACCGGGTTGGCGCCGATCCACCCGCCCGGTCCCGGGTCGCTCTCGCTGGCGTACGCGGTGAACGTGGTCGTGAGGTCGGCCTGGCCCGCGTCAACGACGTTGAACGGGATGCCGTAGTGGTTAGTGGAGTAGTCGCCCCAGTCCGGATGCAGCGACGTGCCCTGCGGCAGCTCCGAGTCGTAGTCGTGGATGACTTGCACGTTGGGGCCGTCGATCGCGGTGTTCCACGGATTGTCGGGCGGGAAGATCATGCACCCCTGGACCATCGCGCCGGGCCCCGGGACGCCGCCGGGCACTCCGCCCACGGTGCCCGCGTCGTCGTCGGTCGCGCCGCCGCTCGATGAGCCGCTCGACGACCCGCTTCCTGCGCCTCCGCCCGAGCCGCTGGACGCCGTCATTCCCGCGTCGTCGTCGGATTGCGAACCATTGTGGCTGCTTCCACAACCCGCCGACCCGACCGCCGCTGCGGTGGTCCAGCCGAGCGCACCCAGGACGCCCACGATGCCGATTGCAACAGTGTCCTTGCGTGATGCCATGCGGAGCCTCCCCGAGGGCCGCAATGCCCCTCGTCCAAATTACGCGCCATCGAGCGCCGCTTCCACAGGCATCGAGCCATCGGTGGAGGTGGCGTCGGTGGGTGCCGCGTCGAGGCCTGGAGCGTCGCTCGTCGACTCGGCGTCCACGTCCACGTAGCGCGGCGCATCCTCGATGGAGGGCGCCGCGTCCGCCATACTGGCATCCACGAAGGGCGCCGCGTCCGCCATACTGGCATCCACGAAGGGCGCCGCGTCGGCCGTGTCAGCGGCCTCGGAAGGCTCGGTCTCGCCGGCGTCGCCCTGACCCGTCGACGCGGCGTCGGGAAATGCGACGTACTCGTCGGCGCTCCCGGTCGGACCGCCGAAGCGGCACGCCGACAGGATCGCTGCGAGCACCGCGACCCCGCCGAGCAGCCGCTTCGCGGCGACGGTCTTCACCAGCGCGCCTCGAGGTTCACGCCACCGCCCAGGAGCCAACCCTGGCTGCCGAAGCCCGGCCAGCCCGGGTTGTTCGTTTGAAGGCCCTGGGCGCCGGCCAGGGGCTGACCATTGAGGATGCTGTTGTCGGGGACCTCGTCCTGCACGAGCGCCGGGTAATGATCGAGGCCATCGGGCGTCGGCGGCGGCGTGGCCAGCTTGGTCTGATAGCGGGGCACGAGTCGCTGCAGTTGCATCTGCGCGCCGACGCGGAAAGCTGTTCCCCAGAGCTCGAAAGCGCAGTCGGCGCCGCCGTCGAAGCCCAGGCGATCGTTGTCGACGTAGTTGGTGCGCCCCGTCTGGAGGGGCACGGGCGAAGGCTGGTATTCGGAGTCGATGAACATGCGCACGTCGCCGTGCTGCACACGCGCGCCGACGACGGGCGTGAGCGTGTTGTACCAGCCGTAGGCCGCGATGGGCGCTTCGCTGTGGCGATCCAGGTAGCTCGACCACTGCCCGTAGATGAGCGTCGTCGCGATCGTGACGGTGTCCGAGCGCGTGGTCACCACGTCGTACGACGCGCCTGCGCCGATCTGCCACGGCATGTAATCGTGGGTGAAGTCGATACCCGCCTGCTCCTGGACTCCATTGGCGAGCAGGAACGTGAAGTCGGTGTCGATCTGCAGCTTCTCGGGGGCGTGGGCGGTCGCCGTGAGGCGAAGACGCGGAAGCGGCTTGTACGAGACGCCGGCGTGGGGCGAGAGCGCGACCAGCACGTTGATGTTCGAATCGACCAGGATGTTCTGCAGCTCCCCGGTGTTCGACACGTAGGTGGGGGTGACGGCCTGGTTCGTGAGGTTCAAGGTGAAGCCCAGGCCGACCGAGAGGTTGTCGGTGATCCGGACGCCGCCGCCGAACGCGATCGACGTGGCGACGAGGCGATCGCCGTAGAGCTCGGGGTGCAAGCTGTTGGTGAAGTATTGCTCGCGCTCGTCGGCGTAGAAGGCGTCGGCGCCGGTGAACCTGCTGTACGGCATGAGGGCGTACGCGCCGAGCGCCAGCCGGTCGTGAAAGAGCTTCGTCACGAAGCCGATCATCTGGTAGGCGAAGACGTCGTGCCCGGAGCCGTCGCTCCCTCGTGGCCGCGCCGGAAGGGCGGCCGTGGTCGCGGTGGCGGGGCGCCCGTTCTGCAGCCAGGCCGTGGGGATCGGGTACGACGGCCAGGGGCTGCCATTGGGATACGTCGCGTTGACGACGCCGACAGGAACGGCGTACTGGGTGCCCGGCCGGCCGGCGTACGAAATGCCGATTTGCTCGCTCAGCACGTAGACGCCCACCGAGAGGCCCGAGTCCGCGTCGGTCAGCAGCGCGGGGTTGTAATACGTGGAAGACGCGCCCCCCTCGACGGTGCGGCCGTTGAATCCGCCCTGCCCGCCCACGCCGCCGGCGATCTCCAAGAGCGGCGACGCGCTCGCCCGCCGCTCCGCCCCGGCCGACGCGACGACGAGGCAGAAGCAACCGAGGGCCCGCGCGCGATTCACTCGTCGGCTCACATGCATGGGGCTACTGCAGGGCGTCCGGCGTCAGCATCGGGACGAGCGAGCGTACCGCGGCGCAGATCTCGGTGTCCGTTCCGGTGGCCTGGGTGGGGCCGAGCTTGGCGAACCATACATAGTGCTGCGACGGGTCGCTGTCGGGGACGTCCTGCATCGTAACGAGCTCCGACCCGCTGTAGCCGAGGGCGTCCTGGTCCGAATTCCAGGTCACCGGGACCTGAAACGTCGTCGTGTTGGCGGCGACCGCGCCCGCGTACTCGTTCCAGTCTCTCTGCACGCAGTAAAGATCGCCCGACGCCGACCCCGTGATGACGAGCGTGATGCCCGGGTTGCTCGCGTCGCACCAGCTGATCCACCCCGGCAGGCTGGGGCTCGCCTTCTCCGACACGGTGGGCAGCATCGTCGAGGGATCCTGGTAGTAGCTCACGGTTGCGCCGCGCACGGTGTAGCGCTTCTCGAAGCCGAGCTCGCAGCCCGATGGCGTGACTTCCATCGTGCCCGTCCTGCCGGTGTCGCTGTCGTACTTCAAGAAGTCCGGCCAGCACGCCTGCGAGCTGACGTTGGCGCCGAGCGCCGAGACGGCGACGACCTCGTACCCGCAGTGGAGGCCCTTGGTCACGGTGAGCTGGTCCGCGTTCTGTGTCACTTCGTAGTAAAACCAGTTGTGCGAGGCCTGGGTCTGGCCCAGCGCCACGGCGAGCACGCGCTGCGCGACGAGCCAGCGACCGTTCATGTTGCACTGCGGGCTGGTGGGCGTACCGCCCTCGTAGGCGCCGTCCGAAGTGGCATCGTCCTCGGTGGACGACGCGTCGTAGCCGAGCTCGGAGGCATCGTCGGCCCCCGCATCGTCGGCGTAGTACCCGGGCGCGACGGAGTCGGGGGCACATGCGCCCGTCAGACCTTGCCCGAGGGCAAGCGCCAGGCAGAGAAGGCACGCCTGACTTGGTCCCCTCATGCGCGCGCCGAGGCGATTGCACCGTGCATGGACGACCTCGTCAAGCTCTTGACGCTGGCGGCTGACGCTGCCGGCTCTTGGACCGGGCATTGCACGAGGCATGGCTCGAGAGAGGGGCCGTGCCCGCATGCCAAACGCGTCTGCCACACGTCGACCTTTGAACAGCCTGCTCGCGGCCACGATGGCCGCTTCGTTGATCTCCGCCGCGGCTCGTTCGGCGGCGGCACAGGACGTCCAGGCTGCGCCTGCGTCCGCTGCCCCGCCGGCGCCAGCGCAGGACGTCCAGCCTGCGCCTGCGCCCGCCCCCACCGTCGTGGTGCAAAAGACCGAGACCGACAAGGACAGCGCGACGCGCCAGCTCGAAGATGGTGGGCTGGGGCTCGAGTGGCTCTATCTGAATGCCGACCTCGGCGCGGCGTACACGGACCTCGTGTCGCTGCGGTCGTCGAACTGGCAGATCGTCGACAACACGGCCACGGGCGCCGCGTTCGGGGTCGGGGCGGGCGTGCGCATCGTGTTCTTCTCGGCCGGCATCCGCGTGCGCGACCTGGAGATGACGTCGTTCAACATGTGGGAGACGGATCTCGAGGCGGCGCTTCACTTTCGCATCTGGCGGATCGACGGCGCGATCGGCGCGCGGGGCGGTTACGCCTTCCTCGGGCAATTCAGCCCCGATGCCATTGCGACGTCGGCCACCACGAACGCGTCGAACGTCACGGTGCACGGATGGAACGTCGGACCCACGGTCGACCTCGACTTCTATCTATCCAAGCTCATCTCGATCGGCGTCGACGCGAACGCCGAGCTCTTGTTCCTCGAGCGGCCACCCCTCGCGCTCCCCGCGGGCGAGACGGTGAGCCCGGCGTATGCCTCGCTCTACCAGGACTCCGGCTCCAGCGCCGGCCTGGGGTTTCTCGCGATGAGTCACGTGGGCGTCCACTTCTGAGCCACGTCTCGGTGCGCGCGCCCGGCCGCAGCGCCGATCGCTCCGCCCAGAAGGCCGCCGGCGAGCACGTCGCTCGGAAAGTGCGCCCCGAGATAGACGCGCGAGAACGCGATCGCCGCCGCCACGATCATCGCGACCGCCGATAGCCACCGGGCTCGCCGAGGCGACTCGGGGAAGAAGCCGGGCATCGCCATCGCAAGGAACGTCGCGACGCAAAACGCGCCCGCGGCGTGGCCGCTCGGAAAGGACCCGTCGTGCGGCTCTCCGATGGGCGCGGGGAGACCCAGCGCGATCCATGGCCGAACACGCCCGAAGGCGGCCTTGATGCCGACGACGAGCAGCGCCTGCGCCGCAATGGCCACCGCGAGCGCGCGGGCAAACGAACGCACACGCGATGGGCCCGGCCACGCGATCAGCGGGACGAGAGCGAGCGCCGCCCACCCTCCCCCGAGCAGCGAGAACACGATCATCGGCGTGCCCATGGGGCCCTGGGCGCCGCCGTAGAGCGCCATGAAGGTTCGGTCGTCGAGGCCCTGCATCGCGTGGTCCGTCGCTACTCGACGCGCAGGATCACGTGAAACCCGTAGGGCGTCTCGACCACCTGGCTCACTTCGCTGGGCTTGAGCTCGAAGGCGGCGTCCGCGAACGGCGGGGCCACGTCGCTGCGCTCGATGTTCCCGATGTCCCCGCCGCGCGTCGAGGCGCCGGCTTCGTCGCTGTAAGCCGCGACGACGTCGGCGAACGACGTGCCTCCCTGCAGCTTGCCCAGCGCCTCTTCGGCGCGCAAGCACGCTTGCTCGCGCGAGCGCGTCACGCTGGGCGCCGCCCCCCTTGCGCCCACGTAGCGCACGAGCATGTGCTTCACGTGGATTCGATCGGGCTCCGAGGGCTTGGGCGCGCGCTTCACGTCGGCCTCCGCCAGGCAGCGCTCACCGGGTGCCGTGCCCCCCGCGGTGGGCGAAGCCGCATCGCCGGATGGCGCGCCGCCGCAAGCCGTCATCGTGAATATCGCGAGCACCGTGACGACCAAGGCGGCGCCGCCCGCAACGCGCTCGATCGCGTCGATGAGCTGCGCCATCCGGAACGGCTTGTTGAGTCGCGGGTTCGGCACGCGCTCCAGGTGATCCCTGGCGCGCGCCGTGTACGTGCCGCCGCACATGAACACGAAGCGTGCCGCGAGGTCCGGCCGATCGCGCGCCACGCGCTCGTGCAGATCGATGCCCGTCATGCCGGGCATCATCACGTCGCACACGATCGCGTCGAAGGCGGGCTCGCCCAGGATGAGATCGAGCGCTCGATCAGGCACCGTCTCGCCGACCACGGTCGCCAGCGACTCGAGAGACTCGGAGAGCAGGCGCACGATCGCCGTCTCGTCGTCCACGATGAGCACACGCTTCGGGCCCGCGGCGAGCGCGGTGGCAGGCGGCACCGAAGGCGGCTTCGAGGGGCGCACTTCGACGCGATCGCCGGTCGCGCGAAGGAGCGAGACCGTCATCGTCGTCCCCTGCCCCACCGTGCTCCGGGCCACGAGATCGCCGCCGGCGCGCACCACGATGTCGCGGCAGATGGAGAGGCCGAGGCCCGTGCCCCCGGCGTTCGCGCGCGTGGTGAAGAATGGCTCGAAGATCGAGTCGAGGTACTCCTTGGGGATCCCGCCGCCGTCGTCCTCGACCGACACGGCGACGCGCTCGGGCGTGACCTCCGCCCGCACCGTGATGCGGCCGTCCAGCCGGTCGCCGAGGGCGTGGGCTGCGTTGAGGAAGAGGTTGACGAACACCTGCTCGATGCGGCGCGGCGCCCCGAGGACGAGCGGCAGCTCGCCCAGCTCTTTGACGAGCGTCCCGCGCGGGCGGACTTCGTGCTGCACGAGTCGCTCGGCCGCGTCGATGGCGGTCGCGAGGTTCATCGGCCCGGCGGCCACCTCGTCGCTACGGCCGAACGAGCGCAGGTCGCGCACGATCGCGGCGATGCGGTCGACTCCCGCCCGGATCTCCTTCACGAGGGCGCCCTCGCCCGGGCCGACGCGCCGCGCGAGGGACTCCGCCGCGAGGCCCATGAAGGCCAGTGGGTTGTTGATCTCGTGGGCCACGCCGGCCGCCATCGTTCCGAGGGCCGCCAGTCGATCCGAGTGCGCCAGCTGCGCGCGCAGGCGAGTGCGGTCGGTCACGTCGCGGCAGTAGGCGATGACGGCAGGGCGGCCTTGGTAGTCGATGATCGCCGACGCGATCTCGGCGGTCATCTCGCTGCCGTCGCGGCGCCGGGCCGGATACTCGCGCGGGACGAGGCGCTCCCCGGTCTGCGCCATCTGCTGCACCCGCTGGCGCATCACCTCGGCCGACTTGCGGTCGAGGAACGTCATCGGCTTGCCGACGAGCTCCGACACGTCGTCGTGCCCGAGGAGGCTCGCTGCGGCCCGGTTCGCGTAGAGGACGATGCCGTCGCGCGACACGACGATCCCGTCTGGCGCGTTCTCGACGAGCAAGCGGAAATCGGACTGATCCACGAGCTTTACGATACGGCCTTCTGGCCAGGGTTGGGACAAGTAGTCTTCGCGGGCCACTCGCGACAGGCGTTTGCACACCCTCTGCACACTGGACGGGAATTTTTGAGCGAAGGAGGATGCCCGACCCCATGAAGCATACCGGTCTCGACTTTGGTCCCATGCACTCGACCCTCCGGGTTGCCCTCGCGGGGCTCGGGCTCCTCTCCGGTTGCTCCGGGGCCGTTTCCAGCAATGGCGCCGCCGATGGCGGCGGCGAGGCCGGCTACTCCGCGCCCGCAGGCACGATCTACGTGACGATGTACGGCGACAACGAGATCACCGTCTTCGATCAGGCCACCCTCGCGGTCACGGGGCACATCCCGCTCGGTGAAGCCGACGGGGGTCAAGAGCAAGGGCCGGCGGTGATGGTGGCCACGCCCGACAACAAGAAGCTCTACACCGCCAACTGGTCGGGCAATACGATCTCCGTGGTCGACGTCGCGACGAGCACGGTCACCTCGACGATCGCGCTCGGCGGCCGGCCCTGGGCGATCGCGATGAGCCCCGTCGGCAACACGCTCTTCGCCGGCGTCTCGTCGAACGAGCTCGTGGCGATCGACACCACGAGGGACATGATCGCGGCGTCGTACGACACGTCGCCCAACTTCCCCGAATCGGTCATCGTGAGCGCCGACGGATCGCAGGTCTACATCGACCCGACATCCACGAGCAGCCTGTCGGTCACCGCGCTCACGTCGGGCACGCTCGAGTCGCTCTCGGCCACCGACGGCGGCGTCGTCCAGCAGCCGATCCCCGTCGGCGGCACCCCCGCGTTCCTCTCGATCTCGCCGGATGGGACCCGCGCCTACACGCTCAACTTCATCCCCGGCACGATGTCCGTCGTCGACACGACGACGTGGGCCGTGGTGGCCACGGTGGACACGGGCAGCCAGCCGATCATCAGCTCGAGCACCCCGAACAATCAGCTCGTCGTCGTGACCGACTTCGGGGCGAGCAAGCTCGTCACGGTCGACTTTCAGACCAACGCGGTGAAGAGCACGATCATGCTCACCGGTCGGCCCGTGGGCGTCGGCGGGTATACGCCCGCGGGCACGCTCGGCTACGTCGTCGACTTTGGCCCGCAGTCCGAGGGCACCGAGTCCCTCTCGGAGTCGCTCTCGTTTCTCAATGGCGATCTCTCTCCGTTCGTACAGGGACCAGGCACTCTCACGGCGTTCAACCCGCAGACGGGGCAGGTCCTCGGCACGCCGATCACGGTCGGCCACGGCCCGACGAGCGTCGTCGTCATCCCGCAGTAACGGCTGCGCCTCGATCGGTTGCTCCCGCGGTCGAGCTCAAGAGTCTCCTTGGCATGCACGTTGCTCCTTCAGGGCGCGAGCGCGAACGCCGGATCAGTGCCTCCAGCGTCACGCCCGTTTGGAAAGGAGGACAGCGACAATGATGATCAGCAACACATCGGTGAACGCAACCTTGCTTGGCGTCCTCATCGCCCTGGCAGTCGTGGCGGTGCTGATCGGCGTGGCGATCGCGACACGACGCCAAGCGCGGGCGCGCAGCATCGAGCTCCAGCGGCGCTTCGGCCCCGAGTACGACCTGGCCATCGCAGAGTACGGGAGCCGGGCCCGGGGCGAGCGCGCGCTCGCCGCACGGGCTCGCCGGGTGGGGCACCTCAAGCTGGCCGAGCTGAGCGACGCCGAACGCGAGCGTTTCGCGCTGCGATGGACGCACATCCAGGGCCAGTTCGTCGATGATCCGATCGCCGCGGTGGCCGCCGCCAATGGCCTCATCAACGACGTGATGCAGGCGAGGGGCTACCCGGTCGAGGCCTTCGATCAGCGCTTGGCCGACCTATCGGTCGACCACGCGTCGGTCACCGAGCACTACCGCGCCGCGCGCTCGCTGTCGGCGTCCGTGGCCAGCGACCAGGCCAACACGGAAGACCTGCGGCAAGCGGTCGTTCACTACCGCAAGCTGTTCGCCGACCTGCTCGAAGAGGCGCCGGCCCCGCCGTCAAACCGCCTGGCTCACGCTTAGCTGTAGTTAGAACCCGTCGAGAGCAGCGTCGGCCGAAGCTTCCGTGCTCGCATCGCGCGCGATCGAAACGCTGGCCTCGATCGGCGTTGCGGCTCCGGCTTCGGCGGGACGCGGTGCGGGGACGACGCTCGCGTCGGCGGTCACCCGGCACCCGGTGGGGTCCCACGTCCAGCTGAAGGACTGCGTGGGGCACTCGCCGGGGCTGGCAGCACAGATGCCCGTGCCGTCGGAGTCGTAACACCAGCCGCAGCCGTTGGCCGGCGTGCACGTCTCGCACGAGGCGAACCCGCTGCAGTATCCGGTGAGATCCGGCCCGGCATCGACCCCGTTGCCGCCGTCGTTCCCGCACGCCGCGAGGGCGAGCGCGATGAGCGACGCGACGATGGCACCCGTGAAGAAGTTGCTCATGGCGCAGCAACTTTAGCGCCGTGCGGGCTCCGCGCACGCGCGCTCCGGCAACGGCGCACGCGCGGGGTGAACGCGTTTCAGTTCCCCATCTTGTTGGGGTCGCGCCAGGCGCGCTCGAACGGGAGACGCCACGCGTACGGCGTGACCAGGCGGTGAATCGAGTTGGGGCCCCAGGTGCCGGGTGCGTACGGGCGCACCGGAGGAGGCGACTCGAGCAGGGGCATCGACTTTTCCCAGAGGCGTTCGATGCCCTCGGCCGTGGTGAAGAGCGTCCTGTCGCCCCGCATGGCATCGAGGATCAGCCGCTCGTACGCCTCGAGCACGTCGGCGACGGCGGCGGTGTCGTGCATGGCAAACTGCATGCTCAGTTTGTCGAGACGCATGCCCGGGCCGGGCCGCTTGCCGTAAAACGAGAGCGACATCTTCGACGCATCGGCGAGGTCGAAGGTCAGGTGATCGGGCCCCTGGGCGCCGATGCCCGAGCCCGGCGGGAACATGCTCTTCGGCGGCTCGCGGAAGGCGATGGAGATGATGCGCTGCCCCTCGGCCAGGCGCTTGCCCGTGCGCAGGAAGAACGGCACCCCCGCCCAGCGCCAATTGTCGATGAAGCACTTGAGGGCAATGAAGGTCTCTGCGTCCGAATCCGGATTGACGCCTTCTTCTTGCCGATAGCCCACGTACTGCCCGCGAACGACGTTGGCGGGGTCGAGCGGCAACATGCTGCGGAAGACCTTGTTCTTCTCCTCGCTGATAGGCGTCGGATCGAGCGACGTGGGCGGCTCCATCGCCATGAAGCCGAGGATCTGGAACAGGTGGGTCACCACCATGTCGCGGAAAGCGCCGACGGACTCGTAGAACGCACCGCGCTTGCCCAGGCCGAGCGTCTCGGGCACGTCGATCTGCACGTGGTCGATGAAGTTGCGGTTCCAGATCGGCTCGAAGAGCCCGTTGCCGAAGCGAAAGGCCAGGATGTTCTGCGCGGCTTCTTTGCCGAGGAAGTGATCGATGCGAAAGATCTGCTCTTCCTTGAAGACCTCGTGCAGCTTGGCGTTGAGCGACACGGCCGAGTCGAGGTCCGTGCCGAACGGCTTTTCCATGATGACGCGCGATCGCTCGACCAGGTTGGCCTCGCCCAGCGTGCGCACGGCCGAGAGCGCGGCGCCCGGAGGGATGCTGAGATAGTGCAAGAGGCGCGATTCGCCTGCGAACATCTTCTCCGCCCGATCGACCGCGGTCCGGAGCGCCTCGGCACCGGCGGAGAGAGGCACGTAGTCGAGGGTCGCGGCAAAGTCGTTCCACTCGCCCTCCGTCATCTTGCGAGTCGAAAACTCGTCGACGGCCGCCCGCGCGACCTTGCGGAATCCCTCGACGTCGAGGGGGTCGAGCGAGACGCCGACGATGCGGCACCCGGGGATGAACCCCGCGCGCGCCAGGTGAAACAGGCCCGGCAGCAGCTTGCGCCGTGACAGGTCGCCAGTCGCGCCGAAGAGCACGACGACGTGCGGGTAGCGAGGTCCGACACGCGCGGGGTTGGGGGCAGAAGGGCTCATCCTGATGACGGTAGGCTAACGTGGGTGCGCCCGGTGTGCCCGCGTCGTTTCGTCTTGGTTACGAGGGCCTCGCGGGCTGCTGAAAAAGGCGTGAACGAGAGAAACCACGAGGACGCGAGGGCCACCAAGCGAGAGATCCTGCGGGATTTTGACCGACTCGGCCCTGGTGTCTTTGGTGTCCTGGTGGTCCAACTCTCTTCGCCTGCTCGAGCTCGCGGAGAAGCCAGGAACGGCCCGGATCACTATCGAATTAAGCAAATGTTATATTGTATCTTCATCCATGAGCTTACATGGATCATATGGAATCTTGATGCCGTGGATGGGTATCTCTATGACACGTTGATCGGGCGGTACCTATGGTGGAGGTCGCGGTACGGAACCCAAATATGGAGGGCACCGCGATGAACCATCGAATCCACATGAACAACTCGGGCAACCTGAACCGGGCGTCGATCGTCGGCGCCCTTTCGATCGTCGCGCTGGCGGCAGGCGGCCTGGGCGGCTGCGCGTCGGCTTCCGACGCATCCGCGCAGCCGAAGACGCCCGCGACGCAGGCCGCCGCGATCGCGCGCACCGAGTGCGGGCCGACGTATCGCGACGACGCGCAGGTCGCCGAGATCCTGAGCGGCGGATTGGTCGAGGGGGCTGGCCCGCTCTACATCGGAGTCGAGAGCAACAAGACCAGCCACGAGCGCCTCGAAGGCGCGACGATCCGGGTCCGCCCGATGAAGGGCACGTCGGCCGAGTGGCTCGCGCGCGCCCTCACCTGCCACGGCGCCGAACAAACGCTGGCGCAGGGCCAGGCGCGCACCATCGCGAGCGATCCCTTCTACCTGCCCGACACTCTCCCCAGCGTCCACGTCCGCTCGGCGGGTGACGCGTTCGAGATCCAGGTCACGGCCGAGACGACCGACGCCGCTACCGAGATCCTGACCCGTGCCCGCGCCCTCGCAAACACCCCCGGCATCGCGCGCACGAACGCCCCCGAGCACCCGATGGCGGTCGATCTCAGCCAGTAGAACGCGTCACGCGCCTCGGGCTGCGCGGTAGGACAGCCACGCTGCCGCGCAGCCCTGCTCGTCGACGCCATCCTCGAACGAGGAGGCGATGTGCTCGAAGAGGGCTTCGAAATCATCGTCTCCCGCGTGGGCGAGCTCATCGCCGAGCAGCCGCTCGACGGCGTGCCGGTACCGGTCAAGCAGGTCTTCGCGTTCGGTCTCCCCGCGCTCACGGGTACTCACGGCAGCTATCGATGTCGCCCGTTTCGCGGGCGAAGCGCCATAGTCATTTGTTTTGCCGCCTCAGGCGGCGCAGGCGCGCAGCGCGGCGGCAAGCAGGGCCATCGACTCGTACCGCTCGTCGCGATTGCGGCGTAGGCATTTGAGGATCGTGGCCTCTACCGCGGCGGGGGCGCCCACGTCGTGCCGGAGCGGGAGCGGCGGCTTCTTCATGACGTTCGCGAAGATCTGCAGGTACGTGTCGCCCTGGAAGGGCAGCGAGCCGGCGACAAGCTGATAGAGCAGCACGCCCATCGACCAGACATCGCTCCGCGCGTCGACCGCGCTCGGTTCGAGCATCTGCTCGGGCGACATGTACGCGGGCGATCCCATGAGCGACTCCATGTGCGTGATCTGCGAGGGCTTGGCGGAGAGGGGATCGCCGGCGGCCAGGCCGAAGTCGAGGACCTTGACGATCGGGGGACCCACCCTCGCCGCTGCGAGGAACACGTTCGACGGCTTCAAGTCGCGGTGGATGACGCCGAGGCGATGCGCTTCGGCGACGCCGTCGCACGCATCCGCCGCCCACGCGAAGGCCTTCGGGTAGGGGACGCGCCCCTCGGTCTCGGAGACTTGCTCGAGGTCGGTGCCCTCGAGGTACTCGAGCACGAGAAACGGCAGGCCGCTCTGCGCCGCATCGAGGTTGCCTACCTCGAGCAGCTGTCCCACGTGAGGCGTCTTCAGGTGCATCAGCACGCGCGCCTCGCGCGCCAGTCGCTCCACGACGAGCTCGTTGGCGCGCCACTCGGGGAGCAGCACCTTGATCGCCACGCGGTCGCCGGCCGGGCCGCGCGCCTCGAAGACCATGCCCATCGAGCCGCGGCCGATCGCCCGCGTGACCTTCCACCGACCCCCCACGACGGAGCCCGGCCCCACGGGGAGCTCGCCGGCCGGAGCGTCGGTCGCGACGGCGACGCGATGAAGGTCGCGTCGCAATCGGAGCTCGCGCGAGATCTGCCGCGCGAGGCGCTGGAGCGAGTCGAGCTGACGATCGGTCAACGTGCGCGGCGTACGGTCCGCGACCGACAGGGCGCCGATCGCCGAGCCTTCGTCGATGAGCAGCGGCACGCCGGCGTAGAAGCGGATGCGCGGGTCGCCGACGACGAGGGGATTGTCGGCGAAGCGCTCGTCGTCGTGCGTGTCGCGCACGATGAGCGGATGGCGATGATTGATGCAGTGGCCGCAAAACGAGAGATCGCGCGACGTCCCCACCTGCTCGACGCCGACGCGCGCCTTGAACCACTGGTAGTCGGAGTCGACCAGGGTGATGAGCGCGATCTCGGTGCCGCACAGCTCCGCGGCGAGCCGCGCCACGTCGTCGAACGCCTCTTCGGACGGCGTATAAATGATGTTGCACGCCCGCAGGAGCGCGAGCCGCCTGGCTTCGTCGTCCGGGATCGGCGGCTCTCGCATGACCGAAAGGCCTAGTACCGCGGGGCGGCGGGCGCGGCAACGCACGCCGTCGCCCCCGGTGCGTGCTTCGGTCGCGAGAGGGGCCGCGGGATAGGTCAGTCGGCCGGAACGGGGCCGAAACGGCCCGCGTTCACGTCGACGATGGCCTGCTCGATCTCGCTGACGGTGTTCATCACGAATGGGCCATACTGCACGATCGGCTCGCCGAGGGGCTCGCCCGCGAGGACGATCACGTGCGCATCGCCCGTGGCCGTGAGCTCGAGCGCGCCCCCGTCGTTGGCGAAGAGCACCAGATCCCCGGCGACGGCGGAGTGAGCACCCGCCTGCACGCGCCCCTCGGCCACGACGGCGAGCGCGTTGTGGCCGCGAGGCATCGGGACCTCGAGACGACCGCCCCCCTTGAGGTTCGCGTCGAGCATCGTGATGGGCGTGAAGGTTTTGGCGGGACCGCGCGCCCCGCGGTACTCCCCCGCGATGACCCGCACCGAGCTGCCGCCCTCAAGAGGAACGGCGGGGATCTGGCCCGCGACGATCGGCTGGTACCCGGGCGGCGCGGCCTTGTCTTTGCGGGGGAGGTTCACCCAGAGCTGCATCATGTGCATCCGGCCGCCGCGACGGGTCAGCTCCTCGGCGTGGTACTCCTCGTGGAAGATGCCCCCGCCGGCAGTCATCCACTGCACGTCGCCCGGCCCGATGACGCCCGCGTGCCCCGCGTTGTCGCGATGGGCAACCGACCCCTCCCAGGCGAGAGTCACTGTCTCGAAGCCGCGATGCGGGTGCCATCCGACGCCGCGCTTGCCGCGCGCAAGCGGCGCAAACTCTTTGGCCGGGCCGTAGTCCATCAGCACGAAGGGGCTGACGCGCTCGGCCGGCAGGTTGCGGCTGGGAAAGTACGTGGAGACGTGGAAGCCGTTGCCGACCCAGTGGAACGTGTTGCTGCGGTGGATCCCCTCGACACTGCGCTTACTGGCGGATGCAGCCTCGCTCGGAGCGACACCCGGGGCCGAAACGGCGGCGGTCATGAGGGCAACATAAGTCGGGGGCCGCCGTACGAAAGGGGGGCATCGACCCAACGCGGCCCTGCCCAGCGTGGGCCGAGACCTAAGGCACGCGTTGCAGCTTGATCGCCTTCTCGGGACACGCCGTGACGCATTTGCCGCAGGCCTGGCAGTCGGCTGCCTTTGGCGTGTACGCCGTCTGCCGGCCGTGGGCCATGCTCTTGAGCTTCCCGATGAAACCCAGCGCGGCGAAGTCCGTCTCGTCGATGCGCCGGACCTCGAAGACGTGAAAGGGGCAGACCTCGACGCAGCCGGCCTTGCCTTCGCACCGGCCCCGGTCGACGACGGGTGCGAACGCACCGGCCGGAGAGGGGCACTCCGAGTCAGTCGCCATCCGAAACCACGGATGATGCCGCATGCCGCGCCGTTGCGAAGAGGTGGGTGGTGCAACGCCTGGCGAGCGGCCGGGAGGGGCGATGAGTGCGGGCACTCGGCCTGAGCATAAAAATATGGGCTAGGTGAAAGTGTCAGCGATCCCGATGACCTAGGTCACACCTACACACGCTCCAAACGTCGCATGAAAAAATGTCCAATTCGGGCAACACCCCACACGCTCCCCGAACCATCGGGCACTCTACTTAACCAGTAACGTTGTGGGCGGGGCTCAGCTCACGTTTTAGGAGGTCCGGAGTGCGCGTCGACCAGCATCTTTTTGCAGCATTCGCGATTGCGTCAGTCGTGACTGCATCTATGTCCAGCGGCGGCTGCGGCACGAGCAGCAGCGGTGACGGTCTGCCGGCGGCCTCCGGCAGCAGCAGCGGCTCATCGAGCGGCACAACGTTCGGCAGCGACGACGAGGATGGCGGCGACTCCGGCGGCTTCTCGTCGGGCGGCGGCGGCTCCGGCGGCATCATCACGTCGGGCGTCGGCACCGACGCCTCGGGGACTGCGCCGACGTGCACGTCGGGCACGGGCTGGCTGTGCTCCGTCGACAAGTCGTGCAGCACCAGCTCTCCGACGACGCTGACGGGCAAGGTGTACGATCCGGCGGGCAACAATCCGCTATTCAACGCGCTCGTCTTCATCCCGAACGTCGTCGCCGACCTTCCGACGATCACGCCCGGGACGAACAAGTGCAACGCGTGCGACGCCTCCGTCGGCGACTACGTCGCGATCACGCAAACCGCAGCGGACGGCTCCTTCACGCTGCTGAACGTGCCGACTGGGACGGACGTCCCGGTCACCGTGCAGATGGGCAAGTGGCGGCGCACGGTCACGGTGAGCACGCGGAGCTGCGCGACGACGACGGTTGCGGCCGGAACGCTCCGCCTTCCGAGGAGTCAGAAGGACGGT
>Ga0302326_10007110_pt1 | contig 25010 bp, 17 predicted proteins | sample Palsa_T0_3_FD_202264 | JGI IMG/M metagenome (GOLD analysis project Ga0302326, IMG submission 202264) | Peat permafrost microbial communities from Stordalen Mire near Abisko, Sweden - Palsa_T0_3 | ecosystem: Environmental > Terrestrial > Soil > Palsa > Peat permafrost | place: Sweden: Abisko... | reverse complement strand
CTGAACGGTGCGCTGATCGAACGGCGGCTCGAGCTCGAGCAGGTGCAGCGCTTGCTCCACATCGAGGATTCGGGGCATGACTCGACTACGTTAGCGGGAGGACTCCGTCTGACGCCCTCATCAGTGATTCCGGATCCGGAAGCTGACGCTTGCGGACGCGGAGCCCGAGCCACCGGCGTAGACGGCGCGCACCGACCGGTTCGGTCCGGCCGCAAGGGTGAAGGAGGCGGTGCCAGAACGATCGGTGCGGACCCTGAGCCGATGGCGGCCGTCAGTGATCGAGACCGTGGCGTGCCTGACGGGCGCGCCGTTCGAGGTCACGAGGTGGAGGTTCCCACGAGCCCGGTAGCCGGACTGTACGGCGAGCGTTTCGTTGCGCGCGGCGCGATAGGAGCACACGAGGCCCTTGGTGACGATCACGGTCTGCGTCGCCGTTTCGTAGCCGACGAGCACCCGGAAGTGGCGATCGCCGGACGCGAGCTCGACCTGACCCGCCAGCCGCGAGAGCGCGTGTAGCCCGCCGGTCGCGTTCACCACCGTGCCACGCAGCTTCTTACCGACGAGGACCGTCGCCGTCGTGCCTGCGAGCTTGACGAGCACCAGCCTGCCGCGTCCGTCGCTGACGGCGACCGACCCGCCGCGCAGGCTGCCCGTCAGCCGCAGCCTGCCGGCCTGATGGGTCGCCGTGACACGGAGGCCGATCGTCCACTTGAATGACGCCGTCCCGGTCCGTCCGCCGGAGTCCGTGGCCGCGACAACGACGCTCGAGGCACCGGCCTGCGTCGGCCTCCCCGTGACCCGACCGGTCGAGCTGCCGATCGACAATCCCGCGGGCAACCCGGTCGCGCGGTAGGTGACCGGGGCGTTGCTCGCGTCGTTGGTGCTGATTTGGAGGCTCACCCTCCGGCCTACGATCGATGTCTGCGCACCCGGGTTGGCCACGGTCACGGTCTCGCACAGTGCGACCGCGAGCGACGAGGCGATCGGGGTGCCGAGTCCGGTCGCCATGTCGTATCCGGCGCCCGCACCGAAGTGGCCGCCGTTGCTGCCGGTGAAGTCATTGTTGCCCAAGGTCACGTCGTCGAAATACGAGCCGTACGAGGAGCCGGCGGCCCGGTAGAGGGCGGGGTTCGCGAACCCGACCGAGGTACCACTGCAGAAGGGCGATGCGTCCGCGAGGGCGACGAGCGCAGCCCAGACAGGCGCCGCGGCGCTCGTGCCACCGATGCCGCTCCAGCTCCCCTGGTAATAGATCAGGTACCCGGTAAAAGGGTCGGCGTCGGCAGAGACATCTGGAACCTCGCGGCAGTCGGCGCCCGATGCACCGCACGGGGACCCCGAGGAGGCCGAGTTGATCACATGCAGCGAGGACGGCGCGCCGGACTGATAGGAGGGCATCCTCCACAGCGACGAGATCCCGCCGCCGCCCGCGCCCGCGCTCGACCCGAGAATCGCGTTCAGGCCGCCGCCGTTGTTCCACGTCGTCTCGCTTGGCGGCGGCCCTGGGGAGGCCATCGAAGTGCCGCCGACGCCGGTGACGTAGGGCTGGCTCGAAGGATCGTCGACCGCGGCTCCCACATCGAAGTTCTGACCGGACACGTAGCAGTCCTCTGAGCCGTTGTCGCCGGCGGCCGAGAGGATCGTCTGGCCCTGCGCGGCGGCCTCCTGGAAGAGGGTGCTCTCCGCGACGGCGTCGGTCGAGCCTTCGAGCGACTCGCATTGGCCCCAGGAAGTCGAGATCACCTTGGCCAGATCCTGGTTGATGATCGCGCTGTAGGTGTCGTACGGGCCGGCGCCCGGCGACCCCGAGTTCGAGTTCGGGCCTTGATAGACGAGGAAGTTCGCCTTCGGGGCGAGGCCGATCAGGTTCTCGATGTCGAGCGCCGCCTCGCCGCTGCCTGCGCCCGTGCCGGCGCCGCCATCGACCGCGACATATGACACCGATGCGCTAGTCCCGTAACAGGACTGATACGCGGCGATGTCGGACGGCTCATCGGGCTCGAGCTCATAGATCGCGACCGTCTGGCCCGCCCCCTCGTCCCCTCCTGCATACAGGCCCGAGAAGCGATATGCGGAGGCGATCTGATCGGCGGTGTAAGCGCCCTGATCGGGAGCCGCGGCGGCGGCGGCCGCGCACGGCTGCGGCCCTCCGGTCACAACGTGAGGCACGAGCCGGTGCACCGCGCTGTCCGCGCGCGCGCGCAGCGCGAGCGGCTCCGGGACGGACAGGTTCTCGAGACCGACAACGCCCTGGACGAGCCCGGCGACGCTGAGGTCGAACAGCGGTCGCGCCGTACTCGTGAACGCGAGCCGCCTACCGGACGCGGTCACCCGCGAGAAGGCGATCGAGAACGCGGATGCGGCCGCTCCGGCCGTCGTCTTGATCGGGATCGCAAGCCCGTTCGGCGTCACCGGCCCGGGGTCGAGGCCGTGTGCGCGCAGCGAGGACTGCACCGCCGCGATCTGCGCGCTCGTCGGGCCGAACCGCTGCGCGAACTCCGCCGGCGTGATGTAGTGGCGATACAGCTCCGACCCCGGCGTCGACACGGCGCTCGCGAAGTCGGCCAGCGCCGCCGGGTCGCGCGGCTTCAGCGCCACCGTCACGTCGATCCTGGTGGACTGCGGCAGACCGCTCGCGCTCGGCGTAGCAGGCGGTGCGGGCGCAGCGCCGATGCGGACCCCGCGCGTGGATGCGGCGGCGACCGGAGGGGCGAGGACCACAGCGATCAGCGCACCGGCAAACGCGGCCAGCGCAAGCGTGCGTGGCACGCGGGACATCAGAAGCCTCCAAAGCATGAGCTACAGCCGGGGCAGGGTAGCGGCTGGCCGACGAACAGGCGCTGCTCGGTGTCCGCTCGTGTCCGCTCACTCGCGGAGCTTCGCCACGAGCTGGGTCGTCGTGTGGCCTGAGTTCGTGGCCTTGACGTGGACCTGGAGCGACTTGACGTGCTTGTGGACGATCTTCTTCTTCAGGCTCTTGCTCTCAGACAGCTCGGAGTGCGAGATCGTGACCTTGACGCTCGACTTCGGCGTCTTCAGCTTGATTGTCAGCTCGCCGTGGCTCACCTTGGCGGTGAACTTCGCGCGCCTACTGCCGTGAGTCACTTTGACGCCCTCGGAGAGATGCTTCGCCTTGCGCGAGAAGCTGAGGCCCTTCGGCAAGCGGATCACGATCGTCTTGATCGGCGTCGCGCCCCTAGCCGCTGACACTTCGAACGACAGCTTGGGCTTGCCATTGCGCAGCCCGGCGAGCGACTTGTGCGACAGCTTCGCCGCTGCCGCGATCGCCCACGTGAAGGTAGTCGTCGCCGACGGGCCGGCTGCATCGGTCGCCGTGACGGTCACCGTCGAGCTGCGCGCCGTCGTCGGGCTGCCGGTGATCAAACCGCTCGAAGCGGCGATCGACAGCCCGGCCGGGAGCCCGGCCGCGGAGAAGCTCAGCGAACCCGCGTTGTTGTCGGAGGCGTGGATCTGCAGCGCAACCGGAACGCCGACTACGCCTGTCTGATTGCCGGCACCGGCTACTGTGGCGGCGGTCGCGACAACGTTCCAGGTGAATGCCGTGCTGCCCGAGAGACCGTCCGCCGAGGTGACGCTCACGGTCGCGCTCGAGCTGCCGGCAGTGCTCGGCACGCCCGAGACGGCGCCGGTCGCGGAATTGATCGACAACCCCGCCGGCAGCCCGGTCGCGGCGTATTGCAGGGTCGCGCCGCCCGTGCTCGTACCAGTCACCGCGACGCTCACCGGCGTGCCGGTGTAGGAGGTCTGCGTGCCCGGGTTGCCCACCGTGACCCGATCGCAGAGGTATCCGGCGAGCGTCGAGCCGATCGGAGTTCCCAAACCGCTCGCCATGTCGTATCCGGCGCCGGCGGGGTACAGGCCGCCATGGTTGCCGAACAAGTCGTCGTTTCCCGAAGTGACGTCGTTGAAAGCGCTTGCGTACGCGCTGCTACCCGCGATCCGGTAAAGGGCCGGATTCGCGAACCCGATCGCCGACCCAGCGCAGGCGCTCGATGCGTTGCCAAGCGCCGTGAACGCGGCCCACAGCGGAGCCGCTGCGCTCGTACCGCCGACCGGGAACCAGCTGCCGCTGAAGTACATCAGGTACCCGCCGTTCGGAGCGGCATCCGCGGAGACGTCCGGATCCTCGCGGCAGTAACTGCCTGCCGGCGCGTGCGCGGTGCACGTCGTCTTCGACGAGTTCGCGTTGACCACGTTCAACGAGGCCGGCGCGCCCGACTGATAGGAGGGCATCGCCCAGAAGCTGGAGATCCCACCGCCGCCGGCGCCGCTGCCGTCGTTCCACACCGACTCCGTCGGCGGCGGACCCAGTCCTGTCAGGCTCGTCCCGCCGACGCCCGTGACGTATGGCTGAGCGCTGGGGTCGCCGGCCGCGAGTGCCGTAGAGGAGTTGGCGCGGTAGCAGCCCGCCGAGCCGGTGTCGCCGCTGGCAGCGAAGACCGACTGACCCTGGGTCGCGGCCTCCTGGAACAGCGTGTTCTCCGAGCTCGCGTTAGCGAACGATGTCAGCGGCTCACATTGCCCCCACGACGTCGAGACGACCTGCGCGGTGTCCTGGGTGATGATCTTGGTGTAGTTGTCGATCAATCCCGAGAGGCTGTTCGGGGCCTGGTAGACAATGATGTTGGCCAGCGGCGCCAGTCCGATCACGTCCTCGATGTCGAGCGCGGCCTCGCCCTCTCCCGCGCCCGTGCCCGAGCCGCCGTCGACCGCGACGTAGCTGACCGACGCGCTGGTCCCGTAGCACGACTGATAAGCGGAGATGTCCGAGGTCAGGTTCGGCTCGAGCTCGAACAGCGCCACGGTCTGGCCGGCTCCGAGGTCCCCCGCTCCGTACAGGCTCGAGAACTTGTACGCCGAGGCAAGCTGATCGGCCGTGTAGACGCCGTAGCTCCCGGCAGCGGAGCTCGCCGCCGCGCATGGCTGCGGACCACCCGTGATGACATGCGGCGCCGCTGAGCTACGGGCGTGCCGAGCCCCGGGATGCAGTCCCAGCGGCTGCGGCAGCGACAGGGTGTCGAGCCCGATCACGGCCTGCACGTCTCCCGCCACGCTCGGCGCGAGCGCCGGCGGTGAGGTGTTGGCGAACGCCGTTCGCCGGCCCGGCAACAGCACCCGCTCGAACGAGGTCGAGAACGCCTTCGCGAGCTCCTCCGCGGTCGCGGCTACCCGAATCGACAGCCCGTTCGCGGTCACCGCGCCCGGATCGAGGCCGGCAGCGCGCAGCGACGACTCCACCGCCGCGATGCGGGCCGGGGCAGCGCCGAACCGCTCCGCGAACTCCGGCACGGTGAGATAGTCGTGGTACACGCTCGAACCGGGCGTGGAGACGGCCGTCGCATACGCCGACAGCGCCGCGGGATCGCGCGACACGAGCGTCACCGTGACGCGGATCTTCGTGTCGCCGGGCAACGAGCCCACCACCTTCGAGCCAGCCGGCAGAGTCGGCGCGGCGCCAACCCGGACCAGGCGCGAGGAAGCAAGCGCCGGCGACGCGCAAGCGGCACCAGCCACCGCACAGACACCCGCCAGCAACAGGATCGACTGCCGCACCCGCCTCATAAGACCTCCCACCATTGCGTTCCCCAGCTCGCGCGTGCAGCCTACCGCATCAGGCACGCGAGATCCAGGCCGCTACGCTCTGAACTACCCCCATGCCGACCCAGTACATCTTCACCACCCAGAAGCTCTCGCGCCGCTATCCACCCGCGCAGCAGGTCCTGACCGACGTCTCGCTCTCGTTCCTCCCCGGGGCGAAGATCGGCGTGCTCGGATACAACGGAGCCGGGAAGTCGACGCTGTTACGGATCATGGCGGGGCTCGACACCGAGTTCGACGGCCACGCCCAGCTGGCGCCCGCCGCGACCGCGGGGATGCTCGAGCAGGAACCGGAGCTCGATCCGGCCAAGGACGTGCGCGGAAACGTCGAGGACGGCGTCGCCGAGATTCGTGCCCTGCTCGACCGCTTCAACGAGCTGTCGATGAACTACTCGGAGGAGAACGCGGATGAGTTCTCCTCGGTACAGGAGCGCATCGACACGGTCGACGGCTGGAACCTCGACACGACGCTCGAGGTGGCGATGGACGCCCTCCGCTGCCCGCCCGCGGATGCCGAGATCGCGACGCTCTCGGGCGGTGAGCGACGCCGGGTGGCGCTGTGCCGGCTGCTCCTGCGCCAGCCCGACCTGCTCTTGCTCGACGAGCCGACCAATCATCTCGACGCCGAGTCCGTCGCCTGGCTCGAGACCCACCTGCGCGACTACCCGGGAACCGTGGTGGCGGTCACCCACGACCGGTACTTCCTCGACAACGTCGCCGGCTGGATCCTCGAGCTCGATCGCGGCCGCGGCGTCCCTTACGAGGGGAACTACACGGGCTGGCTGGAGCAGAAGCAGAAGCGTCTCGAGACCGAGGCACGCCAGGAGACCACCCGCCGCAAGACGATCGAGCGCGAGCTCGAGTGGGTGCGGATGAACGCCAGCGCCCGCCGCAACAAGCCGAAGGCGCGACTGAACGCCTACGAGGCGCTCCTGGCCCAGGACCGCAATGTCAAGCTCGACCAGGTCCAGATTCACATCCCCGCCGGTCCGCGGCTGGGCGAGGTGGTCGTCGAGGCCGAGAACCTGACCAAGGCCTACGGTGACCGGCTGCTGATCGACGGCCTCGACTTCAAGCTCCCGCGCGGGGGCATCGTCGGCGTGATCGGCCCCAACGGCGCCGGCAAGACGACGCTGATGCGGATGATCGCCGGCCAGGAGCAGCCCGACAGTGGCGCGCTCAGGATCGGGGACACGGTCGAGCTCGCCTACGTCGACCAGTCGCGGGACGCGCTCGACCCGGAGAAGACCGTCTGGCAGGAGGTATCCGGCGGCGACGAGCAGATCTCCCTCGGCGACCGCCAAGTGAACAGCCGCGCCTACGTTGCCGGATTCAACTTCAAGGGCACCGATCAGCAGAAGAAGGTCGCCAAGCTCTCTGGTGGCGAGCGCAACCGCCTGCACCTAGCGAAGCTGCTGCGCAGCGGCGGCAACCTGCTGCTGCTCGACGAGCCCACCAACGATCTCGATACCGACACCCTGCGCGCGCTCGAGGAGGCGCTGCTCGCGTTCGCCGGCTGCGCGGTCGTCGTCTCCCACGACCGGTGGTTCCTGGACCGGATCGCGACCCACGTGCTGGCGTTCGAGGGGGACTCGCAGGTTCGCTGGTTCGAGGGCAACTTCGAGGCCTACGAGAGCTTCAGGCACGAACGGCTGGGCGCTGAAGCCGACCGGCCGAAGCGGATCACCTATAAGAAGCTGGTCCGCGGCTGAGCAGTCCGCTCAGCAACTCCACCAGCTCATCCGCGCCCGCCGCCACCGCGTCGGCCCCGCGCAGCTCATCGACGCCGAATGGACCGGTGGCCACGGCGATGCAGCGCACGCCGTCGGCCCTCGCACAGGCGATATCCATCGGGGTGTCGCCGATCACGATCGTGCGCTCGCGCCGGTAGGGCACACCGGCGTCACCGGCACGACGCCGGGCGATCACCGGAAGCGCGGCGCGGTCCTCGGCGTCGGAGCCGAACGCGCCCTGTCCGGCGGAGAAGTGAGCACCGATGCCGGCCCGCGCCAGCTTGAGCCTGGCGATCGGCTCGAAGTTCCCGGTCAGCAGCGCGAGCCGAACGCCCTCGCGGTCCGAGAGCGACGTGAGCAGCTCCGGCACGCCTCCGAGGACCGTATGCGAGAGGTCGGCGGGGCACCGGAGCGCGTATTCGCGGCAGCAGACCTCGCGCACCGCGCCCGAGCGCTCGTCGATCCGCGCGGCGGAGACGCCGGCGAGGAGCAGCAGCATTCGTGCGATCTCGCCGTCCGTGCGCCCGGCCGGTCTTACGGAGCGCCGGAGCGTCTCCGCAGCCTCGACGCCGTGGACTTCGTGCAGCGCCGCTTGGAGGGCGGCGCGGTGGGCCTCGGTCGCGCCGGTGAGAAGCGTGCCGTCGATGTCGAACAGGAGCAGCACGCGCCGGGCGCTCAGCGCTCGAACGACATGCCCGGCTCCAGCCGCTGCGCGAACGCGGCGATCAACCGCGCTGCCGCGTCGACATCGTCGAGCGCGACCATCTCGACCGGAGAGTGCATGTAGCGGCACGGCACCGACACGAGCCCGGTCGGCACGCCCGCGCGGCTGAAGTGAATAGCGTCCGCGTCGGTTCCGGTTCCGCGCCCGAGCGACTCGACGGTGAACGAGATCCCCTCCTGCTCGGCCGCCTCGAAGAGCAGCTCGAAGATGCGTGGATGGAGCGTCGTGCCCCGAGCGATCACCGGACCCGAGCCGAGCGTGTGCTTGGTGATCGGCCCGAGCTCGACGCCCGGCTGATCGGTGGCGAAGGTGAGGTCGACGACGATCGCGAGGTCAGGCTCGAGGGCAAACGCACTGGTCCGCGCGCCCGCAAACGTCGTCTCCTCCTGCACCACTGCAAGGGCGACCACATCTCCGGGGGCTCCCCCCGCGGCCGCCACCAGCCGCGCCGCCTCGGCCGCGACGTAGCACCCGATGCGATTGTCGAGCGCTCGTGACACGAGCCGGCCGTGGGGCAACTCCACCGGCAGGGCGTCGATCACCGCGACGTCGCCGATCCGGACCAGCTCACGCGCCTCCTCGGCACTACGCGCGCCGATGTCGATGTGCAGGTCCTTGAGCTCCGGGACCTTCTTGCGGTCATCGTCCTTCAGCAAGTGGATCGGCTTGCGACCGACCACTCCCGGGATCACACCGGACCGAGTGCTCACCGATACGCGCTGGCCGATCAACACAACCGGATCCCATCCGCCCACCTGTCCGAAGTGAAGGTAGCCGTCCTCGTGGAAATGCGAGACGTGCAGGCCGATCTCATCGATGTGCCCGACGACCGCCAGCGTCGGCCCGCCTGCGGGAGCGCGAGCCGGTACGCGCGCACGCGAGGAGCCGACGTGGTCGGAACCGACCTCATGCGCGAACGGCTCGCACCCTGCCCGCCAGACGCGAGCGGGGTCGGTCTCATGGCCGGAGGGTCCGGCCGCGGTAAGAAGCTGCTGTAGAAGCTCGGGGGCGGGCATTCGCGTCAAGGCTATCCGCTTTCACAGGATCGCCCGGCGCGCAGATCGTCAGCCGGCCAGCAGCTCCCTCAATACGAGCTGGAGGATCCCGCCGTGGCGGTAGTAGCGCTGCTCCTGCGGCGTGTCGATGCGGACGGTCACGGTGAACTCGCGCGAGTCCGCGCGCACGACGATCTCACGCGGGATCTCCCTGGCTCCGGCGAGCCCGGCGATGCTGAACACCTCGTGGCCGGTAAGCCCCAGCGACTGCACCGAGGCGCCGTCCTTGAACTGCAGCGGCAACACGCCCATGCCGACAAGGTTCGAGCGGTGGATCCGCTCGAAGCTCTGCGCGATCACCGCGCGAACCCCGAGCAGGCGCGTGCCCTTGGCCGCCCAGTCGCGCGATGAGCCGGAGCCGTACTCCTTGCCCGCGAGCACGACGAGCGGCGTGCCCTCCTCGTGGTAGCGCATCGCGGCGTCGTAGATCGACATCTGCTCTTGATCGGGCAGGTGTAGCGTGACCCCGCCTTCGGTTCCCGGCGCGAGCTGGTTGCGCAGGCGGATGTTCGCGAACGTGCCGCGCATCATCACCTCGTGGTTGCCGCGGCGCGAGCCATAGGAGTTGAAGTCCTTGGGCTTGACGCCGTGCTCGATCAGGTAATCACCGGCGGGGCCGTCGCGCTTGATCGACCCGGCCGGCGAGATGTGGTCGGTGGTGACGCTGTCACCGAGCACGGCGAGCACGCGCGCGTCGTCGATGTCCTGCACCGGCTCCGGCTCGCGCGGCAGGTCCTCGAAGAACGGCGGACGGCGGACGTAGGTCGACTGCTCGTCCCAGGCGAAGCTCTCTCCGATCGGGACCTCGAGCGAGTTCCAGCGCTCGTCGCCGTCGAATACCTCCGCGTAGCTCTTGCGGAACATGTCCGACTGCACGGCCTCGAGGACCGTATCGGAGACCTCGGCCGCGGTCGGCCAGATGTCCTTCAGGTACACAGGCCGGCCGTGGCCGTCCTCGCCCAATGGCTCCTCGTAGAGATCGATGTCCATCGTGCCGGCGAGCGCGTAGGCGACGCACAGCGGCGGGGAGGCGAGGTAATTCATCTTCACATCGGGGTTGATCCGGCCCTCGAAGTTGCGGTTGCCCGATAACACCGACACGACCGCCAGATTGGCGTCACCCACCTTCTCCGAGATCTCCTCGGGCAGCGGGCCGCTGTTGCCGATGCAGGTGGTGCAGCCGTAGCCGACGAGGTTGAACCCGAGCGCCTCGAGGTACTCGGTCAGCCCGGCGCGGTCGAGGTACTCGGTCACGACCTTCGAGCCGGGCGCGAGCGAGGTCTTGACCCACGGCTTGGCCTGCAGTCCTCGCTGGACAGCGTTGCGCGCGAGAATGCCCGCGCCGACCATTACCGACGGATTCGACGTATTCGTGCAGCTCGTGATCGCCGCGATCACCACGTGGCCGTGGTCGAGCTCGGTCTCGGTGCCGTCGGCGAGGGTCACGGCAACGACAGTGCTTCGGCGCTCGGCGACCTGGGTGGCGCCCGCGCCGCTGCCGGGTTCGTGCCCGGCTCCGTTGGGGTGGTGCGACGCAACCGGGTCGCTCGCGGGGAAGCTCTCCTCGAGCGCCTCGTCCTCGGCGGATTGGTCCGGGAGATGGCCCTCGAGCGCGACCCGGAACGCGTTCCTGGCGTCGGTCAGCGAGACGCGGTCCTGCGGGCGCTTGGGCCCCGCGATGCTCGGCACCACATCGGCGAGATCGAGCTCGAGGGTGTCGCTGAACGTCGGCTCCTCCGAGCTCTCGTCGTGCCACAGCCCCTGCTCCTTGGCGTAGGCCTCGACCAGCTCGATCAGATCCTTCGGGCGGCCGGAGAACTCGAGGTAGCGAAGCGTCTCGGCGTCGATCGGGAAGATCGCGCAGGTGGAGCCGAATTCCGGCGACATGTTTCCGATCGTCGCGCGGTCGGCGAGCGGCAGGTTGGCGAGCCCGGCGCCGTAGAACTCGACGAACTTGCCGACGACGCCGTGCTTGCGCAGCATCTCGGTGACCGTTAGCACGAGGTCGGTGGCGGTCGCGCCCTCCGGCAGCTCGCCGGTGAGCTGGAACCCGATCACCTGCGGGATCAGCATCGACATCGGCTGACCGAGCATCGCCGCCTCGGCCTCGATTCCGCCGACGCCCCAGCCCAGGACGCCGAGGCCGTTGATCATGGTTGTGTGCGAGTCGGTGCCGACCAGCGTGTCGGGGTAGGCGAGTGGTCGGGGTCCGGACTCGTCGACGAACACAACTCGGGCGAGGTACTCGAGGTTGACCTGATGGACGATCCCGGTGTCGGGCGGGACAACCTGGAAATTGTCGAACGCTCCCTGGCCCCAGCGCAGGAATGCATAGCGCTCCTGATTGCGCTCGAACTCGAGCTCGGCGTTGCGCTCGAACGCCTGGTGGGTGCCGAAGACGTCGACCTGAACCGAGTGGTCGATCACCAGCTCCGCAGGCACCAGCGGATTGATCTTCTTAGCGTCTCCTCCGAGCTCGCCGATCGCGTCGCGCATCGCCGCCAGGTCGACGATCGCCGGCACGCCAGTGAAGTCCTGCATCACAACCCGCGCCGGCGTGAAAGCGATCTCCTGGCTCGGCTCGGCGTTCGCGTTCCAGCTCGCCAGCGCCTCGATGTCGCGCGCACGGATCGACTCGCCATCCTCGTTGCGCAGCAGATTCTCGAGCAGGATCTTGAGCGAGAAGGGCAGGCGCGCGACGTCGTAGGAGGCCTGCAGCGCGTCGAGGCGGAAGATCTCGAAGGAGCGATCGCCGACGGCGAGCGTGGCCCTGGCGTCGAAGCTGTTGGCGGACATAGAGTCTCCTGAGCTCGGGTGGAACCATGTAACTCTACGGGCACCCCGCCCCCGGCACCCGGCTCAAGTTGAGGCGGGTCCTTGGGTTTGGCGGTTCTGAGCAACGGTGCCAGGGCGGGGCCGCCCGTTTCGCCTTAGGCGTTGGATTTCTCGCAGTGCTCGTATAGCCGGAATGTCCGCTGCCTGATCCCGGAGTAGTGCACGTTCTTCGGTATCCGTGGTCCGAGCCGGGCGGTCCCGGTGTCGCGGGCCTGGAAGATCACGTTCGGATCCTTTGGCGCCGCCGGGCCGACGATCGTGCCGGGCGACGGAACGTATTCGACGCCGAGGTACCAGGCGACCATCTGCGTCTCGAAGGTCTCGGTTTCGACCGTTCCGCAGGCGCGGAGCTTGCTCGCGCCGCCCGCCTTCTGGATGATCGCGCTCAGGTCGTGGCGGAGCTCCGCCTGGTAGCGGAGCGCGCGGTCGAGCTTATGGGGCTGGAAGCGCGTGCCGACTCTGCCCGGGAGGAACAGGAACACAGCCATCACCGCCACGAGCGCGGCGACCGCGGCGGACGCCGGGTGGATCCAGCGTCCGAGCAGCGCGCCGAGCTTCCACGCCACGAGACCCCACCCGACCCCGCCGAGGACGACTACGAGCGCTCCGCCGATGATCAGGTAGCGCTCGTTACCGGAGAATCCGATCTGCGTCATCGCCGAGATCTCGACGAACCAGAGGACCGCCGACAGCGCCAGCACGAGGACGATTCCCGCGGGGCGATGGGCCTGCTCCCGGACCGCGGCTCCGAGGCTTGCCCCGCGGCGACGCAGCGCCCGCCAGACCGCGATCGCAGCACCCGCCGCCAACGCTCCGGTCAGGATCTTCACCCGCCACAGCGAGAGTCGCGATGCGGCCTTCATCTCGGTGCAGAACGGGCACTTCGTGAACGTGGGCGTGCCGCGCCGGGGGTGCAGTGCGCGGGTCACACCCCGGAACAGGTGACCCGACCCCCACAGCTCCGGCAGGAACCACAGTGCGGGCACAAGCGCGAACAACGCGACGATCAACTTGCGCGCCCCTGGATCGCGGCGCCACAGATACAGGCCATACAGCCCCCAGAAGGCCCAGGTCTCTGGGCGATCGAGCGCCGGAAAGAAGCCGATGATGAACGCCTGGCGCGGCTTATCGTCCAGGTGGCGGTCGACCGCGAGCAGCACCAGCCCCGCCCCCAGACACTCCGAGTAACCGAGCGCCGCGTCGCGGATATATTGAGGCGAGATCAGCATGCAGAGCGCCGCTACGCCGCCCGCGAGGACGGCCGGCCCGTAGGCGATCAAACGCGAGACGCCCTCGCGCCCAGCCGGGCCGGCGCCGAACCAGATCGTCAGGCGCGCGGCCAGCCTGAACGCCATCGCAACGGCAAAGATGGCCCCCGATCGCGCCACCGCCAGCCACAGGTCCGGCTGGGCCTTCCCGAACAGCGCAAACGGCACCGTGAACAGAACCGGGAACGGCTTGAACGAATTGGCGCCGACCGTGTTCAGCTTCAGATGGAGGATCTCGCGGCCCCACAGGAGCCACCCCCACGGGTCATAGCTCGGCGTCGACGGATAGAGCAGCGACAGCGACCCGAGCACCAGCGACCCGAACGCAAGCACCGCGTAAAGGCGCCACGAGGTCGAGCGCGCCCCGCCCGCGCCGCTGGGCTCGGCGTCCCGGGGAGCGGACACGGTCAACTGAGCGGTCGAAATGTGGGACACGGTTTTGGGGCCGCCGCCAGCCGGGCGACCGGAGAACCCGGATCGGATTCTAGAGGCCCGATCCGCCGGCGGTGGCGCGGGGTCCAACGTCGCGCCGATGTGCTTGTCTACTCCCGATGGATTCGTTCGAGCCGAGGGCCCGCCGCGTGGAGCGATCGCGAGCGAGCCGTAGACGCGCCGCTCGACGACGGTCGGTGCTCGCAGTGCTCGTCCTGCTGGTCTCCGCGGTCGTGATCATCGCGGTCCTGGCGAGTGGCGGTGGCGGTGGTTCGCCGGCGGGCGTGAGGCGCCCGCGCGTCGCAGCGACGCACCCCGCGCGTGCCGCGCGTGCCGCGCGCGCCGGAAGCGCAAAGGGCCATGTCCTCACCGCGGGCGCCGTGATCTCGACGGTGTCGCCGACCGCGCGTGGCGGCGCCCCTGGCACGACGCCGGTTCCGGTGCTCATGTATCACGTGATCGCGCCGCCACCCCCCGGCGCCCCGTTTCCTCTGCTCTATGTCCCCCCGGCCGAGTTCGCCTCGCAGATGCAGGCGCTGAAGGCGGCGGGCTGGCACGCGGTCACGCTCGACCAGCTCGAGGCCTACTGGTCGCGAGGCGTGCCGCTCGGACCGGGGAAGCCGATCGTGCTGACGTTCGACAACGGGTATCACTCACAGTACACCGGGGCCTTCCCTGTCCTCAAGCGGCTCGGCTGGGTGGCCGACGAGAACATGCAGCTGACCGGGCTGCCACCTTCCCAGGGCGGCCTCACGAACGCGCAGATCCGGGCGATGGTCGCCGCCGGCTGGGAGCTCGACACGCAGGGCATCAGTCACGCCGACCTGATCACGCTCGACTCCTCGGAGCTCTACGACCAGGTGGCCGTCGCCAGAAAGATCGTCCAGCGGCGCTTTCACGTGCCCGTCAACTGGTTCTGCTACCCGTCGGGCCACTACAACGCGACGGTGATCGCAGCCGTCCACGCCGCCGGCTACGTGGGCTCGACCACGGTGATGCCCGGTTGGGCGCATCCGACCGACGATCTCTACACGCTGCACCGGCTCCGCGTATTGGGCGGAACGAGCGCGGCGGGACTGCTCGCGCAGATCGCCGGAGCACGCGAAGACCCGCCCTCGCCAGCCTCGTACTCGGGATAAGGTCCACGCAGGCCCGCCGGCGTGCCGCTACCAGAGATCGCCGCGACCCGCTACGTCTCGCCCCTGCGCGAGGGCGGATCGCTGCCCGGTCTGCTCGAGGCGGACGACGACGGGATCTATGTCGTCAAGTGGACCGGCGCGGGCCAGGGGCCGCTGGCGCTCGTGGCCGAGGTGATCGGCGCCGAGCTCGCGCGGGCTCTCGGCCTCCGCGTCCCGGAGCTCGCGCTGATCGAAGTCGATGCGCGGCTCGCCGAGGCCGAGCCGGATCCCGAGATCCAGGACCTGCTGCGGGCGAGCGCGGGCATCAACCTCGGCGTCGACTTCCTCCCCGGAGCGGTACCGTTCGAGCCGCCCGCATCGCCGTCGCTCGCGGCGGACGTCGTCTGGCTCGACGGCTGGCTGATGAACGTCGACCGCACGGCGAGGAATCCCAACCTGCTCAGCTGGCACCGCGAGATGTGGCTGATCGACTTCGGCGCCGCGCTTTACCCGCAGCACGCGACGCACGATCTCGCCGCGGAGGCGCTGCGGCCGTTCCCGGCGCTCGGAGAGCACGTGCTCGCCGAAGCGGCCGAGCCGCTCCGCGCGGCGCACGCGCGGCTCGCGGCGCCGGCGATGGCGGCGATCGACGACGCTGTCGCGATGGTGCCCGAGGGCTGGCTCGTCTCGCATCCGCGGCAGGCCTACGCCGAATTCCTGCGGGCGAGGCTGCAAGCCGCGCCATGGCTCGGGGAGGCCTCAGGTGAGTGAGGCATACCAATACGCCCTCTGGCGAGTCGTCCCCGACGCGCAGCGTGGAGAGTGCCTGAACGTGGGTGTCGCCTTCTACAGCCCCCGCCTGCGATTCCTCGGCGCCCGCGTCGCGATCGACGAGTCGCGCATCCGCGCGCTCGCGCCGGAGATCGACATCGCGGCGCTCGGCTCCACTCTGAAGCACCGCGTGGCGATCGCCGCAGGCGACGAGACAGCCGGCTCGGTGGCGAAGCTACCGCCCGGCGAGCGCTTCGGCCTGCTGGTGGCGCCCGCGAGCACGCTCGTCCAGCCCGGTCCGGTTCACACCGGACTGTGCGAGGACGCGGCGGTCATGCTCGAGGACCTGTTCTCCCGGCTCGTGCTCCCGGGCTGACGCGACCAGGCGCGCCTCAGCGTTGTCGCGCCCGTCCCCGCTTGCGCCGGCGACGTTCCGCCGGGCTCGGCTTGCGCGTCTTCGGCTTCGGCTTGCCGCCACGCGCGCTCGAGCCGGCGGTCGTGGTCACGGCGCGGTCGCGGACCGGGGCGCGACGGCGCGCGTCGTGCCAGATGAAGAACGAGATCCCGCCCAGGAGCGCGAACGCGCCGATCGCTACCGCAATCGCGTCTCCGCCAGTGAAGCCGCTTCCGGACGAGGACGTCGTCGTCACCGGAACCGTGGCCGCAGGCGTGGTCGGCGCCGGGGTCGCGATCGCCGGAACACCAGGGGTGAGCGCGCTTGACGGCGCCCCGGCGACCGCCGCGGCCGGCGCGAGCGCGGCCAGCATCGCGGCAACCGAGAGCACTAGCGCGATGCGACGGGTCATCGGTAGCCTCGCCTACCGCTCGGACGCGAGCGGCTGCTCCATCGCGGGCGTCTCGGGCGCCTCTCGATACGGCTGCTCGTCTGTCACGTCCTCCTCGTGATAGACGCTCTCGGCGTTGACGGCCCAGATGTCGTGCTTGGTTCCGAGGAGGATGTTGTCGACCGCGCGCATGGCGGTCAGCATCGAGTGATCGGAGTTGTTGTAGCGATGCAGGCCGTTGCGCCCGACCTGGGTCAGGTTCTCGATCCCCTCCAGCCAGCCGCGGATCGTCGCGACGCGCTCGGGGTACTCGACGTCGTACATCGGGTACGCCTTATGCACGCGAACGGCGAAACCGAACTTGACATCCGCGGCGCGCGCGAGCCCGAGGTGCTCGATCTCGCGCGACGCCATCGCGACGAGGTCGTCGTCGGACATGCTCCAGGTCTCGTCGCCCTCGAAGCAGAAGTACTCCATGCCGAGTGAGGTGTCGGTGTCGTTGGGCACCAGGAATTCGCTCCAGGAGCGGAAGTTCTGGATCCGCAGGACCTTGACGCCCGGCTGGTGGATGTAGATCCAGTTGTCGTCCCACGAAACGGGCTTGTTGATCACGAGCGCGACGGTGAGGAAGTCGCGGTAACGGAGGCCGCGCGCCGCGTCCCGGACATCGCCGGGCGCCTCGGGATCGGCGATCCCGACCGTCGTGCGCAGGGGCAGCGAGGAGATCACGTGCGACGGAGTCAGCGTCTCGCCACCGGCGACGAGCTCGACGACGCGCCCGCCCTCCATCCGCAGCCGCGTGACGGGAGCGTTCAGGCGCACCTCGCCGCCGTGGGCCCGGATGTCCTCGGTCATCTGCTCCCACATCTGGCCCGGGCCATAGCGCGGGTAATTGAATTCGGAGATCAGCGACTTGATCTTGTTGCCCTTGTTCCCGAAGAAGGCGGACTTCGCGGCCGCGAAGAACGACAGGCCCTTGATCCGCTGGGCGGCGAACTCGGAGCGGATCTCGGTGCACGGCACGCCCCACAGCTTCTCCGAGTAGGTCTTGAAGAAATGCTGGTAGAGCCGCTTGCCGAAGCGGTTGGAGACCCAAGCCTCGAACGTGTCCTCGCGGCCCTTGGGCTTGACCGCGGCCCACGCGTACGACAGGCCGCAGCGCGCGAGCTCGACCGGTCCGAGCTTGCGCATCACGTCCATACCGTCGAGCGGGTACTCGAGGAACTTGTTGTTCCAGTAGATCCGCGACTTGCGCGGGCGCTTCAGGAACTCCTCTTTCATGATCTCGTGCCAGAGGTCGTCGACCTCCTTGACCTTCGTGAAGAAGCGGTGGCCGCCGAGGTCGAAGCGGTAGCCGTCGCGGACCTCGGTGCGCGCGATCCCGCCGACCTGGTCGGTCGACTCGAGCACGATCACGGGGTGCCCCTGCTTGGCGAGCAGATAGCCGGCGGTCAGGCCCGCGGGGCCGCCGCCGAGTACGACGACGGGGCGCTCGGTGGTGATCCCGGCGACCGGCGGCCGGGGCGGTCCGGCGGCCTTGATTGCAGCGTCGTCGGCGGGGATGGGCTGATCGTCAGGCATGTGAGTTCAGGAAACCTTCTGGTAGAGAACGGCGCTGTTGGAGAGGATGGTTGAGCCCGGGTAGGCGAGCGGCGCAAACGCGACGGCTTTGAGCTGCTTGTCGGTGGAGAACAGCTCACCCCACTGGGCGGATCGCCTTCGCACCAGCTGGGTCCACGGCGCCTCCCAGTTCTCTGCGCCTTCGGTCAGCGGGCGCACGAACAGTACCCGCTGGCCCGGCTTGACTTCGGCCATCAGCCGCGTGAACGTAGCTGCCGGGTTGGCGTTCTGAAGGCGCTGGAGCGCGTTTACCCAGTTCATATAGCGCGGGTCGGAGACCGGTCCGATCGTGCTCGCCCAGCGCAAGCCGCCGGGCATGTAGTACCAGGTGACGGCGATCTGGTCGGGCTGGCCGCTGATCACGAGATCGCCGGGGCGCAGCAACCCTTTCAACTCGCCGCCGATGTCGCGCATGTTGCTCTTGTACTTAGGCGTGTAGGAGGCGACGTTGATCAGGAACAGGCAGGCGAGCACGAGCGCCACCAGGCCGCCGATGCCGGCGCGCGCGAGGCCGAGCGCCGCTAGCAGCAGGGTCGCGCCGAGGATCGGCGCGAAGTACCTCGACACCCATGCGGGCGTGACCTGCGATGCGATCCACGCGAGCAGTAGCGTCCCGATCGGCAGCGCCAGCAGCGCGAACATCGCGGTCGCCTCGCGCGTGCGCCGGTAGGTCTTGGTGAACAGCGCCGCGAGACCGATGGCGGCGCCGAGCACGAGCACGCCGGTGACACGGTCGCCGCCGAGCAGGTCGCGCGAGAGCTGGACGGGAGCGCCAAACCGGGGCGAGGAGTCCCACGGCGCCCCCGTGTGGGTCGCCTGATAGATGAAGTTCGGCAGCCAAGGCAGGAACAGGACGAAGGCGCCGGCGAGCGCCAGCGCTGCGTCGCGCACGACGCCGCGACGATCGTCGGTCACGTACCAGACGGGCACCAACGCGAGCATCGCGCCGACCCCGAAGAAGATCCCCCAGGCGTGCGTGTAGAGCATCAGCGCCAACGAGACGGCAAACAGGATCAGGTACTTCCGCCGGCGGTAGACAAATGCGTGGACGAAGGCCGCCGCACCGATGATCCCGAGCAGGCCCATCAGCGAGTACATCCGCGTCTCCTGGGCGTAGGAGGTCAGGAACGAGCTGAACGCGAACAGCACGGCCGCCATCAGGCCGGCGCGGCGGCCGAACAGGCTCCAGCCGGCCCACAGCCCAACCGGGATCGCGAGCATCGAGAAGACCAGGGAGAGCGAGTGGGTCTCGGCCTCGCTCGATCCGAACACCTGCATCCAGACGTGCAGCATCAGGTAGTACAGCGGCGGCGAACCGTCGTGACGGAGCACGCCCGGGATCGCCGACAGCGAGTGCGAGGCGATCCCCACAGTCAGCCCCTCGTCGTCCCAGAGCTGGCCGTGGATGTAGCGCGTGCGCAGGATCAGCGACACCACGATCAGCAGCGTCAGCCCGACCCCGATCGCCAACCGCGAGGGGATCCGCTGGAGTCGCGGCGGCAACCGGATCTCGGGGACCGGTGGCGCGGGCGGGGCGGGAGGCCCGGGGGGAGGAGCGGTGACCGTCGACATCGGCAGCCCAGGTTACCTGCAGTGCTCGAACAGCCGGTACGTCCGCTGCGTGATCTCGGTGTAGTGGACGTGTGGCGGAACCAGCGGTAGCAGCGTCGCCGTGCCCGTGTCGCGAGTCTGGAAGATGACGTTCGGGGCGTCCTTGTCGGCGACCGACAGAGGGATCTCGTCGGACACGTCGACTGATTCGACGCCGAGGTACCACGCGACCATCGGCACCTGGTAGTTCTCCGTTTCGACCCGCCCGCAGGCGAGCACCGCCTTAGCGCCACCGGCCTCGTGGATGATCGCGTTCACGTCGTGACGCAGCTCCGCCTGGTAATGGAGCGCGCGGTTGAGCTGGTGGGCCTTGAGGTGCGTACCGACCCAGCCCGGGAAGAATAGGAAGAGCGCCGACACGGCCGTTACCGCAACCGCGGCGCCGGGTGCGGGGCTGATCCACCGTCCGAGCAGGTCTCCGAGCTTCCAGGCCGCGAGGCCCCACCCCACCCCGCCGACGACCACGATCATCGCTCCGCCGATGATCAGGTAGCGCTGGTTCCCCGAGAATCCGTACTGCTTCATCGCCGCGATCTCGACGAACCAGGCCACGCCGAGTACAGCCAGCGCGAGCACGATTCCCGCGGGCCGGCGGGCCTGCTCGCGAACCGCCGCCGCGAGGTCCGACGTCCGCTCGCGCAACGCCCGCCAGATGGCGATCGCGGCGCCCACCGCCATCAGGACGGTCACGATCTTGACGCGTGACAGAGAGACCTGCGATGCCGCCTTCAGCTCGGTGCAGAACGGGCACTTCGTGACCACGGCCGCGGGGGCGCCCTTCGGAGGGTGCAGGTCGTGCGTAACACCGCGGAAGATCTGACCCGATCCCCACACCTCCGGCAGGAACCACAGCGCGGGCGCGAGCGCGAACAACGCGATGATCAGCTTGCGCGCTCCGGGATCGCGCCGCCACAGATACAAGCCGTACAGCCCCCAGAACGGCCAGACCTCGGGGCGATCGAGCGCCGGGAAGAAGCCGATGATGAACGTCTGGCGCGGCTTGTCGTCCAGATGGCGGTCGATCGCGAGCAGCACAAGCCCTGCGCCCAGGCACTCCGAGTACCCGATTGCGCCGTCGCGGATGTACTCGGGGGAGATGAGGATGCTCAACGCGGCGATCGCACCGGCGAGAACGGCGGGGCCGTAGGAGATCGCGCGGGAGACAGTCAGCCGCCCACCCGTGGTGATGCCGAACCACAGCGTCAGGCGGGCGGCGAGCCTGAACGCCATCGCGATCGCGAAGATGGCTCCGGCCCGCGCGACCACCAACCACAGGTCTGGCTGAGCCTTCCCGAACAGCGCAAATGGCAGTGTGAACAGAACCGGGAGCGGCTTGAACGAATTGGCGCCGACCGTGTTCAGCTTCAGGTGGAGGATCTCGCGGCCCCACAGGAGCCACCCCCACGGGTCATAGCTCGGCGTCGACGGATACAGCAGCGACAGCGACCCGAGCACCAGCGACCCGAACGCAAGCACCGCGTAAAGGCGCCACGAGGTCGACCGCGTCGTGCCCGCGCCGGCTTGCGATGTGCGCTCCGCGTCCCGGAGGCCGGACGGGGGCAGCCGAGTCGCCGGGACCGACGCCTGCGTGCTCAAACCAGGTCCACGGTCGCCCGCGGGGGGAGGAGCGCGCCAAGAACGCGCGGCGGGACGCCGAGGCCGGCGATCGGTACAGGCGATGGCAAACCTACCCCTTCACTCCCTGGTCGAGGCACTTCTCGATCGTCGAGAGCTCCGTGTCGGGCGCCTGGTGCACGTACAGCAGCGCGGCCCCGATCACCTCGGCTCCCTGGGCCTGCAAGCTGGTCATCTGCTCCTGCTGCGCTCCGCCCGGCGTCGACGCGAAGTCGATCGTCGGGCCGGCCGGTAGCGCGCCCACCTGGAGCACCTCGGCCGGCGACGCACCGACCTCGGCGACCGGTAGGCCCGCGGCGCGGAGACATGCGAAGTAGGGCTCGCGGGCCTGATCGGCGACGCCGCGACCAAGGCGGAGCGGCGAGGCGGCGGGAACCGTCGAGCCCGCTACGGGCGTTATCTGGCTGCCGCAACCGGCCAGCGCCGCCGCAACCGTGCAGGCCAGCGCGATCGCACGCATGGAGCTGGTCAACCTCATGGACACGCGGGGACAGGGTAGAGGATCGGGTCATCTAGACTGGCGCCCGCCAATGCCCGCGTTCGCCGCGCTCACGGGACCGCTGCCCAAGGCCGGCGTGGTGATCCTCGCAGCCTTAGCCGCTGCCGTGCTGCTGGCGCAGGACCCGCGGGCTCGGGCACGGGCAATCGCCGGCACCGTCGTGCTCGCGCCGATCCTGCTGCTGGCGGAGATCTGGCGCTCGCCTCAGCTCGCGTTCGTCCATCGTCATCCACTGTTCGCCCTCGTCGGAGGGGCCGTCGCGCTGGCCCTGATCGTCGGACTCGCGATCATCATCGGGCGCCGGCCGAGCGTACTCGCGGTACTGGCCGTGGCGGCGCTCCCGTTCCGGGTTCCGATCGAGTCCTCGGGCACAACCTCGAACCTGCTCGTGCCGCTCTACTTCGTCGTCGCAGCGGGCGCGATCTCGGCGATCCTGCAGGGGCTGCAAGTGCCGGCGCCGAAGCGGGCGGCCGACCCCCGGGTTCCCGAGAGCACGCTCGTCCCGCGGACGGCCCGAGCCCGCGCGGCGCGATCCGCGCGATCCGCGCGAGCAGCGCGTCCGAGCGACAAGCCCCCGGCGGCAGGCTGGCTCGAGCGCCTGCTCGCGCTCTACATCGTGCTTTACGCCGTGCAGGCGGTGTACTCGCCCGGCTTCGAGTCGGCGCTCAGGAACATGGTCTTCTTCTACGTGCCGTTCACGCTGCTGTTCGTGCTGCTGTCCCGGCTCGACTGGACCCCAGATCTCGTTCGCCGGTGCTTGGCGGTGATCGTCGGACTAGCGCTCGTGTTCGCGGCGATCGGGTTCGTCGAGTACGCAACGAAGACGATCTTCCTCAACTCGCAGCTGATCCTTGCCAACAACCTGCACACGTACTTCATCGTCAACTCGGTCTTCCTGGACCCGAACATCTTCGGCCGCTTCCTGATGCTGGTGATGATCGGGCTGGCCACCGTGCTCCTGTGGGACCGCCGGCCGCGCGAGCAGGTGGCGGCGACGCTGTGCCTCGCCGTGCTCTGGGCGGGGCTGCTGCTGACGCTCTCACGATCGAGCCTCGCGACGCTGCTGCTCGGGCTGGGCGTGATCGCTGCATTGCGTTGGGAGATTCGACGCGCCGTCATCGTCGCGGCGGCCGTCGTCGCGGTCGGAGCGGCCGCGATCCTGATCTCACCGACGACCTTCGGCCTCAACCAAGGACTGGATAACGCCTCGAGCGGCCGCGCGAACCTGGTCACCCGCGGAGTTCACCTGTTCTCGCAGCGACCGGTCTGGGGCTACGGCTCCGGATCCTTCGAGGCCGAGTACAGGTCGCACTACCACGGCAATGCCCAATCGGTGTCAGCGTCGCACACGATCGCGATCACGATCGCAGCCGAGCAGGGGCTGATCGGCGAGCTCGTGTACCTGGCCCTGGTGATCGTGGCGGTGATCCGCCTGCTGAAGGGCGCCCGCTCCGAGCCGGCGCGGGTGGCGATCGCGGCGGCCTTCATCGCACTGCTCTTGCACACGCTCCTGTACGCGGACTTTCTCGAGGACCCGCTCACGTGGGCCCTGCTCGCAGTCGGCACCGCGCTCGCCCGCTCAGCGAGCATGCGCGCGCGACCGGCCCGGCGCCGGCGTGCCGACGCCGCCGCGACCGTCTGAGCGGGGCGCTATGCCGGCCCCGCGCCGCCGGCGACCGGTGTGGCGGCGCCGGCCTCGGCAAGCGGCACGACGTGGACTCCCTCAGCGGCGAGTGCTGCGCCTGGCACGAGCTCGCGCGCTTCGTCTTCGAACACTTGCAGATCGGCGTCGAATGGAGGCAGATGGATCAGCAGCAGATCCTCGACTCCGGCATCGCGCGCGACCGTCGCCGCCTGGGTGGCGGACGAGTGGATGTCGGCGTTGCGGGGTCGCGCACGCGTGAACCAGGACTCGTGTGCCAGCAGCGAGCATCCGGCCGCGAAGCCAGCCGATTCGGGGTCGTAGGCGGTGTCCGTGATCCAGGTGAGCTCGTCGCCGAGGCGCAGGCCGAGCGTCGGAGCCGAGTGGCGAGTTTGCACGCGCAGACGGACGTGGACTCCGCCGAGCTCGAGCTCGCCGGGCGGCAGCTCGCGGACGTCGATCCCCAGATCCTCGAGTGAGACGGGATGGAACGGCTCGTGTGACATCGGCGCGAGCAGCTCTGCCGTCGGGACCCCGTAGAGCTGGCTGCCCGGCCCCCAGATCGTCGCTTGCACCGGGACTCCGATCGCCGACAGGTAGGCGAGTCCGCAGATGTGATCCAAGTGGAAGTGCGTGAGGAGGATGTCGAGCCTCTCCACGCCCGCGAGCAGCTCCGGACGCTCGACGAGCCGGCCGAGGCCGGTGCCGGCGTCGATCATGATCGCGGCGTCGCCGTGACGCCACAGCGCGCACGCTGTGTGCCGACCTTGTGCCGGAAACCAGCCGCCGCCGCCGAGGATCGTCAGCCGATGCTGCATCGGGTCCCCGAGCCTACCTCGTAGGGGCGCCCGGAACGGAGAATTTCGTCACACTCGAATTAGCGGAAGGGGGGCAGGCCCCCCTCCCGGCCTCCCCCCGGGGCGGGTCGGGCGTCGGTCCGGCAGCGCCGGCGCTCGCGAACCCTCGCTGCCCGGCCCCCTGTGGGTGAGCCGGCACCCGGGTAGTAGTCACACCGGAGATGTGGGGTAATTCACTACCCGCGCCAGCGGATCGACGGGCGTCAGCGCGGCGGCTGGGGAGGGCCGGGCTTGACCGTCCCGGTAACCGGCCGCGCCAGCCACCGGGGGGGACGACCCGTCGGCCGTCCGGCCCACGAGGGACGCGCCGCGCGATTAGCCTTGGAGGACTTCCGCTTGTTGCCACAACAGCTCATGCTCGTTTCCTCTCTGTTCGACAGTCGGTAACCGCTCGCGCGTCGCTTGCTCGAGCAGGCAGGCCGCGCCCGAGAGCGCGAGCCAGGTCATCGGCGTGTCGCGTAGACGCTTTGCGGTCATCAGCGCGATCGGAGCCGCTACCCAGACGCTGAGACAGTAGAAGCAATCCAGGAGCTCGCCGAGCCAGCCTTCGCCCACTCGGTCACGCAGACGCACAACGGCGTCAGCCGGCCCATCCTCCTCTGCGACCAGATGCGTGACTCGCCAGGTCACGAGCGTTCCCAGGGCGAAGCGAACGCCGACGCTGTCGTCGCTCAATTAGTGCCCGCAGATACAGAAGGTCAGTGGGTTGGGCATGGCGTCCCTGTCATTTATGCCGGTGGTGACTCCCGGTCTGGTTGTTAGCGTGACCACGTACGAGCAGTTCTCCCAGCTAGTGGTGTTCTCCG
>Ga0302326_10007108_pt1 | contig 25022 bp, 22 predicted proteins | sample Palsa_T0_3_FD_202264 | JGI IMG/M metagenome (GOLD analysis project Ga0302326, IMG submission 202264) | Peat permafrost microbial communities from Stordalen Mire near Abisko, Sweden - Palsa_T0_3 | ecosystem: Environmental > Terrestrial > Soil > Palsa > Peat permafrost | place: Sweden: Abisko... | reverse complement strand
AGCGCGGCTACCCGGCCATGGTGATGCGCTACATCACCGCCGACATGCCACGCCTGGATGTACTGGCGCTGCCTGAGGTGGTGAGCGAGCTCACCATGCTCAAGCGCGGCCTGATACTCATGGTGGGGGCCACCGGCTCGGGCAAGTCCACCAGCCTTGCCGCGATGATCAACTACCGCAACGAGAACGCCTCCGACCACATCGTCACCATTGAGGACCCGATCGAGTTCCTGCACACCAACAAGCGCTCGCTCGTCAACCAGCGCGAGGTGGGCCTGGACACCAAGAGCTACGCACGCGCGCTGCGCGGGGTGGTGCGCGCCGCACCGGATGTGATCCTCATCGGGGAGGTGCGCGACAAGGAGAGCATGGAGGCGGCCATCGCCCTTGCGGGCACCGGGCACCTGGTACTGGCCAGCATGCACGCCAACAACTGCGCCGAGTCCCTCGACCGCATCATCAACATGTTCCCGCGCGAGCAACACCCGCAGATCTTCCTCGACCTCTCGCAGTACCTGCGCGCCATCATGGCGCAGCGCCTGGTGCTCGGTAAGGAGAACCGCCGCGTCGCCGCGATGGAGGTCATGATCAACACCCCGCACATCAGCAACCTGGTGAAGAAGGGCGACGTGATGTCGATCAAGGAGGCGATCAACGCTTCCGGCGAGAAGGGCATCCAGAGCTTCGATGTGGCGCTGCACGGCCTGTACAAGGCCGCGCGCATCGAGCTCGAGCAGGCACTGACCAACGCCGACTCGCGCGCCAACCTCGAAGCCAAGATCAACTTCGGCTAGGCCCTCTGCCGCATCCGCGGCGAGGATTGCAGCCGCTCACCCCGAGCGCCCGCCACTGACTGGCCGGCAATTGCTCCGGCGAGGCACGAAAGCCTCCAGGCGCTACCTGAATGAGATGAGGATCGACCCGATGCAGTCAACGGCCGTGGCGGGGTCTGTGTCCCTGGCCGCCTCCGCCAGAAGCTGCGTGCGTGCCTTGCGGTAGAGCCACCGCTCCCCGGGGCGGGCGGGGGCCTGCGCTGCGCCGCCTTCCCAGCCGTCCGCCTTCAGGAGCGGCTCAAGCGTGCCGTAGGTCAGGCACGCCCCGCTCGCCCCGAAGCTCAACGGATACCACTCATCGCCGAGGCGCACGAAGCGGGTGACGCCGTGCTTCGAGTCGCCCTCGAGCGACCCGGATACGAGCACCCGCGTGTGCAGGGCGAGCTCCACACCGAAGGCACGGTCGAAGTCCGAAGGCACGTCCGCGGGCGCTCTCGCATCCGCAACCATCAGCAGCCGCGCCACGAACTGCTCCGCGGTGCTCGGCAGACCCGAGGCGGCGGCGGCCTGATCCGCGCTCGCCGGCAGTGCGATGAGGGCGAGCGCCCATGCCGCAAGCTGTGCGGGGCGCGCGCCTTCAGAACACCGTGTACGCATCGAACACCGGGCCGTCGACGCACACGCGCTTCATCGCCTCACCTTCGGGCGTGCGCACCTGCACCGTGCAGCCCGCGCAGCCCCCGACCGCGCAGGCCATGAACTCCTCGAGCGATACCTGGCAGGGCACGCGGTAGCGGCGCGCGAGAGCTGCGCACGCGGCGAGCATCGGGGTGGGACCGCAGGCGAAGATCTCGAGCGTATCGAGCTCACTCGGGCCGAGCGATGCGAGCCACTGATCGGCGAGCTCGGTGACGAAGCCGGGGAAGCAGCCCGGGAAGTCCGAGCAGCTCGTGAGCCGGCTCGGTACGCCCCACTGCTCGAGCAGCGGCATGCAGGCGATGGTGCCGGCAGGCATGCCTGCGACGATGAGCGCCGAGGGGCGCGTGCGGAACGGGAAGGGCACTTCCGATCCCATGATCACGAGCGGCTTAAAGGACGAGTCTGCGCAGAGGCGCTCGGCGAGAAACACCATCGGCGGGATTCCCACCCCGCCGCCGAGCAGCAGCACGCGCGGACGCTCGCGGTGGACGCTGAAGGGCTTGCCAATCGGCCCGAGCACGGAGAGCTCCTCGCCCGCTTTCCTCGCCCCGAGCGCCTGCAGCCCAGGACCCACCACCTTGAAGAGGAACTCGATCCAGCCGGCCTGCGGCTCGGCGCGCATGATCGACAGCGGCCGGCGCATCGGGATCGAGGCCGCGCAGCTCACGTGCGCAAAGCTCCCGGGCTCTGCGTGCGCGGCGCACTTCGGAGCTGCGACCCTCAGGACGTACTGCTCCGCATCGTAGGCCAGCTGCGAGATGACGCGCGCCTGTTCCAGGAAGATGGTGCCGCGTGTGGCGGGGCTCATCGGGCCCCACCGAGCGCTTGCGCGAGCACCGCCATGCGCACGGCCACCCCGTTACGCACCTGATCGCGGATCACCGACTGCGGCCCGTCGGCGACCTCGGAGGCGATCTCGATGCCGCGATTCATCGGCTGCGGGTGCATCACGATGGCATCGGGGCGGGCGAGCAACAGGCGCTCGCGCGTCAGCCCCCAGGCGGCGAAGTACTGATCGGGGTCGGGGAGGTCCGCCTCCCCCATGCGCTCCTTCTGGATGCGCAGCATCATGACGACGTCGGCATCTTGGAGGGCGCCGTCCAGATGAGTGTGGCGCGTGGCCCCTTCGAACTCGCCCGCTTCCGGCATGAGGGCGAGCGGTGCAGCGATGCGCAGGTCGCTCACCCCGAGCCGCGAGAAGGCCTGCCAGGCCGAGCGCGCGACGCGCGAGTGGCGCACGTCGCCCACGATGGCTACCCCGAGCCCGGCAAAGCGCTGCTTGCGCTGGTACACCGTGAGCGCATCGAGCAGGCCCTGGGTCGGGTGCGAGAGGTGCGCCTCGCCTGCGGAGAACACGCTCACGTGCGGCGCCACGTTCTGCGCCACGAGCGCGGGCACCCCGGCCTGGGCATCGCGGATCACGAGCGCGTCCACGTGCAGCGCCTGCAGCGTGTAGACGGTGTCGAGCATGCTCTCGCCCTTGGCGCGCGAGGACAGCTGCACCTCGAGGTTCACCACCTGCGCGCCTAAGCGCTTGGCGGCGAGCTCGAAGCTCACGCGCGTGCGGGTGGAGGGCTCGGTGAAGAGATTGGCGACCGTGGCCCAGGCGAGTGCCTGGCTCATCGCAGGGGTGGCGCCAAGGGGCGTCACGAAGCTCTGCGAGTGCTCGAGCAGCCGCTCCAGATCTGCGCGCGAAAGCGTCTCGAGCGTCAGCAGGTGGCGCAGCGATCCGTCCTCGCGCAGCTGAGCGCTCATCGATTGTCCTCTGCCTCGCCCTGAAAGAAGCGCCCGAGAATCACCGCTGCGGCCGCGCTGTCCACCTGCGCGCGCGCGATGCGCCGCCGCCGCTCACCGCTTGCGCGCTGCGCCTTGAGCTGCGCCCCTGCCTCGAGCGAAGAGTAGCGCTCATCTACCAGGTGCACGGGCAGGGCGAAGCGGCGTTCGAGTTCCGCGGCGAAGCGCCGCGCGGCGGCACTGAGTGTCCCCTCGCTGCCGTCGGCATTATACGGCGCACCGACCACGAGACACTCCGGGGTGAGGTTGCGCACCTCGTGTTCGATCAGCTGCCAGTCCGGGCCGTTCCTGCCCACCATCGCAGCACCGCGCGCGGCGGCGCTGCGGGTGAGTGTGTCCCCGCAGGCGATGCCGATACGTTTAAGTCCGAAGTCGAAGGCGAGAACGGTTCCCGCGCGACTCATGCTCCGGGAAGGCGCGCGCTAGGCATGGCCGGCCTCGGGGGAGAGCCGCTCGACGTCGATTCCGAGCAGCCGCCAGGCCTTCGCCCAGCGCTCCTCGAACGGCAGCTCGAACACCACGCGCGCATCGACCGGCATGGAGATCCAGGCGTTGTCCTTCATCTCGCGCTCGAGCTGCCCGGACTCCCAGCCCGCGTAGCCGAGCGCGATGAACGCATCCGAGGGTCCCTCCCCGCGTGCCATGGCAGCGAGCACGTCGCGCGAGGTCGTGACCTGGATGGTGTCGGATACTTTGTGCGTGTGGTCCCACACCCCACCCGGGCGGTGCACCACGAAGCCGCGATCGGTGTGCACCGGACCCCCGCGCAGCACCGGCTGGGCGGCGATGATCTCGGAGGAGGGCTCGAGCTTCATCTGCGAGAGCACGTCCGAGAGCTTCATCGGCAGGGGCTTGTTGAGCACGATGCCGAGCGCGCCCTTGTCGGTGTGCTCGCAGATGATCGCCACCGTCTGCGCAAAATTCGGGTCCGAGAGCTGCGGCATGGCGATCAACAGGTGGTTTGCGAGGCTCCCGCCCTCGGCGTCGCCGAACGGCTGGCCTGCGGAATCCTCGCCCGGGAGCTCGCTCAGGGAGCTGTGCTTGGCGGCCATAAGCGCAGTATGGGCATGGCAGAGGCGAGTCTCAAGGAGCCGTTGTGACGGTCCCGCCGGTAAAGCGCCCCCCGGAGAACTGCCACTCGTATTCAAAGTGCAACACCCGGTAGTTCGCGGCCATCTCGGGCGGAAAGGGGTCGAACGGACTTGCCAGCTTCAGCGTCGCGAGCGCGGCCTGGTCCAGCTCGGCATCCCCGCTCGAGCGGCGCACCACCACGTTCACGATGTTCCCGTCGGCGCTGATCGCGACCTCGAGCAGGGGGTTCGCGTTGGCGCCGGTCGTGCGGGCGGCCCTCGGGAAGTTGATCGTGCCGATGCGCTCCACCTTGCCACGCCAGCGATCAAGATAGGGGGCCACGGTCGAGGACTCGGTATCGGGCGTGAGCCACAGTTCCTCGCGCTTCGGCCCCCTGAGCTGCGCCGGATCGGGGTCGTCCTCGGGGCCCGGCTGCGCGGTCGGGGCGGCCTGGACCAGCAGCGGCCGCTCCTGCACCGTTCCGGTCGTGCCGGTATCGGCGGCGAGGTAACGCACCTGCGTGCTCCAGCCAGTTGTGGTCAGCACGCGCTCCTGGCTGCTACCGGCCATATCGCCCTCATGCGCCAGCGAGTCGCCCTCGGGGCTGCCTTCGTGCTGCGGCTGTGGGAGGGCCGAGGGGCGATTGTGCGCTGCCACAGCGGCGCGCGTGTTGCCCGAGCCGAGCTGGGTGCGCTGCGAGAGGTAGGTGGCCGACTCGTTGCGGTCGGACTCGGGCAGCTCGTCCGACACCAGGAGCACCTCCAGTCCCGGCGCGCCATCCTTGTCGTGCGCTGCGGCGTTGAACGTCAGGCCCACGATAACCAGCCCGTGCACCAGGGCGGCGAGGAACAGCGTGGTCAGCAGGCGCTCCCGGACCGGGGCATGACCTTCGCGCAGGGAAAGTGCACGGCGGGGCATGGCCGGTGCCTTCAGCCCGCCGCTGCCGCCGCGACGGGGGTACCCGCCACGAGGCGCCGCTCGATGGCGTCCATCAGAGTGTCCGCGATGTGGATGCCGAACTGCTTGTCGAGCTCGCGGATGCCGGTCGGGCTCGTGACATTGATCTCGGTCACGAAGCCGCCGATCACGTCGAGCCCGACGAACAGCATCCCCTTGGCGGCGAGCACCGGTCCGATCTGCTCTGCCAGCCAGCGGTCCCGATCGTTGAGCGGCCGGCCGACCCCGCGGGCGCCGGCGGCGAGGTTGCCGCGGTGATCATCCGGGCTCGGGATGCGGGCGAGTGCATAAGGAACGGGCTCCCCATCGATCAGCAGCACGCGCGAGTCCCCGCTCTCCACGATATCCGGGATGTAGCGCTGCGCGAGCGCGAACTGCGCCCCCGAACCGGTGAGGGTCTCGAACACCACGCGCGCGTTGCGGTCGGCCTTCTCCAAGACGAAGATCGAGCGCCCGCCCATGCCATCGAGCGGCTTGACCACGATCCTGCCGTGCTCGCGCAGGAAGGAGGCCAGCTCCGCCATGTCGCGCGTGATGAGGGTCGGCGCGCAGCACTCGGGGAACCAGGCCGTGTAGACCTTCTCGTTGATGTCGCGCAGCCCCTGCGGCCGGTTGACGATGAGCACCCCCTCGGCCTCGGCGCGCTCGAGGATGTAGGTGCTGTAGATGTACTCCATGTCGAAGGGCGGGTCCTTGCGCATCAGCAGGCAATCGAGCGCGTTCATGGGGGCGAGCACCGCTGGCCCGAGCGTGAACCAGTCGGCGGGGTCGGCGCGCACGATGAGCGAGCGCATGGAGCCCATCGCGCTGCCGTCGCGCAGCAACAGGTCGCGCTGCTCGAGGTAGACGAGTTCGAAGCCGCGCGCCTGAGCGGCGAGCAGCATCGCCAGCGTTGAGTCCTTCGCGTAGGTGATGGCGCCGATGGGATCCATCACGACGGCCAGTCGTTTTGGGGTGCTCACGGCGCGATTATGCCCGCCGGCGTCACGAATATGTCTGCGGGGCATCCAGGTCCGCCGCGAGGTGCGAAAAACGTGACGAGTGTGGCATAGCAGGGGGTATACCGATATGTTAAAACCTCGCGCTGCGCTCGCCTCAGTGCGCCTTAGGCTTGAGTCGGTGCGCTTGGCCTTCTAGGAGAAGGAGTCATCCGAACGTGACCGGCAGCAGCACGAAGCTCCAGGGTCTGAAAGTCCTCGTCATCGATGACAGCAAGACCATCCGACGCACGGCAGAGACGCTGCTGGCGAAGGAGGGGTGCGAGGTGTTCACCGCCATCGACGGGTTCGATGCGCTCGCCAAGATCGCCGATCACCAGCCCGACATCGTTTTCGTCGACATCATGATGCCGCGCCTGGACGGCTACCAGACCTGTTCGCTGATCAAGCACAACAAGGTGTTCCGTTCCATCCCGGTCATCATGCTCTCATCCAAGGACGGCCTGTTCGATCGCGCGCGCGGCCGCATCGTCGGCTCGGAGCACTACCTGACCAAGCCCTTCACCAAGGACGAGCTGCTCTCCGCGATTGAAACCCACATCGGGAGCTGATGCTCATGCCGCTCATTCTGATCGTCGACGACTCGCCGACCGAGCTGCACGTGATGCAGAAGGCGCTCGAGAAGCATGGCTACCAGACCGCCGCGGCGGCCGATGGGGCCGAAGGCGTGCGCCTGGCCCGCGAGATGGCGCCCGACCTCATTTTCATGGACATCGTCATGCCCGGTATGAACGGCTACCAGGCCACGCGTGCCTTGGCGAACGACCCGCGCACCCGCACCATTCCGATCATAATGGTGACTTCCAAGGGCCAGGAAACCGACCGCATCTGGGGACTGCGCCAGGGAGCGATCGACTATATGGTGAAACCCGTGTCGCCCGATCAACTGGTCGCCAAGGCGCAGGCGACCCTGTCCTCGTGAGCGCGCAGCGCGGCGTGTCAGGCACGTTGCGAGCCGTGTAACCATGACCGAGCCGACGAAATCCCACGAGGTCGAGCTGAAGTCGCTCCGCGACCGACCGTTTGCGCTGCTCGCCGAGCTCGAGCGGCGCGGCCGCTCGGTCTCCGCGCAGCACAGCCAGGAGGCGGCCGGCGGCCACGAATGGGTCGGCGTGGCGCTGCGCATGGCGGGGGACCTGTACCTGGTGGCGCGCGAGGAGACGCGCGAGGTGCTCGGGGTGCCGACAGGCACCACGCGGGTGCCCGGCGCCAAGCCCTGGATCAAGGGACTCGCCAACGTGCGCGGGCAGCTGCTGCCGATCATCGACCTGCGTCTGTTCCTCGGCAGCGGTGTCACCCCCGTCACGCGCAATACGCGCGTGCTGGTCGTGAATCATCGCGAAATCCCCGCAGGCCTCGTGGTCGATGAGGTGCTCGGCTTCCGGCGCTTCGCGGAATCGGAGTTCTCCGGCGATGCACCGCCCACGGTGGCGCGCTGCGAGCGCTTCCTCGCAGGGGCCTTCCGCCGCGGGCCCGAGCAATGGCCGGTCTTGAGCCTGCGCGCGGTGCTCGAGAGCCAGGCGTTCTCGGAGGCCGCGGCATGAACGCAACCCCCGCGCGTGCACCCGGGATCCTCGCGCTGCTCCTGGCGCTCGCCGTGGTGTTCCTCATCGGTGGCGCGGTCACCTATCTGCTGCAGGGCCGTGGCGCCAGCGGCCCCACGGCGGTGCCCGTGGATGCGCTCTACAGCCTCGCCCTGAATGCCGAACCTGCACTCGCAGGCGACCCGAAGGCGCTCGCGGAGTTTTCGCAGAACGAGAAGTCACTCGAGGATGCCGCCTCGCGCAATGCGGGTGCGCCCTTTGCCAGCGATGCGCGCTTCACGCGCCTGATGGGGAACGCTGCGGCCGTGCTGCACGCGAGCGGGGCGCTCACGGATGCGGGCAGCGCGCTGCAGGCGATCCGAAGTGTCGTGCCGCGCCTGACGGATGCGGCCACGGCGCTCGCGGCAACCCTGCCACCGGGACCGAGCGCAAGTGCCGGCGCGCTCGAGCGCTTCCAGGGGCGCGCCGCGGGTCTTGAGCTCGATGCAGGTACGCTCGTGCAGGGCGGCGCCGATCCGCAGGGGGCCGCGGCGCGTATCGCGCAGACGAATGACTTCCTGGGAGACGTGCTCGCAGGCTTCGCAGGCGCCAGCACCACGCTCGGTCTTCCCCACCTCACCGCGCCGGAGGCCGCCCCGCACCTGCAGAACCTCGTGGCGCTCTACGTGGAGCTCGGCGGCGCGGTGAAGCGCCTCGTGGCGGCAGCCCCTGCGCTGCCGGCGGCGCAGGCTGCCGCGCAAGCCATTCCCGCGGACGCCCGCGTGCTTGCGGGTGTGGCACCGGGTGCGCCCGGCGCGCTCGCGCGGGTGTTGCCGTGGCTCTCACCGGCACTGCTTGCCGTGAGCCTCGCGCTCCTCATCGCAGGCCTGGTGCTGGCGATCAACATGCGCCGCTCGGCGGAGCGGGCGCGCAGACGCTCGGATGCCCAGCGCGTGGAGAACGACCGCAACCAGCAGGCGATCCTGCGCCTGCTCGATGAGCTCTCGAGCCTGGCGGACGGGGATCTCACCGTGCAGGCCACCGTCACCGAGGACATCACCGGTGCGATCGCCGATTCCATCAACTACGCGGTGGATGCGCTGCGGGGCCTGGTGGGCACCATCAACGGCTCTGCCATCCAGCTCGATTCGGCCACGCGCCAGACGCAGGCCCTCTCGCAGCACCTCGCCAAGGCGAGCGGCGCGCAGTCCAAGCAGATTGCCTCTGCGACCGAGAGCGCAGCCAGCATGGCCGGCTCGGTGGAGGAGGTGTCGGGCAACGCCGAGCGCGCCGCCGACGTCGCGCGCCACTCGGTCGAGGTGGCGCACAAGGGCGGGGATGCCGTGCGGCGTACCATCGACGGCATGAACGCCATCCGCGAGACCATTCAGGAGACCTCCAAGCGCATCAAGCGCCTCGGGGAGAGCTCGCAGGAGATCGGCAACATCGTGGAGCTGATCAACGACATCGCCGAGCAGACCAACATCCTGGCGCTCAATGCCTCGATCCAGTCCTCCATGGCCGGTGAGGCCGGCCGCGGCTTTGCGGTCGTGGCGGATGAGGTGCAGCGCCTCGCCGAGCGCGCGGCGAACGCCACCAAGCAGATCGAGGTGCTGGTGCGCACCATCCAGACCGACACCAACGAGGCGGTGGTGTCGATGGAGCGCAGCACCACGGACGTGGTGGGCGGAGCGCTGCTCGCCGAGAACGCCGGAGCTGCGCTGGAGGAGATCGAGCAGGTATCCAACCAGATCGCAAGCCTGGTGCAGAACATCTCCGGGAGCGCTCGCGTGCAGACCGGAGCTGCGCAGAACATCGCCCGCAACATGCAGGTGCTCAAGGAGATCAGCGCCCAGACAGCCGAATCAACCCATGCGACCTCGGCGGCCATCGCCAAGCTCGCGGAGCTCTCCGCGGGACTGCGCAAGTCCGCGTCCGGCTTCCGCCTTCCCGGCAGCAGCGGCGCGGGCACCGGGAGCGTGCGGCGAGTTGAGGACGCGACGCTGACGACGGCCAAGGTGCGCCAGATCTCCGCGCTGGGCGGCTCATAAGGTCCGGGAGCGAAAGCCACTGCATGCCTGAACTTGCATACCAGACACTCGATCTGGTCGGCCGTGAAGTCAACGCGACTCTGACGGAGGCCCGCACCGCACTCGAGAGCTACGTCGAGCAGCCCGACAACGCGGCGCTCCTGGAGCGCTGCGTGCAGAACCTGCACCAGGTGCAGGGCGTGCTGCGCATGCTCGAGATCTATGGCGCGGCGCTCCTCGCCGAGGAGATGGAGCACGTCGCGCAGTACCTGCTTGCGACCCACAGCGAGCGCAAGAGCCAGGCCGAGAGCCTGGATGCCCTGATGCGCGCCATGGTGCAGCTGCCTGACTACCTCGAGCGTGTGCTCGCAGGCGGGCGGGACCTCGCACTCGTGCTGCTGCCGCTGTTGAACGATCTGCGCGCGGTGCGCGGCAACTCGCTCCTGTCCGAGGGCACGCTGCTGCTCTTGAACCTCAAGTCCGACATGCAGCCGCAGCCGGCCACGCTCCTTGCCGGGGAGTCGGCGATGACGGTCGAGCAGTGGGCGCGCCGTCTGCGCGCGCGCTATCAGCACGGTCTCATCGGCTGGATCCGCGGCGAGCGCCTCGAGCCGAACCTGGAGATCCTTGCCGCGGTCGCGCGCAAGCTCGAGCAGATCGCCACCCGCCAGCCGCTGTTCCAGCTGTGGTGGGTGATCGGGGCGGTGATCGAGTCGCTGCAGGAGCGCGGTCTTGAGGGCGGGCAGTCGGTGAAGCGCCTGCTGGGCCTGGGCGATCGCGAGATCCGCCGCCTGTACGAGCAGGGCGAGGCGCACTACGCGCAGACCCCGCCGGTCGAGCTCCTGAACAACCTCCTCTATTACGTCGGGCGCTCCGAATCCACCGGCCCGCGCGTGAGCGCGGTGCGCGCCTCGTTCCGGCTCTCCGAGCTCCTGCCGGTCGATGAGAGCATCGAGCAGGAGCGCGAGAACCTCTCGGCACCGTCGGTGAAGCTCATGCAGACGGTGGCGGCGGCGATCCGCGAGGATCTCGCCAAGGTCAAGGACGTTCTGGATATCTTCGTGCGCCGCGGAGCCGGCCAGCCCCAGGAGCTCGCCCCGCAGGTGGAGCTGCTGCGCAAGATCGGCGACACGCTCGGGGTACTGGGACTTGGCGAGCTGCGCGCGGGCGTGCAGATGGAAACCGAGCGGCTCGGACGCATCGTCGGCGGACAGCTGCGCGCGGATGAGGCGACGCTGGTGGAGATCGCCGCCACGCTGATCGGCATCGAGGACAAGCTCGATGACCGCCTGGTCGGCATGATCCTGCCGCCGAAGGACATGGAGATCGCCCAGCCCGCTGGCGACAGCGAGTTCCAGCAGGTGCAGGCGGCGGTGCTGCGCGAGTGCATCGTGAATCTCGCGCGTATCAAGGAGGCGGTGACGCAGAGCGTCGGGGGGACGCTCGAGGCCTCGGGCCTGGACAGCTGGCAGGACCTGATGCGCGGCATCAAGGCGGGGCTGCTGCTGCTCGGCAAGTCGCGCGCCGTGGAGATCATGGACGGCATCACCGGGCAGTTAAAGCGCGTGATGCAGCCTGGCATGCACGCACTCCCGCTGGGGTTCGTCGACCGACTCGCCGATGCGATCGTGAGCATCGAGTACTACATGGAGACGCTGCAGGCCGGCCGCGCGGACCCCTGGTACATGCTCGATAACGCCCAGGCGTGCGTGACGGCGCTCGAGCAACAGGAGACCCCCGCTCCTCCCACGGTAGCCCCGCTCGAGCCCTCCGCCTACGCGCGCACCGTGCAGATCCACGCGCTGCCGACTCCCCCGGCCGAGGAGCCGCAGCGGGATATTGTGGCGCTTGATTCCACGGCGCCGACGCTTGCCTCACCGTTCGTGAAGGCGGAGCCAAAGGTCGAGTACTCCGATCCTGAGCTCATCAAGCTCTTCACCGAGGAAGCTCGCGAGGAGCTGGTGAAGATCCAGCGCGATTACCCCATCTGGGACCAGAACCCGCTGGAGCGCGAAGCGCTCATCGGCGTGCGACGCTCGTTCCACACGTTGAAGGGCAGCGGGCGCATGGTCGGTGCACGCGCACTGGGCGAGTTCGCCTGGTCGATCGAGAATCTCCTGAACCGCGTGCTCGACAACACGCTCAGCCGCTCGCCGGCCATCCTAGAGACGCTGCGCGCGGCGACCGCAGCCCTGCCCGAGTTCGTCACCGAGCTCGAGAACGGCACTCCCGTGCGCACTGATGTGAGCGCGATCTCCTCGCGCGCTCACGCGCTCGCTGCGGGGCGTTCCGCTGGCGCAGCGCGTGTGCCGGAGCCCGAGCGAGTCGTGAGCGCAGCCCCGCCGCCCGAGGCTCCCGCCCCGGCAGCTCCCGTGATGTCAGCGCCTGTGCCCGCGCCTGAACCGGTCGCCCCCGCTGCCCCTGCAGCGCCCGTGAGCGAGCCGGTTGCCGAAGCGGCACCGCCCGCCCCGCCGCCCGAGGAGCTGCAGCCCTCGGAGTTCGACACGTTGCTGTCTTCCCAGGAGCTCTTCGCACCGGAGGAGATCTTCGTCGCGACGCAGGCTCCGATTCCCGCAGCACCCCCAGCACCTGCAGCCGCCGCAGCCCCTGCGCCGCCTGAGGCGGCCGCCGAGCCCGTTGCCGTCCCGGAGCCTGAGCCAGCCGCCGATGACACGCTGCGCGACATCTATGCCCGCGAGACCGCCGCGCACGTCGCCACGGTGCGTGCGTTCCTCGCGCGCGAGTCGCAGCTGCTCGGGCCGCACCACTTGCCCGAGGATGTTTACCGTGCCTGCCACACGCTCTCGGGCAGCTCGAAGATGGCGCAGGCACGCCACGGCATCCGCCTGGCCGAGCCGCTCGATCGCTGGCTGCGCCGTGCCTACAGCAGCGGGGCGGGACTGAGCAGCGCTGACCTGACGCTGCTCGGGGACTGCATGGTGGCGATGGATTCGGTCGCCACGCACCTGGACGAGCCCACCGGTTACTTCGTCAACCACTGGGCGCTGCTCGAGCGCATCGAGCGGGCCGATCGCGGACTGGATCAGCGCATGGCGGATGCCGCGCACGCCGAGGCACCTGCCCCCGAGGCTGAGGCCGGCAGCACCGCCGCGCCGTCCGAGGAGTCCATGGACTTCGACCCGGAGGTGGCCGCGATCTTCACGGACGAAGCGACCGAGCTCATCGACGCCGCCGAGCAGGCACTCGCCGCCTGGCGCGCGGAGCCGGAAAGCGCCGAGGCGCGCCTGGGCTTGAAGCGCCCGCTCCACACCCTCAAGGGCGGCGCGCGCATGGCCGGCATCAGGCCCATGGGGGACTTGAGCCACGAGCTCGAGTCGCTCGTGCTCCTGGTCGACACGGGCCGGGTCATCCCCGGCAGAGCACTGTTCGAGACCATACAGGCGAGCCTGGATGAGCTCGCTCGCATGCGCGAGCTGGTCGCCACGGGCCAGCGCGTGACCGGGGCGAACGCGATCATCGCGCGCCTGCAGGATCTCGCACGAACGCCCGCTGCGGCGGCCGAGCCACCCGTCCCCGCAGCCCCTGCCGCAGCCGCACCCGCGCCGGCCCCGGAGCCTGCACCGGCTCCCGCCCCCGAAGAGGCAGGGGAAAGCGCGCCGGTCGCAGCCGCACCTGCCGCGCCCGATATCGCGCCAGAGGCGCCCGTTGCCGTCGCGCCCGAGCCGTCAGCCCCGGCAGAGGCGCCGCCGGAGAGCTTCGCGACGCCACTGGAGCTGATCGATTCTCACGGCGCCGACTTCGACACGGCGCTGCGCAAGATGAACGCGGAGCTGCGCCTTGCCGCCGAGTCGGCCGAGCAGGACCGCGCCGCCGCCCGGCAGACACCGGATGCGCAGGAGACTGCCGAGCCTGAGTTCACATCCGCCGATGGGGCACCCGCGCCGGCCGAGGCCGCAGCTTCCACCGCACCGCCTCCGGCAGCTGCCTCCGAGCCGCACGCCGATGAGGGGCTCGTTGCCCCGCAGCCGGTGCCGCCCGGGCGCGAGCCGGTCACCGGCGGTGAGCGCCAGGAAATGGCGCGCGTGGACGCGGACCTGCTCGACCAGCTGCTCAACATCTCGGGCGAGGCGAGCATTGCGCGCGCGCGGCTTGAGCAGCAGCTCGGCTCGCTGGATTTCAACTTAGGGGAGCTCGCGCGCACCGTGACGCGCCTGAAGGAGCAGCTGCGCAGCCTTGAGATCGAGACCGAGGCGCAGATCCTGCACAAGCACGAGGACGAGGGGCCGCACCGCAGCCAGTTCGATCCGCTCGAGCTCGATCGCTACTCCGCCATCCAGCAGTACTCGCGCGCGCTCGCCGAGACCGCCAACGACGTCGCGAGCATCCAGCAGCTGCTCGAGAATCTCGCCAAGGACACGCAGAACCTGCTGCAGCAGCAGGCGCGCACCATCACCGAGCTGCAGAACGGGCTGATGCGCACGCGCATGGTGCCGTTCCAGCGCCACGTGCAGCGCCTCGCGCGCATCGTGCGCCAGGCAGCCGCCGATACCGGCAAGCGCGCCGAGCTCACCGTCGAGGGCGCATCCGGGGAGCTCGACCGCCAGGTGCTCGAGCGCATGCTGCCGCCCTTCGAGCACATGCTGCGCAACGCCGTGGTGCACGGCATCGAGAAGCCCGAGGAGCGTATCCGCCGCGGCAAGCCGGACACCGGGCGCATCCTGCTCGAACTGCACCGCGAGGGCGCCGAGATCATGGTGCGCCTCACCGACGATGGCGGCGGCATGAACCTGAAGGCGATCCGCGAGAAGGCACTCAGCCTCGGGCTCATCGGTCACGAGCAGACCTTAAGCGATGAGGAGGCGATGCAGCTCATTCTCGAGCCCGGCTTCTCAACCGCAGGCGCCATCACCCAGTCCGCCGGCCGCGGTGTCGGCATGGACGTGGTGGCGACCGAGATCAAACGCCTGGGCGGTGCGCTGCACATGGAGACCAAGGCGGGCGAGGGGACGGTGTTCAGCATCCGCCTGCCGCTCACGCTTGCGATCAGTCACGCGCTCGTGGTGCGCACCGACGAGGAGTACTACGCACTCCCGCTGCCGACCATCGAGGGCGTGCTGCGGCTGTCGAAGGCGGAAGTCGCCGCGCACCTCGGGCGCGATGCGGCGGTGTTCGACTACGGCGGCCAGAAGTACCGCTTCCAGCACCTCGGCACCTTCGTGGGACTCCCCCCGGCGGAGCTGCCGGCGCAGGACGTGACGGTCCCGGTGGTACTGGTGCGCGCGGGCGAGCACTCCACCGGTCTGGTAGCGGATGAACTCGTGGGGAGCCGTGAGATCGTGGTGAAGTCCGTGGGCCCGCAGATCTCGAGCATCCGCGGCATCTCCGGCGCCACCATTCTCGGCGACGGCCGCATCGTCATCATTCTCGACATCGGCGCGCTGGTGCGTGCCGAGTGGCGTGCCCGCGCACAGGCACCAGCTCCGCCTCCCAGGGAGCGCGCCGACCGGCGCACGTTTGCCATGGTGGTGGACGACTCGATCACGGTGCGCCGCGTGACGCAGCGGCTGCTCGAGCGCAACGGGATGCGGGTGCTGACCGCGCGCGATGGCATGGACGCAGTCGCGCTGCTGCAGGACAACGTGCCGGATGTCATCCTGCTCGACATCGAGATGCCGCGCATGGATGGCTACGAGGTCGCCGCCCACGTGCGCAACGATCCGCGCCTGAAGGACGTGCCGATCATCATGGTGACCTCGCGCGTCGGGGAGAAGCACCGCGCGCGCGCCATCGAGCTCGGCGTGGACGACTACCTCGGCAAGCCCTACCAGGAGGCGCAGCTGCTCGATGCCATCGCGCCGCTGGTCGAACGGCGGCGCGCGCGCGCGCAGGCGTACGGGAGCTGACCGGTGCCCGAGCGCGTCACGGAGATCTATAGCCTCCTGGTGCCGCTCGTCGATGGGCGGCTGATCATCCCGCGTGCCTGCGTGGCTGAAGTGATCGGCTTTCAGACCCCTTCCGAGATGACCGGTGCGCCGCCCTGGTACATCGGCACCGTGCCGTGGAACGGCAAGGCGGTGCCGCTCGTTTCCTTCGAGGGCGCCTGCGGCCAGATGATCCCGCCGGCGAGCGGCAGGACGCGCATCGTCATCCTGCATGCACTCGGCACGCGCGTGGAGGGCGGCAACTTCGCGCTCGTCTCGCAGGGCTTCCCGCAGCTGGTGCGCGTGAGCTCGGACGTCGTGCGGGCGGACAACTCGCGCGTGTTCCCCGAGCGCACGCCCGTCATCTGCCAGATCCGCATGATCAACGAGACACCCCTGGTGCCGGACCTTGAGCGCCTGGAGGAGATGATCGCGGACGAGACCAGCATCGGCTAGGCGCCGCAGAGCTCAAAGATCCCCGAATCTTCCCTGCAGCAGCGCAAGCGCTGCGATCGCTGCGGTCTCGGTGCGCAGCACCCGCGGCCCGAAGCGCACGGCGGCAAAGCCTCCCGCCAGGGCCTGAGCCTGCTCCTCCTCGGTGAAGCCACCTTCCGGACCGATGAGCACGGTGAGCGCAGACGGCCGCGCCTCGATCTGCTCGATACCGCGCGCGGCATCAGGTGAGAGCAGGACGCGCGTGAGGCCGCCGTCATGCTCCGGCGCCTCACGTGCGGCGCGCAGAAAATCCGCAAGCGCCACGGGGGCTGCGATCTGTGGCAGGTGATTGCGTCCGCTTTGCTCGCAGGCGGCGACTGCGATCGCGCGCCAGTGATTTAGCTTGCGCTGCGACTTAAGGACGTCCAGGCGCACGACGCTGCGCTCAGTCAAGAGCGGCACCAGCTGCGCCACGCCGAGCTCGGTGGCCTTCTGCAGCACCAGATCCATGCGCTCCCCGCGCGAGATCCCCTGCGCCAGCGTGATGGCGAGCGGGGATTCGCGCTCGAGCGCGCGGTGCTCCCCGAGGGCGATCGTCACCTGCCCACCGTTCACCGCCACGATCTCGGCCGGGTACTCCCCGCCCTGGCCGTTGAAGACCGTGAGCGCATCACCGCGGCCCAGGCGCAGCACGCGCGTGAGGTGAGCCGCCGCACCGGGTGGCAGATTCACGCGCTGCCCGCTTGCGAGCGGCGCATCCACGTACACGCGTGTCAGTCGCACGTGGCAAGCTCGATGCCCTCGCGGGCCACCTCGACCATGAGGTCGATCTCCGCGAGCGTCACCACGTAGGGCGGCATGAAGTACACCACCGTGCCGATCGGGCGCAGCAGCACCCCGCGCGCGAGCGCGTGCCGGTAGATGATGAGGCCGCGCCGCTCCTGCCAGGGATAGGGCGTGCGCGATGCCTTCTCGGCCACGAGCTCGATGGCGAGGATCATGCCGCGCTGGCGCACCTCGGCCACGTGCGGGTGATCTTCGAGCGCGCGGGCGCGCTCGAAGAGGTGCGCGGCGAGCGCGCGGTTGTTCTCGAGCGTGCGGTCGGCGCGGAAGATCGCAAGACTTGCGAGCGCTGCGGCGCACGCGAGCGGGTTACCGGTGAAGCTGTGCGAGTGCAGGAAGGCGTTGAGCTTCACGTACTCATCGTAGAAGGCCGCGTACACGTTCTCCGTCGTCAGCACCGCAGACAGCGGCAGGTAGCCGGCGGTGAGTCCCTTCGACAGGCACATGAAGTCCGGACGGATGCCGGCCTGCTCGCAGGCGAAGAGCGTGCCGGTGCGCCCGAAGCCCACCGCGATCTCGTCCGCGATGAGATGCACGCCGTGGCGGTCGCAGGCCTCGCGCAGCAGCGACAGATATACCGGGTCGTACATGCGCATCCCGGCGGCACACTGCACGAGCGGCTCCACGATCACCGCGCAGGTCTCGTGCGCGTGGCGGGTGAGCGCTGCTTCCATGTCCGCGAAGCGCCGCTGTGAGTGCTGCGCCCAGCTCTCACCGCGCTCGCGCTCGAAGCAGTCCGGCGATGCCACGGTGATGACGTCCATGAGCAGCGGTCGGTAGATCTCCTTGTAGAGCTCGACGTTGCCGACGGCGAGCGCGCCTAAGGTCTCGCCGTGATAGCTGTTGGCGAGGGTGATGAAGCGCCGCTTGGCGCTTTTGCCGGTGTTGCGCCAGTAGTGAAAGCTCATCTTCACCGCAACCTCGATCGCAGAGGAGCCGTTATCGGCGTAGAAGCAGCGGGTGAGACCTGCGGGGGCGAGCGCGGTGAGCGCCTCGGAGAGCTCGATCACCGGCTCGTGCGTGAAGCCGGCGAGGATCACCTGCTCGAGCTTATCGAGCTGCGCGCGCACCGCGGCGTTGATGCGCGGATTGGCGTGGCCGAAGAGATTCACCCACCAGGAGCTCACCGCATCGAGGTATCGCTTGCCGGCGTAGTCCTCGAGCCATGCACCCTCGCCCCTGCGTATGGGGATCAGGGGCAGCGCGCCTTCGTGATCCTTCATCTGGGTGCATGGATGCCACACGTGCGCGAGATCGCGCTCGATGTACGGGGTGTTGGGGGAAGTCATGGGAAGGATTGTGGCAGAATCGCCCCGACGCGGAGCCGCCGCCCGCACCGCCCCCCATGCCCACCGCAGCTGCCACAACCCCGCTCAAGATCGATGCCGCCACCGGGCTCCTCGCCGGCGTGCGCCAGGTTCTGTCGCCGCATTTCGATGCGCGACCGGCCGCCGTGCTGCCGACGCTCCTGGTGGTGCATGGCATCAGCCTGCCGCCCGGTGAGTTCGGCGGGCCGTGGGTCGAGCGGCTGTTCACCGGGACCCTGCCCCTCGATGCGCATCCTTTTTTCCGCGAGCTGGAGGGGCTGCGCGTGTCTGCGCACGCGTTCATCCGGCGTGACGGGCAGATCGTGCAGTGCGTGCCCTTCGGCGCGCGCGCCTGGCACGCCGGCCCGTCTGCGTATCGCGGGCGCGCGGGCTGTAACGATTTCTCGATCGGGGTAGAGCTCGAGGGGACGGATGCGACGCCCTATACCGGGGCGCAGTACCAGGCACTCGCATCCCTCGCCGCGGCGCTCATCTCGGCCTATCCGTCACTCGCCGCCAGCGAGATCGTCGGTCACAGCGACATCGCCCCCGGGCGCAAGAGCGATCCGGGTCCATCGTTCGAGTGGGCGCGCTTTCGCGCGCTGCTGGCTTAAGCGGATCAGCGCCGCAGCACCCGCAGGGTTGAAGGGCGCTGCGCGCGCCTGCGCGACTTACTTCGACTTACCGCGCGTGTGCCGCCAGAGGACCTCGACGCCGCGCTCGTGCCGCGCGAGCACGCGCGCCATCACGAACAAGAGATCCGACAGGCGGTTCAGATACTTCGCCACCTCGGGGCTGACCTTTTCTGCTTTCGTGAGCGTCCACACGCGCCGCTCGGCGCGCCGCGCCACGGTGCGCGAGAAGTGACAGGCGGCCGCCGCAGGTCCGCCGCCCGGCAGGATGAACTCCTTGAGCGGCGGGAGGGAGTCGTTGAAGCCATCGAGCGCGCGCTCGAGGCGCGCCACGTGCTCGGGCGTGATGACGGTGTGTCCGGGAATGCACAGCTCCCCGCCCATGTCGAAGAGCTCGTGCTGGATCTCGGTGAGGCAGGCGGTCACCGCTTCGGGCAGCTCCGGGAGCGAGAGCAGCACACCGATGGAGCTGTTGAGCTCATCGAGTTCGCCGTAGGCCTCGACCCGCACGCTGTCCTTGGCCACGCGGCTCCCATCGCCCAGCCCCGTGGTGCCGTCATCGCCGGTGCGCGTATAGATCTTGCTCAGGCGGTTTCCCATACACGTCATCCTAAGCGATGCTCAGTATTGCCCTGCTGCGCGCGGGCTCGCGCCAGCGGGGTTATCCTAGTCCAATATGCCATCGCAGGAGCTCAGCGTCGCGCTCGCCGCCGCACGTGAGGCGGCGCAGCTGCTGCGTGCGCTCTACGGCACGAACCTCACCGTGCGTACCAAGGCGGACGCCACACCGGTGACCGAGGCGGACGTGCGCGCCGAGCAACTGATCCGCGCGGTGCTCGAGAAGGCTTTTCCCGGCTACGGCTTCTACGGGGAGGAGACCGGGCAGCACGACACGGGGGCGGAGAACGTCTGGCTGGTCGATCCCATCGACGGCACCAAGTCCTTCGTGCGTGACACGCCCTTCTTCTCCACCCAGATCGCGCTGCTGCGTGCAGGGGAGCTGGTGCTCGGGGTGTCGAGCGCGCCGGCGTACGATGAGCTCGCGTGGGCGGAGAAAGGCGGCGGCGCGTTTCTCAACGGTCGTCCCGTGCGCGTGAGCGCGGTCGCAGAGCTCAAGGATGCGTACGTGTCGACGGGGAACCTGAAGAGCCTGACGCAGGGGCCGAAGTGGAACCGGCTCGGAGCACTCATCCGTGGCATCACCCGCATCCGCGGCTACGGCGACTTCGTGCACTATCACCTGCTGGCGCGCGGAGCGCTCGATGTGGTGATCGAGTCCGACCTCGACATCCTCGATATCGCAGCACTCGTCGTGCTGGTGCGCGAGGCCGGCGGCACGTTCACCGACCTTGAGGGCGCCCCGGTCGGCCTGCACACCCAGAGCGCGCTGGCGAGCAACGGAGTGCTGCACGAGCAGGTGCTCGCAGCGCTTAGCTGAAGAATACGCGCCGGGCGCGCGCTCAGTGCCTCCATCGGATCTCGAGTGCGGTCTCGGGACCTACGACGACATCGCGCAGGCTCTGCGGCATCTGCCACTGCGTGGGCGAGAGAGAGCGCCGCCCGGCCATGATCTCCGCCTGCTCCTGCGGGTAGAGCGGCTGGCGGTTGCGGTCGGCAAAACCGCTCGGGAAGAGTGGCGCGCCGTCGCCAAAGTCGTACTTGTCGCTGGCGCCGACCGTATGCAGCAGCTCGTGGGCGATGACGATGCTGTTGGTGGCGGTCATGGAGCGGTCCGCGAACGCGTGCACGACCCCGACCAGGCCCTTCTGCATGCCGTGCGAGTCGGGCGCACGCTCGAGCGTTGCCGGATCATGATAGAGCACGAACATGCGGATACGGGGCGGCGCGCGACCGGGCACCTGCGCGGCCTGCGCGGCGAACCAGCGCAGCTTCAGGCTCCACCAGGCGATTGCGAAGGGACCCGCGCCGGGATCGAGAGCCGGCGGCAGCTGCCTTCCCTGCGGATAAAGCTCCACGTGCACCGGCTGCTCGAGCCCCAGGCCGTAGCGGTGACCCTCGCGCGCGAAGAAGCGCTCGATGTCCGCGAAGTCCTGCACGCTGAGTGCATCGATGTACTGCTGCGAGCGCGCGCTGCCGTCGCCGTTCAGCGGGAAGATGCCCACCCAGAGTGTGTGCTGCCAGCTCTGCGTGGCGCGTTTGTCGAGCCAGGTGCCCATCGCCACGACGAAGAGCACCACGAGCAGGATGAGGATCCGGATGTTGCGCCACACGATTGGCTCGCGGATGGCCGTGCGGGAGAAGTGCGCGATGTGCGCTCTTTACGGCTGCAGGCGCATCGCCGTCCACGCGCCTCCCTTGAAGGAGTCCCCGGCAGTCCCCGTCAGGGTGCGCGTCCAGCGGGCGCGGTCGTGGATGCGTGCGGCGCCCTCCACCCACAGCTCCACCGTGTCGGCCCACAGCCGGTAGCCGCCCCAGTGAGGCGGCCGCGGGATCGTCACCTTCATCGAGTCATCCGCACCGGGGGAGCCGGGCGTGGGGGCCCCGAAGCGCCGCGCGGTGGCGGTGACGGCTCTCAGGAGCATCTCGCGCGCGCCGAGCGGCTCGCTCTGCGCGCTGGCCCAGGCGCCGATGCGGCTCTGCCAGGCTCGCGAGGCGAAGTAGGCGTCGCTGTCGGACTCGGGCGCGTGGCTGACCGGGCCCTCGATGCGCACCTGTCGGTGCAGCGCGTCCCAGTGCATGACCGCGGCGGCCCGCGGGTTGTCTCTGAGCTGGCGCCCCTTGGCGGACAGATAGTTGGTGTAGAAGACCACGTACCCCTCTCCCGGCACGATGTCCTTGCACAGCACCACGCGCGCGCTCGGGCGGCCCTCGGGAGTGCTGGTCGCGAGCACCATGGAGTTGGGATTTGGCTGGGTGCGCGCTGCCCAGGCCTCCTTCAGCCACTGGCTGACGATGGCGAGTGGCTCAGCGGGCAGGGGATCGGGGAGAAGCTCGGTGTGAGCGGACATGGCACCGCCATGTTAGAGCCTTCACTCGGCGCTGTCCTGCAAACGCCCTGCGGGCAGGAGCCCGTACGATTGAGCGCCCGAAACTCAAGCAGCCGTGCTGGTTACCGGCAACTGGCAACAGGCGCCTGCGAAGGCTTTTCCCTTGCACCCCCCCGCGCGCCCCGATAGAAAGGAGGGACCTTCAGGAGGCACCACTTCCCATGAGCGATACCGTGACGCTGGACAGCCTGCGCCAGCGCGTGACCGACATCGACCGCCAGCTGATTGCGCTCGTGGCCGAGCGCAAGGCCGTGAGCGAGGAGGTGGCGCGCGTCAAGCGCGCCACCGGGAATCCCACGCGCGACTACGAGCGCGAGCGCGAAGTGATCCTCGGCGTGCGTACCACCGCCAGTGAACGCGGGGTGTCGCCTGAGCTCGCCGAGCAGCTGCTGCGGCTCCTGATCCGCTCCTCGCTAACCACCCAGGAGCAGGCGAGCGTTGCGGCGCGCGGGGCGGGCAGCGGGCGGCGCGCGCTGGTCATCGGCGGGGCAGGCAAGATGGGCGGCTGGTTCGTGAGCTTTCTCGCCTCCCAGGGTTTCACGGTCGAGGTGGCGGACCCGACGCCTGGGCCAGCCGGGGCGACTTACGTGAGCGACTGGCGCCGCACCGATCTCAAGCACGACTACATCGTGCTCGCCACCCCGCTCGGCATCACGGATGGGATCCTGCGGGATCTGGCGCTGCGCCGACCGCCGGGGGTGATCTTCGATGTCGGCTCGCTCAAGTCGCCGCTGCGTGCGGGACTTCTGGCGCTGAAGTCGCACGGCTGCAAGGTGACCTCGGTGCACCCGATGTTCGGACCGGACACGGAACTGCTCTCCGGCCGCCACGTGGTGTTCGTGGACCTGGGCCAGGAGGCCGCGCTCGCGGCCGCGCGCGAGCTGTTCGCACCCACGATGGCCGAACAGGTGGTCATGAGCCTGGACGATCACGACCGGTTGATCGCCTACGTGCTCGGACTCTCGCACGCGCTCAACATCGCCTTCTTCACCGCACTCGCCGACAGCGGGGAAGCTGCGCCGAAGCTTGCGCGCATGTCGAGCACCACTTTCGATGCGCAGCTGGAGGTGGCGACCCGCGTCGCCCAGGAGAGTCCGGAGCTGTATTATGAAATACAGAGCCTCAATGACTACGGCGCCGAATCGCTCGAGGCACTCTCGCAGGCGGTGGAGCGCCTGCGCACGTCCGTACTCTCGCAGGACCACGACGCTTTCGTTGCTTTGATGCGCCGCGGGCGCGATTATCTTGATGACCGACGCAGCGTGGCGGAGCGCCGCGCCTAGGGACAGGAGGACTCGCCCGCAATGCGCGCACAGGACGAGCCGCTGGCAGATGAGCAGGTGAGTGCACGGTTGGCTGCGCTGGAAGCGGAGAACCGCACGCTCCAGGGGCGCCTGGCCACCGTCACCGATCAAGCCGGACACAACGACTCGCTGCTGCGCAAGACGCGCGAGCGCGAGCTCGAGCTGCTGCGTGCGGGCTCCCTGAAGCAGCTGTTCGAGCGCATCATCCACGGGCTGCGCAGCTCCTACCAGCTGGATGAGGTCGCGCTGATACTGCACGACCCGCAACACGAGATCCGCCACCTGCTCTCAGGCGATGGCACCCCGGTGCTCGAGCCACCCGGTGTGTGCTTCGTCGACGCGCTCACCGCCGCCGCCCCGCAGCTCGCCAACCTCGACCGCCCCTGGCTCGGGCCCTATCGCAAGGCAGACCACGAGCTGCTGGTGCCGGGGCTTGCGCTCCCAGGGAGCCTCGCCCTGATCCCGCTGCGCCGGAGTGAGCAGCTCGATGGGGTGCTGGTGTTCTCGAGCAGCGAACCGAAGCGCTTCACCAGCGAGCTGGCGAGCGACTTCCTCGCGCACCTGGGACTGGTGGCCGCGATCTGCGTCGAGAACGCGGTCAACCGCGCGCGGCTGCTGCGCAGCGGGTTCACTGACTTCCTCACCGGCTTTCACAACCGGCGCTACCTGCACGCCCGCCTGCGCGAGGAGCTGGCGCGCGCGCAGCGCACGCGCAACTCGATCGCCTGCCTGATGATCGACGTCGATCACTTCAAGCGCATCAACGACCAATACGGCCATCTTTCCGGTGATGCCGTGCTGCGCGAGGTCGCCCATCGGATCGATGCCGAGATGCGCATCAGCGACACCGGCGCGCGCTTCGGCGGGGACGAGTTCGCCATGGTGCTCTCGCAGGGCCCGAAGACCAACGAGGGCGAGAAGGTCGCCGCGCGGCTGCTGCACGCCGTGAGCCATCACCCCATGGTGATCACCGAGGCACACTCCGAGACCATCACGCTCTCGATCGGGGTGGCCACCGCGACACCCGGCTCGGGCACGCGCGACTACAAGCTGCTGGCGGAACGGCTGATCGCGGAGGCCGACGCGGCGCTCTACCGGGCCAAGAGCGCAGGCCGCAACCGTTACGCCATCTCCCCGAACGTCGTGGCCTAGCCGCGCGCGGCAGGATTTTTTTCACCCCGGCTGTCCGCGGGGCATCTCCAGGCGCGCATGCCACCGCGAGCGCCAGCGCGGCGAGCACCAACAGCCCTTGCATTGAGACTCCGGAGGCGAAAGGCGTTGCAGACATAAGTCTCTTCGGCTCACCGAAATTGTTGGAAAACGCCATCCCCGTCACAGCCGCCCAGGGCGCTCCCCGGCGGTCGCAGCCGCCTTGTGGCAGACTCTTCGCCGCTCATGAACGATGTGATCGACGCCGACGGTTTTCGTGCCAACGTGGGCATCGTGCTGATGCACCACGAGCAGGTGTTTCTCGGCCGCCGCACCGGCGGGCGGGGCTGGCAGTTTCCGCAGGGCGGGGTGCGGGCCGGGGAATCGCTCGAGCAGGCGCTCTACCGCGAGCTCGAAGAGGAAATCGGCGTCGGCCATTCGGCCGTGGGCCTGATCGGACAGACCGCGCACTGGATGCGCTACCGGCTGCCCGCGCGCTACGTGCGCCGCAACCAGCGCCCGATGTGTATCGGCCAGAAGCAGCGCTGGTTCCTGCTGCGCCTGCAGCGCGAGGACACGCAGTTCGATTTCGGACGCACCTCGGAGCCGGAGTTCGA
>Ga0302326_10007107_pt1 | contig 25023 bp, 23 predicted proteins | sample Palsa_T0_3_FD_202264 | JGI IMG/M metagenome (GOLD analysis project Ga0302326, IMG submission 202264) | Peat permafrost microbial communities from Stordalen Mire near Abisko, Sweden - Palsa_T0_3 | ecosystem: Environmental > Terrestrial > Soil > Palsa > Peat permafrost | place: Sweden: Abisko... | reverse complement strand
ACCTGCCTCGACGGTGTCTCGGTCTGGACTCCGCTACGCGGGGCCAGCCTCCGAGCTAGCGGCCGGACACCTCCAGCGTCCCGCAAGAACTGTCAGACAATGGCGGACCACCTCCTTTCTCTGGTAGGTGGCAGATTAGCGAACGGCGGGGCGGATGTACACGGCCGCAGCGCTGCTCCTCGTCCGAAGCGTTCCCCTCTCCTCGTCGAGCGTCCCCCCTACTCCACGCCGGGAGCGTCCCCGTCGTGCTCGGGCAGGGTCGGCTCGACCTCCTCGAACGTCTCTGCCAGCTCGGTGCCATCCCCCAGCACGACGGGCTCGTCGCCGATGACGGGTGCCGCTGTCGCTTCGGAGTCGATCACGAGCGCGACGGCACTGACCTGGTCGTCGTCGCGGATGTTCATGACGCGGACCCCTTGGGAGGCGCGACCGTAGCGATTGATCCCGCGGACGGAGGTGCGCTGAACCATGCCGTTCTGTGAGATGAAGACAAGCTCCTGGTGCTCGCGGACGACGAGCGAGCCGGCGAGAGCGCCCTTGTTCTCGGTCAGCTGGATCGTCCTGACGCCCATCGTGCCGCGACCCTTGACGGGATAGTCGGAGATCTGCGTCCGCTTGCCGTAGCCGTTTTCGGTCACGACGAGCAGCTCCTGGTCATCGCGCGCCACGTCCATTGCGAGCACCGCGTTGCCCTTCTGGGAGACGTTCATCCCCCTCACGCCGCTCGTGTCGCGGCCCATCGGGCGGACCTGGCTCTCGCTGAAGCGCGCGGCTTGGCCCGACCGCGAGACCATGATGATGTCGTCGTCACCACTCGTCCGTCGAACCGCGATCAGCTCGTCGTCGTCACGGATATTGATCGCGATGATCCCATCGGCCTTGATCGGTGTGTTGTAGGCGAGGAACTCCGTCTTCTTGACGATCCCGTCCCTGGTCGCGAAGACGAGGTACTTGCCCTCGGTGAAATCGCGCGTGGACAGGACCGACTGGACGCGCTCGCCCTCGCGCAGCGGTAGCAGGTTGACCAGCGCCCGGCCCTTGGCGGTGCGCGAGGCCTCGGGAAGCTCGTAGACCTTGAGCCGGTAGACCTTGCCGCGATTGGTGAAGAACAGCAGGTAGTCGTGCGTGGAGGAGACGAACAGGTGCTCGATGTAGTCGTCGTCCTTCATGTCCATGCCGGTCACGCCGATGCCACCCCGGCGCTGCTGGCGATACGTGGACAGCGGCAGCGACTTGATGTACCCGGAGTGCGTGATCGAGATCACCATCTGCTGGTCCGCGATCAGATCCTCGATGTCGATCTCGCCTTCGGCGAACGTGATCTCGGTGCGGCGCCCGTCGCCGTAGGCATCGACGATCTCGGACAGCTCGTCCTTGATCAGGCCCGAGATGCGGCTCTCGTCGCCGAGGATCTCGCGAAGCTCCTTGATCCGCTCCAACAGGTCGTCGTGCTCGCGCTGGATCTTGTCGGCCTCGAGCGCGGTCAGTCGGCTTAGCGTCAGCTGCAGAATCGCCTGCGCCTGGATCACCGTCAGCTCGAATCGCTCGAGCAGGCCGAGGCGCGCGGCCTCGGGGTCGCGCGACGCCCTGATCAGGGCGATCACCTCGTCGAGATTCGCGAGCGCGATCAGCAGGCCCTCGAGCACATGCGCACGTTCTTCGGCCCGCCGCAGCTCGTACTTGGTCCGCCGGATCACGACGTCGCGCTGGTGGTCGACGTAGTGGCCGACCATCTCCCTGAGCGACAGGGTCCTGGGCACGTTGTCGACGAGCGCGACCATATTGACGCCGAACGTCGTCTGCATCGGCGTGTGCTTGTACAGCTTGTTCAGCACCACCTTCGGAATCGCCCCGCGCTTGAGCTCGATCACGAGCCGCATGCCCTTGTCGCTCGAATGGTCTTCGATATCCGAGATCTCCGAGATCTTCTTGTCGTGCACGAGGTCAGCGATCTTCTGGATCAGCCCGCCCTCGCCGCCCTTCTTGACCTGGTAGGGCAGCTCGGTGACGACGATCGCCTCCTTGCCCTGTGCGAGCGGCTCGATGTGAGCGCGCGCTTGAACGCGAACGCGCCCGCGCCCCGTCGCGTAAGCGTCCCGGATCCCGGCGCTGCCGAGGATGATCCCGCCGGTCGGGAAGTCGGGACCCTTGATGTGGCGCATCAGGCCCTCGACGTCGATGTTGGGATCGTCGATGTACGCGATCACCGCACTGACCGCCTCACGCAGGTTGTGGGGCGGAATATTGGTCGCCATCCCGACCGCGATCCCGGCAGAGCCGTTGACGAGCAGGTTCGGGTATCGCGCCGGTAGGACGAGCGGTTCTTGGTTCTTACCGTCGTAATTGGGTCCGAAGTCAACGGTGTCAGCGTCGAGGTCACGCAGCATCTCCGTCGCCATCCGACCCAGTCGCGCCTCGGTGTATCTCATCGCGGCCGGTGGGTCGTCATCGATCGACCCGAAGTTGCCCTGGCCGTCGACCAGGAGATAACGCATCGAGAAGTCCTGCGCGAGCCGCACCAGCGTGTCGTAGATCGCGCTGTCCCCGTGCGGGTGATACTTACCCATCACGTCGCCGACGATCCGAGAGGACTTTGAGCGCGAACGGTTCGGCTGCAGGCCGGCCTCGCTCATCGCGTACAGCACACGCCGGTGGACAGGCTTCAGGCCGTCGCGCACATCGGGAAGTGCGCGACCGACGATGACCGACATGGCGTAATCGAGATACGCCGAGCGCATCTCCTCCTCGAGGCCACGTGGCTCGATGTTCCCGCCGCCGAGAGTGTCAATCGTAGACATGGTCTAGATGTCCAGATTGCTGACGAGGCGTGCGTTCTCCTCGATGAACGCGCGCCGCGGCTCCACCGCGTCACCCATCAGCATCGAGAAGATCTTGTCCGCCTGTGCCGCGTCTTCGATATTCACACGCACCAGGGTGCGGCGCGACGCGTCCATGGTTGTGTCGCGGAGCTGGGAAGGGTTCATCTCGCCGAGTCCCTTGAACCGGTTCACGTCGACCCCGCGGCCGGCGAGCTCGAGCACTTCCTTGCGCAGCGCAACAAAAGTGAGCGCCTCGGCGGTGTGTTCACCCAGCTTGATCGAGAACGGCGGTGTTCCCGCGCTCGCCACGAGCTGCTCGTGCAGCCTCAGTACCTGCCGATACTCATGCGCGTCGAGCAGCGCCCGGGGGAGCCGGTGAGTTCGTGCCAGGCCCGACTTGCTCTCGATTGCCCGTACGACGACCTCGGCTGCATCTTGTGACACCAGATGGGTCGCGAAGGGCTGTCCGTTCACCGGCGCCCGCTGGATCAGCTCGATCAGACCGTCGACAGTGTCGACCTGTTCGTCGAAGATCCCCGACTCCTCAATGAATGTGATCGCCTCGCCGCCGTAACTCGCACGCAACGCCGACGACCATCCCTCGTACTGCTTGAGCAACCTCCCGAATCGCTGCCAGCGCGCGTCGGTGAGAGTGAACCGCGCGTTGTAACGATCGAAGATCTGAAAGCGCTCCAACTTGCCGTCAAGAAGCAGGTCCTCGAGCTCTGACTCCTTCTCGATGTAACGCTCGGTCTTGCCGGACTTGAACCTGTACAGGGGCGGCTTGGCGAGGTACACATAGCCGGCGTCGATCAAGGGCTGCATCTCCCTGAACAGCAGTGTCAACACAAGCGTCCGGATGTGCGCGCCGTCCACGTCTGCGTCACACATGATGATGACCTTGTGGTAACGCGCGTTGTCGAGATTGAACTCGTCACGGACACCGGTACCGATGGCGGTGATGAGTGCCTGGATCTCGGTGTTCTGGAGCACCTTGTCGATCCTGGACTTCTCGACGTTGAGGATCTTCCCCCGCAGGGGCAGGACGGCCTGCACGGACCGGTCTCGACCCTGCTTCGCGGAGCCACCGGCGGAATCGCCCTCGACGACGAAGATCTCGCACAGCGCAGGATCCTTGACCGAGCAGTCGGCGAGCTTGCCGGGGAGGCGTGAGTTCTCGAGCGCGGACTTGCGCCGCGTCAGGTCGCGGGCCTTGCGGGCGGCGGCACGGGCCTGCGCGGCCTGGACGGCCTTGGTGATGACGTCCTTGGCCTCGCGGGGATTCTCCTCGAGGAACTCGGACAGCCGGGCGTTGACGATCGAGTGAACGAAGCCCTGCATGCCGGGATTCCCCAGCTTGGTCTTCGTCTGGCCTTCGAACTGGGGATCGGTGAGCTTCGCGGAGATGACCGCCGTCAATCCCTCGCGTACGTCCTCACCGGTGAGGTTCTCGTCCTTCTCCTTCAGAAAAGCCTTGTCGCGGGCGTACTTGTTGAGCACGCCGGTGAGCGCGGAGCGGAAGCCCGAGAGGTGCGAACCACCCTCATGGGTGTTGATGTTGTTCGCAAACGAGAACACCGACTCCTGGTAGGAGGCGTTCCACTGCATCGCGACCTCAACCGCACCCTCGTCGCTCTCGCCCGAGAACGAGATGACCTTCTTGTGGATCGTCTCCTTGTTCTCGTTCAGGTAGCCGACGAAGTCGACGATCCCGCCCTCGTAGCGGAACTCGGCCCGGTGGCCGGCACTGCGTTCGTCGATGATCGTGATCCGCAGCCCGCGTGTCAGGAACGCCGTCTCACGCATCCGCTCCTCGAGCGTCGCGAACTCGAAGTCCAGCGTCTCGAAAATGTCGGCATCCGGCAGGAAGGTGATCGTGGTTCCGGTCTCGCTCGTGGGCGCGCCTCGCGTGAGGTCGCCCCGCGGTGTGCCGCGCTCATATGTCTGCGTCCAGTGAAAGCCGTCGCGGGAGATGTCGAGATCCAGCCGCTCCGAGAGCGCGTTGACAACCGACACGCCGACGCCGTGCAGTCCACCGGAGACCTTGTAGCCGCCGCCGTCGCCGAACTTGCCGCCGGCGTGCAAAACGGTGAGGACGACCTCTGCCGCCGGCCGCTGCTCCTTCTCCATGATCGCGACGGGAATACCACGGCCGTCATCGGCGACCGTCACCGAGCTGTCCGGGTGGATCGTGACGGTGACCTCGTCGCAATGGCCCGCGAGGGCCTCGTCGACAGAGTTATCAACAACCTCGTAGACAAGATGGTGTAGGCCGCGCAAGCCGGTCGAGCCGATGTACATCCCGGGCCGCTTGCGTACCGCTTGCAGTCCCTCCAGGACGGTGATGTCCTGCGCGTCGTAGCTGCCCTCGGTCTGAGGGCGCTGCGGGGCGCCATTGTCCTTCGCCAAAGATCCTCCGATTACATTGAGAAGCCCCGGATCCGGCCGATTGGCGGATAGCCGGGGCGTCCGAAGTTAGTAGTCAGAAGAATAGCACACGGACCCCCCGTTCCGGCCCCCGGACGACGAATGAATTGCCTGCAAAATGCCCAAATTAGCGCGCCCGGAGCGGGGGCCGGCCGGGGTCGTTCTCAGATCGGGGCTCGGGGCTCGTTCTGAAGCTGCCTCGGAGGGTTCGCACCGGGCACGGCAGGAGCGAGCCGAGCGCCGATCAACCCAGCGGGACGGTCACGCAGCGGAGGCGTTCGAGGCCACCGCTGGGGAGCGCCTCGTTCAGACGCTCGAGGATCGCCGGAGCCATCAGGTCGAGCTCCTGCGCCCAGACTGCGGCGGTGCACGCGACTGTCAGGACCCCTCCCCGCTCGGCCGTCGGCTGTGCCGCTTCGGCGATCGTCTCGCCGACGGTCGGGCGCCACACGCGCTGTACAGCGGCCAGCAGCGTGTCCGGCTCCCACTCCGAACGCAGCCCCTCAAGTGCGATCCCGATCGGGCGCGGCGCGAGGCGCCTCATGCGGCGGCCGCCTCATGTAGCAGCCGGCCGTCCGACACGGCTACGAGCGACACGTCGCCGCCGTCCACTCCGGGCACATGCTCTAGGTCGGTCGTGGTAATGATCGCCTGCCCCGCGCCGGCGCGCAGCACATCGACCAGCGCGCGCCTACGGTCATGGTCGAGCTCGCTCATGACATCGTCGAGCAACATCACCGGCGGGAACGGACGCACCGCCGAGATCACCTCACGCTCGGCGAGCAGGAGCGCCAGCAGCGCCAACCGCTGCTGCCCCTGGGAGCCGTACGAGCGCAGCTCGCGACCAACGCGTGTGAGCAGCAACTCATCGCGATGGGGACCGTGCCCGGTGAACCCGCGCTCGAGATCCCCATCCACTCGCGCTGCGAGCTCGTCCGCCAGCTCCTCGGGAGAGCCCGCTTTCGATCGCGGCCGGTACTCGACCGTAGGGGCACCGCTCAGCCCCAGGTCCTCCGCGTAGCGAGCGAACGGAGCGGCGGCCGCGCTCACCGCCTCGGCACGATCGTTCATCAGCGCGACACCGTGTCGCGCGAGCTGAAGGTCCCACGCCGCCAGCGTGTCGCGCCTGGCGTAACCGGAGCGGATCCGGGAGAGCAGCGCGTTGCGTTGCGCAAGAGCATGGGCGTAGGAGCGGCGGGCGAGGGTGCGCGAGGGCCACAGCGCAGCCACAACCTGGTCGAGATGTGCCCGGCGAACACCCGGGCTCCCCTTCACCAGTTCGAGCCGATCCGGCATGAAAACGCTGAGCAGGGGACGCTCGGCGATGTCCAGCAGCCGCTCAACCGGCGCCCCGTCCACCAGCATGCGCTTCGGCTGACCAGGCTCGAATCCGACCGCCAGCTCGTGAGTACCGTCGGTCGCTCTCAGCTTGACGACGACGCGGCTGGCTGCGGCGCCGAACCGCACCACCTCGCGTTCATTCGTGGTCCGGCACGACCGGCCGGTGCATCCGAAGTACAGGGCCTCGAGCAGGTTCGTCTTGCCGGCTCCGTTAGGCCCCCAGACGACCGTGATCGCCTCGCCGAGCGCCATCTCGGCGGAGTCGTAGCAGCGGAACTCGCGAACCGAGAGCGTCAAGACGCGCATCGCCTCAGCCGCCAGATCCGGCTTTAGACGTTGAGTCGGATCGGCATGATCAGGTAGCGGAAGCCGCTGCCGTCGGCGGTCTCGATCAGTCCCGGGCGTAGTGGGCTGATCAGCTTCAGCAGTAGATCGCCCTCGCCGATCGCCTCCACGCCGTCACGCAGGAACTCCGGGTTGAAACCGATCTCTATCGGCTCACCCTGGAACGCGACCGGCAGGGATTCGCGGGCCTCGCCGACGTCGGGCGTCTGAGAGGAGATCATCAGCTCGCCGGGCTTGAACGCAAGCCGCAACGGAGCCGTCTTCTGCGCGAGCAAGCTGACCCGTCGCACGACGTCGGCAATCTCGGTGGCCGACACCTTGAGCTCGTGCTCGAATGCGTCGGGGACGAGCTGGCGGTAGTTCGGAAACTGACCGTCGATCAGCCGTGAAGACAGCACGATCCGACCGACCTCGAACAGGATCTGGTTCTGGCGAACGGTCACGCGCAGCTCCTCCTGTTCGGAGTGGCCGGCGATCCGCGCCAGCTCCTGTAGCGCGCGCGCCGGGACATTGACCTCGAATCCCTTCGCCAGCGGCGTTGCGAGCTGAGTCTCCTTGATGCTCAAACGGTAGGAGTCTGTGGCGACCATTCGCAGCTCACGCTCCGAGGCCGAGACGAGGATGCCGGTGAGCACGGGACGCGTCTCATCGCGTGAAGCGGAGCCGGCGACCTTCAGCGCCGTGGAGACGAAAACATCGGCAGGGAGCGAGACGGCATTCTCGGTATCGGGTTCCGGAAAGGGCGGGAAGTCCTCGGCGCGCAGCGTGCGGATGTGGAAGGTGGCGTTTCCGGATACCACCTCCACGTCCTGCTCCGCGGGACGCAGCTCGAACGAGACGGTCGGAGCCGGCAGCGCTCTGACTACGTCAACCAGCAGCCGGCCCGGAAGGACGATCACGCCCTCCCGGAGGACGTCCGCCGCGATCGGAACACGGAGACCGACATCGGTGTCGGTCGCACGAAGCTCGCAGCCGTCGCTGAGCGCCGCGATCTGGATTCCGGATAGAGCCTGAATCGCAGTGCGCGATGAGGCGACCCGTGCCACGGTCTGAAGCTGCGTCAGCAGCCCATCGCGGTCGATTGAGATCTTCAAGTGGGATACCTCTTAGAACGAAATAGCAGTCATAGTGTTGAAAAGGGCTGTTCAGAACCTGGGAACAGCGCCAGGTTGCAGGAAGTCCTTGGTACGCGAGCCGACAAACAAGTGTGTCAGTCGTCGCGGTCGTCGCTGTCGAGGATGGCAGCTGTGATGGTTGCGACCGCTGCTGCTGCCCTGTTGTCGACAGCCAGTTGGTCTGCGACGCGTCGACAGGCATGAACGACGGTGGCGTGGCTACGGCCACCGAAGGCCTGACCAATCACCGGCAGTGAGGCGTCGGTCAGGACTCGTGCTAGGTGCATGGCGACCTGGCGCGGCCAGGCGATCGTGACGGTTCGACTCGGGGAAACGAGCGCCCGCACGGAGATGCCGAAGTGGGCGGCCACGACCGCCTGGATCTTCGGTATCGACGGCGAGTTGGTGGTGCTCCGCGGCAGCAGGCTGTCGAGCACCTCGTTGGCGAGCTCGAGATCGATCGGGCGTCCCGTCAGCGATTGAAATGCGACGACGCGGATCAGCGCACCCTCGAGCACTCGGATGTTCGTGGTTATGCGCGTCGCGATCAACTCGAGCACTGTCGGATCGGCGAGTGGGATCCGGTCGAGCGCTGCGCGCTTGCGCAGGATCGTGAGGCGTGTCGCGAGGTCTGGCGGTCTGATGTCCGCCACGAGTCCAGACTCGAAGCGCTCGCGGAGTCGTTGGTCGATCGTGCTGAGATCGTGTGGAAGGCGATCGCAGGTGAGGACCAGCTGGCGTCCCGTCTCATACAGCGCGTTGAAGGTGTAGAAGAACTCCTCTTCGGTCTTGGCCTTGCCGGCGAGGAACTGGACGTCGTCGATGAGGAGTACGTCGGCGTCGCGGTATGTCCGTTTGAAGCGCTCGACCGAGCGGGAAGAGAGGGCTGAGATGAAGTGGTTGGTGAACGACTCCACGGTCGTGTACCTGACGGTGGCGCCGCCTCCGTACGCGAGCACGTAGTTCGCGATGGCATGCAGGAGGTGTGTTTTGCCGAGACCCGGAGGGGCGTGGAGGAAGAGAGGGTTGTATGCCTGGCCTGGGAGCTCGGCGACGGCCAGGGAGGCTGCGTGTGCGAGTCGATTGCCGTCGCCGATCACGAACTGGTCAAAGCTGTGGCGAGGGTTGAACGTGCCCCCGCCGGCACCCCCGCCGGTCTCGGCCGGCCGGGGGCTCCCCTTGGCCTCGTCAGCCGGAGTGGTGAACTGGACGCGGATGCCGGGCCCGAGGACCTGGGCTACACACGCCTCGATGATCCGGCCGTAGCGCTCGACGACCCACGAATGAGTGTCGGAGGGAACGCGGAGGACGAGGACTTCGGAGTCGGATGGCTGCGCCTCGAGGGGCGATAACCATAGTTCGTAGATCGAACTCCCGACGGATCGCCGTAGCTCGTCGCGGATCTCATGCCAGGCACGCGGGAACTCGACTTGCGCTGACAGCGACAAGCAACACCTTTTCGGAGAATTGAGGATCTGAGAACGACGGGGAGCTCCTGGGAAGGTGCTCGGGCGGGCGAATATACCAGCGCAGCGGGGCCTCCCGGAGGCCCTGGGGGCGGCCGTGCCGCAAAGCGCGGGAAAAAGGAATCGGCTCCGGTCTGGGGTTCCTCAGCAGGCCCGGCGGTGACCGGACGGCTGGGCGCAACCTGGGGCGAGGGTGTTCCAGGTCCCCTGGCTATAATGGGCTGCTGCCCTACCGGGATCGTGAAATATGAAGCGGACTTATCAGCCAAAGAAGCGCAAACGCGCACGCACGCACGGGTTTCGCGCCCGAATGCAGACGAGGGCAGGCCAGATGACGCTCAAACGTCGGCGCGCGAAGGGGCGCAAGCGGCTGACCGTCTGATGCGCGGTGGGCAGGGCAGCTCGGCTCGGCCGAAACGGGGCCGGCTGTCGCGTAGCGCCGACTTCGATCGGGTGTTTCGGCAGGGCAGCTCTCATGGCGGCCGCGAATTTGTGCTGTACGTGTTCCCGCGAGGAGAGGATGGCGCGACGCCCCGCCTCGGGCTGTCCGTGTCTCGCAAGGTTGGCGGCGCGGTGCAGCGAAATCAAGTGAAACGCCTGCTCCGCGAGGCGTTCGCGCTGGACGGCAACCGCTTGCCCGCAGGGAGCGACGTGGTGGTGGTGGCGCGGACCGATGCCAGGGACCTGGCTGAGCGTGAAGGCCTGAGCGGAATCCGCCGGTCACTGGCCGAGCTGATCGACCGCGCCACCCGGCCGAGCGGAGGTGTGGCGTGACCGTCGTCAGGAAGCTCGCGATCCTGCCGATCCAGCTCTACCAGCGCCTGATATCGCCGATGATCGGCCCGCACTGTAAGTACTACCCATCGTGTTCTGAGTATGCCGCGCAGGCGATTCGCGACTACGGCATACTCCGCGGCCTGATCCTCGCGGGCTGGCGGCTGCTTCGATGCAACCCCTGGAGCCACGGGGGATTTGATCCTGTCGAGCGCCAGCGGCTGTTCCGGCCGCGACGCACAGAAGCTCCGACCGCATGACCATGTTCCTCCCCGCCGCGAACATCCTACAGCCGCTGATCAACGTCTTCGAGGCGGTGCTGAAGTTCTTCCACAACAGTGTGGGAGTTGGCTGGGGCCTGTCGATCGTGCTGCTGACGGTGGTGATTCGCGCCGCTCTCGTGCCGCTGACGGTGAAGCAGTACCGCTCGATGCAGAAGCTCCAGGCGCATCAGCCGGAGCTCAAGGCTCTGCAGGCGAAGTACAAGGACGACAAGCAGCGTCTGAACCAGGAGATCATGAAGTTCTACAAGGAGAACAACGTCAACCCGTTGGGCTCCTGTCTGCCGCTGCTACTGCAGTTTCCCGTCTTCATCTCGCTGTACTACCTGCTTCGCAAGGACCTGCGCGGGTACATCTGCCCGGCGACGCAGAAGGCCTACAAGGCAATTCATGGTGCGGGGGCGACCACGCCGTGTGGGATCCATAACCACGCCCAGTTCCTGTTCATCGGTGACCTGACCTTCAAGGCGACGGGTGCCGTTCTGGTCGTGCTGATGTTGCTGTACGTCGGCACACAGCTGTGCTCGAGCATGCTGATGTCGTCGCCGGCGATGGATCCCACCCAGCGGAAGATCATGATGTTCATGCCGCTGATCTTCGTCTTCTTCTTCATCAACTTCCCGGCCGGCGTGATTGTCTACTGGATCACCACCAACCTGTGGACGATGTGCCAGCAGGTGATCGTGAGGCGATGGATCGGCACTCCGCCCGTGGCGGCCGCGGCTGCCGCTGCGGCCGGTGCCGGCGGTGGTACCGGTGGCGGCCCGGGTGGCGGCCCGAAGGTGACGAAGCCGTCGTCTGGTGGTGGTCCGAAACCGTCGACTGCCGGCAGCGCCAAGGCCTCGGGCGGCGGCGCCAAGGTCTCCGCCGCCGGTGGTAAGCGATCCGGCAACGGGCTCGAGGCGGCCGAGGGCGTCGCGAAGCCGGCCACCGTCACCGCCGGCGCGATGGCGGCGGCAACCGGGTTGCTTCGCCGGGCCCGTGGCGAGACGGATGCAGACGGTGGCGGGGCTTCTGGATCGAGCGGCGGGCGCAGTGGCCCAGGTGGACCGCCCCCACGTCCTCCCCGTAAGAAGAAGAAGCGCTCGGGGCGAAGGAGGTAGCGTGGAGGCGTCCTCGCCGGGTCCGGCAGATCGAGTGCGCGAATTGCTTGAGCGGATCGCCTCTGCCTCTGGCATCGCCGCGCAGGTCGAGGTCCATGAGGACGCCGAAACGCTTACGGCGGCCTACGTCGGCGACGACCTTGGCCTCCTGATCGGCAGACACGGGCAGACGATCGATGCAATCCAACACCTCTCATACAGGGTGGCGTTTCGCGGCGATGCGGCGCGAAAGCGCCTGGTTGTGGACGCTTCCGGCTATCGGGAGCGCCGCGCGCTCGCGCTCCAGGCTGACGCTGACCGCGCGGTTGAGCTGGCGTCGCGCGACTCCCGACCGGTGTCGCTCGAGCCGATGAGCGCGCTCGAGCGCAAGGTCGTTCACGAATACCTGCGAGACCGGGCCGGAATCGAGACCTACAGCGAGGGCGAGGAGCCGGATCGCCGGCTCGTCGTCGCTCCGGTGGTCGAGTAGCTCGCGCCGCCGGCGGCCGCTGCGCGGGGTGGGCCATGGCGTTCGTTTCACGTTTTTCTCGACGGTGAAACAGGGGTGGAGCCGCTCGAGATCACGCCGTTTGACCGGGGCCTGGTCGTTGGGCTGCTGATCGGCGAAGGGTCGTTCGGTGGCGACGGCAAGCAGCCCCAGGTCACGCTGCGGATGCACGTCCGCCACGAGGCGCTGTTTCGCCGGCTCGTGGCCCTGTTCCCCCGCACACGCCTCTACGGCCCCTACAACCACGGAGACCGCTCGTACTACCAGTGGATGGCGCGCGGACAGGCTCTGGTCGAGGATGTCCTGCCGGTGCTCGAACAGGGCCTGACGCCGGAGCTCGATGGCTATGCATGGGAGCGGCTCGCGCAGATGCGCGAGCGCTACGCGAGCTACATCGCCCGCGCGCAATCGCGAGCCGGGTCGTCACGGGACGAATCGTGAGCCTGCTGTGGGTCGAGGCGGATGCCTTTGTGGTGGGCGCGGGCGGCCGTCCTCCGGACGGCGTGAAGGTGGTCTGGGCGTGAGCGGTTCTCGGAGCGTCGTCGCCGCGGTCGAGGGGTTGGTGGGCCGGTATGGACTTCCCGCCGGATCGGCCGAGGCGCTGCTCGCACTCGTCGACCTGCTGGCGCACGACGAGCACGCGCCGAGCGCTGTCCGAGACCCCCCGGCCACGGTCGACGTTCACCTGGCGGACTCGCTCGTCGCGCTCGAGATGCCAGAGCTCGGTCGCGCCCGAGAGATCGTCGACCTTGGCTCCGGCGCCGGGTTTCCCGGGCTACCGCTCGCGATCGCGCTTCCGCAGGCGCGCTTCACGCTGCTGGAGGCGAACGCGCGACGCGCCGCATTTCTGGAGCGCGCGGTGTCGGTCATCGGGGCGACCAGCGTGCACGTCGTCAACGTCCGAGCCGAAGAGTGGCGCGAAGGTCTCGGCGTGTCTGACTTGGTCTTCGCTCGCGCCCTCGCGCCGTTGCCGGTCGTCGCCGAATACGCCGCACCGCTCCTGAGGGTCGGTGGTGCCCTGATTGCGTGGCGAGGTAGGCCTGACCCTGAGGCTGAGAGTTCGGGGGGGCGCGCGGCCCAGGAACTCGGGCTAGAGGCTGCCTCGCCCAGGCGCGTCCGCCCTTATCCCGGCGCTCAGCACCGATACCTACACGTCATGTCGAAGGTGAGAGATACGCCAGATAGATTCCCTCGCCGGCCCGGTATGGCGCTGAAGCGACCGCTTGGCGTCTTGCCGCGCGGCGGCGGCTCCGGGTAGGGCCTAATCGGCGGTGCAGTTAGAGGGCGTGTTCTTAGCCGTCGCTGGAGTTCGCAAAAGCGCCCCGCCCCCGCCGACTTAGGCCACAAGTGCATCCATCGTCCGAAACGCGACGACGCCTCGACACCCCGTCCGACCGCACATCTCGGTAGCTTCCGTCTGGTCATGGGGACGGTCTATGCAGTGACCAATCAGAAGGGCGGCGTCGGCAAGACGACCACCGCCGTCAACCTCGCTGCGTGCGTGGCCGAGGCGGGATACGAAACGCTCCTGATCGACATCGATCCGCAGGCGAATGCGACGGTTGGCCTAGGCCTGAGCAAGGACGCGGAACTCACGGTGTACGACGTGCTGACCGGGTCCGCTTCGCTCGCGGACGTGATCGTCCCGACCGGAGTCGAACACCTGTTCGTAGCGCCATCAGGTCCAGACCTGGCCGGCGCGACCGTCGAGCTACCGAGGATCATCGGCTCCGAGATGCGACTGCGGACGGCGCTCGAGCCGATCCGCGAGCGGTATCCGTTCACCCTGATCGACTGTCCGCCGTCCCTCGGACCGCTGACCGTCAATGCGCTCGTTGCCGCTGACCGCGTGATCGTTCCGGTACAGGCGGAGTACTACGCGCTCGAGGGCCTGGCCGGGATGCTCGAGACGCTCTCACTTGTCCAGCGGGAGCTCAACCCGACGCTCACGGTGGCCGGGATGCTGCTGACGATGTACGACGCGCGCACGCGGCTGGCGCAGGACGTCGAGCAGGAGGTCCGTCGCCACTTTCCCGAGCTGATGTTCGAGACCGTTATCCCGCGCAACGTGCGGATCGGCGAAGCGCCCAGCTACGGCAAGCCCGTGATCCACCACGATCCCCACTGTGCCGGGGCGGACGCCTACTTCGAGCTCGCAAAGGAGGTGGCGGCGCGTGGCTGACCGGCAACGCGGGATGGGCCGCGGGCTCGCGGCGATCCTTTCGGTCGCTCCACGGGATGAACTCGAGGAGCTACGCGAACTTCCGATCGAGCTGATCGCGCCCAATCCACACCAGCCGCGAAGCACGTTCGACGAGGAGTCGCTCGTATCGCTCGGCGATTCGATCAAGGTTCGTGGCGTCCTCCAGCCCGTGCTCGTCCGCCCGCTCGCGGGCGGCCGCTACGAGCTGATCGCGGGCGAGCGTCGCTGGCGGGCCGCGCAGCTCGCCGAGCTGACCACGGTGCCCGCGATCGTGCGTCAGCACGACGATGCGACCTCGCTCGAGGTGGCCCTGATCGAGAACATGGCGCGCGAGGACCTCAATCCCATCGAGGAGGCGCGCGCATGCGCGGCCCTGGTCGAGGAGCTCGGTCTCACGCGCGAGGAGGTCGGGTTACGCGTCGGCCGTAGTCGCGTTGCGGTCTCCAACCTCATCCGCCTGCTCGACCTTCCCGACGATGTCATCGCGATGATCGAACGTCACGAGCTCACCGAAGGCCACGGACGCGCCCTGCTGCTCGCGGAGGACCACCGCAATCGCCGGCGGTTGGCGGCCGAGGCCGCCCAAGGAGGCTGGTCGGTGCGAGAGCTCGAGGGGCGAGCCCGCGCGGCCGGCACCAGGAACCCCCGGCGTTCCACCCAGGCCACCGGCCGCGCCCTCCACCCCGATCAAGAGGACGCGATCGCGCGCATCGGTGACGCTCTCGGCGCCGCACTGGGAGCACAGGTCGACGTGACGACAGCGGCGGCCGGCTACCGTGTCGCGATGAGCTTCTCATCACTCGACGAAGCGCTCGACTTCGCCCGCCGGATCGGCCTCCGGCCCGCGGCATGATCGCCTGCTCGGCTTGGCTCGCCCTTGCCTGACCGCCGCTAGAATCGCCCCCCCGGGCGATTAGCTCAGTCGGTTAGAGCGCTTCTCTGATAAGGAAGAGGTCCCAGGTTCGAGTCCTGGATCGCCCACTTCGTGGATCGTCCGCGGTTGCGGGCGTCTCTGCTTCTAGGGGGCTGGCGGGCTTGGCTTCGGCTGGTCGCGATGGAAGCGCGGTGGAAGCCTGGTGACCAACTCGCCCACCTCGCTTCTCGCTGCGGGGGACCCACCGAACTGCTGTTGGGGACGGCCGTTCAACGTGACGACCGTCCGGAGTTGTCTGCCGCCTTCGCGGACGTGACACGCACAGCGACGCGGGTCGCCGAGGCCAGTCGGCTATTTGAAGACCGCCTGCTTATGCTGGTAGTTCTCCGAGCCTGGGCGAGGCGGACTGCGTCGAGTTCTCTTGACGGGGTCTGGACCAAGCCGTCGCTATGCAGGCCCAGAATCCTCCCTGAATTTGACTGGTGAGACAAAATATACGGAACGATGTCAGAGCGATCGGACACAAGCCGCTGGCTGTCGGAAGACGCTGCACTGGGCGTGCTTGAGCTCTCCCGCGGCGCGGGCCGAGAGCTGCTCAACAAGGGGTGGCTGCAGCCGCAGCAGGACGGGATCTTCCGTGAGGCTGAGATCGTCGAGGCGACAATCCTCAAGCACATCCGGCCGTCGCTCGGGCGAAGCTCTGAAGCCAGCAACACTTGGACGGCCCTTCGCAAGGATGGGACGGTCGGCGGCATCGTCCAGCTGGCCCTCTCCGAAGACGCAGCGCTCCGCTTCGAGATCGTTGTCGATGAGCTAACACGCAGCCTGAGCGGTGTCGTCAACGACGAGCAGCTCGTCATCGCCGTACGGGGTCCGCTCCGCCGCCGCCTCGTCTTCATCGACCTGACAGAGGAACTCAACGCGCGGCTCACGGCCTTCTGTCGGCGAGCTAACCGGGGACCGGTACCAGCCAGCCGTCGCGGCCGTCCGCGCAAGACCGCAGACGTCCATGCCCTGCCCCTCAGAGCTACTTCATCGTGAACGCATGGCCACGTTTTGGGGCCTCTCGTGATGCTGCTGCTGGGAGGAAAGGCAATTCGAGAGTTGCTCGCCGACGTCCGTTGGCGGTGGAGCTCGGATGCCAAAGATGCCGAGCAGAGACGATGCCATGAAGAAGACCGACATCGCCTGGAGATCGAGCGCGGCTGGCTGGAGCTCAAACGAGAATTTCCGGACAGCACCTCGAGTGCTATCCGTGAAATCGGACCGGGGCGCACGCCGCGCGAGCTGATGCCGCCGAACTTCGAGACGCCGCCCGACGAAGCTTAAGGCCCCGCGGCTCTATGGTCACTCTGTGGGCCAAGGCCGCCGCCGCAAGCCGATCAATATCCGCTGACGTCTGCATGGTGCAGGGCGACCTTCTGGGCCGTGGACACCCGCACGCGGTCTCGACCGTGATTCCACGCGGCGGTCGTCTCCCTGTCCACGCCGCTGTGTTTTGCGACCCGTCGCTCCACAGCCGGGAGGTCGGTCCAACGGACAGGTAACGGATAACGAGCGATTAGACCGGCGCCCCAAGCGGGCACCGGGCCAGGTGGGAAAGGAGATCAGTCGAGACCTAGGATCCAGAACCTGTCGATCGCGGCATTTGCGGGAGACGGAAGGTTGGGGGGTGATCCTGCCGTCAGGGCGTCCACGTTTTCCGCTCCCATCGCCTTCGCGGTTTCTGCAGCGTGCATCAGACCCGATGTGCCGACGAGTGGCCCGTCGATCAGCAGGATGTTCGACGTCGTTCCGGGAACCCACGGCGACAGGGTTGGCCAACGGCATACGAGCGCGCCGACGAGCATGTGACCGAATGTCGAACTGCCGTACACACGATCGTGCCCGTGCTCGATGGCGGTGGCGGCGATCCGATCGACAACCGAGTTCAAGCTGTCGCTGGCAAACAGCCGGTTTGCGTTTGTGTGAGCATCTTGAATCGCCCGCAGCAGCGGCCCGTACGAGGGCGCAAGTTCCCTATCGAGTGCAGCAAAACGCAAAGGTCTTTGCGAAGCTAAGGCCACAACGTGAGCTTACAACCCTGACCAGACGCCCAAACGCACAGCTAAACGCAAACCTATGGTCAACACGAACCCCGGCAACATGAGCACCGGCACGGCGGCGAAGGCGCTGGATGTCAGCCTGCAGACTGTCCGAAACTGGGTTCGCAGCGGCAAGCTCTCGGGAACGCAAACGGCGAGCGGACGCGTGCGTGTGGATGCGGCGTCCGTCGATGCCGTCCTGCGCGCTCGGTCGGCCGTGCCAAGACCGACGACCGGGACGCCCGCGTCGCTCGAAACGACTCTCAGCGAGATTCAGCATGTTCTGGGCGAGCTGCAGTCGCAGGACCTCGCGTCAACCCGGTTGCTTAAGACCGTCGAGCGCGAACGTGATCGGTTCCGAGCCGAAGCCGCCGCCCTGCGGGACGCCTCGCTGCAACTCGTAAGCGCTGCGAGTGAGACCGAGGCAGGGGTCCAAAAGTTACTCGTAGTTCTCGATCGCCAGCGCGAGGCCCTCGTGCAGCTTCTCGCGCCGCGATCGCCAGAAGACCTGATTCGCTGAGCGGATCAGGGGGCACAGAGGCCGACCAGGGCCGCCGCGACTGCCTGACACTCCTCGCTAGGAGCGACCGACTCGGCATGTTGGTCCAGCGCAGCCTTATTAGTGGCCGGGGAGGCTTCCGCGAGTTCTTTCCCGCTCTTGACGAGCACCATCTCGACCTCCTCCCGTGCGCCTGCGATTAGCGCGCCTTCGGCCAGTAGTCGCCGGCGCGGACCTTCGGCTCTTGACCCGATAGGAGACTGATCGGCGCGGCGTACGACGACAGCATTCGCGTCTGCTCCCGAGAGGTAGGAACGAAGGCCCCGCGTCAGATCGAGCATCTGCGTCGCGAGGTCGTCGGCGCTGCTCGTCAGCTCGAACGACTTGGCCACGACGGCTACATCCCATGTGCCGTCGAGGGCAACCACCCTTGCCGAAGGGCGCTTCTTGCTCGTCATGCGTACCAGAATTCCGATCGACCGCACGGCAACCTACGCTAACTCACAATGGCCGTGGGAACCAGGGCAGTGGGTGACCTCGTGGCGAATCGCTATCGCATCGCCGGCTTCCTGGGGCGAGGCGGGTACGGCGAGGTCTACGCGGTTGACGATCTGCACCAGCATCAGCGCGTGGCGCTCAAGTTCCTGCAGCCAACTGGCGGGTCCACTTGGCAAGAGGCGCAGATCCTGACGGGACTCCGCAGCGAATACATCCTGCCGGTCCTCAACGCCGACGTGGAGATGGGCGTCGCCTACCTCGTGACTGAGATCGCCGAGTACGGGAGCGCCGATTCGCCGATGCATCCGATCGGCGTACCCCCGAACCTCGCTGTCCGGTGGATCCGGCACGCCTGTCGGGGCGCAGCCCGGACCCACCAAGCTGGCCTTCTTCATCGGGACATCAAGCCTGCGAATCTCTTCTTGACCGCGCAGGAGGAGGCGCGCCTGGGTGACTTTGGCGCTGCTTGCCTGATGGCACCGAACGGGTTTGGGCCTCCGTTTGGCACCCCGGTTACGATTGCGCCCGAGGCGGTGCCCGGCGGGGCAACGTCTGTCGCATCAGATGTCTACTCCCTCGGCGCGACCCTCTACGCGTTACTCGCCGGCCGTTACGCCCACCAAGGACCGGACGACCACCGCACGTATCAGATGGTCGTGAACGATCCGGTTCCGCCGCTGCGGGACTTCGCCCCTCACGTGTCGCTGTCCCTGCAGGCCCGCGTCGTGGGCGCCATGTCTCGCAACCCAGCCGATCGGTACACGACGCCCGAGGAGTTCGATCGGGACCTCGGTCGGTTGCCCGTTCCGGTGAGGCGGTGGTGGCGTACCGACCAGCACGCGGCGCAAGGCCATCTCGGCTGCTGGTTCGGAACCGCCCACGGCAAACGGGACGCGACAGTCTGTCTTGTTCCTGCGGGCAAGCGGTTTGAGGTGATCGCCGCCCACCAGCCGTCCGGTCGCCTTATCAGCGCTGCCTGTAGGCCACCAGCGCCGCGCTCCGCCGTCGCCCGCAACCTCCGCGCAGCGATGTCGGCCGCGATGTGAGCACGGCACGATGGGGACACGGACCTCGATGGGCCTTGCTCTGGCTGGCGCGGCAGCGGCTCGGCCGTCGATGCGCTGCCATGCGGCTTCCCACCCGTCGCGATTACCGGTTCGACAGCGTGTCCGTGATCAGCGTCGGCACCACGGACCCGCCCGGATCGGACCAAGAAGATCCTGAATCTGCTCACTCAAGATCTCCACTCTCAGAGAAGCAAAGACTCCCGGCCGGGGTGCGGCCTGGATGGCCGCACCCCGGCCGGGAGTAACCGCGTCGAATCCCGCCAGCTCGCCGCCAACGGTGGTCGCGCAGGGCTACGTCGTCATGGATCGGTGAAGCGGCCGGACGAGACCCTTGACCACTCGGTCGTGGTCTCAGTCGCGCCGCTCGCGGCACAGGCGTCGTCGTCAAGCCCTGCCTCGCGATGCGGGCCGCCATCCGGCCGTCGGCGCGCGACACGCTTATCGCCGATAGCAGGACGGTCATCCGACGCGCGCGAGCCTCGTATCTGCGTCGGCACATTGCGTCGGCCGTACACCCGTAGGGACCGCCGATCCCTACGCTCGGCGAGCGACGTGCGGGCTCGCCGCGTCGCGATCTGTGTGTCGTGAGACCGACGCGACAGCTGGCTCTGCAGAGCAGCATCGCCCGCGACGCGTTGACGATGCTGTTGCTGCTGCTGTTTGCTGTTGTGCGCGAAGCTGGCTTGCGGGCGGGCTGGTCGCTGCGAACGTCGGCGCCAGACTGCTGGTTTGCCCGGACATCTCAGCAGCTTCGCCCGGGGCGGTCAGCGTGGCTGCTCCGTTCCGTAGCAGCAGCCACGCAAGGCCTCAAATGGCCATCTGACACTCCCGGTCCTGTAGAACAGGTCAGGTTTGGGCGGTCAGCCCGAGTCGCGCTGCTGCGGCGGCTACTTGCTTGCGGCTGCGGAGGTCGAGCTTTCGGAGGATCGCGGAGACGTGATGGGCGACGGTCTTCTGTGACAGGAACAGTGTCGTCGCGATCTCCGAATTGGTCAGTCCCTCGGCTAGGCATGCGACTACGTCCAGTTCGCGGGCGGTCAGACCGGCAGGGTTTGCTTGGGTGCTGGCGTGGGGCCCGCGAGGTAGTCCGCGCACGCCGCGCTTGCGGAGTCCGCGCTCGAGAACCGCCGCTGTGCGACGGGCGCCGAGGTGATGTAGCACCGTCATTGAGCGGCGCAGCGCGGGATCGTCGCCGTCCGCCAGGGCCAGCGCCTCCTCGTACGGACAGCCGAGCTTGTTCCACAGGTGTGCCGCGCGCGCCCAGTCGCCTTCGATTTGCCGCGCGTAGGGCTCGGCCGCGCCCGGCGGCGGCGCTGATTGGATCCCGGCGCGCCAGCGCCAGACCGCCAATTCGCCGGCCACCCATCCGGCCTTGTGCTCGATCGCCATTCGGAGGACGTTCTCGGTCGCTTCGGCAACCGCGTCGCAGTCCCCGGCGAGCCATGCGACTTCTGCGCGCACCGCGGCGACGGGTGCCATCTGCTGGAGCCGGCCGGTCGGGTCTGAGAGCTGGCCGGCGGCTTCGATCAACTCGTCTACCCCGGGATCTCCGCGTCGCGCGCGGATGGTCGCGAGCACGACCTTCGGGAGGATCCGCAACATCACCGACGGGCTCGGCTCGCGCAACACCAGCGTGGCCGATTCCGCCGCGTCGTCGTAGCGGCCCTGATCGAGCTCCATCCGCGCGCGGTACGCGAGCAGGTAGCGCCGCGTTTGGTCGAGCCCACGGTCGTTGCAGAACTCCAGACCCTCCGGTATGTGCCGATCGAGGAGCGCGTGGGACCGCGTGCTCGTCGCCGCCCAGACGAGGTTGAGGTAGCCGTTGCCGACGCGGTCGTCGAGCTGCGCGTCACGCGCCATCTCGATTCCCCGCTCGAGCGTCAGCAACCCCCCGGGATGCCCGAGCAGGAGCTCCGATGTACCGGTGTAGATGAGCACGCGGACCAACGGCTCGGTCTCGCCGAGGCGCTCGGCCAACTCGGCGGCACGGTTGCCCCAAAACGCGACGCCGTCCGGATCCTCGTTGTCCATGGATACGCCGGCTCGCACGCTGTAGGCCATCGCAAGCTCGCGCCCGGCGGGAAGTTGCTCCAGCAGGACCGTCGCGTCGACGGCGGCCTGCGTTGACTCCTCGGCGTTGCCGAGGCAATTCAGCGCGGTGGCCAACAACAGCAGCAGCTCTCCCTCTCGCAGCTGCTCGCCGAGCTGTCGATAGCACTCAAGGGCACCCCTGGCGGCTTCGATTGCCAGCTCGTTCTGGTCGCAGAAGAGACACTCCCGGGAGCGTCCCGCGAGCAACGCGGCCCACAGGTCGACAGGGGACGTGCCCGCGAACCCCAATGCCGCGCCGTACAGCGCCGCGGCCTCGCGATGCGCCCCGAGCGAGCCGGCGCTCTTCGCAGCCGCGGGCGCGAAGCGCAACACGGTCTCGCCATCGCCAACCGCCACCGCATGGTGCGTAACGCGCACCGCATCCGGGCTAGCGGTCCTCGCAAGTGCATCCATCGCGTGTCGATGCAACGTGACGTACCGGTTCGGCTGGAGCGACTCCTCGATCGCGCGGCGCGCAAGCTCGTGGCGGAACCGAAGCGCGGCACCCTCGGCAACCAGCATCCCCGACGCCGCGCACTCCTCCACGCACCGCTCATCACCACCGGCCATAGCCTCGACGAGCCACAGCTCGGCTTGGTGTGGCACGACCGCGACCGCCTCGAGCACCTCCCTGGCAGCACGACTCAGCCCCGCAGCCCGAGCCAGCACAGCGTCACGGACCCGTACCGGGAGCTCAACCCCGCCAGCGGCGAGCGCCTCGGTAACAAAGAACGGATTGCCCGACGTCGCTCGGAACAAGCCGACCGCGTCGACGCCGTATGGTGCTGCGAGCTCCGCGACCGCGTCCGGCGAAAGCGGCGCAAGCTGAATCCGCTCGACTGCGTCATTGGTCGCGAGCCCACCGAGCACCAAACGTAGGGGGTGATCGCGATCCAGCTCATCCTCCCGGTAGGTGCCGATCACGAGCAGCTTCGCCGCTCGGACACGACGCGCCAGCAGCCGCAGCACATCCAGCGAGGCCTCATCGCCCCAATGCAGATCCTCGAGCACCATCACCGCAGGGCGAGCTCCGCCAAGCTCGTGCACCAGCTGTCCCGCGATCTCATGCGCCTTCGCAGCACCGCTCGCCAGCCCATCGAGCTCAACGCCGACGGCCTCCGCGATCTCCAGGAACGGCCCCAACGGTCGTGGCGCGAACAGCGCGTCACACGCTCCCCAGAAGCTCTGTACAGAGTTGCTCGATCGTTCACAGAAACAGCCGACCAAGGCGCTCTTCCCGACACCGGCCTCGCCGCCCACAAACACAAGCCGGCCGCCGTCGCCACGCGTCACCGAGACCCACAGCTCGTTCAGCGTCGCGAGCTCGTGCTCTCGCTCCAGCAACCCGCGATCGCGCACAGCGCCAGTCATGCCAGCAACGATGTGCCCGGTGCGCGCGCGGCCAGTCCCATGCCGGCATTGAGCGTGACGCAACGAGCCGACGCGGTCAAGCGCCGCCGCCAACAAAGCTTGCACGGAAGCTCAGCCATGGTCAATGCTCGGCGCACAAGAATGCTCCCTTGTTCGTTGAGGAATATCGAGGCGCGAGCGAACGTGGTCGCCCGCGCCTCGAGGACTACGCGATGCTCAGCCAATCGCCGCGTCACTCGCGCGACGACGGCGCGACGCACCCAAGGCAACCATGCCTCCGCTGAGCAGGATCAGAACCCCGGCCGCGCCGATCCCGGCATCACTCCACCGAAACCCGTCCTGCGACCGCACGGCCCGGCTCAGCGATGGTTGCGGGGCGGAACGCTGCTCGACGCGTTGCTGCGCCTGAGCGATTGGCTGCGGCTGCGTCGAGATCGACGTCCCCGGGTTCAGATCGAACCTGGCGGACGCGATCGACGGCCCGCTCACGGCGAGAACGACGATCGCCGTGATCACGACGCGCTTGATCGGTTTGAACATGACTTCTCCCGTAATCAGATAGTTGGCTCTACACGTAGAAGTACGGGTCCAGGACCCGCACCTCGGTGATCTGGTCAACCGGCAGCTCGTTAGCCGCCGCCGTCTTGCGGACCGCCTCCGGGGTAGGCGCGTCGTAGATGCAGAACGTCGTGCGCTTGTCCGCGCTGACGTACGAGTGCACCCAGCTCACGCCCTCCTCAGCGTTCCGCTCGATCACAGAACGACAGACATCCGACCCGCCGCTCGCGATCGGGATCTGCAAACCCTCCGGAAACGTGCGGCGCACCATGTATCGCGGCATATCAGTCCTCCTGATCGGTTGGTCGCGTTGACACCACACCAACCTACGAACCGCCGAGCACATGCACATCGGCAGCACCGGCCCATATTGGAATCCCCCGTACCCATCTTCGCCGCGGCACCCGGGCCGCATCAGCCCCGTCCGCACCGGGGCCAAATCAAGCGGCCGAACCGAGCTGTGAGCTGGGGTGGCCGGCAATGGGCCGACCACTGCGATGTCATCAACAAACGGGAGGACAGACGATGAGCTGGGAATCGACAGGCACCTAGCTCGAGGGTGTCGCGGGTTCGGTCGACCGCCGCGCGGGTGCGCTGAGCGCCGAGACTTGCCGCGTTACGTCCAGGCCTGGAGAGATAGGCACCGGCGGCTCGAAAGATGGGCCGTCCTCCCGATGCGCACGGATCCGCGCGGCGCAAGATTGCGGCGTGACCGAACGCCAACTCCCGCGTCAGCCAGCTACCAAGGAGAGCCTAGATGACAACCCACGACACCCACCCGGACAACATTGGCCAGCCGCGCCGCGCATTGGCCCGGACCGGACTGAAACATGCGATCGGAACGCTGGGGCGGTGGCGCGAGCGCTCCGCCGAGCGAAACCGCGCACGACTGGTCAGCGACCGCAACCGCCGGATGCTCGCCCAGTGGCTGCGCCGGACGGCCGAGACAGCGCTCGATCCCGACCCAATCCGCCGCCGGCGCGACGTACTGCTTCATTACCGCGCCGCCGCGGTACGCACCGACCTGTTCGAGATCGCCGCGCTGCTCGAACACGCATACAATGCCGATCCGATCTGCGTCAAAGCGCTGCGCGGCTTGCTGGCGGATGGCGCCAACAGCCCGCTATACAACGCGAAGATCCCCTTCGCCGAACTCGAATCAACCCTCAACTACGTGCGCTCAGGACTATGAGCCGAGCGCGACCAACTACATCCCCGAGCGTCAGCTTCTCGATCCCTTCTTAGGCGAGCGACGACTCACCCGAGATCAGCTCGACATCGTGAGTTCCCGACTTGACTCGGCCGCGGGCTGGGTGCACGGATCATCGACCTGCCACACCAATCGGACGGCGTTAGTCAGCAGACAGGAGCAGCTCGTATGGATCGGCCGCCCGCGGACGCCTCTCTCGACCGTGCGGATCCGCTCCTTTCTCGCACTTCTGCTGTCACCTGTTCCCGGCGAAGGGCGAGAGTGTCGGGTGGCCGGATTGAGCCGCCCGAGAGTGTTGGATTGGAACGGAGCAGCCACGCTGACCGCCCCGGGCGAAGCTGCTGAGATGTCCGGGCAAACCAGCAGTCTGGCGCCGACGTTCGCAGCGACCAGCCCGCCCGCAAGCCAGC
>Ga0302326_10007106_pt1 | contig 25024 bp, 23 predicted proteins | sample Palsa_T0_3_FD_202264 | JGI IMG/M metagenome (GOLD analysis project Ga0302326, IMG submission 202264) | Peat permafrost microbial communities from Stordalen Mire near Abisko, Sweden - Palsa_T0_3 | ecosystem: Environmental > Terrestrial > Soil > Palsa > Peat permafrost | place: Sweden: Abisko... | reverse complement strand
TGTCAGCAGGCGGCGGATCTCGGCGGCGGTCACGGCGATGAGGTCGCCTACGTCGTCGCGGCCATGGTGATCATGCCGCAGGCGTGTCCGGGAAAGTTGTCCACAGCCGCTGGTGCCCCCTTTGAGCAGCGCAGACCTGAAGGAAGGCAAGCGCGAGCATGGACAGTGTGGCGTGCCGGTACCAGGCGTCGTAGCGGCGGACCGGTAGTGGTCCAGGGCGGTCTCGTTCTTGGCGGCCTGGAAGCATTCCTCTCATCTGAGAGAGCGCCCCTCGCCGTGTCCGGAGGCGGAGAGGGAAGCTTTACCGGAGAAGCATGCTTCTCCGGTAAATCCACACCGGGAACCCTTGCACCTTCCTTGGCCAGTTTGCAGTGCCCTGCGCTGTACCGCGCGACACGATTCCGTGTCGCGCGGTACAGCGCGACACGGCTTACCGTTCCTCTTTCCTCGGCCATCCTCACGGCCGGGACCATGGGGACCCGCGCCGCATTCCCTTTTCCAAGGCCCACCGGCGGTGGCGGGAACCGGGGGTACTCGCGACGCTCTGCCCTTTTCCACGATTCTTGGATACGGCGGGCACTACCGGGACTCGCGATGCTTGCCATTTCCACGGTCACGGGCTACGGCGGGGTCTGTCGCTGTTTTTGGGGAGGCAGGAGTAGGGATCTGGGGGAGAACCTGGAACCGGGCCGTGATTTTCCGGGGCCGGGGGGGCCGGGTTCTCCCCCAGTGCGTTTCCGGATTGGTCTCCCCTCCTGCTGTTTACTCGTGTAGTAGCGCCGTAGTGTTCCCGACCTCGCTCTCTTGTCTTGTTGAGGGAGTGAGGTCGGGAACGCGGAGGCGGCGCGGAGCGAGCGCGTCAGCGCAGGCAGGAGGGGAGATCGGGCCGGGAACGCGGCGCACAGCGCCCGCACGCGCGGGCACTGTGCGGGCGCTGTGCGCCGCACGCGCGGGCGCTGCGCTGTACGGACAGTGTGTGGGGTGTGTCGAAGCCTAGTGCGGGGCTGAACTCGTCATCAGCGGACCTTTTACCAGTCCGACAAACGGCTAGCTCCGGATCGGCCACTAGGCGTCTGACATCTCACCTTGGATCGGCATGAGAATATGATCTCCGTGACGACTCTAGGAATTTAGAAAACCGAGAAATTCACCTCGGTGTGACCAGGCGCCGACATACGCTACGTTTGAAAGCAGGTTGATCTGTTCAGCTCTCCAGTCACCTTCGTTCAAGACTGCGAGTTTACGTTCGGTCGGTAGTTGGCCATCGATGTCACTGAACATTGTAAACGCATGCTCAAGTGCGCGTCTCCTGGCCGGCAAGCTCTCGCCTGTTACGGCTTGGACGAGGGTAGGACTACTAGGGTCACCTACGCTCGCCGTTGCTCGATAAACTCCACCGCTTCGTCCTCGCACTTGCGGGCTTTCCTGAACATATTCGAATTCTGCCTTGAAGAGGGTAACAAGGCGATCGGCGAACATCGGGCTACGTGGAGGAGCGACTAGCAATCTAATTCCATCTAGATTAGCAACGGCATTCGCCGTGTTTTCGGCGAGCCAGCCCAGATCATCGACAGCGCCCTGTACGCTTATCTGCTTATTGTGGACTTCAAGTTCATGCGCCCTCAAGAGGCGACGCCACATGTCTCTAGCTCTGCCATGTTTGACGTTTACTCCAGCGAGGTCCAGTCTTGCTAGCGCATCGCCGCCATCACTGACTTCCACGTTGTCGTGGTCTAGGCGCACTAGAAGCTCGACATGATCCCCGTCACTGTACTGGTGGGACGTAGTAACGAGCAGCCAACCACTGTCGAGCGGCGCACAGGTCCAGTCCTCACCGATGCGCGCCAGAGCTGCTGTGATCAGTTCATCGCAGAGAGCCATCATGACACCCCCAAACGGCCTGTGGCGCTAAATGTCAACGTTGGATCACTCCACCGTTATGCCCCGCGCGTCTCTATGTGACACTCCGCCAAGAAAGTCTCGAAGATCTCCCGTAGCTGCTCACCTGTCACGTTACCTAGGGCAACATCTGGGATGTCGCTTGGCGTGTAGGCGACCGCATCGTGATGTGCCTCACTCCAGACGTGTTTGTGCGTCCGCTGTAGCCACCGCTCCTGAGGGGGGATGCGGTTGGTATGGGAGCCGTTGATGTCTAGTCTTCGAAGCTGCTCGTTCTCCAGCATGAGATATACAGTCGGCTTCCACGGCTTGGCCTTGGTCACCTGCATCCCCACGAGCAACGGCAGGGCGCGTACATTGCTCACTGCCATCTCGGAACGCACAGTGCCAGGACGATCTTTCCATGTGACGGGTACCTGGAGCGCCAGACCCGCCGATGGGTCGAAGACTGCTTTGACCACCGGGTCGCTCACAGTCACGCCTAACCTCCTCGTGCGGGGCGACAGGATCTCGGATGCGAGTGTCAAGGAAGGATACAGACTCCGTAGATGCCAGGCTCGTGATGTTGGCATCCACCTATTTACGTGTTGTGCAGTTTGGGGTCAATGCCACTTAGCCTAAGTTGATCTTGGTTTCAAGGGTGTGTCGGTCCGTGATGTTCTGGCTTGTAGCCGGCATGATCGCGGCTTATGGCCGGCAATGGCGTGGTGACTGCGGGCGGCCGGCTGACGGACTGGGTGTCGCTTGGGGTGCTGGCTGCGTTCGTGCCCCGCGATGCGGTCGAGGACGCGGTAGCGGCGGCGGGCAGGCAGGCGCGGCGATCGGACGGGAAGCTCCCGCCGCACGTCATGGTCTATTTCGTCATGGCGCTGGCACTGTTCGACGATGACTATGAGGAAGTCGCGGCCCGGCTGACCGAGACGCTGACGGCGTGGGGCTGCTGGGATGATTCGTGGAGCGTGCCGGCGTCGGGCGGGATCACCCAGGCGCGCCAGCGGCTGGGGTACGAGCCCGTGAAGGAGCTGTTCGCCGGGGTGGCGGCCCCGGTGGCGGAGGAACTGACCGCCGGGGCGTTCCTGGGGCCGTGGCGGCTCATGGCCATTGACGGGTTCGGGCGGGACGCTCCTGACACGCCGGAGAACGCGGCGGCGTTCGGGTTCGCCGGGGCGGCGGCTGGTGACCCGGGCTGCCCGGCGTACCCGAAGGTGCGGGTGGTTACCGTCAGCGAGTGCGCCTCGCACGCGATCGCGGATGCGGCGATGGGCGCGGTGGCGGGCAAGGGTGCCGGGGAGCGGTCCCTGGCCCGCGGGCTCTACCGCAGGCTGGAGGACGACTGGCTCCTTATCGCTGACCGGAACTTCGTCAACTGGGCGGACTGGTGCACCGCGGCGGACACGGGCGCGCAGTTGCTGTGGCGGGTCAAGGCGGATCTGACCCTGCCGGCATTGGCGTTGCTGCCCGCTGGGTCCTGGTTCATCGGTGCTGGTGAACCCGAAGATCCGCGGTAAGGCCCGGGAGGCAGTCCTGGAGGCGGCCCGAGGCGGGGAGGACCTGGACGAGGGCCATGCCCGTTATGTCCGGGTGGCCGGGTACGAGGTCCCGGACCGGGACGGCGACGGCAAGGGCGAGGTGATCGCCCTGGTCACCACGATCACCGAGATGACAGCAGCCGCAGCGCCGCTGCTGGCAGGGCATACCACCGAAGGTGGGAGCATGAAACCGGGAATGCCCAGCTCAAGACGTCCCTGCGAGGCTCCGGGAAGGTGCTGCGGTCCAAGAGCCCGGACATGGTCCGCCAGGAGATCTACGGCTACCTGCTCACTCATTACGCCCTGCCGGCCCTGATCTGCCGGGCCGCCACCGAAGCGGGCACCGGCCCGGACCGGGTCACATTCAAGCGGACCGTCCGCATCGTCCGCCGCCGGGCCGCTGACCCGGCGGCCTTTCCCCCCTAAGCACCAGGAACGGATCCTCGCCGCGGTCATGGCCGGCATCACCCGCACGAAGCACCGGAGCCACGGGCGCCGGCACCGGACCTGCCCGAGGGTCATCAAACGAGCCCGCCGCAACTCCTGCCGCGGCGGACGGCCCGGCGGCCACGGCACCCGCCATAGTGGCCCGGCGACGATCAGGCTGGACGGCCTGGACCTGCCCGCACTCGCAGCGTGATCAGCCTGTGCTGGGCGGCCGTTGTGCTACGAGCTGTTCGATCGCGGGCCGCAGGAAGGTGAGCGTCAGCTCCGCCCGGCGGGCGATCCACCCCTGTGAGGCCGGACCGGGGTCGCCGTACCGGCGCTGCCTGATGTCCTCTACGACCTCTGCGGGGGCATCGAGTCCGGTAAGCACGCACAGAGCCTGGGCCTTGGTGATCAGCCTGCCGTCCCGCAAGGTCACCGTTGCCCTGGCCAAGGTCAGCAGGCCGAGGTCAACCCAGATGTCACGGTCCCACCGCTCGCGGTGGTCCAGGGACGGCAGCCAGAAGCTTTCCAGGTCCTGGACCACGAACCCGGCGAGCTGCCCGCCGGTCACTGGCGGAAGCAGGGCCGCTGGCGCCTCGCCGTACAAGACGAGCCCGAAGTCGTGCAGCTCGCGCCTGGTCACCGGGGTGACTCGCCGGCGCATGAACTCCTCGTGCGCCCATGTGAGGTGCAAGCGCGCAGGATCATCCAGCTCCCCCGCCGCGCAATAGCTGCAATGCAGCCCCGGCGCGAGCGCGCTGGCACGTCCCAGGCTTTCGTGTACCTCCCCGAGCTGTTGTTCCTCCTCCGCCGTGCACGGCCGGCCGAGGATGGCGATCAGGTCGAGGTCGCTGCGTCCCGGCTGGTAGTCACCTCCGGCCAGTGACCCGTGCGCCCACACCGAGACCAGCGGCAAGACCGGCCGGACGGCATCGACGAAACGGCCGAGGAGCCAGCCGGTGGCCTCATCCGTCATAGCACCAGTCTGCGCCACGATGGGCCGGTCAGTTGCCTGTCAGGTCTGATAACCGAGGCTGGTGAGTGCTGGATCATTCGCTGACCCTCGCACATCAGCACAGGCCAAGACATGATCAACTTAGGCTGAGTGGCATTGAATTTGGGGTAGAAGATGATGGTTCGCTGGCCGTTCAGTTGGGTCGCCGATATCGTTAGCCAACCGGAATTGTCACTGCCCGTCACTACCATGTGCTGTGTGGCAGAGAATTTGGTTTCGGCGAACCCCGGGCGTGCACGTCTCGTCCCAGGATTCAATGACATGGCGACCACCCGGCCCGATCTCGCGGCGGAACTGGTCGGCACCAATCCCGCCGGAGTCATTGCTGGCACGCACGAGATCCTCTTGTGGCGCTGCCCGAACCATGACGAGCCTTACCCTGCCCGAACCATGGCCAGCCCTACTCGCCAGTGGGAACTCAAGAGTATGTGGCCACGGGTGCGGCTACTGCTCGAACATGAGGGTGCTCGCCGGGTTCAACGATATGGCTACTACGCACCCGGTCTTGGCGCGAGAAGTTGTTGGCATAGACCCTGCGACCGTTATCGCGAGTTCCACAAAGGTGCTGATGTGGAGGTGTTCGATCCACAACAAGACATACCCGACGACAGGGCGCAAACGCGTCGATGGCTCTGGCTGTCCGTACTGTGTCAACGCGCGGGTACTGCCGGGTTTCAACGATATGGCCTCTACCCGTCCCGACATGGCGGCCTGTCTCGTGGGCACAGACCCGACAACCGTCATCGCAGGCACGCCCAAAGTCTTGTTGTGGAGGTGCCCCAACCACCCCGAACCGTACCCCGCACCGGGGGTCGCAAAGAGCACGCGGACAAGTGCCCGGGCATGGCTGCGGCTATTGCCGCGGCCTTCGAGTCCTGCCGGGTTACAACGACATGGCGACTACCCGGCCTGACCTGGCGACGGAACTGGTCGGCGCCGACCCGACCACGGTCATCGCTGGCACTAAAAAGGTGTCCATTCACGGGTAACGCGCGGCCGGGCATTAGGTTATGGCGGGCGCCCAGGGCCGGCAGGCCGTTCCACCGTCGTATCGGGCTCACTGCAACCGCTGAGCGGGCTGCGGCGTCTGATGTGGGAAGCGGGATACCCAGCGGCGGGGTGCTACCCCACCACGGCGTGATCCCAGCCGGTCACGAGGGAAGCACCGGTGTGCTATGACCATTCAGCCAGTCACCCGCGGTGAGAGTCATGGTTGCGCGCCGCACCGGGCGCTCAGCCCGCCCGTTATCTCCCGGGGCCATCGCCTGGAGGGCGGCACCGCATGGCCGGACGTGAGGAAGGGCCACCCCGGAGGCCGGGGACCGGGGGGCCGGGTACGAGCCTGCGCGCTCGCCATCATGACCGCAGCGGCGGTGGCGCTAATGTGCGGCTGCGGCGCGGCCCAGGCACCGGCGGGCGCCACGCCGAAATCCGGCAATGCGGTCACACCCGCCGTGACGCTGCCGCCCGGCGTCATGCCGGCAACGCAGGCGTGCAGGCTCGTCACCGGGCGGGTGTCACGGGGGTTCTTCACCCATATCGAGCAGGTACACCTGGTCCTGACCACCTACGCCAAAGGCGAGCCGATCGAGTCACAAGGCGACATCAGCACCGGGATGGCACCCCGCACCCTGGTCTGGGTCGTCGAAGTCCGCGCCCGGGCGATTCACTGGAACCACAGTGCCCCCGCTTTGGCCCCCTCTACGGCCACCGCACAGGCACACGCCGTGCCGGTCTACACCGATTACTCAGTGGTGATCAATGCCCGCACCGGCTACGGATCCGACGCCGGGGAATGCAACTGCTGGCCACTCCCGCTCCGGCAGGCAGGCACCCTGATCAGCCTGCCCGCTGGCTGCTGAGCCCGCTCCGTGCCCATTGGCGGGATTCACGGGAGTCGCGTTTACGGCGACGCGCCGTGGCTGCGGGGTGCTTGTGCCCGGGTGTACTGACCGCTGAGCGCGGCTGCGCGACAGGGTAATGCCTCCAGCCGCAGTGCCGAATACAGCCAGGCCATCTACGACGCGGTCGCCGGGTAAGGGCATTCCTGGCCCGCGGCCCTCGGCTAAGCCGCCGCCGGGGGACGGGCCGGCCGCGCGGAGATGAGGGACGCGAAGACGACGGTGGAACTCAGGTAATGGCCGGTGGTGTAGTCGAAAGCGCCGCCGCAGGTTATCAGGCGCAGCGCCGCGTAGCCGGTCGCCTGGTAAATGGCTTTTGCCGGGAAATGTGATTTAAGGTATTTGCGTACGCCGGTGACCTTGAAAATAGCCGTGACCCCGTCGGCAAGCCGCACGTCGATGGTGTCCCCGGGGCGCAGGGCCCCGAGGCGGAAGAAAACCGCGGGCCCCTGATAGCTGTCGACGTGACCTTCGATGACCGACGCCCCGATCTGGCCGGGCGTCGCGGAGTACTTGTACCACGCCGCCTCAGCCGCGCTCGTCACGAGCGACGGGACCTGAATCGAGCCGTCGGAGTTGACGCCCAGGTGGAGCAGTCTCGAGGTGACGCCGATGGCCGGGATATCGACGGAAACCGGCAGGGATCGCGGCAGTGACAACCGCGCGGATGCCCCGATGGCACCCGCCGCGGATCGGGATGGCTGCGGCGCATGCACCTGGGCGCTGATCGCCACGCCTACCGCGGCGACCCCGCCCATGATGAGCAGGACTCCGGCCACCCCGGCCACCCGGGCCCGCAGGCTTCTCGGTGCCGTGGGCGGGGGAGCGTAGCCGCCCTGCGGCCAGGAGGCCACCACGCGGAATCCGGCTATGCGCCGCCATCCCGCGTCTCCCAATGCCGTCCCCCTCCTTCTCCGGGTGGTCGTACTCGCGTAGCCTAATATTCCAATGCTGAACACGCCATGGGCATCTCGGTGCCGTCCATGCTGGCCACGCACTTTTCTGTTCCGAAGCCGTTTTCCGGCGCTGGAATCGGGAAACAAATTCGCCACCCGGCGGACCCACCAGGAGGTTCCATGAAGGTGCGCACGACCATCGCGGGGAATATGCTCGGCGCGCGACTGACCGCCGTCGGCTGCGGCGTCTCGGCCATCTTCGCTTGCGTTGTGCTCTCGGCCTGCTCGGGAACCTCCTCGACCACGACACCGGCCATCTTCACCCCGTCGGTAACCGGCTCCGCCTCACCGACCGCCGTGCCTAGCAGCAGGCCAGCTAGCGTCCCGCCCACCACCACCGCAAGCCCTTCTGACGGTTCGACCGCGTCGGCCACGGCGACAGGGACGACGTCGCCGGCAGCGTCGGCCACGGCGACCGCGAGGACGTCGCCGACGGCAGCTGCGTCGCCGACGCCGCGCCGGTCGGCCAGCGCGTTCCCCACCACGCCCCCCTCCACCGGCGGCGGCGGCACGGCCGGAGTCCAGGACGTCTTGCTCTTCGGGCTGGGCGGAGGGGCGATCCTGGCCGGAGCCGGGAGCATCGCCTATCGCAGGAAGCTCACCAGGGACCGCTGACTCATCCAACAGGCCGCTTATGCCGTCGGCGCCCGCTGGCTCCTGCCCCCGAATTCCTGGTCTGGTTATTGTCCGGGCCGGGTGACACTATGTCGGATAAATGGGCAGCTGTCCCGCGCGGCCTCCTTGGCAGGTGGCGGGTAAGACCGGCGAAGCCCTTGTCCGCCCAGGGGAGGGAAAGTCGATGACGAGCACCGAGCCCGTTCATTCGGAGTCCGAGACGCATCCGTGGAGTATCCAGGTTCCTAACCACCCGGCGCGTGCCGACTCCCCGGAGTATGTAGCGGCGCGCGAGAAAATGAACGAAATCGCGGCCGGGGCGACGGGGCTAGTCTACGGATCGGCGCCATTTCAGGATCATCATGGCGGCGCCCTGTGGTTGAAAGACGACCAGGGCTGGTTTCTCGTCCGTAATTTGGCCGGCGTAGAATGGTCGGCCCAGTTTTGTGCGGAGCCTGGGAAAATTGACCTGCTGCGGCAGAACGCCAAGCGCCTGTATGACCTCCTTGCGCCAGAGATCAAGCAGGAACTCGATCCGGGCGGCCTGCTGGACACGCCGATTACCGACGCGGCAGGGGTGGCCAGGTGGACGGACTCCCTCTTTAACGCCGGCGTCCCGCTGCAGCCCACTTTCCACATCGGCACGCTGCCCGGAGGCACCAGCACCCCGGACGACGACACTGATGCGCCCGCCGACGCCACTAGTGCCCCTGCTGACGGCTCCGGGACCGCGGCCAGCGCCACCAGCACGCCGGCCGGCGGCGGCACTGCGGCCCCAGCCCCGGGCCCGGTCCAGGAGCCTGCCGGGGTGCATCACTACCCCACGCCGATTGTCGACATTCAGCTCTTTAAATATGACGACTTCGAGCTTTGGGTCACCGACGAGCAGGGCAACCCGGCGGCAGTGGCACCCGTGAGCCCGCGCGGCAGCGGAGACGCATCGATTCACGTCCTCTACGCCACGCCGGGTTCCCAGCTGGCCCAGCAACAGCAAGCGGCAGAAAGCGCCAACGCCCCGCTGATCCTGGGCCCGGGTCACCCGCTCTCACGGCAGGCCTACAGGCATCAGCAGGCCACGGCCACGGCCACGGAGACGGGGAGCGCTCAGACGCCGGACAGCCCTTAACCGGGACGACCCGCGCCCCTCGGTCAGCTCCCGGGAAGGGCACCGTGTCCTTGAGGCGAGATCGAAAGCGGCCTGCCCTTGCGCCAGCCTGAGGCGCACATCATGATTTTCCCAGACGTCCGCCTACGAACCAGCAATGCCGCGCCCGACCAGCCGCCCCGGGGTGTCAATGGTGCCTGTCAGCAAACCGCCCGCGCCTGCCAGCGCCCCAGTGACGGCCGGGTCCCCAACGGCCCCGGGCCTGCCGCGCCGCGCCGTCATCACCGCGATCTCGGCGATACCCGCCGTCGTCGCCTCGGCGGCCGTGCTCGGGTCGACCGGCTGCACATCCCCGGCGGCCGGTTCGAACCCGCCTGCGCCGGGCGCCCGGGTCCTGCGGTTTTTCACCGGCCATGAGGCCACCGTGGTAGAGGATGCGACGGCGCGGATAGCTCCCGGCCCCCGGGATGACCCCGCCGAGGCGGGCCATCCCGGGGCGCGTGAGGCCGGCGTGACCGACTACATCGACATGATGCTCGGATCCCTCGGTGCGATCAGCGGAACCGGGGTCCCGCCGCCGATGGTCTTCGCGGGCGGCCCGTGGAGCAACCGGCACAGGTCCGGCCCCGATCTCATGGCCTCCTTCGTGACGCTCGATCCGGTCACCCGCATCGCGTGGCGCAAGCGCCTCACCGGCTGGCAGCAGCAGTACAAGCAAGGCATCGCCGCCCTGGACAAGCTCGCGGACGGGGATTTCACCAAGGCCGCCCCCGCGAAGCGTGACAAGATCCTGGCCACTCCGTCCGTGAGCACGTTCACCGCGCTGCTGTTCGAGCACACGATCGAGGGTCTGTACGCCAACCCCGAGTACGGCGGTAACCGGGGCCTGGCCGGCTGGAAGGACATCGGCTTCCCCGGCGACATCCAGCCGCGCGGCTACACCAGCGACGAGGTCGAGCGTTCTGACGGGCGCACCCCGGTCGACGACACCAGCATCGTGGCCGCCGTGCTGCAGCTCCTAGGCGCACTGTGAGGGGCGCACTGTGAGGGGCGCGGTGTGACGGGCCAGGCGGTGGTGATCGGCAGCGGCGCGGGCGGCTCGTTCGCCGCGATGGAGCTGGCCCAGGCCGGATGGCAGGTCGTGGTCTTCGAAAAGGGCGCCAACCACTTCTCCAACCTCGCCGGCGAGGGACCGATCGGCACGGTGTTCGCCAACGACAGCCTGGCCACCCAGGTGCGCAACTTCCCCGGGACCGACCCGGAGGTGTTCCCGCGCACCTGGCGGCCGAACCAGGCCTCGGCCGTCCAGTACACCGGCAGCGTCGACGAACTGCCGCAGGTCGTCGGCGGCGGGACCGTGCACTGGGACGCCAAGGTGCCGAGGTTCTGGGACATCGATTTCCAGCAACTCTCCGCCCTGGGGCCGGTGCCGGGCGCCGACGTGGCCGACTGGCCGTTCAGCTACGCCGAGATCGCGCCCTATTACGACGAGGTGGAGCAGCTGATCGGCGTGCAGGGCGACGCCCGGGCCATCCCCGACATCGTGCGCAAGCATGCGCCCCGCGCCAGGCAGTACCCGATGCCGCCCGGCCCCCAGCAGCGCTCGTCCATCGCGGTGGCCGCCGGGGCCGCGGCCATCGGCCTGCACCCGTACCCGTTCCCCATGGCGATCAACTCCCGGCCCTACAACGACCAGCGCGTCTGTAACGACTGCGGGTTCTGCAGCGGTTTCGGCTGCCCGGTGGTGGCCAGGCCGGCCGCGCTCATCCCGCTGCGGCGGGCGCTGCGGACCGGGCGGGTCAGGCTGGTCCCGGAGACGATGGTGACCAAGATCCGGCTGAGGTCCGGGGCTGCCACCGGGGTGAATTGGGTTCGGATGACGGAACGAGGCCTGGTATCAGGTACCGAGAACGCCGATATCGTCGTGATGGCGGCGTCGGCCATCGAGACGTCACGCCTCGCGCTGCTTTCTGAGTTCCCTGACCAGAGCGGGAAACTTGGCCGCAGGCTGATGCTGCACTCGTTCATCGACGGCACCGCGATCTTCCTTGACGAACGGATGCACGCCTACCGCGGCCGGTCGATCACGCAGTGCGCGGAGGACGCCGCCGACCCCGACTTTCCCGGCGCCCGGGCGTTCGCCAGGGCCCACGGCCTGCCCTACATCCGTGGCGGCCTCATGGAGCTAGGCGGCAGCCAGGACCCGATCACCGAGGCGCAGTCTTACCAGACCCTGCTCGGCTTCGTCCGCTCGGCCAAGCCGTTCGGCACGGACTTCAAGCAGCTCATGCGCTCTTCGATCCTGCGCGACCGGCTGGCCGGCTGCCAGATTATCGGCCACGACCTGCCCTACCTGGACCATACGGTGACCCTCGACCCCACGGTGACAGACGTCTTCGGGCTGCCCGTGGCCCGGGTCACCTGGAGTACCGGCCAGCACGAGCAGGTCGCCCAGCAGTTCTGGATACCGCAGCTGAAGAAGATGATGACCAAGGCCGGGGCCGGCGTTGCCCTCGCCGTGCCGGCCACCGAGAACAGCGGCGGCCTGCCGACCGGGAATCACGTCATGGGCGGCATGATGATGGGCGCTGACCCCGCCACCAGCGTGACCGACACCTACGGCCGCGTCCATGGGCTGGGCAACGTCTTCGTCGCCGATGGTTCCGTCTTCGTCACGTCCGGCGCCCACAACCCGACGAACACCATCATGGCCGTGGCCCTGCGCAACATGCGTCACCTCGCGGGGACGCCGGTCTAGGGATTCTCGGAAGAAGTGTTTCGATGGACTTGTCAAAACAGTTCTTTCGAGGGTAGTGTTTCGAAACATGACTTCCGAAGAACATTCCGAACCCGAGGGTGATCCGGGGCGGCTCAACCTGACCGACCCGAAGGCCATCCGGGCGCTGGCGCATCCTATGCGCTGGGCCCTGCTCGAGGCACTGGGCGACGCCGGGACCCTGACCGCGACGCAGGCCAGCGAGATGCTCGGCGAGTCCCCCGCGAACTGCGCCTTCCACCTGCGGACCCTGGCGAAATACGGCTTCGTGGAGGAGGCGGGCGGCGGGCGCGGCCGGGAACGACCATGGCGCCAGACCTACGACGGGATGAGCTGGCGGACGCGGCAGGAGGATCCTGAGGTCTCGCACGCCGGCGAGGCGCTCGACCAGGTCTGGATGGACCGGGTGCTGACGCGGGCCCGGCGCAGCCTGGGGTCGAGAAGGTGGTGGCCAGCCGCTTTCGACGACAACCTGGGCGGATCTACCAGCAGGCTGTACGTGACGCCCGCCGAGGCTCAGGAACTCTACGAGGAGATCCGGCAGGCCTACGATCGCGTCGTGGGGATGCACCACCGTTTTGCTGACCGGCGGGATCCGAAGCTCCGTCCGCCGGACGCGGTGCCCGTCGAGTTCGTCCTGCTTGGATATCCGATCCTGGACACCTTGCCGTTGCCGGACGGTGACGGGGAGGAGTCCGGCGACGACGTTGCTGCCGGGGACGGGCCAGCGGCGCGGGGCTAGGACCCGCCCGTAGCCGCCACACGGCCGGTAGCCCTCAGCACGATTCCGGTTACCCGGAAAACTTGAGATATATCTTGACTTTAATATAAGTCGAGATGCATCGTATCTACTATCCACCGCATCCATCGAGGCACGAGAGGACCACATCATGCATCCGGAGACCGCCAAGGCACTGGTCACGCAGCATCACGATGAGCTCGCGCATGACGCCGCATCCAGCAGGCGGGGTTCTGCCCGCCGCCTGTTCCCGCGCTGGCACGTCAGCTGGACGCGGACTATCCTGGCCCCGGCGGGCGCCCAGGCCAGCGCGCCCGCCGCGGGCCGCGGGCGGGCCGGCCGGGCTGGCCGCCGCGGATCGTCACTGGTGATCATCATCAGCGCTCACCGCTCGGCGTGATTCTTCGTGTTCCGGCGCGGCACGCGGCATGGCCAGCGCCGGGGGCGGAAACCCCTGGGATAAGGTTGGTTCGCCAGAAAACGGGTGGATCCACGTGACGCCCGCCGGGGGGAGCGAGATGAACGATGCCTGACCGACCGCCCACCCTGCGGCACGTAGCGGCGGCCGCGGGTGTGCACCCCGCCACCGCATCGCGAGCCCTCAACCCGGAAACCCGCCTGCTAGTCAGCGAAGAGACGGCCCGCCGGGTGACCGCGGTCGCCGCGCAGATGGGTTACCGGCCGAATCCCGTCGCACGGAGCCTGCGGACCCGGCGCTCGCACACGGTCGGGGTGCTGATTCCCGACCTGAACAACCCGATTTTCCCGCCCATCGTGCGCGGCCTGGAAGACAAGCTGGCCGCGGCGGGTTACGTCGCCCTGCTTGGCAATACCGATGCCGACGCCAGCCGTGAGCGCAAGCTTTTCGAGCAGATGCGGGCCCGTCACGTCGACGGCTTCGTGCTGGCCACCGCGACGCTGCAGGACCAGCTGCTCGCCGAGGCGGCGGCGGCTGAACTGCCCGTGGTGCTGATGAACCGGCTCGCGCAGGACTACAGCTTCTCCGCCGTCTCGGTTGACAACGAGCAGGGGGCACGGATGGCGGTCACCCATCTATCCAGGCTCGGCCATACCCGGATAGCGCACATCGCGGGTCCGCAGGAGGCCTCCACCGGCGTCGGGCGGCTGCGCGGATTCAGGGATGGGATGGCATCCTGCGGGCTCGAGGTGGATGAGGACCTGATCGCGTACGCCGCCAAGTACACCGTGGAGGAAGGCACGCGCTGCGGCCGGGAACTGCTCGCCGCGCACGCTGATATCACCGCGGTGGCCGCCGCCAACGACATGCTGGCCGTCGGGTGTTACGCCGCCCTTGACGAAGCCGGCCGCCGGTGCCCGGACGACATCTCCGTGATCGGCTTCAACGATATGCCGTTCATCGACCGGCTCAGGCCGCCGCTGACATCGGTGCGCTTCCCGCACTACCAGCTCGGCACCGAGGCGGCTCAGCTGCTGCTCGAACGGATCAGCGGCGGCGCGGGTCCGGTGAAGATCCTCTACCTCGCGCCGGAGCTCATCGTCCGCGGGTCCACGACAGAACCTGTCGCGACCACCGGCCGGGCCGGCCGCCAGGATGCAGGTCAGGCAGGAAGTCCGCCGGTCCCGCTGCGCTCCGTGCCATCTCGCGCGGCTCGCGGAGCCTCGCCCGCCTGAGCTGTCCCCGCTTGCTTGCGGCCGTACCTTACGGCCGCTTGCGGGCGAGCGTCAGGCCGTCGCCGATCGGCACCATGACCAAGTCCACGCGGTCGTCGGCGGCGGCGTGATCGTTGAAATCCCTGATGGAAATCACGGCCGGGTTGTCGTTGCCCGCGTCGATGACCCGGCCATGGGAGAACGTGTTGTCCACCATGATCAGGCCGCCGGAGCGTACCCGCGGTACGACCTCGCGCCAGTAGCCGAGGTAGCCGTCCTTGTCGGCGTCGATGAACGCGAGGTCGAACAGCTCCTCATCAGGCAGCGTGCGCAGGGTCTCGATGGCCGGGGCGAGCCGCAGCTCTATCCGGTCCGTGATGCCCGCCTTCTCCCAGTACTTCCTGGCTACCGAGGTCCACTCCTCGTTGATGTCACAGCACAGCAGCCGTCCGCCGTCCGCCAGCCCGCGGGCGATGCAGATCGAGGAGTATCCGGTGAAGGTGCCGATCTCGAGGGCCGACGCGGCCCCGGCGAGCTGGGTCAGCAGGGTCATGAGCGTGCCCTGCTCGGGGGCGATGGCCAGGCCGGTCTCGTTGGGGAACAGGTCAGCGGTCTCGTTCGCCAGCTCTCGCAGGACGGCGTCCGGCGGGCTGCTGTGCGCGGTGAGGTACGCATTGAGGTGAAGGCTGATCTGCTCGGTGCGCCGCGTCATGAGACCACGCTATAGCTAGACCTGGCTGTCCGCGAGGTGGCCGTCCCGATTAGCTAGATTCTCGACCAGATAGAACGACATCTAATCAGGCCACGCTGTGGTCGGTGGTGGCCAGCCAGCCCAGCCGGCTGGACATGTTCCGCGCGCAGCTGACGATGGCACGCACGTGTGGAGAGGCGTTGTCCGCACGCCACAGCACCGACCACGGGTAATACGAGGCCGGCTCGGTCAGCGGCCGCCAGATGGTGCCGGGGAGCGCGGCGATACAGGAGGAGGGCACGCAATACAGGCAGCGTCCCTGGGCGACCAGGTCGGCGGCGGCGCGGATGCTCTCCACGGTGCCCTCGTACACGGTGGGGGTGAACCCGGCGCCCCGGCACATCTCGATGGTGAACTGGTTGAATTCCGGGGCCCTGGCCTCTTCGGCGAGCAGCAGCGGTTCCCTGGCCAAGATGGCGACGGGTACGGCATCCAGCTCGGCGAACCGGTGATCGCGCGACACCAGGACCCCCAGCGGATCGCGGCGGAACAGGCGTGAAGCGATCTGCGGCGGGGCGAGCGCGGCCCGGCCGATTCCGACGTCCAGGCGGCCGTCGATAAGTTGCTGGTACTGCTCCGGGACGCCGACTTCGACCTGATGGATGACCAGGCCGGGGTGCCGGGCCTGGACCTCGTGCAGAATCTGCGGCATCGAGTCATAACTGGAGTCGATAATGCCGACCCGCAGCGTGGGGGAGGCGCCGGTCGCGGTGCGGGCGATCGCGGCGGCCCGGGCCACGTGAGCCAGGATCTGCCGTGCTTCGACCAGGAACACCGCCCCGGCAGCGGTCAATGAGACGTGGTGGGTGCTGCGCTCAAGCAGCCGGACGCCCAGCTCACGTTCGAGCCGCTGCACCTGCTGGCTCAGCGCCGACTGCACGATGTGCTCCCGCGCCGCCGCACGGCCGAAGTGCAGTTCCTCGGCCAGGGTCACGAAATACCGAAGCTGGCGCAGCTCCATGCGGGTCACCTCCAATTAAGCCTACGTCCGCGCGCAGGCTGCTGGGAATGTCCAGCTGGTTGCCCGGGGTAATCGGACCAGGTGATGGGCTCTGCTCAGGTTGCCTGTTTCCGGTGCCGCCTCGCCGGGCTTAACTGAAAGTGGCCAGCCGGCGGTGTCCGGCCTTTTGGGTAACAGTGAGGGGTCCTGCCGTGAGCCCCGACCCGAGCATGGCCCTGAACGCGCCGGCGGTGAGCCTGAACGGGTCGGCGCCGCGGTGCGAGCATCGTGCCGGGCTCGTGCCGGTTGCGCCTCAGTCGGATCACTGCCGGGACTGCCAGGCCTGCGGGGGTCACTGGGACTCGCTCCTGGTCTGCCTGAGCTGCGGCTGGGTGGCATGTTCTGACGACTCACCCCACCGTCATGCCAGGGCGCACTACCAGGAAACCGACCACCCGGTCGCCCGCGGCCTTGAGCCAGCATCCCAGCGGCCGTGGTGCTATGTCCATCAGCGTCTGGTCTGAACGTGTGCTCCGCGCCCGTACGGCGAATCAGCTGCTCCCTCCCACGACGATAGGCAGAAATTGTGATAAATCAGGACGTACGGGGCAGTTACGACGGCACCGGGCCTTTCCCCGTCGCCGGCGCGACAGCGTGGACGGGTCAGCGGCGCACGCAGGTGGCGGTGACCGGGCTGATCGTGATGGCGCCGTTCGCCGGGCTGGCCGTCGCGGTCGCGATGCTCTGGGGGCACGGCATCGGGCTCGCCGACGTGCTCCTTGCGGTCGGCCTTTACGTGATCACCGGATTCGGCGTCACGGTCGGTTTCCACCGCCTCCTCACCCACCGCAGCTTCACTGCCTCGCCCTGGCTGCGCATCACCCTGGCCATCGCGGGCTCGATGAGCTTCCAGGGCGACGTCACCGGGTGGGTCGCGACCCACCGGCGCCACCACGCCTTCACCGACCGCCCGGGTGACCCGCACTCGCCCTACCGGTACGGCACCGGGACCGTCGCACAGCTCCGCGGCCTGGTCGACGCCCATGTGGGCTGGCTGTTCCGCAACGACCCGACCCCGGCCGACCGGTACGCCCCGGATATGCTCGCGGACCCCGCGATGACCCGGGTCGCCAAGGCCTTCCCGGCCCTTTGTGTCGTCTCGCTGATCCTGCCGTTCACTCTCGGCTGGGTCATCGGCGGTGACCTGCGGGCCGCGTGGATCGCCCTGGTGTGGGCCGGGCTGGTCCGCGTGCTGCTGCTCCACCACGTCGCCTGGAGCGTCAACTCCTTGTGCCACATGATCGGCACGCGGCCGCATGCGGGTCGCCGTTTCGACCGGTCGACCGACCTGTGGCCGCTCGCGCTGATCTCCTTCGGGGAAAGCTGGCATAACGGGCACCATGCGGTGCCGACCTGCGCCAGGCACGGCAGCCGCCCGCACCAGATCGACCTCTCCGCCGCGCTGATCCGGATCTTCGAACGCCTCGGCTGGGCCACGGGTGTCCATTGGCCGTCCCCGCAGGGCGCCAGCGGCCCGCCCTCGCCCGCCCTGCGCCCCCGTCAGCCCGTACCATCGGTGCCCGAGCCGGTAAGCACGCCATGACGTCGGAACGCCCCCGGAGGCCGCCGCTCCCTGGCTGCGGCATTCCTTATGCTTGCGCTTCAAGCTAATTCGTCGCAGCGCCGTTGATATGCGCATGCCCGCTATCAGCGAGGTGCCAATATGCGCATCCCCCTTCGCCGCGACCGTGCGCATATTGTGTGCGTTAACATGATGACGGATGCTCACGGATTGTGCCTGCCTGGCCCGCACTCGGATCGTAATCAGCGCACGGTGCCCGCAGTCACCTCTGGTTTGTACGCAGCGTATTCACACAACTACGCAGTTGAGTGGAACTGAGACGAATATTGCCAATGGGGTGGCATGCCGATGCGGGTGCGGACAATATGTTGCTTCGGACGTCCGCCGCCGCCACGTATTTTCCGGGCGGCGCCCTTAACCAAGGCCCGTCAAGGAGGAATAAGCTGTCAATGACGCTGCGTCGAACACCGCCGATGGAGGCGTTCCCGGTGATCCGGCCGGGCCATGACTGCCGCGGATGATCGCGCGTCCGCGGACACCTGCGACGCCGATCCGCACTGCGCGCACGTGCCGTGCTTTCAGGTTCAGCTGGAGGCCTCACGCCCGCGGCGGGCTCACCGCCAGTCGAACGCGTGCGCCTATCATGTCGCCGACATCATCCAGTCCCTGGGCACCTGGGCGGGCAAGCGCGCCCTGGTCGACGGGCAGCTGACCATACTGGCCATCGGGCCGGCCACGGGCGGACGCCAACCCGGAGGGCCCGCGGGCCCGGACATCCCCGACCGACCCGACCGGCACGGTTTCGCCTTCAGCACCATCCCGCTCACGGCTTACCGCCCTGACCCCGACGCCGCGGCCAGCCCGAACACGACGCCCGCCGAACCGGAGAGCTAGCGCCATGGCGCCCGGGTCCTAGTCCAGGCGGGACACGCGATGGTGCAGCGCGCGGGCGAACTCAGCCGCGAACGAGGCGGCGTCTGCCTGCTCCAGGCGGGCGGAGGAAATCCGGACGCCCGGCGCCGCGGCTATCCGGAACCGCTGCCCGGGGGCTACCGCCCAGCCCGCCGCGGCCAGCGACGACGCGACGCCGTCTTCGTCGGAAACGGGCACCCAGCAGGCGAATCCCGATCGGCCGCTCGCCGTGATGCCGTGCCGGCGCAGGGCCGAACGCAACGCATCGCGGCGCCCCGCGTAGATGCCGGCCGCGCTTGCGAGCTGGGCCTGGACCGACGGATCCGCCCACAGGTCCGCGACCATCTCCTGCAGCTGGTAACTCACCCACCCGGTGCCCAGCGCCTGCCGCCCCGCCACCCGCGTGATCGTAGCCTCGTCCCCGGCCAGCACCGCGAGCCTCAGATCGGGGCCGAGCGACTTGGACACCGAGCGCAAGATGACCCACCGTTCCGTTCCCTTCAGGCTTTTCCGGCGATCCGGCCCCGCCGGGCCGGCGCACGCGGAGAAGGCCGGCGTGCCCGCCACCGGCCCGGCGTGATCGTCCTCGATGACCCCGACGGACGGGTGCCGCCGCAGGATGTCGCCGATCGCCGCGGCCCGGCCGGCGTCCCATGCGGCGCCCGTGGCGGCCTGGGCCCGCGGCGTGAGGATCAGCGCGCCAGCTCCGCGGGTGAGCGCGGCCGCCAGCTCCGCGGGCCTGATGCCCAGGTCATCGACCGGAACCGGGACCACGGCGTAGCCCATCGCGGCCAGCAGGTCAAAGGTGACGGCATGGCCCGGATCCTCGACGATCACCCGGTCTGAGGGCGTCAGCCAGGTCGCGAGAACCCGCTCGATGCCGTCCAGGGCGCCGCCGGTGACCGTCAGGCTGGCCGCGTCGATGCCGTCGGCCGCCAGCTGGCCGGCCGCCAGGCGGCGCAGCCGCGTCGCGACCGGCGCCTCGGCGTACATCCGGGTGGACCGCCGGGCCGGCCGGGCCGGCAGCAGGGGCAGGAGATCCGGATCGGGGCCGCCGGTGACCAGGTCCCTGGTTCCCGCCGGAGCGCGCAGGTACACGCGCGAGCTGACCGGGGGAGCGCCGCGGATCCGGGTGCCGGCCCGGCCCGTGCCGGTGGTGATGCCGCGCCGGCGCAGCTCGCCGTAGGCCGCCGCCACCGTGGTCGGGCTGACGCCGAGCTGGCCGGCCAGCTCGCGGACCGGTGGCAGCTGGTCCCCTGGTGACAGCTGCCCGCTCCGGACACCTGCCTCTACGCTGGCCGATATCTCCTTGGCGGTCCGGCCCTGGGGACGATATCGTACCAGTATGTTCATAGAACGTACTGTAACATTTAGGCCAGCGCGATGAGCGGGGCGTTCTCCGCGGAATCCCGGCTTATCCACGCGGGCACGCAGCGCGTGGCCGGCCAGCCGGTCACGCCGCCGCTCGTCCCCGCCAGCATCTACGTCTCGGCGGGGGAGCCGCGGCCGGGCCGGGGCTACGGGCGGGAATCCAACCCGGGCTGGGAGGCCCTCGAGCAGGCGCTTGGCGTCCTGGAGGACGCGCAAGCGGTCGTCTTCGCCTCGGGCCAGGCGGCCTCGATGGCCCTGATGCTCGCCCTGGCGAAGGGGCGGGACCGCATCATCCTGGCCTCCGACGGCTACTACGGGACGCGGGTCCTGGCCGACAAGCTGCGGCCGCAGGGCGCCGTTCCGGTCCACGTGGACCTGCAGGACCTGGCGGCGGTGGAGCGCGCGCTGGCGGGCCCGCCCGGGTCGTCGCTGCTGTGGACCGAGACGCCGACGAACCCGCTGCTGCGCGTCGCTGACCTGGCCCGGCTGGCCGAGCTCGCGGCCACGGCGGGGGCTCCGATGGTGACGGACAACACCGTCGCCACCGGCCTGCTCCAGCGGCCGCTTGACTTCGGCGCGACGGCCTCGCTGTACTCGCTGACCAAGTCGCTGTCCGGGCATTCCGACGTGATCGGCGGCGCCGTCGTCAGCCGCGACGGCGAACTGCTGGCGGCGCTGCGGGCCTGGCGGTCGAGCGGCGGTGCCATCCCCGGGCCGTTCGAGGCCTGGCTGGCCCTGCGCGGGCTGAAGACGCTGCCGCTGCGGATGGCGCGCCAGTCACAGAGCGCTCTGGTCATCGCCGGGCACCTGGCGGCCCATCCCCGGGTGGGCGCCGTTCATTACCCCGGTGTCACCCGGCCGTCTTTGGAGCTCGCCAGCCGCCAGATGCCTCACGGGTTCGGCCCTTTGCTGTCGTTCGAGATCATCCCGGACCGCGCGAAGGCCGCGGATCAGGTGGTGGAGAGCTCGACGCTGATTATCCCCGCGACGAGCTTCGGCGGCGTCGAGTCGACCTGGGAACGGCGCGGCCGGTGGGCGGGCGAAACGGCGCCTGACGGCCTGATCAGGCTCTCGGTTGGCGTTGAGCCCGCGGCCGACCTGATCACCGACATCGACGCCGCCCTCGAAACCCTGAAAACCCTCGAAACCCTCAACGCGCCCGACACCCGGGAGGTGTCGTGATGCAGAGCTCCGTCGGGCGCTACGTCATCGACGACGACCCGGCCCGGATCGACGCCGGGGCCGCGGTCGCGTTCCTGACCACGGAGGCCTACTGGGGCCGCTCGCGTACCGAGACGGACATCAGGCGCCAGATTGCCGCGGCCTGGCGCGTGGTCGGAGTGTATGACCGCTCCGGCGCCATGGTCGGCTTCGCCCGCGCGCTCAGCGACGGCGGGTCGGCCTACCTCTCCGACGTGTACGTGCTGCCCGGGCACCGCGGGGCCGGCCTGGGCAAGGCGATCATGCGGGCGATGATCGACGACGGCCCGGGCGCCGCCCAGCGCTGGATGCTGCACACCTCCGACGCGCACGGCCTGTACCGAACGTTCGGCTTCACCCAGCCTATGGACCGAAGGTACATGGAACGGATGAGCTGCTCGGAAAACGCCGAAGTCAGGCCAGTCAGGTCCGCGATCGTCAGCGCAGGACCGCTGGTCAGCACCCGCTTTCACCTTGAGCCGCTGCGGTACGGTCACGTGCCCGGCCTGGTGGCGGCGGCTGCGGGCGGCGGGGACCTGTACCGGTGGACGCCGGTGCCGCAGGACGAGGCCGCCATGCGGCGGTACGTGGAGACGGCCCTCGCCGCCAGGGACAGCGGAACGGCGGTGCCGTTTGCCGTGGTCCGGCTGGAAGACGACGCGGTGATCGGCTCGACCCGGTTCTGGAACCTGGACTACTGGGCGTGGCCCGACCCGAAACCCGCGCCCGACACGTGCGAGATCGGCCACACCTGGCTGAGCCGTGACGCGATCAGGACCGGGGCGAACACCGAGATGAAGCGGCTCATGCTCAGGTACGCCTTCGAGGTATGGCAGGTCCGGTCGGTGTGCCTGCACACCGACGCGCGGAACCAGCGGTCACGGGACGCCATGGAGCGGATCGGCGCGCGGTTCGAGGGCATCCTGCGCTCGCACCGGCTCGGCGCGGACCGCAGACCGCGCGACTCGGCCCGCTTCAGCGTGACGGCGGCGGACTGGCCGGCGGTCAGAGCGCATCTCGGCGAGCTGGCTCGCCGCTACCAGACAGCGTGACGAGCCCCGCGGCGCCGGCGTGCGACCGCGAACCCAGGCTCCGCCACCAGGCTTGTCCTGATTCCGGCAGCATGTAGATCGGGTCGTAGTACGGGTACTCGCGGCTGAGCGCCAGCTCGTCGTCCACCTCGATCGCGGTGTGGTAGTTCTTCGTCCAGTAGGAGATGCCGTGCTCGGTGTCGTACCTGGCCACCTGGTGGACCCAGCGCTTGCCGACGTAGGGCACGTCACAGACCACCCGCGGGGTCGCGAACCCGGGCAGGTAGCCCATGATCTCCTGCTGCAGGGACTGCCCCTCGCGCAGGGTCAGCCGCCAGTGCTCGCTGCCGGGGATCATGTCGCACATGTAGAAGTAGTACGGCATGATCCCGGCCCCGTCGAGCAGGGCGAAGCACAGGTCGAGCAGGGCCGCGGCGCTGTCGTTGGTCCCGCGCAGCAGGACGCCCTGGTTCCGCACGTCGCGGACGCCGGCCTCCAGCATGGCCTGGGCCGCCTGGGCCACCAGAGGCGTCACCGACTGAGCGGAGTTCACGTGGGTGTGGATCGCGATGCTCACGCCGCGCGAGCGGGCCGTCGTGGCGAGCCGGGACATGCCCGCGCGCACCTCGCCGGACAGCCAGTGCTGGGGCAGTCCCATCAGCGCCTTGCTGGCCAGCCGGATATCCCTGACCGAATCGACCTCGAGCAGCGAGGCCACGAACGACTCGAGCCGCGGCCACGGCAGGTTGGCGACGTCGCCGCCGGAGACCACCACGTCCCGGACCCCGGGCGTGCGGCGCAGGTAGGACAGCATGGCGGTGAGCCGGTCCTCGCGGGCGAGCCCGAACTTGTGCTTGTCGGTCACCGCCGTCGGGTTGCCCACCAGGTCCATCCGGGTGCAGTGCCCGCAGTACTGCGGGCAGGTCGGCAGCAGCTCTGCCAGCACCTTGGTCGGGTAGCGGTGGGTGAGGCCCTCGACCGCCCACATCTCCGCCTCGTGCAGCGAGTCACGCTGCGCGTACGGGTGCGAGGGCCAGTCGGTCCTGCGGTCGCTGAACGCCGGGATCATGTACCGGCGCACGGGGTCCGCGTAGAACGCCTCGGTGAAGCCGGGGCGATCGGGGGAGCCGGCAGGCACCATGGTGTTGAGCATCTGCGGCGGCAGCAGCATCGACATCGTGGCCCGCTCGCGCTGGTCACGTTCTAGGTCGGCGAAGAACGCCTCATCAAGTCCCGGCCCGGTGACCTGGCGGAGCTGCCGTGCGTTCTTGACGCAATGGGCGCGCTGCCACTGCGCGGACTCCCAGTCGGCGGCGGACACCCCGGTCCAGCCCGGGAACCGGCGCCAGTCGGGTTCGGCCAGCTCGTGCCGCCGATATACGTATGGCTGCAAGATCATGAACGAAGCCCTCCAATTATCGGATAATACAGGAGGACCTGCGGCTCAAGGAAAAAAAACCGTAAAATTTACTGAACGGGCCTGATGTTACGTTCCTAGCCTGGCGACTACTCCCTCCCACGGGCCCAGCAGGCGCTGCGACGCCGCCGTGCCGGTGCCCGAGGAGGACAGCAGCACCTCGCCCGCCGCGGCCGGGAGCCCGGCCGGCCGCCCGGAGAAGTTCGCCGCCACCAGCAGCGAGCCGACCCGGTACGCCCATTGCCCTTCGCGGGCCGGCAGCTGCTCGAACTCGGTATTGGGGACGATGCCGCCGCTTAGCTCGGCCCGCCGCAGCGCGACCAGGCGCCGGCACAGCCATAGGATGGAATCAGCGTCGGCTCGCTGGTCGGCCACGTTAGGCCCCGGGGGGTCGGCCAGCGGCAGCCACGGTGTCACGCCGGGGGCGGTGAAGCCGCCGCGCGCTGACGCGTTCCACGGCATCGGCGTCCTGGCCCGGTCCCGGTTGCCGTGCGCATCGGCGTCCAGGGTCGCGGTATCCCGGCGCAGCGCCGGCGGCACGTCCACGTCGGGCATGCCGATCTCGTCACCGTAATAGAGCACCGTGGTGCCGGGCAGCGTCATCAGCACGAGCAGGGCGAGCCTGATCTTTCGTTGGTCCCCGTCGCACCAGCGGCTGGGGAAACGGCCGATATCGTGGTTGGAGCTCATCCACACCGGGCACGCGCCCGGCGGAAGCACCGTCAGCGTCTGCTCCACGATCTTCGCCAGCCGGGGCGCGTCGAATTCCGACAGCGCGAAGGGGAAGTTGAAGCCGAGCTGCAGTTCGTCGTTGTCGCCGTAGTAGGAGGCCAGCTTGTCGAGCTCGGCGACCCAGGTCTCGCCGAGTAGCAGCCGCAGCGGCGTGTAGCCGTCGGCGATCTTGCGCCAGTCCCGGTAGACGCCGTGCGTCTCCGGCCGGTAGGCGTTGTAGACCGGGCGCAGGCCGAACCGGCCTTCCAGCGGGTTGCCGCCGGCCAGCGGCGGGTTGTCGCGCAGCTCGGCGTCCTTGTACAGGCCGTGCGCGACGTCGATGCGGAACCCGGCCACCCCCCGGTTGAACCAGAACTCCAGGATGCCGCGGAACTCGGCGTGCACCGCGGGCTGCCACCAGTTCAGGTCCGGCTGGGCCGCCAGGAAGTTGTGCAGGTAGTACTGGCCGCTCTCGTGCCACTGCCAGGCGGGCCGCCCGGTGAAGTCGAGCCA
>Ga0302326_10007104_pt1 | contig 25026 bp, 19 predicted proteins | sample Palsa_T0_3_FD_202264 | JGI IMG/M metagenome (GOLD analysis project Ga0302326, IMG submission 202264) | Peat permafrost microbial communities from Stordalen Mire near Abisko, Sweden - Palsa_T0_3 | ecosystem: Environmental > Terrestrial > Soil > Palsa > Peat permafrost | place: Sweden: Abisko... | reverse complement strand
CGTTCGTGGCGGTCAACTGCTCGGCCCTCCCGGGGACGCTCATCGAGTCGCTCATCTTCGGGCACGAACGCGGCGCGTTCACGGGGGCCGAGCGGCGGGCCCGGGGGCAGCTCGAGGTCGTCGGGGCCGGGACGATCCTGCTCGACGAGATCGCCGAGATGCCGATGGAGCTCCAGGCCAAGCTGCTTCGCGTGATCGAGGACCGGCGTTTTCGGCCCCTCGGCGCCGAGGACGAGATCCCCCTGCGGGCGCGGATCGTCGCATCGACGCACGTCGACCTCGAACAGAGGATCGCTCAAGGGCGCTTCCGGGAAGACCTCTTTTACCGCCTGAACGTGGTGACGATCACGGTACCGCCACTGGCCGAGCGCGTCGAAGACCTGCCGGAGCTCATTCTGTCGTTCGCCGCCGACCTTCCGCGGAAGCTGCGCTTCACGAAGGACGCCATCGATTGGCTGGAGCGCAGGCCGTGGCCGGGCAACGTCCGCGAGCTTCGCAACGTGATCGAACGGCTCTCGCTCCTCTCGGAGGAGACGACGATCGACGTCCCCACGCTGGAGGAGCTCGCCGGCCCTGCAGTCAGCGACGCCCGGCAGGAGATCGATCGCATGGCGCGCTCCCTCCTTGCGCTGCCGGATCGGCTTGGGTCGAAGCTCGACATGATCGAGCGCGCGGTGCTCCACCATGCCATCGAGTCGTGCGGCGGCAACAAGAGCGCCGCCGCCCGCCTCATCGGCGTCGACCGCAAGGCCCTCGAGCGCCGCTGGGAGCGCCTCAGCGACCCCGGCACCGACACCGAAGCCCCGAGCACGGGATCGGCCGGCCGCAACCGAGAGTAGCCTCCCTTTGCTGTCATCCCGAGCGGAGCGAGGGACCCTATGGTCGCCGCCTTACGCGGTCTCCGTGGGGTCCTTCGCTTCGCTCAGGATGACAGCAAAACCTTGAGCTCATCTCGACGGCGCTGCTCTAGGACTCGCGGGCGTGAAGGGCGACGGCAACTGCCCCCACCAAGGCCGCGAGGGGGGCCACCGCTAGCGGAGCCACCCCGAATCCGACCGCGAGCAGGGCGACTAGGCCTGGCACGGCCCCGAGGGCGATCGCCGTTCGCACGCGCACCCGCGTCACGTGCGGGATCGCGAGCGCCAGGGCCGCGTCGCGCACGTCGTCGCTGGCCAGCGCGACGGCCCACTCACCGGGCGTCGAGCCCGCGGCGGCCATCGCCACCGCGACGTCGGCGGCGCCGAGGGCGCCGTCGTCGCCGGGGACGTGCCCTAGAACGGCGACCACGCTGCCCCCGTCGCCGAGCGCGCGCACCTCGGCCCCGCGATCCGCGGGCAGGACTTCGGGCCGTACGTGCTCGATGTCGAGCGCGCGACCGATCGTCTCGCAGGTCTCGCGCGCCTCGCCGCTGAGGAGCACGGGTTCGATGCGGGCATCGAGGAAGCGCTGGACCGCGGCGCGCGCCCCGGCGCGTAGCCCGTCTTGCAGGGCGATGATGCCGACCACGCGATCTCCGAGCGCGACGAGGAGCACGCTGCGTCCTTCGCCCTCGAGCTCCCCGATGCGCGCGTCGGCGGACGCGACGCCGATCTTCTCGGCCAGCATGATGGATCGACCGCCAACGACGAGGCGTTCGCCGGAGGACGCAAGCGCCGTCACGCCGAGCCCCGAGCGCCCCGCCGCGTTGCGCACGCAGTCGGGACGGACGGCGCGCGTCCGCGCCGCGCGCAGGATCGCGGCGGCGAACGGGTGCGTCGATCCCGTCTCCGCCCCCGCCGCGAGGGCCAAGACCCGCATCGCCTCGGCGTCGCCCGCGCGGCCGCCGCCGATGGGCTCGATCGCGACGATCTCCGGCTCGCCGAGGAGGACCGTCCCGCGCGCGCTAAGCACGGCGACGTTCGCGGAGCCCGCTCGCTCGAAGGCGCGCGCATCCTTGTACGTGATGCCGCTCGACAAGGCCTCCAGGTGGGCCCGCGCGAAGTGCATGGCCACGAAGGAGGCCAACGCCTTGGACCCGAACGCCAGCGCCGCGGCCGACATGGAGGCAAGGATCTCGACCGGCGTCCCATTGGCCACGACGGCCACGAGCCCGACCGCCCCGGCCACCACGAGGACCCCTCGCTCCACCCCGAGACGCACCCACCGGGCCGTCGGCGCGGCCACGTCGATGCGGGTCGGCCCGTCCGTCGCCAGCTTGATCCAGGCACGCTCGCGCCCGCACCAAGTCGCGGTCAGGCGCAGGCGGCTCGACAGGACGCGGGCGCCCGCCACGATGGGATCCCCCTCGCGCTTCACGACCTCTGTCGACGCGTCGAGGAAGGGCACCACGCGGGCCTCGCCAGCGGCGATCGCCGCGTCGACCGCCACCACCTCGCCGGCGTCGACCACGACCTGCTCGCCCGGGCGCACGTCGTAGGCTGACAGCGGAACGGTCTCGTCGCCGTGGATCACGCGCGCTGTGACGTCGAGTTCCTGCTCGAGCCGCTCGCGCGCGACCTGCAGACGGCCGCGCGCGCGAGCGACCAGCGCCTCGACTGCGATGGCGACCGCGCACGCGAGCCCGGCGAACGCCGAGACCGCGGCGTCTCGGGGATCCCCTTCGAGGTGAGCCCAAACGGCCGCGACGGCGGCCCCGGCGGTCGGCCCGAGCACCACCCACGGGTGCGGGTCCGCCGCGTCCCGTCGCGCACCTTGAACACGCAGCAAGAGCATGCCCCAGGCGGCGACGACGAGGGGAGGACGCGCGGCATCCGCCACGCTGCCGAGAAGCCCGATCGCCGGCGCCAGCGTGCCCGCGATGATGCCCACGGCGTCGATGATGTTCGACGCACGATCCGACGGCCGAGCCGACGACGCCAAGACGCTCTTTCTTCGCGGCGCGGGCGCCTGCGTCACCGCCAGGCGCTCGGACAGGCCGGCGGAATCGGGCGGCGGATCGCTCGGGGCAGGGACGTAGGCGACGAGCGGCGAGGCCCGTTCGGGGATCACTTCGACCTCGACCACCGCCGGCGGTGCCGCCGTCTCGACGTCATCCTCCGGGGGCCGCCCGCGGGCGCGCAGGTACTCGTCCTTGCAGGCGGCGCGGCAGAAGTAGTGAAAGCCCCTGTCCTCGATCGCGGCGACGTGACCGGCGCGGAGCGGATCGACGGCCCGACCGCAGCCGGGGCACGTGGAAGCGGACGCCCCGGGGGACAGCGCCCCGTTCCGCATCACCGCACTCGAGCCTTCGACACGCGCCGGATCCATTCGCCGAGCCCATTACCTCATGGCGCAAGGCCGGCCTGTCAAGCAAACCGCCGCGGCAAGCTGAAGGCCCGTTCAGGCCGTGGCGCGGACTCGACCCAGGCTGGAGAGCACGCCGCGAAGGCACGCGACGCCCTCGTTTAGCTCTGCGACGGACACGACGAGCGGCGGCGAGAACCGAAGCACGCGCTCCCCCGCACCCGTCAGGAGCAACCCCGCCTCCTGAATCTGCGGAAGGACCTCGCGAGCCACGAAGCCGGGACGCATCGCCACCCCCCAGAGCAGGCCCTCGCCGCGCACCGCTTCGCAGACGGCGGGGATCTCTCGGGCCAGATCGCTCAAAAGAGCGGCCAGCACGGCGCCCTTGGAGCGCGCGCCCTCGATGAGATCCTCGTCGTCGAGGATCTTCAGCACCGCGAGCGAAGCGGCCGACGCGAGGGCGTTGCCGCCGAACGTGGACCCATGCGTGCCCCCGGGAAGGGCCCCGGCGAGCTTCTCGGTCGTGAGCATGGCGCCGATCGGAAAGCCGCCGCCGAGCCCCTTCGCCAACGAGATCGCGTCCGGCTTCAGCCCCGTGCCGTCGCTCCCGAGGAACCGACCCGTCCGGCCGACGCCCGTCTGGATTTCGTCGGCCAGGACCAGCGCGCCGTGCGTGTCGGCGATGGCCCGAAGGCGCGCGAGGAACCCCGGCGGCGGCGGGAAGACGCCGCCCTCCCCCTGCACGGTCTCGACGATGATCGCGCAGACGTCCGGCCCCATTGCCCGCTCGACCGCGTCCGCATCGCCGTAGGGCACGTGGGTGACCGGGCCGAGCGGACCGAAGCCCTCGCGGTACTTCGGCGTCCCCGTCATCGACAGCGCGCCGAGCGTCCGGCCGTGGAACGCGTTGTCGAACGCGACGATGCGCATTCGGTCCTTTTGACCCTGCGCGTAGAAGTGGTGACGCGCGAGCTTGAGGAGGGCCTCGTTCGCCTCGGTCCCCGAGTTGCAGAACAGCACGCGCGCGAAGCCCGTGCGCCGGCACAGCTCGTCGGCAAGCCGGACGTTGACGTCGTTGTAGAACCAGTTGGACACGTGCATCAGCGTGGCCGCCTGCTCGGCGATGGTGCGCACGAGCGCTGGGTGCGCGTGCCCGACCGAGCACACCGCGACGCCCGCGCACAGGTCGAGATAGCGGCGGCCCTCGACGTCGAACAGCTCGCACCCGCGCCCGCGCGCGAGCACGAACGGCGCTTGCCGGTAGTTCGGGTAGAGGCGCGTCTGCGCGAGTGCCACGAGCTCCGTGTTGGATGCGTCCTTGCCTGCCATTTCGGGGGACAGGCCTAGCACACGACGCTACCTCCGGCTCAAGAGCGCCGCGACGATCTCTGCGAACCCTTCCCCCGCCGTTGACGGCGCGACGTAGCGCGGCGTCACCCCCAAGCGGCCGAGGCTCGCGCGCACGTTCGCCACGCCGAACGTCGTCCGGAAGGCCGAGAAGCACGGCGCGTCGTTGCCGCTGTCGCCGACGAACGCGTAGCGAGCGAGCACCGCGCCCGCGTCGTCGCCGAGCTCGCGTACGCAAAACCGCACGGCGCCGCTTGCCTTGTCGTCCAAGTCGAAGGTGGCGTGCAGGTGCACGCTCGACTGGGACCAGCGCGCACCGGCGGCCTCGATCTCGCGCACGATCCGGCGCACGACATCGGCCGAGAGCTGCGCGCGCTCGGCGACATCCCAGGTGACGTCGCTCGAGCGCATGTGGGCGTCTTGGGTCAGCGTGGCCTCCGGGACGCTCTGGCGAACCCGCTCGACCAGCGACGCGAGGCGCGCCCGGCGACGGGCCCGCTCGACGTCATCGCAAGCGTCGAGGCGCCGCACACCCCCTGCGTCGCGAACGAAGTGCACCGCGCCGTTCTCCGTCACGCACCCGGCGACGGGCCACTGCCGTGCGAGCATTTGTCCCCAGTCGGACGGCCGCCCGGTGACGGGGACCGCGGCGAGCCCCGCGTCCTTGAGATCCCAGAGCGCGCCGTAGGCAGCCCGCGAGAGCAGCCCATGGGAGAGAAAGGTGTCGTCGAGGTCGAACAACACGCCGCGAAGGCGGCGCGCCTCTTCCGGCTCGAGCGACGTCAGCGCCAACACTACCGGGCGTCCACTCGCGCGATGACCGCCTTGAGGTACAGACCCTCACCGAACGCCGCGGGCACGGGATGGTCCGGGCCCTGGAACCATCGCTCGAGGACGACCGCGTCCACGTTGGCCCGAGTCGACCCCGTCGCCAGCGCTCGCGTCAGAGCGGCGAGATCCACCACGGCCGAGCAGGAGCACACGACGACGAGACCCCCAGGGCGCGTCGCCCGGCACGCGTTCTCGGCGAGCTTCGTGTAGGCGATGAGCGCCTGCTCGCGCGTGCCGCGCGTCGGCGCGAGCCTCGGAGGGTCGGTAATGACGATGTCGAACGCCGCCGCGCCATCGGCGAGGGCGCGGCGCGCGTCTCCCTTCACGAAGGTGATTCGGTCGCCAAACCCGTTCGCCGAAGCGCACGCCGTTCCGACCTCTACCGCCGCCGCGCTCTCTTCCACCGCGACCACCTCGCGCGCTCCACCACGCGCCGCGGCCATCGCGAAGGCGCCGACAAAGGCATACGCGTCGAGCACCCGCTTGCCGTGCGAAAGGCTCTCCACGCGAGCGCGCAGAGACCGCTGATCGAAGTAAAACCCCGTCTTCTGGCCGAGCTCGAGGGGAATCCGGAACCGCAGGCCCCGCTCCGAGAAGTCGAGCGGCCCCTCGATGCCCTCGCGCGCGACGCCGGGCGCCGGATCGAACCCCTCCATCTTGGCCGTCTGCGCGCTGGTTCGGTCGAGGACGGCGCGAGGGCCGACGGAGACCCGCAGAGCCTCCCGGATCATCGCTTCGCGTTGCTTCATCCCGATCGTGCCGAACTGCACCGCGAGCGTGTCGCCGTAGCGGTCGACGATGAGGCCCGGCACGCCGTCGCCCTCGGCATGCACCAGGCGATACCCGTCCGTCTCTTGCCCGGCCGTCGCGGACGGCAGCCCCATCTCCGTCCGGAGCGCGATCGCGTGCTCGAACCGCGCCCGAAAGAAGGCCACGTCGAACTGCGTCGTCTCGTCCCGCGCGAGGATCCGGACGGGAATGGCCGATCCAGGCGTGTAGAACCCGCGCCCGAGGAGGTTACCCCGGGGGTCGACGACGCGCACCTCGTCGCCCGCGGTTACGCCCGGCTCGACATGGTCGATCGCCTGCGCATAAATCCAGGGATGTCCGGCCCAGACGGGCTGCACATGCCCGGGCTTGAGCCTCACCGTCGCCATCGTCGGGTGGGTTCTAGTCCGATCGTCAGTCATCCTGCCAACAAAGCCCGTGTCCGTCCGCCAACTCCCTCCCCGTGAACGCTTGGCGACACTGCCAGCGTGCCCGGGCGGTCAAGGTGGCGGTCGGGGGGGTTCGCATCGCGCTGGGTGCATTGATTTTCACGGGGGCCCGGCTCAAGCTAGGTGGCACCTCGGTTGCACTGGCGCCTGGTAAGGATGTCACCAGTGCATCTCATTGGGTCGGAGGAACCAAGCGCCATGACCAAGGGTCGGTCCGAATGCCGTGCGGGAGTTCAGCGCGCGACGGGGCTCGTCGCGTCCGCGGCGCTGTCGCTGGTCGTAGCCTTCCCTGCCGTGGCCAGCGCCCAGAGCGCGCAGGGGGCCCCGGCTGCCGCAAGCGCATGTCCGCCCGGGAGCTGGTTTTGCTCGGAGCCGCCGCAGGCGCAGGCTGTTCCCGCGGGCCGTCCCGTCCAGTCGCTCGAGCCGCTGCCCGACCCGGACGAAGCGCCTCCTCCCCCTCCCCCACCTCCGCGCCGGTCGCGGCCGACGATCACCTATTCGCCGGGGGGCTACCCTCCCGGACCTCCGCCCCCTCCGCCGCCTCCCCCACCACCCGGCTCCCCGCCCACGGTCATCTACCGGCCGCCGCCTCCGGCCCTGCTCGATAGCCCGGAAGTCCCGCCGTACGCTCCCATCAAGCCAAAGACGGCGCCGCAAGAGTGGGGAGTAAACCTCCGGGTCGAAGGGGCCTCGTTTGGCCACGGGACGCAAGGCAACGCCGGAATGGGCGGCGCGGGCCTCGGTCTTCGCTTTCGCCCGACGCGCCAGCTCGCGGTCGAGGGCGACCTCGACTTCCTCGGCGGCCACGGATACCTCGGCGAAAGCCGCAACGAGACCGCGTTCAGCGTGAACGGTCTGTTCTTCGTGAATCCCAGGTCCCGCGCGCAGTTTTACCTTTTGGCAGGCCTGGGATGGTCGTGGGCCCACGTCCAGTGCGACCCGACGGTCGACACTTGCTCGTCGACCTCCAGCATTCCGCTCGACGCGCACTACTCGTACTTCGGCGGTCAGGCCGGCGTCGGCATCGAGTTTCGCCTCAGCCGACTGATCGCCATCGGGGCCGATTTGCGCGGGTTCGTCCGTGGCCGCACCGACAGTCTCGCCCAGTCTCAGCCCGAGTTCACGAACAGCCAAGGCCAGTCGACGAACACCTCCGGCGGCGCGCTCTTGACGGGCGGCATGACGATCTACTTCTAGGGCTCCCCTGCGGGCGCGGGCGCGGCCCCGTATACTCGGAGAATGGCCAACACGGCTGCGGTCGAAGGCGAGCTGATCTTCGACTGGAACGAGCTCTGTCGGCAGGGCCGCGTCGTCGCGCACAGCTTCGCGTTGCTCGACGAGACGCTGCGCGACGGCCTGCAGAACCCGAGCGTCGAGGATCCGTCGATCGACGAAAAGCTCCGCATCTTGCACCTGATGGAGGATCTCGGCATCGAGTATGCCGACGTCGGCTTGCCGGGCAGCGGAAAGCGCGCGTTCGACGACGTGCTCCGTCTCTGCGGCGAGATCGTCACCTGCAAGATGCGCATTCGACCGACATGCGCCGGCCGCACCGTCGCGAGCGACATCGAGCCCATCCTCGAGGTCAGCCAGCGCACGGGCCTGCGCGTCGAAGCGTGCGCGTTCATCGGGTCGAGCCCGATCCGGCAATACGTCGAGGGCTGGGACGTGGCGCTCATCGCGAAGCGCAGCGGCGAGGCGATCGATCTCGCCGTCCGCGCCGGCCTCCCCGTCACGTTCGTGACCGAAGACACGACGCGCTCGCGGCCCGAAGTCCTGACCCCCCTCTTTCGCGCGGCGATCGACCACGGCGCGACGCGCCTCTGCCTATCGGACACCGTGGGCCACGCCACGCCCGACGGGGTGCGCAACCTGATCCAATTCACGCGCGGGGTCATCGCGGGGACCGGCGCCATCATCGGCATCGACTGGCACGGCCACAACGATCGAGGCCTCGCCCTCGAAAACGCGCTCTGGGCGCTCGAGTTCGGGGCCAATCGGGTGCACGGCACGGCCCTCGGCATCGGCGAACGCGTGGGCAACCCGGCGATGGAGCTGCTGCTCCTCAACCTGTACTTGCTCGGCCAGCTCCCGCGCGATCGCGACCTGACGCGGCTCGTGGAGTACTGCGAGACGGTGGCGCGATCGCTCAATTGGCCGATCCCGCACAACTACCCCCTCGTCGGCCGTGACGCGTTCCGCACTGCCACCGGCGTGCACGCGGCGGCCCTCGTCAAGGCCATGCAAAAAAATGACGCGTGGGTCGTCGACCGCGTCTACAGCGGCGTGCCGGCGGGCAAGTTCGGGCGGCACCAGGAGATCGCCGTCGGCTTCATGAGCGGTGCGTCGAACGTCAACTACTGGCTGCGCCAGCGCGGGATCGAACCGAGCGAGCGGCTGGTCGACGCCATCCTGGGGCACGCCAAGGAGACGACGCGCCTGCTCCGCGACGACGAGATCCTCGCGATCGTCGAGCGCCATCGCGCCGAACCGTGATGCGTCTCCTGCTCGGGATCGACAGGCCGCTGCGGGCGCTGTCGTGGCTCGACGTGCGTGCGGCCGCGGAGGCGCGGGACAAAGGGGGGTGGCGGAAGTGCCGCGCTGAGGCAGGCGTGCGCCGATGCCCTCCGCGTCCCCGCCGTCTGGATTCGCGGCGCCGGCAGCAGCGTCGCGGGTGCCGCGCTGCTCGCGGGCCTCGGCGCAACTGCGGCCTCAGAATCCTCGGTGGTTGTGGGGTCCTTCGGCCTTCGGCCTCAGGATGACAGCAAGATCCGCTTGGTCCAAATGCCCAACTGTCGTCTCGTGTGCGCTGCGGCTCGTTTGGCGGAGCTTGGCATCATCTGTGATGATAAGGTTGAAGATGGTGCGATTGGTTCGTCGAGAGTACGAGCGCTTCGCGTTGGTCTTGACGATCGCCGGAGTCGCGACCGGCGCGGCGGGGTGCGGCACGATCCTCGGGATCGACGATGGCACCATCGTCGACGCGGGAGCCGTGGACGTGACGCAGCCCCCGGGTCGGGACGCGCAAGGGTCCACGGGGCCCGACGGGACCATGACGCCCGAGGGCGCTACCGGAGACGACGGCGCTTCATCGAGTTCGTCGAGCGGCGGTGGCGACGACGCAACCCCCGGGGACGACGCGACCTCCGACGACGCGTCCTCGGGCGACGACACGACGACGACCGAGATGGACTCCACGGTCGAGGACGCGACGACGGGTTCGTCGAGCAGCAGCGGCGGATCCAGCTCGGGCAGCGCATCGAGCAGCGGAAGCTCCAGCGGATCGAGCGCGAGCAGCTCCAGTGGGTCCAGCAGCGGAAGCAGCTCCAGTGGGTCCAGCAGCGGAAGTAGCTCCAGTGGGTCCAGCAGCGGAAGTAGCTCCAGTGGGTCCAGCAGCGGAAGTAGCTCCAGTGGGTCCAGCAGCGGAAGCAGCTCCAGTGGATCCAGCAGCGGAAGCTCGAGCGGTGGGTGCACGCCCACCGATCCCTGCGGCACCAAGTGCAACACCACCGCCACGAACAATTGCGGCCAGATCGTGAACTGCGAGTGCACGGCCCCCAACGTCTGCTCGTCCAGCGGCCCCGGAACGTGCTGCAACCCCACCGTGTGCAGCGCCACCACGGGCCTCGACGGCTGCGGAATCGCGTGTTGCATAACGTCGGGCAACACCTGCGGCACCAAGGGCGGCTTGTCTTGCTGCACCGGCTTGTCGTGCGGCACTCTCGGGATCCTCGGCGACACCTGCGGCAGCGGCCTATGAGTCCCGGACCCGTTCCCCCCGCCGCGACGATGCCGTTCCCGCCGGGAACTGTGATCGCCGGCGGCAAGTACCGGGTGAACCGCCTGCTCGGCGAGGGCGGCATGGGGTGGGTGATCGTCGCGACCCACCTGCAACTCGAGCAGCGGGTCGCGCTGAAGTTCATGCGATCGGCGAAGAACCCGGAGGCCGTCGCCCGCTTCCTGCGCGAGGCGCGCGCCGCGGCGCGCATCCAGAGCGAGCACGTCGCGCGCGTGAGCGACGTCGGCACGCTGGAGAACGGCTCGCCTTACCTGGTGATGGAGTACCTGGAGGGCGAAGACCTCTCGGAGCTCATCGACGCGAAGGGCGCGATCCCGGACTATCTCGCCATCGACTACGCGATGCAGGCCTGCGAAGGCCTCGCCGAGGCCCACGCCGCCGGCATCATCCACCGCGATCTCAAGCCCGCGAACCTCTTTCTCGCCCGGCGGACCGACGGCTCGGTGCGCGTCAAGCTCCTCGACTTCGGCATCTCCAAGCTGACGCCAACGCCGGGCAGCCAGCCCGAGATTCACATGACGAGCACGCAGGCGCTCATGGGCTCACCGCTCTACATGGCGCCGGAGCAGATGCGGTCTTCTCGGTCCGTCGACCGCCGGGCGGACATCTGGTCGATGGGCACCATCATCTACGAGATGCTCACCGGGCGCTCGCCGTTCGAGGGGTCGTCGCTGCCGGAGGTGTGCGCGAAGATCCTGGCCGACGCGCCGGAGTCGATGTTGACGTACCAGCCGGAGCTTTCACCCGAGCTCGATGCCGTCGTTCTCCGTTGCCTCGAGAAGAACCCGGAGCGTCGCTATCCCGACGTGGCGGCCCTCGCGCAGGCCCTTGGCGCGTTCGGGACGGACGAGATCCGGTCGACGGCGGAGCGCATCGGGCGTGTGAGCCGTCTCCTGGTCGCGCCGCGTTCGGAGCCGCTCGACGACACCGCGGCTCCGCCGCCGGAGGTCGACATCGAGTCAGTCGCGACCACCAACCCCCTCGCCTCCCGGGTGTCCGAGCCCGAGATGGCGACGCAGCTGTCGAAGACCGCCCTCGTGGCCACGAGCGCCTCGTTCACGCGCGCATCCGTGCCGCGGCTCAAGCGCGCACCGAGCTTGCCGGTGGTGCTCGTCGGGGGCGCCCTGGCGGGGGCGACGGTGCTCGCCATCGCGTTCGTCGCGATGCGCGGGCCACACGCGGAGCCGACGTCGACGAGCGGATCGGTGACGAGCGCACCGACCCACGCGGTCCCGGCCGAAACCACGATCGCGCCCGCCCCCGCGCTCGCGTCCGCGCCCGCGCTCGCGTCCGCGCCCGCGCTTGCACCCGCGCCCGCGCTCGCGCTTGCGTCCGCGCCCGCGTCCGCGCCCGCGCCCGTCCGCCCCGCCGTCACCGCGCGCCCTGCGGCTACCGCGACGACCGCGCCGCCTCCCACAAAGCCCACCGCCACCGCCAAGCCGGCCGCCACGACGAGCTTCGGAGGGCGCGACTGATGCGCCTTGTCCTCGCGGGCGCCGTCGTCGCGATGGCCCTGACTTCTCCGGTCGTCGCGCATGCCCAGGCGCGCAGCGACGTCGCGCAAGCCGAGGCCCTGTTCAACGCAGCCAAGGCGCTGCTCGACGGCGGCCAGGACGCGGAGGCCTGCGCGAAGTTCGCGCAGAGCAAGCGCCTCGCGCCCGGGCTGGGCGTGACGTTGTACCTGGCGGACTGCTACGAGCGCATCGGGCGCGTCGCAAGCGCATGGACGGAGTTTCGCGCCGCCGAAGGCCTGGCTCGCGAGCGCAACGACAAGCGCGCCGACGTCGCCCGCGACCGCGCGCAGGCACTCGAGCCGAAGTTGAACCGCCTCATCGTGACCGTCGCGCCGACGGTGCCGCACGCCGGCCTGCAGGTGCTGCTCGACGGCTCGCCCGTGTCGTCGGAGGAGTGGGGGCTGCCGACGCCGGTCGATCCCGGCGACCACGTCGTCGTCGTGTCGTCGCAGGGCCGCACGCGCCGCACGATCGCGGCGCACCTCGGGGCGGAGAATCTGCACACGACGATCCGAGTCGACAGCCTCGACGAAGCCGCGCCCGCGCCGGAGCCTCCTCCGCCGCCGCCCGTCGTTGCGCCGGTTGCTCCGCCCAGCATCGTGGTGCCGGCGGCGCCACCGCCGGAGGTCGCTCCCGAGGCGCCGAGTGACACGGGCGCGACGCGGCGGTGGATCGGGATCGGCGTGGGAGCGGCGGGCGTCGTGGGTATCGCCGTGGGGAGCGGGCTCGGACTCGCGGCAGAGTCGAAGGTCAATCAATCGAACGCGACCGGCAACGGCTGCACGAAGTCCCCCGACCAGTGCATCGCGGGAAGCTACGGCGAAAGTCTTCGAACTTCCGCGGTGGGCATGGCCACGGCGTCGACGGTGTTCTTCGTCATCGGCGCCGCGGCCATCGCGGGCGGCGCGGTCCTCTACTTCACCGCGCCACACGGCGCGCCGGCCGCGTCGGTGGCGATCGCGCCGGCGGCGATGCCAGGGGGCGGCGGCGCGCTGCTTCGCGCGACGTTCTGAGCGGGCGCGGGCGCGGGCGCACACGCGAGCGCGGGCGCACACGCGGGCGCGGGCGCACACGCGAGCGCGGGCGCGGGCGCACACGCGAGCGCGGGCGCACACGCGGGCGCGGGCAGCTGCGCTCGACCGGCAGCGGATTGTCTCGCGGGGGCCCGCGTGATACCGCGGGGCGGTCGCTTCTTCCGCGGGGGTCTCATGCGAACGCGAGTCATCGCCACCATCGGATTGTCGACTTTACTGGCGTCGGCCGCGTTTACTGCCTGCGGTGGAGGGAGTGGGGGCGGGGGTGGCGGCGGCGCCGATGCCAGCGCGCCCACACAAGGCGGCGTGGGGGGCTCCTGCTACCCGAACGGGACATGCAACGCGGGCCTCTCGTGCTTCAGTGACCTCTGCGTCAACGCCAGCTCGAACAGCAGCAGCGGCTCGAGCGGGGGATCGGGCTCCAGCGGCTCCGGGGGCGTTAGCTCGGGATCGAGCGGAGCATCGAGCTCCGGCAGCAGCTCGTCGGGCGGGAGCTCGAGCAGCTCCAGCTCGGGCGGCAGCGCGTCCAGCAGCGGTACCGCCTCCAGCGCGAGCAGCAGTGGAAGCGCGTCGAGCAGCTCCGGCTCGAGCAGCAGCGGATCGTCTGCGAGCTCCAGCTCCGGCAGCTCCAGCAGCGGCGGGTCGTCGTCCAGCAGCTCCAGCTCCAGCAGCGGGTCGTCGAGTGGCTCCGGGTCGGGAAGCTCCAGCTCCGGCGGGTCCGGATCGAGCAGCGGGTCGTCGTCGAGCTCGGGCGGCGACACGTGCTCCTTCGACGCCGGGACGCAGTGCTACGACATTACGGCGTCGTGCAGCTCGCTCGTGACCCCCACGACATCGTATGCAAGCCCCACGCTCCCGACGGGGACCACCCTCACGAGCGGGACGTATTTGCTCACCTCATACACGATGTACCCGAAGGCAGGGGCGGGCGACTGCGAGACCGTCCTGCCCGTCGCCAGCACGTTCCTCATCGACCCGGCGCCGACGGTGAAGAACGCCGGAGAGATCAAGATCGCCACCGTGCTGTCCGACGGGACGTCGTCGACATTCAACGCCAACATCTCCACCCAGACCAACGTCATGGGGATGGCCAACGCCGTGGTGCTCACCGACACGTGCCCCGACACGCTCGGGTACATGATCGCCTGGGGCTCGTCTCTCTCCACAGCCAGCGGCACGCTCGTACTCGACTTCGAGAGTGGCACCGCCTCCCCTGTGACCCCCCTTCAGACGGGATGCACGGCGATCGCGGAGTACACGCAGCAGCCGTGAAGGGGCGCGCGGGCGCACACGCGGGCGCGGGCGCACACGCGGGCGCGGGCGCACACGCGGGCGCGGGCGCACACGCGGACGCGGGCGCACACGCGGGCGCGGGCGCACACGCGGGCGCGGATGAGAGGCGCTTGGGCGCCAGCCAAGCGTGCCGCTCGCTCGACAGACGCCGTTGGAGACTCAGTGAACCCCATTGCCCCGTCCACGAAGCCCATTCGCTCGTCGACAAGGCCCACTAACCCGTCGACAGAGCCCCTTAACCCGTCCACAAGACGCGTTGGGGGCTCGCGAAGGCGCTCCTTCGACGCGGAAGCGCGGTTCCTCAGGTCGCAGAAGGCGACTATCGGCGCGATCCAGGGCGCCGTGCGCGTCAGGGAGCGTGTTCGCGGCGCGATCGCGCGCTTTCGCGGCGGGACGATCGCCGTTGCCCCCGGCACAACAGCCACTTGTGACCGCCTAACCGCCGTTGTGGGCGGGCCGACGGGCCCTGTGGACGGGTTAATGGGCTTCGTGGCCGGGATAACGGGCTTCGCGGACTCGCTCCGGCGCTGGACTCGCCCAACGATTCGCTTTGTGTCGCCGATGAAGCGCTGACGCGGCTCGCTCGAGCGCTCCACGGGGTCACGGAGGGCTCCTATCGCGTCGCTTGAGAGCTCTGTCGAGTCGCGGGTGCACTCTGTGGCGTCACAGAAGGCCGTGGTCTCGGACCCCGTCGACGGATCCTAGGTACCGCCCGCGCCCGCGTGTGCGCCTGCCTCCGCGCCCGCGTGTGCGCCTGCCTCCGCGCCCGCGTGTGCGCCCGCGCCCGCGTGTGCGTCCGCGCCCGCGCCCGCGCCCGCGCCCGCCTCCGCGCCCGCGCCCGCGTCCGCGCCTGCGCTCTCGCCCGCGTGAGCCCTACAGCCCCAACCACGCATTCGCAGCAACCGTCTGCGACCCGTGCCGCACCTCGAAGTACAGCATCGACCCCTGCCCATCGTCGCCGACCGTCCCCACACGCTCGCCAGCGCCGACGTCCTGACCGATCTTGACGTCGATCTCGTCGAGGTTCCCGCTGACCGTGTAGTAGTGGTCGCCGTGATCGAGGATGACGATGCGGCCGTACGGGCCGTATCGATCCGCGAAGGCGACGCGGCCCGCGAAGGCCGCGCGCACGACGGTCCCCGCCGCGGCGTGGATCTCGAGGCCGGCCCGGTCGGTGCCATCGCGTTGGGCCGGACGCACGTCCGCGCGGCCCGCGACGGGGAAGAGAAGTCGGCCGCGAGCGGCCGCGAAGCCGCCGGCCGGGACGTCGGGCGCGACCCCTCCCGCCCCGCCGTACACCGCGACGTAGTCGGCGCCGGCGCCGGTCGACGACTGGAACGCGCGGTCGAACTCCGCCTGGCGACGTGCCTCGTCCCTCATCGCCATGCGCGCCGCGTCCATCGCGGTCCGCTGGCTGGCGAGGGCCGAGCGGTCGCGCGTGACGCGCTCGAGGCCTCCCTCGAGTTCGACCGCTCGCGCGCGAAGGCGCGCCTCGTTGCCAAGGTCCGACACGAGCATCCGGCGCGCCCTCTCGACGCGCATGGCGTGGGTCACGAGGGCGTCGAAGCCGCCGCCGACCGGCAAGAGGCCGGCGCGCGTCAGCTTGTAAAACGCGATCCCGCGCGTGACGACCCGCGCGTGCGTGGCGGCGACGTCGCCCCCGAGGCGAGTCAGCTCCAGCTTGTCGGACTGCTCCTCGGAGTCGAGATCGGCCACTCTGCGATCGAGCGCGGCGAGGGCAAGGGCCGGGTCGGTCGAGGGCGGCGCCGCGGGAATTGCCGCGCGTCCTATCGAGCCGAGGGACGCGCCGCCGAGCCCCGCGATGAGCGCGAGGACAGCGCGCTTCACACCGCCACCAAGCGGCGCAGGCTCGCCAGCGAGGCCGCAGCGCCGAGCACGCCGCCCAGCACGACCATCCCGCAAGCCACCTGCCAGGGTAGAAAGCTTGGCTCTACGCCGACGAGCGCGGCGAGCTCGGAGTCGAGGCGGCCGCGGACCATGAGAAAGAGCACCGCGAGCAGCGCGATCGCGCCGACGGCCCCGAGCGCCCCCTGGACGCCGCCCTCGACGACGAAGGGCTTTCGCACGAAGGCGTCCGTCGCGCCCACGAGCTTGAGGACTTCGACCTCCATGCGCCGGCGCTGCAGCACGAGGCGCATCGTCGAGCCGACGACCGCAAGGACGGCGGCGAGCACGACGACCGCGAGGAGGGCCGACGCGGCGACGCCCCCGCGCACCAGGCGCGCGAGCCGCTCGGTCCACGACTGGTACGTCTCGACGTCGTCGACGGCGGGGAGGAGCTTCATCTTGGCGACGGCATCGGTGAGGTCGGCGTCCGGCATGTCGGGCGCCACGTCGAGCTCGAGCGACGCGGGGAACGCGTCGGCGCCGAGGCCCGCCAGGGCGTCGTGGCCGGCGAACTCGCGGCCGAACTCGGCGCGCGCGTCGCCGCTCGAGACGTAGCGAGCCCCCGTGACCCCCGGCACGCGGGTGAGCGCGGCGCGCAGGGCGTCGACGTCGTCCTGGCTGGCGCCCTCTTTGAGGTAGACCGAGGCCCGCCCGGCGTGGGCCCAGCGGTCCTGCGCAGCGCTCAGGTTGGTGACGACGAGCAGCGCCGCGCCGAGGCAGACGAACGCCACGGCGAGGGAGAACACGCTGAGGGCGTGCAGCCGCCACTCGCGCACCATGCCTCGCTTGGCTCTGCGGGTGGTGGTGACCGACAGCATCATCGTTTCCTTCCGTCGTGGCGTCGCGGCGCCGGGATCAGAGCGGCAACCGGTTGTCGTATTCGTCCGAGGCGACGCCGTTGGGCACGTCGATCGCCTTGCCGTCGTCGAGGACGACGACGCGACGCGGGCGGACTTCGAGCAGCGTGCGGTCGTGCGTCGCGAAGACGACCGTGGTGCCGCCCTCGTGGATCTCCTCGAAGAGGCCGAGCACGTCGATGGCGAGCTGCGGATCGAGGTTCCCGGTGGGCTCGTCCGCGAGGATGAGCGCCGGCTCGCCGACGATCGCGCGCGCGACCGCCACGCGCTGCTGTTCGCCGCCCGAGAGGACGGCCGCGAGCGCATCGCCGCGCCCGGAGAGCCCCACGCGCTCGAGCGCCTCGCCCACGCGCGCGCGGATGAGGCGCGGCGGAAGCCCGAGCACCTCGAGCGCGACGGCGACGTTCTCGGAGGCCGTCCACGACGGCACCAGCTTGAAGTCCTGGAACACGATGCCCAGGTTTCGGCGCAAGAAGGGCACCGCGTCGGCCCGCAGGCGCGCGACGTCGCGTCCGAGAAAGAGAATGCGCCCATCGTCGACCGTCTCGGCGCGATAGAGCAGGCGTAGCAGCGTCGACTTGCCCGACCCGCTGGGGCCCGTGACGAACACGAACTCGCCGCGCTCGATGACGAGCGTCATACCGCGCAAGACGGGGGCCCCTTGCTCGTACGACTTGTAGACGTCCTCGAACACGAGGATGGGGCGCTGCGCCGCCTCGCGGGAGAACCGCGCGCCCGCCCCACGAAGCATCGGGCGGAACCGCTCGGCGAGCTCGCTGCGGGGCATTGCTCCCGGGTATCAGCGGGCCACGTCGAGCGACAACTTTTCGGCGACGGGCAGGGCCCCGGGCGACGCAGCGCAGAACGCGACCGCCCGCTCGGCGAGCTCCACGGCCCGGAGGCCGTCCAAGCCGGTCGCCAGGTCCCGCCCCGTCCGGCCGTCGAGCGCGTCGGCCAGGGCAAGCGCCTGCGCGACGAGCGGCTCGTCGGCCGGGATGGGCAGGGGGGCAAGCGCCTGCGCTCGCGCCTTGCCGCGGGCCGTACGAACGAGACGGTGCGCGAGGAGGTCGCCCTCGTAGTGCCACTGGCTCGTCGTCACCGCGACGGAGCGACGCCGCGCGGGCGAGGTTCTGTCGAGGGTGAGCCGTCCAGCGGCGCCGCCGGCGGTCGAGAAGGCGACGTCGGCGAAGTCCTCGCCAGACGAGCCCGACGCGCGGGAGCCGGTGGCACCTCGCACGGCGACGCCCCCGCCCGCAAGGTACGCCGCGAGATCGAGGTCATGCACCCCCACGTTGACCAGCACACCGTGACCGCACGGCCTGGAGGGACCGAGGCGCTCGAACTCGATGGCCCGGACGTCGTCGCCCCGAACGAGGTTGGCCAGCGCGCGGACCACGGGATTGAACCGCTCGGAATGGCCCACGAAGAGGCGCGCTCCGGCCCGGGCGGCGGCGATGACCGCACGGGCCTCGTCGGACGTGGCGCACAGCGGCTTCTCGACGAGAGCGTGCCTGCCCGCGGCGAGCACGCGCCCGGCGACCTCCGCGTGCGACGCGATGGGCGTCGCGACGACGAGCACCTCGGCGCACGCGACCGCTTCGTCTTCGGACCCGAAGCGTGGCGCCGCAGCGGGCGTCGGCGCGTCGGGGCGCACGTCGTAGGTGCCGACCACCTCGAACCGCTGCTCGAGTCCGAGCAGCACCCGCAGATGCCGTAGTCCCATGACCCCGAGGCCAACGACGGCGACCTTGTGCCTCTTTTTCACGAGGGTGTCTCTCATGCCACGCCTTGCCCCGCAACGGCGAGCCCAAAGCGCGGCCAAACGTCCTTCCGCTGACAGCTAGCCGCGTCGTACCCTCGGGTAGACTCCGCTCTGTGCGCGGCCTGCCGGGGCTGTCAGAAGCGCGCTCAGCTCCGGAAGCCGAGGCCCCGGGACGAAGCCGTAGGCGTGGTGCAGGAAGTGGAACGTGATGGCGTTGAGATTGTTCCGCCCGATGAGCACGATCCACGCGGCGCGAAGCCAGGCGGGCACCGCGACCGCGCCGAAATCTCGATAGACCGACGCCCGGTGCAAGACGTGGGTGAACACGAACCAGCTGACGCCGTTGCCGGCGCGCACGACGAGGTTGTAGAGCAAGAACTGCTGCCAGGTGCACACGCACGCGAGGCCGATCCACGCGGCGAAGTGCAGCGTCAGGTCGAAGGCCAGCCGGCGATCGACGCCGTTCGCCCGGACGTACCGGACGACCGCCTGCTCGGGTTGCGTCAGGCAATGAAGGACTGCAACGGGGATGCTGGCGCGCATGATCCAGAGGTCGGGGTCGCGCTCCGTCCCTTCGTAGCCGTGGTGCAGCCTGTGGTTATGGGCCAGCTGCGTGTAGCCAAGCTGCAAGGGGCCGCTCACCGAGAACACCCGCCGAAGAACGTCCCAGGCGCGGTGGTCGCGTTGCCTGCGGTGCATCTCTTCGTGGGTCATGTCGAAGTAGCGAATGAAGACGAAGAGCCCGAACGTCGCGAAGACGTACGGGGAGACGACCCCGCGAACGTAAAGCGCGAAAGTGCCGTAGAAGACGAGCCAGTACGCGAACGCGGCCAGCGCGATCGGGCGTCGCGAACCCTGCGGGAAGCCGGCCGAGATCGTGGCGGGCGCCGGCGCCCAGGGCACCGCGGCTGCACCGCCCTCGTGCACCGTCAGGCCTCTCTCGAACGCTTCGGCAGCCAGCGTCATACGCATAGCCTCCTACAGACCCCGAACAGCGCTACCACGGTAGGCCCACCTACCGCAACGCCCTCTAGTGAGTGCTCCGTAGCCGAGTGCACCGCCGTCGAGATGCGATCAGGGTTTGCTGTCATCCTGAGCGAAGCGAAGGACCCCGCCGTCGAGATGCGATCAGGGTTTGCTGTCATCCTGAGCGAAGCGAAGGACCCCGTGCGAACCGCGATTTCTGTGGGGTCCTTCGGCCTTTGGCCTCAGGATGACAGGCGGAAGAGCGCTTTACCCTGCCCTAATGACCGATGCCGAACGAGAATGGGTAGGTCGCCTGAGACGGGCCGTCGCTAGCGGGAAAGCGCCACGTGCGGACCTGGCGCAAGACGCACCCTTCGACGCGCTGGTTTCGGATCGTCGTTCCCGCGAGGTTGGCGCTGGTGACGGAGCCCGTCGGGTCGATGGTCCAGGCCACCGTGACGCCGCCGCGCAAGGTCGGGTCCTTCTCGGCCTCCATTTCGTAGCAAGCGCGAAGGGCGCCCTGATGCGCCATGACCACGCGGCGGATCTGCTCGGCGCTGAGGCCCCCGTGCGCGGCGCCGCCGCCCGATGCCGCCGTCAATCCGTGCTCTCCGGGGCCGCTGCCCGCGCCGTTGCCTCCGCCCGTCCCGGTGCCGTTGCCCCCGGAGCCGAACCCACCGCTGCCACGTCCACCAGCGCCGCCCGTGCCGCTGCCGAAGCCCCCTCCGGAGCCGGGACCCCAGCCCGTGTTGAGCGTGCCGGAGCCGAACATCACCCCGGCGCCGGTGCCTCCACCCCCGCCGCCGCTGCCGTGGAGCCCCGTGCCGGGACCGCTGCCGAGGACGACGTTGGCCGAGTTGAGGCCGCCGAGCGCGTCGGCGACGGTCGCGATCTGGTTGAGCGTACTGCGGATGTCCTTGCCGGTGTCGGCCAGCGCTTCGCTCAGGCCGCCGTAGTTGGTCACCGGCTTGATCTCGCCGGGCAGCTCGGAGTGATCCTCTTTGCCGTTTAGCCCGGCCTTTCCTTCTTTGCCCTGGATCTTCTGGCCACCGCCCTGTTTCTTCGGGTCCTTGGCGCCCGGGTCCTTCACGCCCGAGCCACCGCCGGATTTGTTGTCGTGTGCTTCGGGGGGGAGCATCTCGGGGAGCACGCGTTTCAGGCCGAAGCGCGCGGCGTAGTCCTCCGGGCTGACGAGCTCCGGGGGCAGGCGGTAGTCGTCCGGCGTCCAGTTGACGATGAGCAGGCCGATGAGGCCCAGGTGAAGGACGAGGCTCGAGAACAGCGAGAGGCCGGCGAGCGGGTCGCGCGTGAGGGCCCGCCAGAGCGCGACGAATGGCGCCACCCACGGGGACCGCCGCCTGGGCCGCAGCGATACGGCCGGCGTCGTGAACTGGAAGAAGACGGAGAAGAGCCCGTACTGGATCAAGCCGTAGTCGCCGGGCAGGACGGGGATCCCAGCGCCCGTTCGCGCGAGCGCGGAGACGTCTTCCTCACGTCCGCGCAGCATCAGCGAGCCGCTGAGGGCCCCGCGGGGGTCGAGCTCCCAGCCGCCGCCGACAGCGCGCAGCGGGGCGGGAGAGGCCTCCAGGCCGTCCGGCATCGTCGCGAGGGCGCCCGGGGCGTCGCCGAGAACGCAGTCCTGCCCGCGATCGAGCAGCCGGATGCCGACGATGGTCGTCCCCCACGCCGCGGCGACGCGCAGCACCTGCGACGGAGGATGAAGCTGCGCGGAAGCCGTCAAAAGCTCGACTCCTTGCGAGTCTCCGACATCTCGCGCAAGAAGCTGCGATGGCCGAGCTCCTCGGCGGCAAACTCCGCGCGCACGCGCCGCAAGAAGTACACGAGCTGCGGCGTCTTGAGGCGGCCTTCGATGTCGAGCTCCGTGAACTTGAAGACGTGGGCGCCGCCGTCGGTCGCGGCCGCGTAGACGACCCCCGCGTCGGCGGGCGCATTGGGCGCGGCGGTCGCGACGGGCGCAGGCACGGACCCGGCGCGGGTCGCGAAGGCACCTGCATCGACTGCGGCCGACGCTTTGCGCGGCTTGGCCTGCTGCGCCCGGGCGCTGTCTCCGAGGCCGACGATCACCAGCCACGCGGAGCCGACGATCCCGCATGCCGCCCAGCGAGCCCACGACGCGGAGTGCAGAGGGCCCCTCATCGACAGGAATTCTACATCACTTCTTGGTCGAACCAGTCGGCGCACCCGCGTGTGTCGGGCTCGCCGTGGGGGCCGGTGCTGGAGGAGGGGCGTTGGCCACGGCAGCCGACACGAAGCGCTCGGCCTCGGGGCGCAGCGGATCGTCGCCGGCGGCGTCGGACAGGAATCGCTTGAAGAGCGGGGCCGCGTCGGCGGGCCTCTTGAGGAAGTCGGCGAGCAGGACGCCCAGGTTGAATTCGGCGTTCGTCTCGTGCGGATCCGCCGCGAGGACCTTCTCGAGCACCTGACGGGCCTCTTCGAGCTTCTTCGGGTGCTCGGCGTCGCCCCCGCCCCGCAGGGCCGCGGCGAGGCCCACGAGACCCTGCGTGTCTTCGGGGGCCACGTGGAGCAGCTCTCGATACTGCTCCTCGGCCTTCGCGTAGGCGCCCGCGCGCAGCAAGACGACGCCCATGTTCAGGCGCGACGTGGTGTCGTGCGGGTCGGCTTGCGCGGCCTTTCGAAACTCGGCAAACGCCTCGGCGTCGTCGCCGTTCGCGAGGTCGATGAGGCCCGTCGCGCGGTGGGCGACGGCGCTGTTCGGGCTGACGTCGATCGCCTGCTTGGCGAGCAGCGCCGCGGCCTCCTTCTCGCCCTTCGCCAGGTGCGACAACGAGAGCTCGGCGAGCGCCGACGCGTCCGACGGTTTGCGCACCAGCACCTCGCGCGCCTGCTCGATGGCCTTGTCGATCTGGCCGCTGTCGCGCAGCGTCGCCACGTAAAGGAGGCGCGCGTCGACGTCGTTCGGTTGATCGTGGACGAAGTCGGCCAGACCTTCGGCCGCGAGCCGCTGCTCGCCGCGTCGCCGCCGGACCTCGGCGAGGGCCACGGCGATCCCTTGTACCCCGGGCGACGTCTTCGCCGCGAGCGCGAGCTGCTCTTCGGCCCCGGCGAGGTCTCCGGTGCTGGCCAGCACCGCGCCGAGGTCGTAGCACGCCTCCCAGAGGTTCGGGTCCAGCTGCAGCGCCTCCCTCAGGAGATCGGCGGCGCGATCGCGCTGACCGTCCTTCGCGGCCTGCACCCCCTGGACCATCTTGCTCGCGGCCACCGGGTTGGCCGGGGGCAGCTGCACCGTGGCCGCCGTCTTGGGCGCGGCCGTCCTCTCCGCGCCGCCGCACGCCGCGAGCGGCGCGACGAGGCAAACGATCAGGGCGTGACGCGCGCCGCTCATTTCTTCCCCGCCGGACCCGGCGACGGCGAAGAGGCGACCACCGCCCGCGTCGGAGCCTCGATGAGCGGCGGCAAGGGCAGCGGCGCCGTCGACCGGACCTCGAAGCCCGTCTCCTTGAACGGCGGATAGAGCTCGCTGTTCAGGCGGCCGAGCGCGTCGCGCATCTTGGCTGTCCATTGGTTGTAGATGCCCAGCTTGTTCGCCTCCTTCCAGCCGTTCTCGTACGCGTCGAGGCTGCGCTCCTCCATCGGCACCGCGAACTCTTCGATCTGCGACTGGTAGTCGGCCTTCTGGTCTTCGGTCTTCACCTCGGCCGGAGGCGGCGAGTCGCGCAGCGACTTGGCGAAGGCCTCGTACATGTGGCCGATCTGGTAGAGGGCCGCAGTCGTCCACTCCGCGACCCCCATCGAGACGCAGTCGAGCAGGATCTTCGCCGCCTGCTTGAGAAGGTCGGTCTTCTGCTTCAAGCGCGCCTTGAGCTGTTTGACGTCGCCCTGGATCTGGATGCGCTCGAAGCTCGCGAGGACGCGCTCGCCCTGCATGTAGCGGGCGTGCGCCGCCGCGTACTTTCCGTCGGGCCCGAGCTCGCGCCCCGCGTGCTTGCCGCCGAGGCTCACCGCGTCCTTGAGCGACGCCTCCGCCCCGCGGTCGTCGCCGATCGTGATCTGCGCCTGCGCGAGGAGGACGAGGGCTTGGGCCCGGTGGTCGAGGTTCTTCGCGCGCGGCAGGTAGCGCTTGTAGACATCGGCGGCGTCCTTGGCGTGCCCCGCGTTGAGATCCGCGCGTCCCATCAAGAAGACGACGTCGTCCGCCTCGGGCGCCGTGCCGTAAGCCGCGATGAACCGGTTGCCGTCCTGCACGGCCTTCGTGTTCTCGCCCGTGGCCTCGCGAAGGACGACGGCGTTGTAGGCGGCGTCCCTCTCGTGATCGAACTTCGCGTAGTTCGGGTGGTCGCGGTCGCCGAGCACCGCCATCTGCTCGGCGACGTCCGCCGCCTCGCCGAAGAGGCCCATGGCCTGCAGCGTCGTCGCCGCGATCCACGCGCCCGTCGGCGACTCGGCCCGGTCGCGGTACTGCGGGCCCATCGCGAGCTGCGCGGCCTCTTCGAGCGTCTTGGCGTCGCCGGCGAGCTTGGCCTCTTGTTCGGCGTTCACGCAGGCCTGCGCGGCGCGCGTGTCCTTGGGAAACTCCTTGGCGGCGCGCAGATATGCCGCGGCGGCGGCCGCGTGATCGCCGGCCGCGCCCGACTGCTCGCCGTGCTTGAACACCGCGACCACGATGAGACCGTCGAGTCGCTCCTGCTGCTTGGGCGCGCTGAAGCTCGGCAGGGCCTTCAGCCGGCGCGCCCACGTCTCGATGTTCTCGTAGTTCTTCGCCCGGCTGAACGACTCGAGGATGCTGTCGCCGGCGTCGCGCGACTGCTCGCTGTTCGGGAACTTCTCGAGGAGCATGCCCCAGATCTTGACGGCCGAGTCGTAGTTGCTCGTGTCGAAGTAGTAGCGGCCCTGCCGGTAGAACATCGCCGGCAGCTCCGGGTCCCTGGGATAGAACTGCGCGTAGAGATCGAGCGCCTCGGCGTACTCGTCGGCGGCGCGGGCGAACGACTCGGACGCCTTCGATCCCTCGCCCCCACCCTTGCCGGACTCCGCGGAGGCCTTCACCTCCATCTCGCGCGAGAGGGCGACGAGCGCGTTGTAGAGCGCGTCGTGGCGCATCGCGGCCAGGTTGCCCGTCGTCTCGGTCGAGGGGATCGCGCGCGCCGCGGCCATGTAGTGCGCGGCGGCATCGGTGTTCTTGCCGAGACGGAAGAACTGGATCTCGCCGAGGTCGAACTCGACCTCGTACGCCTTGGGCTCCTGCGCGAACTTCGACAGGTACGCCTCGTAGAGGCCGGCGGCGCCCTCGAACTCGG
>Ga0302326_10007101_pt1 | contig 25039 bp, 21 predicted proteins | sample Palsa_T0_3_FD_202264 | JGI IMG/M metagenome (GOLD analysis project Ga0302326, IMG submission 202264) | Peat permafrost microbial communities from Stordalen Mire near Abisko, Sweden - Palsa_T0_3 | ecosystem: Environmental > Terrestrial > Soil > Palsa > Peat permafrost | place: Sweden: Abisko... | reverse complement strand
CGATCAATCCACCGATGCCTCCCTGCAACTCGCCATCAATTTGCGATACCGAGCCGGTCGCAAATGAGTTGAGAATCTCAGGACCGAGGTTCAGCCCGACAAGACCTCCCATGGAGGAGTCCAAGACAAGGCTGTCGCCCTTGACCGAACCGCTTGCGTGCGAATCCTCGATCTCCCCATCGGCTGTCGCAGAAAGGAAGCTGTTGTACCCGACCAACCCCCCGACAGAATTACTGCCGGTAACTGTTCCGGTCGCATATGACGAATCGATGAAGCCGTTATTATAGCCTACGAGCCCCCCAATATCGTAAGGCGTGCCGGTGCCCGAAGCCGTGACGTTGCCCTTCGCGTAGGAGGACACGATGTTCGCTTCGTTGTAACCGACGAGGCCGCCCTCATAATAACCGCCGCCGGTCACCGAGCCTGTGGCATGCGATGCGGTGATTCCGCCGGAGCTAGCACTCACAAGCGTGTACGCACCAACAAGGCCGCCGGCGTAGGAGTTATCGGCAGCCGTCGATATGACATTCCCGGTCGCGTACGAGGTCCCAACTATGCTGTCATTGTCGTCGCCGACGAGACCGCCGACATAATTGACGCCGCTCACGGCGCCTCTTGCGTCGGATCCGGTGATCGAAGCATTGCTTGCCGCAAAGCCAACCAATCCTCCCAAATCCGCACTCCCGGAAACTTGTCCGGTTGCGGAGGACTCGCTAACACTTCCACCGTCGATCTCGCCGACGAGGCCGCCGAGATCGTCCGAGCCCGTTACCGTATCGGCCGAGGACCCGAATTCGACCGAACCGGAATCGTAGCCGGCGAGGCCCCCGACATAATTGGTACCGCTGGCGGTTCCCCTGGCCGAGCTGAATACGATGTCGCCGGCGTTCTGCCCTACCACGCCGCCTACGTAATTCGTCCCGCTCACCGTGCCGGATATCGTGACGTTGTCGATCGTGCCGAAATTCTCGCCGGCCAACGCGCCTGTGTCATTGGCCCCGGTCACTGAGACATCTGACAGCAAGAGATCGCTAACCAAACCGCCCGCGCCGATTTCGTAGAACAGTCCGATATTGTTTCCGGCGTTGTTGATCTGAAGGTGACTGATCGCCAACCCTAGCCCATCGAAGATGCCGGTAAACGGCAATTGCACAATCCCGCCGATAACGGGGAATCCGCCACCGCCATTGTAAGCGCTCAGATTGATCGCACGCCCGAGCGCGTAGTCGCCCGCGAGGGTCGTCGCATTTTCGCCGAGGAGCTGAAGGTCTGTGGCGTTGTTGACGAGCATGTATGCGGTGAGCGTGCCGCCGCCGGAGAGATTCACGTGGCCGGAATAGTTGAAAGGCGTGTTGTAATTCGTGGGATTGTAGAAGATCGAAACTGCGCCGCCGTCTGCAGCAACCGAACTATTTCCGTCGAATTTGACGGTTCCGATGCCTCTCCCCGCATCGTCTGCGCGCAACGAAAGGCCCCCGTCGCCGAGGTTTGAAACTTCCACATGATTGTCGAAAACGATATTGCGAGAAGCGTTCAGCAGCAGCGAATATCCCGACGACCAGCTGACACCGTCCGCGACCGTGATGTCGCCATGTTGCGTGCCCGGCGTCGCCGTCTGGAGGGTCACATTGCCCGCCGCGAGTTCGCTCTCAAGCGTCGCAACCGATATCGCCGAAGCGCCGGCTTCCGGCGCCGTCCCAGTGGTGTTGATGTAGAGATCGGTGGGATCGAGCAACAGCGAGCCGGATTTTCCTGACTCAGCTGAAGTGTCGGCAAAACCGGTGAATTGCAAAACGCCTTTGGTCGATACCTCGACATTGCCGCCTGCGCCGGTCGCGCCGGCGCCTCTTGCGGAAATCAATCCGTCGAAGTTCGTCTTGGTCTGGGAATTGATCATTACGCTGCCGCCATTGCCCGATTGCGTCGCATCGGCAGCCACAACGGAGTTTTTTTTGAGCGTCACGTTTCCGGCCAAAGCATTACCGGAGTACCCGACAGCAATTGTGCCGCCGCCATTCGTACCCGACGCGTTGAGTGAACCGGAGACATCGATACTTCCGCCCGCACCGCCATCCAGCACGATACTGCCGCCCTGCAGGCGCGCGCCTTGGGCGACGATTGTTCCGCCCGCATTTACGACGCCGACCGCTGCGCTTTCTGCAGAACGTGCGTCCAAAGTGACCGTCGCACCGGAAATCTGGCCGCTGTTCGCAACCCGGCCTTGACCCGATACGGGCGCTGCGAACGAGACGAGCCCGTCGCCACTGAAATCAATCGTGAAATTACTGGCGCCGCCAAGTGTGACGTTTCCGAGCTTGGCTTGCACCGTTCCCGTATTCGTGACGGACGGCGCGACGAGCGCAACGAATCCGCCTGTTGATGCGTTGATCGCACCCTGATTGACCACCTGCGCGTTCGGATTGGCGGACTTTGCAAAATTCGCCTTTCCGGAAAGAATGTCCGCGTCACTGGCGTTGCTCGACGTCGCGACCAGTGAACCCACGTTCACCTGGGAGCCTTTGCCGAACAGAAGCCCGTTGCCGTTGATCAGCACGATCCTACCATTGGCGTCGAGGGTTCCGAATATCTGCGTGGCGCTATTGCCGCCGATTCGATTGACCGCGATCGCCTGGGCATTCGGTTGGACGAAGGTCGTGGTCTGTCCGTTGCCCACATTGAAACTCGACCAGTCGATGACGACCCCTTCGCTCGTCTGTTGAACCTGCGTCGCATTCGACAACGGATTCGCGATCGAGGCCGAACCGCTCGTCACCGCGCCGCCCGAGGGGTTTGCTTGTGCCGGATTCGCCAGGAACGGCGTAGCCATCGCCATGGCCAGCATGCTCGCGCTGCCGCGCAGGAATAACTTCGTCGATTGCATGACCTGTTCCTTTGTGTTCGCGAAAAACCGCTCCCGCGCGTGGCTACCCTGACTGCGCATGCCGTCGGCATCGGAAGTGTTCGTTCCACCCCAAATGGTTCGTTTTCGGCCAAGAAGCGGGCAAATCCCCCTTCTAGCTTTGTCTTGACGCTAGCGGGCGCTTCTTTGCGTTTCGTGGGAGATCACGACAGACGAATGTGAAATCGCGACAAAAGTAAAAGGCGTGAATTGTAAAGTCGGAGACGTGGGGTCGACGTGGTCAAGCAATTTCCAGGTGTCTACCGCTTTTCGTCGGACTCGATTCCCGAGCGCGAGCGACAGGGCCTTTGGCGCGAAGTCGTGGCGCGCCAATATCTTGGAATGGACTCCGATCCGCTTCCGGATGTGCCTTTTTTCGTGGATATGAATGCGCGCGAGTTGCCGGGGTTGACGATCGGCGCTGTTCTGCTTTGCGGAACGCAGGAAAAACGCACGCGCGAAACGCTCAGCGACGGCAAGGCGGATTTTGCCTTCAATCTCAATTTGCAAGGGCAGTATCAGATGTCCTATCGCGGCCGCGAGCTGATGGTGGGACCTGGAGAAGCCACGCTGCAGTCATTCGGCGAACCCGGCGCCTACTCGCGACCTGTGCTGGGCGGCGGCATAGGTCTGCGATTGCCGCGCGCCACCCTTTCGGACCTCGTGCCCCAACTGGACGACCTGGTCGCGCGCCCCATCGATGCGAACAATGAGGCGCTGCGCTTGCTCACGGGTTACGCGAAGGCCATAAACAAGATGAACCCGCGCGCGGACCCGGTGCTGCAGCAGGCCGCCGTGTCCCACCTGTTCGAGCTTGTTGCACTTACGCTGCGGTCCGCATTCGGCGCACGCGTCGAGGCAACCCGACAAGGCCTGCGTGCCGCCACGCTGCATCGGATCAAGCAGGATGTTCTGCGCAACCTTCATCGATCCGACCTTTCGCTGGGATACATCGCGGAGCGCAATGCGCTCACGTCGCGCTCGGTTCAACGCCTGTTTGCGCAGGATCAGACGAGCTTTTCGGAATATGTCCTGACGAAGCGACTGGATCGTATTTTCGACCGACTGCGCGATCCTCAATGGACCGCGACCACGGTGACCGTGCTGGCCCTGGAATGCGGTTTCAGCGACATGTCGACATTTTACCGGTTCTTTCGCCGGCGTTATGGCGCCTCCCCGTTGGAAATCCGCAACGTTTCGCGAGAACCCGGCTAGGCAAACCGTCACGATAGCGCCAAATCGTGTCTATTGACCATTTCGAGCGCATCGGCTTCTCGTTGTCGGCCAGCGCGCGTAAGATTCACACGCATCGAGGTTGTGAGAGGTCGATTGTCAGCATGGATGCGCCTCCGTCGGACCATTCACTGTGGCACTGGTCGAGCGAGCACGCGCCGAAGCGTGCGCGTCTCGACGCGTGGCGCGATCTTGTTTCGCGCAAATTGCTGCGGGTGGATGTTCAGCCTCTCGGCGACCAGCCGTTTCGCGCCGACGTGCAATTGCGCGCCCTTCCCGGCCTTCGATTTGCATGGGGCTCGATCGACGCCTCGATCAACCGGCGCACGAGCGAAATGATCGCCGCGGACAATGACGATTTTATTGTTTTGATGAATCTGGACGGCAATTTCGTCGCGACGCAGAACGGTCGCGAAGTCACGCTCGGAGCGGGCGACGCCTGTCTCATGGCGTGCCCCGATCCGGGCGTCTACAACCGGCCGACACTGGGACGGCTGCTCTGCGTTCGGTTGCCGCGCGAAAATCTCGCGGCGCTGGTTCCGCATCTGCACGATCGAACCGCCCAGCTTATTCCGCGCGACACGGCGGCATTGCGCCTCCTGATGAGCTACATCCGCGTGCTTGACGACAATCAGGCGCTGGCCACGCCGGAGCTTCGACAGTTGATCGTGGCGCATATCCACGACCTCGCGGCACTGGTGCTGAATCCGACCAGGGACAATTATGCCGCCCTGGAATCGCGCGGTGTGCGCGCAGCGCGCCTTCGCTCGGTCAAAGCCTTCATCCTGAAAAACCTGGAACGCCGCGATCTGACCGTGGGGGCCGCCGCCGCCCGCCTGGGCGTCACGCCCCGTTACGTGCAGAAACTGCTGGAGAGCGAGGGCACGACCTTTTCCGGATTTGCATTGAGCGCGCGCCTCGAACGCGTGCACGCCGCTTTAAGGGATTCGAAAATGCAGCATCGCAGCATCAGCGATATTGCACTCGACAACGGCTTTGGCGACGTCTCGCACTTCAACCACGCCTTCCGCCGTCGCTACGGTGCCGCGCCTTCGGATTTTCGATATCGAGCCCCGCTTTCGGCAGACCCGGAAAATTGAAATTTGCATGCCGGCTGGTGGGCGGTGACGGGTTCGAACCGCCGACCCCTTCGGTGTAAACGAAGTGCTCTTCCAGCTGAGCTAACCGCCCCCATTATCCGGGCGCCAAACTATAGCAGGCCACCCGATACAAGGCAGCCATTGCAGCCAATAAAAATAAGCGCCGAAATGTCCGCGTCTAGTTCAGCATATCCTTAAGCTGCTTGCCGGCGCGAAACCGCGGCTGCTTGGAAGGCTTGATGGTAATCTCTTCGCCGGTCTGCGGATTGCGACCTTTGCCGCCGGCGCGCTGCGCCACGACAAAAACGCCGAAGCCTGTCAGCCGCACTTCGTCGCCTGCTTTCAACGCATCGGCGATGACATCGAATACGCCGTCGACCGCTTTGGCTGCTTCCGTTTTTCCAAGACCCGTGCGGTCCGAAAGTTGTTGGATCAAATCATTCTTGTTCACCGGCGAGCTCCTTTGCGCGATTCGCTCTCAAGTCGGCAGACTGTAGGGCCACGGCCCTTTGGTCGCCAAGCCAAAAACCGGGGAAATCCGGGGATTTTCAAAGAAAAAGGGCCCGAATCGGACACGACTCGGGCCCTCGGTACTCAAAAGACGTTCAGTGCGTCACCACGGAGTCCGCATCGGCATCGACGATGGCCGCCGCTGCGGGCACAATTTCCGTCTCGTTCCACGTGATCGCTTCAGGCTGGCGGGAGAGCGCAACCTTCAACACTTCTTCCACCGTTGCCACCGGCACGATCCTCAGAAGTGATTTCACATTGTCGGGAATTTCCGCGAGATCCTTCTCGTTCTCCTGCGGGATCAGGACGGTTTTCAATCCTGCGCGCAAAGCCGCGAGCAGCTTTTCCTTCAAGCCGCCGATCGGCAGAACGCGTCCGCGCAGGGTGACTTCGCCCGTCATTGCGACTTCGCGGCGCACCGGAATTCCGGTCAGCACCGAGATGATCGAGACGGCCATCGCGACGCCCGCCGACGGTCCGTCCTTGGGCGTGGCACCTTCCGGCACATGCACATGGATATCCTTCACGTCGAACATGGTCGGCTTGATACCGAAGGAGGTCGATTTGGAGCGCACGTAAGAGCGCGCCGCATCGATGGACTCCTTCATCACGTCGCCGAGCTTGCCCGTCGTCTGCATACGGCCTTTGCCGGGCAGCATGACGGACTCGATCTGCAGGGTTTCGCCGCCGACTTCCGTCCAGGCCAGACCCGTCACGACACCGACCTGATCCTCGCCTTCCATCTCGCCGTAGCGGAACTTCCGCACACCGGCGAATGTGCCGAGATTCTCGCTGGTGACTTCGATCGACGTCGCCTTGCCGGAGACGATTTCCTTCACGGCCTTGCGCGTGAGATTTGCGATCTCGCGCTCGAGGTTACGGACGCCGGCTTCGCGCGTGTAGTACCGGATGATATCCCTGAGCGCAGAGTCTGCGATCTTCCACTCGTGGTCTTTCAGGCCGTGCGCCTTGACCTCTTTTGCGATCAGATGGCGCTTGGCGATCTCGACCTTCTCGTCCTCGGTGTAGCCGGGGATGCGGATGATCTCCATGCGGTCCATTAGCGGCTGAGGCATGTTCAGCGTGTTGGCCGTGGTGATGAACATCACATCCGACAAGTCGAAATCGACCTCGAGATAGTGATCGTTGAAGGTGTGATTCTGCTCCGGGTCCAACACCTCGAGCAGCGCCGAGGATGGATCGCCGCGCCAATCGGCGCCCAGCTTGTCGATCTCGTCCAGCAGGAACAGCGGATTGGACGACTTCGCCTTCTTCATCGACTGGATGACCTTGCCGGGCATCGAGCCGATATAGGTGCGCCGGTGTCCCCGGATCTCCGCTTCGTCGCGCACGCCGCCGAGGCTCATGCGCACGAATTCGCGGCCCGTCGAACGCGCGATCGATTTGCCGAGCGACGTCTTGCCAACGCCGGGCGGTCCCACAAGGCACAGGATCGGCCCCTTCATCTTGCCCGCGCGCAACTGCACGGCCAGATATTCGAGAATCCGTTCCTTGACCTTTTCGAGGCCATAGTGGTCTTCGTTGAGGATATCTTCGGCGAGCTTGAGGTCCTTCTTGACCTTGGACTTCTTGCCCCACGGCAGTGAAAGCAGCCAGTCGAGATAATTCCGCACGACGGTGGCTTCCGCCGACATCGGACTCATCTGGCGCAGCTTTTTGACTTCGGCCTGTGCCTTGTCGCGCGCTTCCTTCGACAGCTTGGTCTTGCGGATGCGCTCCTCGATCTCGTTCAGCTCGTCGCGGCCTTCTTCGCCTTCACCGAGCTCCTTCTGGATCGCCTTGAGCTGCTCGTTCAGATAATATTCGCGCTGCGTCTTCTCCATCTGGCGTTTGACGCGCGTGCGGATTTTGCGCTCGACCTGGAGCACGCCGATCTCGCCTTCGATGAGGCTGAGCACGCGCTCGAGCCGCTCGACGGTGTTGAGCGTTTCCAGAAGCTCCTGGCGGTCGGAAATCTTCACCGACAGATGCGATGCGACCATGTCGCTAAGCTTCGCCGGGTCGTCGACCTGGGCGAGCGATGCCAGCGTTTCGGCCGGCACCTTCTTGTTGAGCTTGATGTAGCTTTCGAAATTGGCTTTCACCGTGCGCATCAGCGCTTCGGTTTCTTTCGACTCGCCGCCGAGTTCCGGCACGCGCTCGATCGTCGCCTGGAAGAAATCGGTGCGGGGCACGAAGCCGGTCACGCGGGCGCGCGACTTGCCTTCGACCAGCACGCGAACGGTCTGGTCGGGGAGTTTCAGGAGCTGCAACACCGTCGCCATCGTGCCGATCCGATGAAGACCATCCGTCGTCGGATCGTCGTCGGCGGCATTTTTCTGGGTGAGAAGCAGTATCTGCTTCTCTTCATTCATGACCTCTTCCAGGGCGCGGACGGACTTCTCGCGGCCGACGAACAGGGGGACAATCATATGGGGGAACACAACGATATCGCGCAGAGGCAGTACCGGCGCCAACAGACCGCCAGCCTCGCCCTTCGCCTTACCGCCAACATCGGACTCTGACATTCACTCGTCTCCTTGCCGGGCGTTTGCAGCCGGGCTTAGGAACCATGCCCCGGATGGGCGCACGGAACCGGGTTAAAGAGTCGCCCCGAGGGGCCGACTCTCAGGCAGATAAAGTGGGCCCCCGCGGGGGAGCTTTCAAGATATTAGGAAACGAGCCCGCATCTAGTGGCCGCGATGCTCCGCCGACCCCACATGAACGGCCGTTCAGGACGCGCTCTGTTCGCGCGCTTGGCCCTTGTCGGAATAGGTATATAGCGGGCGCGATTTTCCTTCGACCACGTCGGAGGTGATCACCACCTCTTGAACCCCGTTCAGAGTCGGCAGTTCGAACATGGTCTCGAGCAGGAAGGCTTCCATAATGGAGCGCAGACCGCGGGCTCCCGTGCGGCGCAGGATTGCCTTCTTGGCGATCGAATGCATGGCCTCTTCCTGGAAGCGCAGCTTGACGCCTTCCATTTCGAACATGCGCTGATACTGCTTCGCGAGCGCGTTCTTGGGGCGAGTGAGGATCTCGATCAGGGCCGTTTCCGACAGATCGCCCAGGGTGGCGAGGATCGGCAGGCGTCCGATAAATTCCGGAATGAGCCCGAATTTGAGCAGATCCTCGGGTTCCACTTCGCGCAACACTTCGCCCGTGCCGCGCTCGTCCTGCGAGCGCACGGTGGCACCGAAGCCCATCGAGGTGCCGTGGGTGCGCGACGAAATGATCTTTTCCAGGCCGGCAAACGCGCCGCCGCAGATGAAGAGGATGTTCGTCGTATCGACCTGCAGGAATTCTTGCTGCGGATGCTTGCGGCCGCCCTGGGGCGGAACGCTGGCAATCGTGCCTTCCATGATCTTCAGAAGAGCCTGCTGGACGCCCTCACCTGACACGTCGCGCGTGATGGACGGGTTGTCCGATTTGCGGCTGATCTTGTCGACCTCGTCGATGTAGACGATGCCGCGCTGCGCCCGCTCGACATTGTAGTCGGCGTTTTGAAGCAGCTTGAGGATGATGTTCTCGACGTCCTCGCCGACATAGCCGGCTTCAGTGAGCGTTGTCGCATCCGCCATGGTGAACGGCACGTCGAGGATGCGGGCGAGGGTCTGCGCGAGCAGTGTCTTGCCGCAGCCCGTGGGGCCAATCAGCAGGATGTTCGACTTGGCGAGTTCCACGTCCGCGTTCTTGCCGCTGACATTGATGCGCTTGTAGTGGTTGTGGACCGCTACCGAGAGCACCTTTTTGGCGTGCTGCTGGCCGACCACATAGTCGTCGAGGACCTTGAAAATCTCGCCAGGCGTGGGCACGCCGTCGCGGGACTTCATGAAGGAGGTTTTGTTCTCCTCCCGGATGATCTCCATGCACAACTCGACGCATTCATCGCAGATGAACACGGTCGGGCCGGCAATCAGCTTCCGCACCTCGTGCTGGCTTTTGCCGCAAAAGGAGCAGTAGAGCGTGTTCTTGGATTCGCCGCCGCTCGCCTTACTCATGGAGACTCCTGGGACACCCTTTTGGCTGGGTCCGGGTTGCGCGGTTGCGATCCCCGACCTTCAAGCCCATTGCACGAACCGCGCCAGCCCATTTTGGCCTTCCCGGCGGTCATTCGACCACGATAGCCGGAGCCGGATCAAGATTTGTTTAAATTCGCCCGGGGTCTGACCCCGGCGCCCGGAAGGCCGGTTTTGGCGCCTCATCTGGCCTCTTCCGGTTCCGGCCGGCGGCTCAGAACCTGATCCACGAGCCCGAAGGCTTTCGCCTCTTCGGCGGTCATATAAGTATCCCGATCGAGCGCCTTTTCAACGACCTCGATGGGCTGGCCCGTGTGCCTGGCGTAAATCTCGTTCAGGCGGCGTTTCAGCTTGAGGATTTCCTGGGCATGCCGGGCGACATCGGCGGCGGAGCCATAGAACGATGCCGACGGCTGATGCACCAGAACCCGGGAATTGGGCAGGCAGAACCGCATGTCTTTCTTGCCGGCGCACAGAAGGAGTGACGCAGCTGAGGCCGCTTGGCCGACGCACAAGGTCTGAACGGCGGGCCGGATGTATTGCATCGTGTCGTAAATGGCCATACCCGACGTGACGACACCGCCCGGTGAGTTGATGTACATCGAAATCTCTTTCTTGGGGTTTTCTGCCTCCAGAAAGAGCAATTGCGCCGTAATCAGGCTTGCGCCGTAATCTTCCACGGGACCCGTGACGAAAACGATGCGCTCCTTGAGCAGGCGAGAATAAATGTCATAGGCGCGCTCGCCGCGGGCGGTCTGTTCGACCACCATCGGTACGAGCGTATTCATATAGACGTCGCGTGGGTCCTTCATGGGCCCCTTCTAGCTTGTTGATTCGCCGCATTCAGCCTAGGGCGCAAAGCCGCTCTGTCAATCGCGATACCTACCTATATAGGTCGCGGGGCGGCCTGATGCGACCATGACGGTCGAGGGGTTATTCGCCCTTCAGCTTTTCCTCGGCTTCGTCGGGGTCGAGGAACAATGTCTCGCGATCGACCTTCTTCTCGGTCACTTCCGCGAGTTCCGCAATGAAATCGACGACCTTTTCCTCGAACAAAGGCGCGCGAATCTCGGCCTGGGCGCGCTGATTGTTCGCATAGAAATTGAACACCTGCTGCTCCTGGCCGGGAAACTGGCGCGCGCGCGCGGTAATCGCGCGCTGGACTTCGTCCTGCGTCAGCGAGATGCCGTTCTGTTCGCCGATGCGCGCCAGCACGAGGCCGAGGCGTACGCGGCGTTCCGCGATGTCGTGATATTCCTTCTTGAGTTCCTCTTCGGTCTTGCCTTCGTCGGCCGCGGTCTTGCCTTCGCGCTGGAGCTCGGCTTCGACTGCCTTCCAGATCGCGTCGAATTCGCTCTCGACCATGGTCGGCGGCAGTGAGAACGAATGCGCCGTATCGAGCGCATCGAGGATACGGCGCTTGAGATGCATGCGGCTCGCGCGTGCGAAATCGGTCTTGAGCTGTTCGCGCACGCGGTCCTTGAGGGTCGCCAGCGAATCGAGCCCGAGCTTCTTGGCCAGCTCGTCGTCGACAACCAGCGGATCCGGCTTCGAGACTTCCTTCACTTTCGCGGTAAATACGGCATCCTTGCCGGCGAGCTTCGCATCGTTGTAGTCGTCCGGGAATTTCACATTGAGGTCGCGCTCTTCGCCGGCCCTCACGCCGATCAATTGATCTTCGAAGCCCGGGATGAACTGGCTTGAACCGAGCACGAGGCTGAAATCCTCAGCTTTGCCGCCCGGGAACTCTTCGCCATCCACGCGACCCACGAAATCGAGTTTGACGGAATCGTCTTTCTCCGCCGCTTCGCTCTCGTCGCGCGGCGAATAGGTACGGCCCTGTTTGGCGAGATTGTAGACGGCCTCGTCCACTTCCGCGTCCGTCACGTCGGCGACAAGCTTCTCCACCTTGAGCTTCGCCGGGTCGGTAAGTTCGAAGTCCGGCATCAGATCGACTTTGACCGTGAATTCGAGATCAGACTTGCCGTCGACCACTTCCTGCATTTCGCTGATCAGGTCGATCTGCGGCGGGAAGGCCGGCTTGAGAGAATTGTCCGTGACGGCCTTCTGGCTGGACTCGTTCACGGCCGCTTCGACGATCTCCCCCATCATCGACTTGCCGAACGTCTTTTTCAGATACGAGACGGGCGCCTTGCCCTTGCGGAAGCCCTTGAGCTGGATGCCCGGCTTCATCTCCTCGATGCGGCCGGTCAGCTTCTGGTCGAGATCGGTCGCGCCGATGACGACCTTATACTCGCGGCGCAAGCCTTCGGAGACGGTCTCGGTAATCTGCATGTCGCTCTCACTTCTGTATCTATTGAGTCAAGCCGACCGACCCACGCGGCCCGCCACCCGAAGGGGCCGCAACTTACCCACCCCGCCCGCGAAGTCTAGCCGGTCTTTGGGAGAACCGCCTTATCGGGTACTCAGGAGAAGATGTCCCGTCTTCAGCGGACCGGCAGCAGCTCTCTCCCGCCCAGGGTGGCCCGCCAACCGAAGCGGCGGAAGCTCGCAGTCCGCCTACGCCAAGGCTTCGGCGGGACAATCTGCCCGGCGTCGCCGCGCAGATTGGTGCGGGCGGAGGGACTCGAACCCCCACGACTTGCGTCACTGGAACCTAAATCCAGCGCGTCTGCCAGTTCCGCCACGCCCGCGCCGGGGCAGTTTCCGGAGGCGCAGTCCCCCGCCCACCCCGCCGGAAGGGCGCCCTATATCACAGTTTTTTAGCAGGAATAGTAGAGAAGCGTTCAAGTGTGGCGAACGTCAATAAATTGGCGATCCAAAAAATTCAACCACTCAGCGAATTTCGCCGCGGCAAGGCGATAAGCGAGCAACTTGAGCACCAAAAGTCAGCCTCATGCCCACCCGCAGCTCTCGCGAGCTGCTTGAGTGAAGCTTTGAGGAGATTGGCGGCGACCACCGGATCCGTAGCACCGGCAACTGGCGTAGCGTTAAGGGTGTCCGAGCCACCCGCCACGATCCACGCCCGACCAAACCGGTTCTGCTCATCGGGCGCGGAAGTCACGATTAAATTGCTACCGCGCCAAAACAGACCGAACGTTCCGTTGGAAATCGTCAAAGGAATAACCTTCAATCTCTGTGCCTTGTTCCATATGACGACACTGTCTGCGTTATCTTGATAGTTGGCGGTTACCACGGCTAACGATTGGCCATCTTGGGACCATCGGACGTTAGAGATAAATTCGATATGCAGCCGTTTCTGCGGATAGATCGCACCGCCATCCAAATTCAGAATTGGAAATTGGTGCCCCGTGGGCGTAAAATGCGGACTCCCAGTTTGATAGGCCACATGTGTTCCATCGGGAGAAAACGCGGCGGCCGAAGCGTCGTCAAAAAATTGGTCAACCACGGCGTGCGACAATATATTCAAAACGATATATTCGGATGTCGACGGGTTAATACTCCCGGCAACAGCGATGCGATTTGCGTCCAACCACTCAATTGATTCGACAAAGCGCATATCTCCATCGCTGCCTTCACCGGAAACTGCCGGATGAATCAGGATACCTGAAAGCGTGTGGCCGGCGCGATCAACGACCACAAGCCGTGCCAGCGCTATCGTCGCATCCGTCTTCTCAACGAAGGCGATCTTGGAGCCGTCTTTCGACCAAACCGGCAACGATTTCGATATGCCGTCATGCGTCAATTCGTGAGTTTCATAGAGGCCTGTAGTTACAACGATTTCGTTGCCGCGCACCATTGCAGTGTCTGTCCCGTTCGCGGCAATCGCGGATGCCTGTGGTAACGCCAGTGCCAACGCGACACCCAATAGGACAAAGCTTGGACGAACTGTCATTGAAGAGCACTCCCGGGGCACATAACGTTCTTGCCCTTCGATTGTTCTGGGTCGCAGGTGGTTACTGCAATCGGATTGCTATAGCCCGCGCACACGCCCTTTCCTGCGCCATTGTAAAGGTCGAGACGATAACCTTTGATCGCCCCGCCGGTATCATTGGCCAACAGTCCGCTGCCGACATTGTTGATCGCGACGTGCACGCCAGTTTCAGGAATGACCCTTAAATCGCGCGCCACGGTTTGGCCCGCGACAACGGCTGTACCGTCATGACCCGTTATCTGGGAAACGACGCTTATCAGGTTGGTGTCCGGATCATATTGGATGTCCTCTTCGTTGTTCAGCACAGCGGAGCCCTGAAGTTTGACTTCTGCGATAAAAGAACTGCAGTACTTACCTGCCAATCCGTTCGGGTCCTTTACGAAGCCGGAATAGGTCGTTCCATGAATGGAAATTGACTTGCACTTGTTTGGCGCAGTTCCCCAGTCGGATTGAAGTGCCGTGTAGTAGCACGACATTCCGAACGCAGCGGCGTGAAACGGATTCGACTTATCGTTCGCCGCAGTCAACCCCGCGACCGTATAATTCACTGTCATTGACGCAATGCCCCCTGGGCTTGGCGCGCCGTTTTCATCGGGATTGTCCGGATCGGCGAGAACCGCGGTGTTTGGATTGGTCGTCGCATTATTTCCGTTCGCAAAACCGATCGAAGGGAAGCTGTCTCCGGTCAAGTCTTGTGTCTGGAAGGCGAAGCTGCCCGTTGAACCGTCCGATCCGGTGGTCGACAGGCCGGTCGCGACGATCGTCAGCAGATCCTGACGGGAGAGGCTGATAATCGGGTTCAAAGTCAACGGAAAAGAGTAGTCAGTATACTGACCACATACCGGGCCGTTTCCGGTAATCGTGGGCTCGTAGCTTCCGGCCTCAGTGGCTGTTGTGGTGACGATCTTCATCTCAGAAGTCGCAAAGGTGGCCACTGGGTTGGGATTGAACGTCGTCCGCGCGTTGCCCGTGTCAGGAACGCCGGACACCACCGAAATCGTTACCGTGTCGTTGAGCGGGTTACCCGAACCATCATAGCAGGTGGGCTCAACTTGCAGCTTAAAGATCTGCCCAACGTCGATGCTGCCATTGCTTGACGAATATAGCTGATTGGATGGACCCCCCGAACGGATTGCCGCTCGATGAGGACGAGCCAACTCGCCCTGGGCACCGCCGGTTGCTAGAAATATCGAAGCCGCGACTATCGTACCCAACACTTGAGACAAAATTCGATAATTCGAACCGGCTTGCTGCGTATATTTCATCCCGCCCCCCGACAGAATATTCCAATCAGTACTTGTCACAACACCATCAACAGTTGAGCATTCTACACTGTACGGAAAAAGTCAATTGCAAGTTGGCGGCTACATTTGACGAACTTTGTGGCGGCGAGTCTTTGCGACCACCGGAGCGTAAATGCTTGTATTCATTTAGGTCTGCTAGTCTTCCAGTCCTTTGAGCGCCTGCCGCTCGCAGGTTTCGATCGATATTTGGCAGGAAAGCGCAAGGCTGCCATCAAACTACTTCGGCAATGACTTCGTCGCTATCGCGTTCGTCGGATCGAGCATGAGGGCGCAATAGGCGGGCAGTGATTCAACACTGGATTGGCCGGGAGAATGGCCCGGCGATTTGATCGGGATGACTGATGGAGGCCCCGCTGGGCGGTGCGATGGCGCCGAAGCAGGCATTGTCCAGCTAACCGCCAGTCCCTTCCAGCATCACGCGCGTCACCCTCGCCTGTTCGAGGCGCCGGTTGCCCCACTCGACCAAGGCGCGAATGACGCTCTGCATGGCAACGCCGTCTTCGGTCGGTGCATAGCGGACGCTGCGGCGTGCGTCGTTGCAAACGGTGCGCGAGATGAGACCGTCGCGCTCCAGCTCACGCAATTGTGTCGCGAGCGTCTTGTTCGAAACGCCGTCGCAGGCGCGACTTAACTCGCCAAAGCCGAGCGGGCCTTTCAACAAATAATGCAGCACCAGCGGCTTCCAGCGGCCGCCGATCGCACCCACAGCAGTCCGCAAGGGACAGCCGCCCACGGTGGTGGGAACGCCACCTGGTGGCGATTTGGTACGGAATTGAAACTCGTTCATCGCGTGACCTATCTATTGCGTGTCGACATCATAACCGCGCGGGAGTTGTCATGGTATCGCCCAAAATCATCGGTCCGGTCTTCGTCTGTCTGCTTGCTGTCCAGCCCGCAGCTGCCCAACTCCGCGACGGCAGCCACGATTTCGATCCCGAATTCGGCAGCTGGACGATCCACATCAAGCGCCTGATGCATCCGCTGGCGCATGCCAGCGACTGGGTGACCTATGACGGCACCAAGGTCGTGACGCCGATCTGGGGCGGAAAGGCCGATGTGGCGGAAGTCGATGCCGCCGGCAGCGCGGGCCACGTTCATTTCATCGCTTTGCGGCTATACGACCCCGCCGCGCATCAATGGAGCCTCAATTTCGCGAGCGCCAATGCGGGCACCTTCGGCACGCCGCACTATGGCGAGACTCGCAACGGCGTCATCGAGTTCATCGGCCCCGACAACTTCAACAACCGAAATATCCTCGTGCGCTTCGTTTCGCATGAAGACGGCAAAGATCGCGCGTCATCCCAGCAATATTTCTCGGATGACGGCGGTCACACATGGGAATTGAACTGGATCAACGAATACACCCGCGTGAAAGGCTGAACCCATGAAGTATCTCGCACCATTTCTCGTCTCTTGCTTGCTCGCGACGTCTGCGTATGCGGGAGATCCCGCGCCTGCCTCGCAGGACAACGTCCACGATTTCGATTTTGCGCTGGGCACATTTCACACCCATATCAGGCGCCTCGAGAGCCCGCTCGCAGGCTCGACGACATGGCTCGTCTATGACGGAACCAAGACCGATGCGCCGATCCTAGGCGGCGCGGGCGGCATCGAGCAGATTGAAGCGGATGGCGCAGGACATCTCGAATTCCTCACCTTGCGCCTCTACAACGCGCAGGCGCATCAATGGAGCCTCAACTTCAGCGACAGCCAATCGGGCGAGATGGGGACGCCGTCGATCGGGGAATTCCGCGACGGCGTCGGCACGTTCCTGGATCAAGAAGACTACAAAAGCCGCACTGTTCTCGTGCGCCAGCTCTGGTCGGGGATGACGCCCAACTCCTACCATTTCGAACAAGCGTTCTCTGACGACTTCGGAAAGACGTGGGAAACGAACTTCATCGCCGATCTGACACGCATCAAAGGATGAAGCCGATCAAGCCTCGCATCTAACGCAGCGCCTTCTCATACCACGCGACATCCCAGAACTTTCCGAACTTGCGGCCGACTGCCGTGTAGGTCCCCACATGGTGGAAGCCCATGGCACGATGGACGCCGATGGAGGCTTCGTTGGGAAGTGCGATGCCGCCGAAGCAGCGGTGCACGTCTTCCCTGGCGAGCGCGTCGAACAGCGTTTGATAGAGGCGTCGTCCGAGCCCCTTCCCGCCTTCACCAGGTGCGAGATAGACACTGGTCTCGACGGAAGTGTCGTAGGCGGCGCGATCCTTGAAGCGACCCGACGACGCCCAGCCTATCGCGCTGCCGTCCCGGTCTGCGACGAAACATTGATGGCGTCCGGTTTCCGCAAAGCTTCCGAACCATACGCGACGCTGTTCGAGCGTGCGCGGTTCGACATCGAAGCTGATGTGCGTTGTGGTGACGAAGTGATTGTAGATGTCGAGCAAAGCTACGAGGTCACGCGCCTCGACTCTGCGAATGGCGATGTTCTTCATCGATCCGTTCCTTCAGAGCGGCAAGGACGGCCGGCAACAATTCCGGCAGATCCTCCGCGATCAGTCCCGGCCCGAACCGGGACGCCGCCTCCCCGTGCAGCCACGTCGATGCCGCAGCCGCGTTATAGGAATCGAATCCCTGCGCCATTAAACCCCCGATCAACCCCGAAAGAACATCGCCGGATCCGGCGGTCGCCAATGTCGCCGGCGCATTGCTCGTGATCGCGACCCGGCCGTCGGGAGCGGCGATCGCCGTATCCGGGCCTTTGAGGAGCACGGTGCATTTGGCCGCCGCCGCGGCGACGCGTACAGCTTCGACTCGCGTGGGCGAACGCTTGAGCAGACCCGGAAACACCCGCTCGAATTCTCCCTCATGAGGTGTCAGCACCGAGGGCTCTCGCAACAACACAAACAGATCGTTCGGGTTGTCCGCGAAAGAGGTCAGCGCATCTGCGTCGATAACTGCGGCGGCGTTGCTTGCCAGCACGGCAGCGACAAGATTTCGTGTTGCCGCGCCCACGCCGCATCCCGGTCCTACCACCACCGAATTGAATCGCTTGTCCTTGAGCAGTTCGGCAAGTCCTGACGCACCCGCAAACGGCTTCACCATGATCGCAGTGAGCGCGGACGCATTAACGGTTACGGCGTCGGGGGGGCTGGCCACGCTGACAAGGCCCGCGCCGACGCGCAACGCAGCGCGCGCCGACATGCGTGCGGCACCCGTCGCATGTGCGGGACCGCTGACGACGACAGCATGGCCTCGTCCGTATTTGTTACCGATAGGTTTCGCCCAGGGATAGTCGTTGGCCCAGAGCGCGGGTCCGTTCTCGAACATTTCGGGGTTGATCGTGTCGAGAACCGTTTCGGGAATACCGATGTCGGCAACGACAACATCGCCGCAGCGCAGCCGCCCTGGCATCAGAACATGCGCAGGCTTCTTGCGGAAAAAAGTCACCGTCAGATCGGCATCGATGCACGCGCCATCGGCTGCATCGAGTGGGCGAGCGAGATCGCCCTGCAGCCCGCTCGGAACATCGACGGCGACGACCGGCATCGGCGACACATTGAGCCGGGCCACAATCTCCTTCGCCGCACCTTCCAATGGCCGCGCGAGTCCGGCCCCGAACAAGGCGTCGATCGTAAGCTCGGCACCATGGAGCACCCCGGCCGACAGCGCCTCGACCGCGCCGTGCCAGCGCTTCGCCATTCGGGCTGCATCGCCCTTGAGCGATGCTTGTTCGCCCAGCAGCGCGAGCCGCACGGGCCAGCCATGCTCGGCCAGATGTCGGGCCGCGACGAAGCCGTCGCCGCCATTGTTGCCGGGCCCGCACAGCACGACGACCGGTCGCGGCGTCCAGCGATCGATGATCGCGTCGGCAACTGCGAGCCCCGCATTCTCCATCAATGTGAGCGACGGCGTGCCGCGCCCGGCCGCGGCGCGGTCCGCTTCGTACATTTCGGCGACGGTCAGAATCTCGGCGCTCATGGCGCGAGCTTAGCCGCCCGAACCAAGTAAGTCGAAGAGGTCAATACTATCAAAAGCCTGGTGGCGCTTTTTCATGGAGCGAGTGAGCGGTTTCATAGGCTGCTGACGCTGCCAATACGCCTGCATCGTCGAACATCCGTCCCACGATCTGCAGCCCCACCGGCAAGCCATCCGATGAGAAGCCGCAATTGATGCTGGCCGCCGGCTGTTGCGTGAGGTTGAACGGGAAGCTGAACGGCGTCCATGCCATCCAGGCCTTGCCGTCATCGCCCAACGGCGAAAGCTGGCCCACATTGAAGGCGGTGGTAGCGACGGCCGGTGTCAGCAGGAAGTCGAACCTCTCCATGAACTGGCGCATCTTGCTGCTATAAACACCGCGCGCGGCATGAGCATCGAGATATTTCTTCAGGGAAATGGCTTTCCCCTCCTCCGCCATGCGCCGCAGGCCGGGATCCAGTTGCGCCTTCTTCTCCGGCGGCAAATCGCCGAGCAGGAAGCCCGCGCCCGCCCACCAGAGTGTCTGAAAGATCTCGCCGGGATCATCGAGGCCGGGGTCAACCTGCTCGACATGCGCACCCATCTCTTCGAACCGCTTCGCCGCGGCAGCGACCAGGGTTTCAACCTCGGGAAGAACCTTTTCGACATAGCCGAGCCGCGGGCTGTACGCGATGCGCTTGCCTTTCATGCTCTCGCCCAGACGTGCGGTGTAATCCGTGCCGTCATAGGCAAGGGAATGCCAATCGCGCGCATCGGGTTTCGCAATCGCATTGAGGAACATCGCCGAGTCGCGAACCGTGCGGCTCATCGGACCCAGATGCGCGACCGTGCCGAACGGCGACAACGGATAGGCCGGCACGCGCCCGAAACTCGGTTTGATGCCATAGACGCCCGAAAGGCTCGCCGGGATGCGGATCGAACCGCCACCATCCGTGCCCATGGCCAGCGGCGTGAAGCGCGCCACGAGCGCCGCCGACGATCCGCCCGAGGAACCTCCTGGCGTCTTTGCCCTGTTCCACGGATTGCGCGTAATGCCGGTGAGCGGGCTGTCGGTCGAGCCCTTCCAGCCGAATTCCGGCGTCGTCGTCTTGCCGATCAGAACCGCGCCCGCCTCGCGCAGGCGCGCCACGCAAGGCGCATCCTCCGTCCACGGACCATTGGGATCGACGGTGAGAGAGCCGCGGCGCGTCGGCCAGCCTTTCGTCAGGAGAATATCCTTGATCGCGACGGGAACGCCGTCGAGCGGCGACAGCGGCTCGCCCTCCGTCCAGCGCCCTTCCGAAGCCTGCGCCATCCGGAGCACGGCTTCCCGATCGACGAAGCAAAACGCGTTGATCTCGGAATCGAGCGCTTCGATGCGTCCAAGGCACGCTTCGGCGACATCGACCGGCGACAGATCGCAATCGCTGAAAAGCGCCGAGAGCTCGGCCGCGGTCATTTCATGGGGCTCGCGCGACATCGCTCAATTCACCTTCGTTTCCGCTTCATGGCCGCGCTCTACGAGCCGCAGCTTTCCGTTTTCCGTATCGAACACCGTCACCGAACAATTGTCCGGCCGGAACACCATCACGCGGTCGTCGCCCAACGCAGCACCTGCGGCCACATTGATCGCGATGAAATGCGAGAACACCACCGTATCTTCCGTCCAGCTCACAAGCGCGGCAATGACCTCTTCGCGCCATTGCGCGAGCTGCGACGTCGCAGCCCGCCACGAGCCGCTCGTCATATAGGCGCGCAGCCATTCGGCGCGCTCGGCAAAATTCGAGTGACCCGGCGACGGGATTTCGGAGACCGAGATTTCGATCACAGGCTTGCGCTGCCAGCGTGCGGCGAGGGGCGCGGAGGTTTCCTGCGCCCGCTTGAGCGGGCTGCTGACGATCGCAAGCGGTCCCAACGGAGCGAGCTTTTCTCCGACGGCTTCGGCCTGGCTGCGGCCCAGTTCGTCGAGACCGGGATCGGCCGCCTCCGCAAATGTCGCCGCAGCGCGGCCGTGACGCACGAGGAAAAGACGGGGCATGCAAACCTCTTATTGGCGAACCTTGAAGCAGGAGCCAGCGCACCCTACCCGGCTTCCGGACGATTTCACCTCTTTTCTTCATTTAGCAATTGTGCTAAATATCATGACATGTCCCGCGGAATGAAGGAGCTCGAAGACATCGATGCCGTATTCGGTGCGCTTGCGCATGCTTCGCGCCGTCACATTCTTGTCGTGTTGAATGCGCGCGGCGGGCGCGTATCTGCCGGCGATATCGCCGCGCGATTTTCCTGCAGCTGGCCTACCACGAGCCGGCACCTGCGCGTGTTGCTGGAAGCGGGGCTCGTGAATGTCCAGCGCAGCGGACGCGAATGGAACTACGTGTTGCAGACGGAGCGGCTGAACGCGGTCACCGGCGGCTGGCTCAAATGGTTTGACCCGAAGGAGGAAAGAGATGTCGGCGAAATCAAAAATAGTGTTCGCCTTGTATCGTCCACACGAAGGTAAGGGAGCCGAGCTGCTCAAGGCGGTGGCGATGCACTATCCCGTGTTGCGCAAGCTCGAGTTGATCACGGATCGCGCGCCCGTCGTCGCGCGTGCCAAGGACGGATCGATCGTCGAAGTGTTCGAATGGGTGTCGGAAGAAGCCGCCCGGAAGGCGCATGAGCATCCGGAGATCGCGGCGGTGTGGGAATCCATGGGCAAGGTTGGCGATGTCGCCGCGCTCTCGAGCCTGCCTGAAGCGCAACGGCCCTTCCCGCATTTCGAGCCGGTGGAATTGCCGGGGCGGTAGGCGAATTTCGCGGATACCGGCAGCGCCTGGACTCGCGTAAGTTCGCATCGCACAGCGATCGCGAGTCTCCGTCATGGCCGACGATTTTCCTACTGTCGAAAAAATGAACGAATGGAACGAGGGTAAGCTGCCCGGGCTCCTGGGCGTCGAAGTCGTGTCCGTCGAGCCGGGGCGCGTGCGGGGGCGGCTGGAAGTGCGGCCTGGGATCGTCGCGCATACGGGCTTTCTCTCCGCGCCCACTATCATCGGGCTCGCCGATACGCTCTGCGCCTACGGCGTGAGTACGAAGTGGCCCGAAGGCGCCAACGGCTTCACGACGGCCGAACTCAAATGTAATTTCATGGGCACGGTTCAGGATGGCGCTATTGCCTGCACGGCCGAACTGTTGCATGGCGGGCGCACGACCCAGGTGTGGGACGCAAAGGTGACGAATGAACAGACCGGCAAGCTCCTCGCCGCTTTCCGCTGTACGCAGATCATACTCTATCCGCGGGCGACCTGAACGACATGGCAGGGAATTGAAGCGCCGCGGCTTTTGCCGGGAAGACCTTTCGCTATACTGGTCGATCGAATGCCGGGGGATGGATGGCTGAAGAGTCCGACACGACAGGATCACAACCGGCGGGGAATGCCATGGCGATGTCGATGGCGTTGGGCGCCATGGCGCAGAACGAGCGTGTCGCCGCGAAGGCCGAAGAATTTCTCGAGGAACAAACCGCCGTCCTGCGCCTGCAGAAAGAGCAGATGCAGGAAGAGGCCGACATCCATCGCTGGTCCCTGCGCATCCGGCATTTCAGCGATGTGATGAAGGTCGCATTCGAGTTGTCGGTCGCATTCATCGTGGTTGCGATTGCTGTCGGGATCGGTGCGGCGATCTGGAACGCCGCGAGCGACAAGGGCGTCGTCATCGAGGCGTTTTCCGTTCCGCCCGACATGACATCCAAAGGCCTGACCGGTGAAGTCGTCGCGGCCAAATTGCTGGATCGGCTTTCTGCACTCCAGGCGCAGACAAATTCCAATCGCGCCCCATCAAGCTACGCCAACAATTGGGGCAACGACATCAAAGTCCAGATTCCGGATACGGGCGTGTCGATCGGTGAGTTTAATCGCTACCTGCGGAGCTGGCTTGGCCACGAGACGCGAATATCGGGCGAAGTCTACCGCACCGATCCCGGCATCGCGGTGACGGCGCGCGCGGGCAGCGACACCAGCCCCACCTTTCAGGGCAAGGAAAGTGATCTGGACAAGCTGATCCAACGGGCTGCCGAAGCGGTCTATCGCAGCACGCAACCTTATCGTTACGCGGTTTATCTCGACGCTCACAACCGCGCCGCTGAAGCCAAGGCGATCTATGAGCAGTTGCTCGTCGGCGGTTCCGCCGAGGACCGCGCTTGGGCCTATATCGGCCTCGACAATCAAGTGGTGGCGAACGGCGACTTCGCCGGCGGGACGGCCGATTTGCGGCGTTCAATCGCGATCGAGCAGCAATTGCTTCTCGCTTATGAAAACATCGCGAACAATGAAGGCACGCTGCAACATGACGAACAGTCGCTGATAGCGATCCGGCAAGCCGTCGCCATCGGGCAGGCCGGCAGCGATTCCAGCATGGATCCTGCAAGTCTCCCCGTACGGGTGCTGCAGGACAAGGCGAACCTGGTGTCTGCGCTCGGCGACTTCGGCGCCGAGATCGAAATTGATCGCGAGATCGAACGGCTGCCGGATCGCAATTCGCTGGAGAATGCATATGAGGGCGACATGCAGGCCTGCGCGGTGCTGCACGATATAGGCTGCGTTCATATGGCGAGGGAGGCGCTGCGGCCGACGCGCGATTCCCTGCTGATGCTGGGGAGAATGGCCAATATCCAACTCGCCGACATATTTCTTGGGCATTGGCAAACTGCGCGCGAAGAAGGGGATTCGCTCCAACCGCAGCTTGGGAAGTTGGGTGGCCAGGGACAAGTTTTCTTGCAGCGCACAGAATATCCGTTTCTTGCATTCATCGATGCCAATCTCGGCGACTTCAAAGGCGCTCACGCGATGATCGACAAGACACCGGACGATTGTGTGGCGTGCCTGCGTTTGCGCGGCCGCATTGATGGATTGCAGCATCGCTGGGCCGCTGCCGATTACTGGTTTCGCCGGGCGGTCGATGCGGCACCTTCCGTGCCCTTCGGCTACACGGATTGGGGGCAGATGCTGCTGATGAAGGGCGATGCCGATGCTGCGATCGCGCAATTCGCACAGGCCCGTGCGAAAGGCCCGCACTATGCCGATCCCCTTGAGATGTGGGCTGAAGCGTTGATGCTGAAGAACCGCTCCGATCTCGCGCTCGCGAAATTTGCCGAGGCCGACAAATACGCGCCCAATTGGGGACACTTGCATCTCAAGTGGGGTGAAGCGCTGGTCTATGCGGGTCGACTGAAACTGGCGAAAGCACAATTCGCGCGTGCAGCAGAACTCGACCTTTCGGCAAAGGATCGGGCCGAATTGAAACGCTTTTGAATCGGAGGTCTACCCCGGAAGTCTCTCAAACGTGGGTAATCCGGGCGCGATCTGGTGGAAGCTTTGCTTGTCGATGGCGTAGATCGCCATGTCGGGGCCGCCGAACAGGCTGGGGTCGTCGAGCGAGCCAACCTTGATGATAACGGCCCGGAATCCCTGCGGGCGCGTTACGATATGCGTGCCGCACTCGCCGCAGAATTCGCGCGTCACGGGCCTCGGAAGATCGGTACGGGTGAATGTCTTTGGCGTGCCCTTGGTGTAGGAAAATCCTGCAATCGGCATCGCGATGAAAACATTCGGGGAACCGCCAGTGATATATTGGCACTCCCGGCAATGGCATTGCGCGTTCATCATGGGGTCGCCTTCCGCCACATAGCGCAGCGCTTTGCAATAACAACCGCCTTCAAGTTTCATCGTAGCCTCCAACAATTTTCGATCCGCACTCTTCTACCACGGCAGTCCGCAAAGATCGATGACGCGACCAGTCGGCATCAGGCGCAGCGGCAGCACCATCGTGTGCATCATATCGAAACGGATGCGGCTAGTGGGCTGCTCGCAGAAAACATCGCCGGGAAAAATCCGCCAGCCGAGATGTTCGTAAAACGGCACGTTGTGGGACTCGCAGAACAGCAGTCCGAAATCGGTCCCCTGCTCGCGCATCACATCGGATGCGCGCTGCATAGCACTGCTGGCAAGGCCGGCGCGGCGCACGCGCGGCGACGTCATCACGCCACCGATGCCGGAGATGCGCACCGATGTGCCGTCAAGTGTTGCTTCGCGAAAATAGAGTCCGACATGGCAGACGACGCCGCCCTCCCCGTGCACCACCACGCGCATGTCCGCATGGGACCAGACAACATCGCGCCAGATGACGGTCGCCATCGTTTCGGGCGGATAACATTCGCGGTCGAG